>Ga0272443_10002775_pt1 | contig 21683 bp, 20 predicted proteins | sample SSMAcet12_FD_193581 | JGI IMG/M metagenome (GOLD analysis project Ga0272443, IMG submission 193581) | Marine sediment archaeal communities from Little Sippewissett salt marsh, Falmouth, MA, United States - SSM-Acet-12 | ecosystem: Environmental > Aquatic > Marine > Wetlands > Sediment ... | reverse complement strand
TCTTCTCGGCGCCCAGCTGAACCATATCACCATCACATTTCCCAGCCAGGGATCGATCCTGAAGCTGGGGCAAACGTACACCGTCCGCTGGACTTCCTTTGGCGTAAGGGGCAATGTCAAAATCGTGATAAAGAGAACGAGCGGAGAAACTTATGTAATCGCTCCCAGCGCTCCGAACAACGGGTCCTGCGCCTGCACCATTCCCTTGAATGCGAATCCGTCCAAAGTCGGTCTCATGGGGAGTGGAGCGTCTACCCACTATAGCCTGACCATTTCCTCTCTGGATGGCTCCATAAAAGGAACCGTGATCCTTTTTCAAGTGATCAAACCCTGATACTTCGATTTTCCCGGAAGGAGATCTGCCTGGCACTTGACTTCCAATGGATTTCTTTCCGGCTTCATCTTGATTCACTCATCACTCGAATTTCAATGCTTTCGCCGGATTGGCCACCGAGGAAACAGTTTCTCAGCATTCCCCTCTCCGGTGCAAGAAATCAGCCGGAACGTACTTACTTTTTTCAATCAAGTATTCCAGATTCATCACCCGGATTTGTCTTTTTAAATCACTGAACAGGGTTTCCGAAATGTCGCCCATTTCTATGCCGATTACGGGCGGATCGGGGGGGGCGCCTGGTGAGTACTCCGCTGCGGCCATGGCCCGCAACTGCTCATTCCCCAGGGCTTCGATCACGGGATGGCCGGTGCATTCCCGGATGGTCTTTGGCTTGGGCTGCATGATTGTCCCCTGGCAGTCATAAGCAAAAAGGGTTCCAATGTCGAAAACAGGCCGATTCACGCCCTGGCCCGTCCGCTGGTGAATCACCTGGCCAAAAAGCGTCCGATTGCGAACACCAACTGTTCATTTTCAGACATTCGCCGGCCCCTTTGTTGTTGACCTCGCGGCTTCTGCCCCGGCCAACCTTGTCCACGACACCCCGGGATCCGGGAATCATCCCAGTTGAGCCTCCAGCTGGCGACGAAAGCGTTGCCCCTTTCACACCCACTCTTTACCAGGCTGAAATGGCAGGAGAACCATTACGCGGCGACTCATCCGCCCGGCTGATTTACCGGGTATTTCATTGTTGCGGTTTTACGCTCTCAATAATCTTCGCATCCACCCAGAAAATATCAGTGCGGTCGGGAGCCGGCTGTTGCAGTGTGATTTGCTGAAGGTTCGCAAAGGTGTGTCGTCGATCAAAGGATTTGTTCCATTTGACCTTGGGATAAGCCGCAAAGAAAAAGTACCTGGCATCAGAAGACATGGAAGGGCACCAGCCGGATTTCAGTTTGTTGACGGCATCACTTAGAGGAATCAAATCACTCCATTGGTCGCGCGCATCCCGGAATGAGACCAGATACTTTTCTCTGGGAAGTATTAAAAAACTCTCATCCGGTGAAATGACCGCATGAAATTGCGCTTTCTCTCTGTTTATTTGCTGCGGAAGTTCTTCCGGTGTCATGTATTTTCCCTTCACAAAACGTGACCTGAAAATCTTTTCACCACCATCGCCGGTTTTCTTGGAATAATACAAAGTGCCGCTTCTGGTGACCGAGGGGCAGCATACGAACCCATTGCCGTTGATGGGCGGGCCGACGGGTTGGGGCGTTCCCCACTGGGTACCCTTCTTCTGGACGAACCAGATGTTGACCACGGCGGCGATCTGCGAACCTTTATCCAATGGCCGGTAAGAATGGAAATACAACTTGGAGCCATCGGGATGCATGGCCGGGAAACCATCCAGGTATTTTCCGGAAAAGGGGGCCACCTCCGGGGCTGTCCAGCATCCATTCTCAAGCCTTGTCGTAACGATGGTTTCAGAATTACCGGCATGGACCGTATAAAAGATCTCCCGGCCATCAGGACTCACGGCAATGGCGGATTCGCTCATGCCGGTGGACACAATCCCCGGCGCAAAAATCTCCGGCGTCATGCCGGGCGGTTTCAGGCCCAGATAGGGAGCGTTGAGTTGGTTGGGATCCGCCGCCCCGGTCACATGGCAAATTGCCAGCAACAGCAACCAGATAATCAAAATCAATTTTTTCATTTTGCGCCTCGTTTCCAGTTCCCTGGCCTATTCTCCGTTTTTCGTCCGCACAAAACCTGCCTCCCGGATTTCCCGAAGGATTCCTTTTCCAGGCAAGGCCATCGGGTGTCCCAAGAAGAAAAAGATCAAGTGGCGGAAGTGCGACTGAATAAATCCGTCGACTTGGGCATCTTGCTTCACTCTCAGGATGATTTTGGTCTGCGTCAACATGCGGACCCCCTGGCAATAACACAGCAATAAGCGTGCCAATTCAAATTTCGTGGCCACAGCCGTTCCGGCCCGGCGCATGACGGGTCAGCCGTTCATTATCAGACGCTTTTTCGCCCCCTTGGCGGCGTCCTCCAACCCTTTAGCCTGCACGCCCGGAAATCGGATCTCGATCATTTACGCATTTCCGCCGGATGCATCATGGGCCGGAATGACGGCAAAACAGAAAACCTTACTGACCGGCTGATCCACAACCTTTGTCGTTTGACAAAGGGAGCCGGGAATTCTACTACTATGTGCAAAAATGGGGGTCAACATGCCGGATTATTTCCAACACCGCCCGGCGGGGAAGAGGAATTGCTCCAGTGGTATCAGCGGGTCGGAGTGGCGCGCATAGCGGGATTCCTCTTCCCAGTACTCACCCCGGGTTTTGCGGGTGAGAAACTGCTTTTCCCCAACATTGCGCTGCTGGGCAAAACCGGCGGATTCTTCGCAGATTTCAGCCTACTTTACCCCCTGCTGGCCGGAGTGGTCATCCTCGCGGCGATCCGTCGGCTGAAGGGAATGATACGCGGAGCCGTCATCCTGGGTTCGGGGCTGTTGCCCGTGGCCCTGAGGCTGTTCACCGGGACCGACCTGTTTGCCTTCGCGGTGCGCAAATTGTATCGCTCCACCATCTGGATCCAGGTGGCCATCCTGTCCCTGGTGGCGCTCTACGTGGGGGCCCGGACGATCCAGGCACACGACAATAGCCAGGGGCGCTGGATCTCTCCATGGGCTACGACGTACTCTTCATGGCGACAGTTTTCCTGCCGGAGGCCGCGTCGCCCAGTACGCGACCTAAAAACTCACCATCAACGATTAACTCCCCGGGGTCTCCACGGGACGAAAGCCATACACCACCTCCCTTTTGCCCCCATTCCTGGTGAACGAACGGCATTGCGTTTCTTGCCCTTCAAGGTTCTAGATTGCAATAAAGGGCGAAACGGACTTTTCCTGCAATCATCATGGGAGTGAATGTTTAGGCGCGCGATGTCAAACATGATAAGGCCATGGTTTTGATTGGATACATGCCGCGATTGACCTTGAATCCCTTGCCGGTGTTTGCGTCTCGAAACAATCGCTTTGATATCAATATCCGGAAAATCTTAATGCTGGATCTTGAATATCCTAAATTTGCAATTTCAATTTTTAAGGACAATAGTCGGCATTTTTCTACTTGTTTGTTGATATCGCCTTTAAACAAAATAGGGGATCAAATATTCGTAATTCAACCCTGTCCCCTTTTTCCCCTGAAAAGGAGGATTTAGATGCTGAAGAACTATCTTAAAATCGCGCTTCGAAAGATGAAGCATCAGAAAATATTTACCCTGATCAATGTGCTGGGTCTGGCCATCGGCATGGCCGGTGCTCTGTTCATCCTGATATGGGTGCAGGATGAATGCGGTTATGACCGGTTCCATGTTCATGGCGACCGGACATACCGTGTCTCCCAGCTTCACAATGTACAGGGCAAGATCAACGCTTTCGCGAACACGCCGGCCATTCTCGCCCAGACTATTCTGCTCGAATGCCCGGAAGTAGAGCTGGCGACCAGCGTGCGGGGAGACCGGGGCGGCACCATGGTGACCGTCGGGGATCGATCCTTTCATGAAAGCAGTATTGGTATTGCGGATGAGTCTTTCTTTCAGATTTTTTCCTTTCCATTTCTGGGCGGAGATCCGCTGACGGTCTTGAAAGCCCCCAAAACCGTGGCCCTTTCCGATAAAGCCGCCAAGCGTTACTTCGATGGCGATAATCCCATCGGCCGCAGCCTGACCATCTATGATAACAGCTTTCTGGTGACCGGCGTTTATGAGAACATGCCCCCCAACTCCCACTTCCACTTCGACATGCTCTGCTCCAAAAATTCTTTTGAACAATGGCTGGCGCCCGCCTGGCACTGGAGCCCCTTCAAGACTTATGTGAGGGTTCGCAGCGATGCCCGGATTCCCGACCTTCAGTCCAAACTCGATCGTATAGCCATCACCCGCATGTGCGGGGACGATTATGCCGACTTCGTGGCGGCAGGCAACTCGAAAACACTTCCCCTGCAACCTTTGACGGACATCCATCTTCATTCCCATGTTCTCGGGGAATTCGAAGCCAACGGCAATGTAATGCATGTCCGGTTCTTCTTTATCATCGCCGGATTCATTCTCCTCATCGCCGGGGTCAATTATATGAATCTTTCAACGGCACGGTCGGCCGGGAGGGCCCTGGAGGTCGGCATCCGCAAGACCGTCGGCTCTTCCCGTCTTTCCCTGGTCCGGCAATTCCTGAGCGAATCGGTTCTAATCAGCCTTCTCGCCTTGGCATTGACCCTTCTTGTCGTCTATGCGGCCATGCCGGGTTTTCGGCAGCTCGTCGCCAAGCCCTGGCTGCCGGTACCCTATATCCAGTCACCCATATTGCTTTTTCCATTGGTGATTCTGGCCGCCCTCATCGGCATTCTGGCGGGGCTCTATCCTGCTCTTTTTCTCTCATCGGTCAAGCCCATTGCCGTGTTGGGCGGCCGGTTCCGTTTTGGCATGAAACACTCCAAACTGCGCAACGGATTGGTCGTCCTGCAATTCACGCTATCCATTGTTCTTCTATCAAGTACCCTCATTGTAAAGAAACAGATGGCCTATGTGCAGAACAAAAACCTGGGTTTCCAACGCGAGCATGTGGTCGTCCTGCATACCCTCGGTCTGATCGACCGCCGGCTCCCGGCATTCAAGCAGGCTTTACTGAATCATCCAGACATCAAGGCTGCCTCCGCATCATCCAGTATTCCTGGCAAGGCCTACACCTACGTCGGGTTTCATGTGGTGGGGAGCAAGGACAACTGGCCGGGCACCATCCGGGTCGCTGCAGATGCTGATTTCATGAAGGTGATGCAGCTTGAAATGGCCGACGGCCGGTTTTTTGATAAAACGATCTTCAGTGATCGAAAAGCTGTCATCCTCAATCAAAGCAAAGCCCGGTCCGTGGGAATGAACGATCTCTATAAGCAGCGGATTCAAATCGGAGGTTATGGCGACGAGCCTTTTCATGTTATCGGCATAGTCAATGATTTTCATTATGAGTCCTTTCATGAACCGGTCAAGCCCCTTGGCATTGTCTTGCTTTCCGACGGCCTCGGACAGCCGGAAGATTTCGTGTCGGTGCGCGTCCGGGGAAACGACACCCGGGACACCATCGCCCATATCAAGAAGGTTTGGGAGGCTTTCATTCCCGGTGCGGCCTTTGACTTCGCTTTTCTGGATACGATCTATGACGCACAATACAGAAATGAAATGCGAATGAGCGGGATCTTTACGATCTTCACCCTATTTGCCATATTCGTTGCCTGTCTCGGCCTGCTGGGCCTGGTCTCCTTTGCCGTGGAGCAAAGAACCAAGGAGATTGGGATCCGGAAGGTGCTGGGCGCTTCTATTCACCGGTTGATTCTGCTCCTTTCCGGAGAATTTATCCGATGGGTGGCTCTGGCAAACCTAATCGCCTGGCCGCTGGCCTATTATCTTATGAACCGCTGGCTTCAGAATTTTGCCTACCGAACATCCGTCGGCGTCCGGCCTTTTATACTGTCCACCCTGCTCATATTGGGAATCTCGGCGCTGACCGTCGGATTTCACTCGGCCAGAGCCGCCCTGGCCAATCCCATTGATTCACTGCGCTACGAGTAATTCCCTGGGGCCCGAGGGCAGGGCGTCCCGGCTGACCCCTTCCAAACATGACTCATGGGTAAATCTGCGGGTTACCGCCTTCTTCTCTTTCTGCGATTGCGCCTTCTGTCGATCCGGCGGTTCACCCGGCGATTCACCCGGCGCCGGACACGGCGATCATGATGATAGCGCCAGCGGCGGTGACGCCGCACGATGCGGCGCGGTGCCGGAAAAACACGCAGCCGCAGCACCGGCCTGGGCCTCGCATAGGCCACGATGGCGGTGGTGCCGGGTGTCGCCCAGCCGCCCCGGACATACACCCAGCGGTTGCCTTTGAATGCCCAATGCCCGGCGACATGAATCAGGTTCCCGCGGGGCGGTAAGGCCCAATATCCGGGAACCCACAGGTAGCGGCTGTTGGTCCACCACCAGTAGCCGTTCACCCAGACATGATCCGCACCGGGCTGTTCCGGAGGTTCGTCATCCATGGGCTGGCAGGGCGGCGCCTCGGTGGCGGTTTGTTCCGGCTCCTCCGCGGGAACCTCCATCTCCACCGGCTCGGGATCGCCTTCCTGCCAGGCTGTCGGCTCATCCAGGTTTTCGGGTTCCGGCGGATCATCCGGTTCGGCTGCGAACGGTCCCAGTGAGCCCCAGGCAAAAACAAGTGGAATCCCCGCCGCGGTTTTGCAGAAATTCCTGCGGGACAAAGCGGCCGGGTCGATTCCATCTTTAACCCTGTTCCTTTTTTTCATGGTTTTCCCTCCGTGAGAACCTCGACATTTTTTCAGTCCATCATCCAATCAGTATGAATGCTTACATAATGTTCTCATTCGTTTAAAAATCAACTTGTTATCCCTGTCACCAAGCAGCGGACAACCAAAAGAAAAGATTTTCGTAATAAAGAATGTCATGAAAACTGCGATAACCTGCCTGCTTATGGCACTGCTTCTCCTCACAGGGTGTCAGGCGGAAAGAACCGTGGACACCCCGGTCAAACCGGAGCCGGTGGATTTGCCCGGCGTCTGGGAAACCATGGCGGACATGCCGACGGTGGCCCAGGAAAATTCCGTCACCGAGATGGACGGAAAACTCTACCTTTCCGGAGGAATGAAAGACAACGATTTCAGTGAATTCGTTAAAAAGATATACCAATACGATCCGGTAACGGACTCCTGGAGCGAATTCGCCGATTTTGACAGACAGATCCATCATCACGCATCTGCAGCGGTAAACGGCGTGTTGTATTTCATCGGCGGTTATTCCGGCCCATACCCTGATGGGAGCATGCTGGCGAATGTTTACAGCCTCGATTCAATCACCGGATTGTGGGAGGAAAAGGCGCCTCTACCCCAGCCGATTGCCGCCGGGACGGCGGTTTGCTTCCAGGATGAGATCTACTTTTTCGGCGGCACCCTCACTTTCAACAGCGGAGAATACAATGCGGATGTATTGAAGTACTCCCCCGCCAGGGACCAGTGGGAGAAAACAAGCACATTCACCAGAACAAGAGAACATATGTCCGCAGTGTTATTGGAAGGCAGAATATACATCGTCGGCGGAAGAAAATATGCCGGCGGGTTCACGACCTATGCTTACATGGACGCTTATGATCCCACACGCAATGAATGGCAGCAACTGCCGGACATACCGGTGACCACCAGTGCCTCGCTGGTGGCGGTTTGGGATCGGAAGGTCTATACATTCGGCGGAGAAATGGCCAAAGGGTCTTCGAGTTTCAGCATGTTGCACAAATCATTTGAATACACGCCCGAGACCGGGCAGTGGCGGGAAGTCGAGCATCTTCCGCTCCACGGCACCATTGCCGTTACCCTGGGGCCGGGCATCTACGTCGCCGGCGGGGGCGACAAGGCCGGTATCGTCAACGCCCAGTCCACGACCTATAAATTCACGATCAACGATTGATCCCGCCACGGCCAATCAGGCAATGCGCACCCGGCAGCTGGTCAACCTTTTTCGAGAATCAAAAAGTTCATTCCCTTTTCTCCCGGGAAACCATCCGGTTTTAAAAGGAAATCTTCGTGTACAGGAAAGAAAAAAGTTAAATATCGACTGCCAGACGGGTTGACACCCGTTTCAGCCGGATCATCTCCGAAATGCCGGATCGTGACAGCACATCAACAATCCGGATGCCTTAGCCGTTCTTACTGACTTCATCCGACAGCTGGGGCCCATTGCCGATTTCGATCTTTCCGCGGAAATAGCGTTGCTTGATTTCCGCCGCCCTCTCCAGGAAGCGGTCGATCCCCTGGTGCTCGATACAGGCCAGGTTATAGGGCTTCAGGTTGTGGGGCAGGATGTCGGCCCGGTCCGCGGCGGGTTGTACGCGATTGCAGGGGTAATCCGGGCATTCATGGCAGAAGGATATGCCTTTGCGACCGGCGCATTCGTAAGTGGCGCACGCGCCGGGGTGGATCGGACAATGTCCTCTATTGGCGCGGCATCCCGTGCAGGGAATTTTATCCTCACCGATGCCCCGGCTGATCAGATAAGCCTTGATTTGCGGATTGTCGCCGGCCAGATACAATTCGCATATTCCGCAGTGGATACCGCAGGGAGCAACCAGTGAGCGCTTTTTTTCCAGGTTCATGTGAGACCTCCATTTGATTTAGCGCCAACAATTATATCATCAGGAAAACCCGCCCGGTTATCTTAATTGTAAAGGGTGTTGAAAAGGAGCTTGAACGTGCCGTGGGTCTGGGCCCGGTGCTGGGCCCGGAAACCGATCAGCACGATCTCACCCTGACCGTACCGGGCCGTCACCATGGCTGGTTTGCCCGCCATGATATCCGCGCCTACCAGCCAGCCGCTCTTCAGCAGGTCCTTTTGCGCGTACCGGACCACCGTTGTGTAGTAGTCGTTGTGGCGCCCCGGCAGGATTTCAAACACCGGGCCGCCGGTAAACAACACCAAGCCGTTGCGGGGCATGCCCGCCGTCAGGGGATGACCGGCAGCGAATTCAGCCCGGATGGTGGACCCGGAACAGAAGAATTTACTGCCAGGCAGTTTTTGGGTAATATCTGTCACCTGCAGGTCAAACACCTCCGCCGCGAATTTCCAGGCCTGGCTGAACATCACCAGCCGGCCGCCTTCCTGGACAAAGGCCTTCAGATTTTTGATCGCCTCTTTGCCGAGCCCGCTCTTGTACTTCTCCGGAATGTCCGTGGCGATCCAGCGCCGGTAACGTTCCGGAATATCCCCCTTGATCATTTGCGGCGAGTCATCGGGAAAGACAATCACATCGAATCGCTTGCGCAGACGGCCCCTGGAGAAATCTGCGTCCTTCATGGAAGCGTAGGGGAATCCAAAGGTGTCGAAGAGGAACCGCGTCCAGCCTTCGTCCATGTTCCCGCCCCAATACCGGCGGTACATGCCCGTGCGGGCCTGCGTCAAGGTTCGGACCCTGTCCCGGGGCACAGCCGGTATCGCCCGGAAATCCACGCCCGTGGCGGCCGCGGCCTCCCGCATCCGCTCATCGTCAGTGCCAATCACGATGAAATCCCCGCGGCGCAATAACTCCGTGCCGGTGTGCACGCGGGCAATGTCCGCTCCACCCTGCAACAGCATGTTCACGGCTTTGTAGGCCGCGTTGAGCCGGCCGTCCAGGACCCGGGCTTCTCCATCCTTGTCCACCCTGCCCCGGGGCATGATTTCCTGCGCAAGCTTCTCGCCCGGGGGCATCTTTTCCAGTTTCACCGCTTCCGTAAGGATACCCATGAATTCGTTCATGGTATGGGTGGAAAGGTCATAAGGACGCAGGATGGAACCGTCCCTGTCCCGGGTCCACTCGTTGTCCACGTACCGGGTCTGCATGAGCAGATTGCGGATCAGACCCATCTTGGGTTGGGCCAGGGGAATGACAAAGGAACCCTTGGTAAACAGGCGATTGCCGGCAGAGAAATCCTCGCGGACTCTTTGGATCTCGATACCGGATTTTATCAGGGTGTTGATCATGGTCACCGCGGTCAGGGGGTCGTGTTGGCCGGCCGGCACGATAACGGCGTTCACATCTCCGTCAGCACCCCGTTGGATCTGCCGCCGGGCCTTGAGCACGGCGCCCCGCAGCACCGCTTCGCGGTTGCGGGCGGCATGATCCAGAAGCGCCATCGCCGCGACGTGGATCTGATCGACAATGTTTCCAAGCCGCCACCAGCCGCCCCGCCAGGGGCTGGGGAATGTGGATTGGGCTGCGTATTTGGGAAACTGCCGGCTGCCGCCCTTGAGTTGTTCCGGATGAATGTACAGCGGGGAGGCCAGCCTGGCACTGGCGGATTCCGTAAGCATGCCCGCGATGTTGTGAAAGGGGGTGATCCAATGCCATCCGAAATGGCCCCACCCCGGAAACATGGCGTCGTTGATCACGCCTTTTATGTCCTCTTCTTCCAGTTTGTGGGCGATGTGGGCACCGTACCAGCTGATCTCGCGCCAGATCAGTGGGTCCGCGTGGGGTCGAATCGGCTCGCAATAGGGCGGCACGTAAAACCGCGGCCCGTAACTGCCCATCTGGTGATGGTCCAGGTAGGCCTGGGGCGGCCAATCCACGTACATGATCCGGGCGGCGTACCGGGACTCCACCATGTTGAGGAAGTCACCGTCCCGGTTGGTGTCGTGTCCGATGTACTTGTGATACAGCCAGGGCATGCTGATGCCTTCGTATTTCGTGCCCTTGTACGTGTTGTACCAGTCATGGATCATGATGTCGCCGTCGGGGTTGAAGCAGGGGATCATAAAAAACAGCACATTGTTTAGAATCCGCCGGGTTTTTCCATCATCTCCGGAAACCAGGGCATAGGCGATGCCCGGAGCCGACTGGGTGCCGCCCACCTCGCTGGAGTGAAGCCCCATGGACTGGCAGATCACGGCTTTTCCCTTTTGTACATGGGACTCCAGGGTCTTGTCATCTAATCCCCGGGGATCGCTGAGGGCTTGGTTGATTTTCTGAAGCTCGTCAAGGTTGGCCAGGTTCTCCGGCGATGAAATGATAAGCACCAGAAAGGGATTGCCCATGGTGGACAGCCCCATGTTCATGACCCGGATCCGGTCGCTGCTCTTTTCGAGGGCGGTAAAGTACTTCACCATGTCCCGCCAATGAACGAGTACCTTGTCCGTACCGGGTTTCACTCCGAAATACTGTTCCGGTGACGGAACCACGGTGGAATTACTGGCGGGAACCGCCGCCGTCAATACGGCAACAAGCATAAGCAGGGTGATGGTACGAACGAATCGCATGGTGGCCTCCTGATCGGATCCGGGGATGGGTTTAAGGGAAACCGATTGTCCCCATTCATTGATTCTAGGGCCGTGAAAGGAGAAATTCAAGCCAACCCGGCACAAAACCGAGCCGCCTGCACCACCCACCCACCCGGGACCACGGAATGAACAGCGGCAAGCGGATATTCCCCCAATCAGAGCCGAAGCAAAAGATCAGCTGCTTTACACTGACTTTAGCCGGATATTTGAATTGGCCATGGCAATTGCAGTCAGCGTGTAGGCCGCCGCGAATTTTCGCAGATAGCAATAATCGAAATGATCATCCGCCTCATCCGCAACCGTGTGGACGTATTTCAATATGTCTTCATTAACTTTATCAAAGCCGGGACTCATGGTAACGGCGGGAATGCCGATTTCGGCAAAGGGCGCATTGTCCGACAGAAAATACAAATACTGGAGCTCCGCCGGATAGGGAAGACATTTTAAATGCACCGACGCACATGCGTTGATTATCCTCTCCTTGCCGATCGTCTTTTCCATACCGGCGACCCTTACCAAGGTTGTATCGTTGTAGCCACCGCCATCGTTGTTCAAGGTGGCTTTGTACTTAAACGGGATGTGGATTCTGGGCCAGTTGCTGAATATTTTCGATTCAGCCGAATCTTTCCTGAAAAACAAAGCAATGATTTTGGGCTGGGACATATTGTTTTCTTCAGCCCTGTTTTTTATCCGCCTGGTGTTTCTGGCGGCATTCATCGATTTGGTTGAGAAGGTATTGAGACGGGAGATATCCGCTCCGTTCAAACCTTTTCTAAAGAAAACACTGCTTGTACTGACTGCGTTTTGGTCATTGGCATGGCTGGCGCTCCTTTTTGCCGACAGCAGAAATGTGGTTGACAACCTGATGATTTATACCGATATCCTGATATTCGGATCGGTGATCGCCATGTCATTTTACATGCTTTCGAAAAGTCAGTTCATTATCGATACGGCATCCAGAAAGGCAATCCGCTATCTGTGTGCAGGTTTTGTGTTCACCTTCGGTCTGGCCTGTTTCAAATGGGTTGCCGGGGGGAGCATTGCCGGTTTCAATCCCCGGCTGGAGAGGCTGTTGCTGCAAGGTTTTATATCATTGGCCAACATACTGATTGCCTCTTGGTTACTGATCTACGGACGCTCCCTGCAAAAGGGGTGGGGATTCCGGTTCCCACGGAAGGTTGTAGATGTTCAAGTAGTCGCCGACCGGTATGGCATAACCAGCAGGGAACTGGATGTTGTCGTGCGGGTTTGTGAAGGTAAATCCAACCGCGAAATCGCCGATGAACTGTTCCTGTCGATTGAAACCGTCAAGGATTACAACCAGAAAATATTTCAAAAAACCGGTGTCAAAAACCGCACCCAGTTGGCGAACATTTTCAACCAGGCCAGGACCATGGGCAAGCCCCCTGGAAGATAAGTGTCAAGTGGATGTGCCCATACCTTTTTTTTGCGAGAGTCAAGGGGAGAAGCGGATCAGAGGCGGCCTGGAAAACAACCCGCAGAATACATGCAACGAGCCGATGGCAAAATACGAAATGACCAGCAGGATCAGGCCCAGCCTTTGGATTTTTCCACGGCTTTTTCCCATGACTTGCATAACTTTTCCGCGGTTTCAGGTGCCATGGCGGGTTCGAAACGGCGTTCCAGCCGCCAGGATTCGCGGACATCATCCGTTCCTGTGTAAATCCCTGCGCCCAGGCCGGCCAGATACGCCGCGCCAAGGGCCGTGGTTTCAAACACAACGGGCCGATCCACCGGGGTCTGGAGGATATCCGACTGGAACTGCATCAGGAAGTTGTTGATCACCGCACCACCATCCACCCGCAGTCCTTTCAGATCCATCCGGGCGTCGGCCAGCATGGCCTGCACGATGTCGTTGGTCTGATAGGCGATGGATTCCAGGGCGGCCCGGGTGATGTGATATTTGTTGGTGCCCCTGGTCATGCCGATGATGGTTCCCCGGGCGTACATGTCCCAGTGAGGCGCCCCCAGGCCCGCGAACGCCGGCACCAGGTAGACCCCGCCGGTGTCCGCCACCTGGAGCGCGTATTCCTCGGACTGGGCCGCGTCGTTGATCAGGTTCATCTCGTCCCGCAGCCACTGGATCACCGCGCCGGCTACAAAGATGCTTCCCTCCAGGGCATAGAACACTTTATCGTCCAGGCCCCAGGCCAGGGTGGTCAGCAGGCCGTTCTGGGAATGGACGGCTTTTTCACCCGTATTCATCAACAGAAATGATCCGGTGCCGTAGGTGCATTTGCCCATGCCCGGATCAAAACAGCATTGTCCGAACAAGGCCGCCTGCTGGTCGCCGGCCACGCCGGTCACGGGAATCTCCCCACCGAACAGATGTTTTTCCGTCATGCCGAAATCAGCGGATGAGGGCCTGACTTCGGGAAGCATGCAGGCGGGAATCTCCAGGGCATTCAACAGGTCACTATCCCACTCCAGGGTGTGAATGTTGTACAACATGGTACGCGAGGCGTTGGAGTAATCGGTGACATGGACTTCCCCGCCGGTCAGGTTCCAGATGATCCAGGTATCCATGGTGCCGAAAAGCAGGTTGCCGCTTTCCGCCTTATCCTGAAGCCCCGGGAGGTGCTTGAGCAGCCATTGAATTTTGGTCCCGGAGAAATAGGCGTCCAGGATCAGGCCGGTTTTACGCCGGACCACCTGATCCAGGCCTTCCCTCTCCAGGCGTTTGCAGGTTTCCGCCGTACGCCGGCATTGCCAGACAATGGCGTTGTACACTGGCTTCCCGGTATTTTTGTCCCAGATCACAGTGGTTTCCCTCTGATTGGTGATGCCCACAGCCGCAATGTCTGCGGCCGTGAGTCCGGCTTTTTGGATGACCTGCCGGGCCACCGAGATCTGGCTTTCCCAAATCTCCATGGGGTCATGTTCCACCCAACCTGGTCGGGGATAAATCTGTCGGAATTCCCGGTTCTCCCGGGCCACAATTACACCGTTCCGATTGAAAATGATGGCCTTGGAACTTGTGGTACCCTGGTCCAGGGACAAGAGGTATGGTTTCATGAGCGCTCCCTGCCTGTCATTCAGATAGTCTGAAAAGCGCAATCCGGATGTTCCGGTTTCTTAAACATGCGCGTTAATCCACTGGATCACATCTGCGGTCACCTGGTCCCGGTTGGTTTCATTGAGCAGTTCATGGCGACCCTGGTCGTAAAGGGTCAGGGTCAGGTCCCGGATACCCGCTCTTTGGTAGGCATCGTAGACCTTTTGCACGCCTTTGCCGAAACCGCCCACCGGGTCCATGGATCCGGAGATCAGCAGCATGGGCAGATCCTTGCGAATCCCGGCAAAGTGGTCCGCCCGATTGACGCGGATCACACCGGAAATCAAGTCCACAAAAAAACCGGCCTTGCAGATGAATCCGCACAAGGGGTCCTGGACATACCGATCCACCTGGTCCGGGTCGCGGCTCAGCCAGTCAAATGCGGTACGTCCCGGGGCAAAGGCTTTGGCATAATTCCCGAAAGAGAGCTTGTCCAGCAACGGGCTTGGCGATGTGACCCCTTTGATCCGGCCCAGGGCCTTGGCCAGCAAACGGCCCATTTTCCCTGAAACCCCCGGGTGCGCGGCCGTGCCGGACAGGATGGCGCCCCGCAGGCGGTCGCCGTACCGGGCCATGAAATCGCGGCCCAGGAATGAGCCCATGGAGTGCCCGAAGAGAAACAATGGCAGATCAGGATGATTGGATCGGATGCGGTCACTCAGGGTTTTGATGTCGTCCACCACCTGGTTCCAGCCATTTTCCTCAGCAAAAAGCCCCAGGTTTTCTTTGTTGCCCGCCGTGTGGCCGTGGCCCCGGTGGTCATGGGCATACACCACCAGTCCCTGGCCTGTCAGGGCCCGGGCGAAGGAGTCGTACCGTTGCGAGTGCTCGGCCATGCCGTGGGAAATCATCATGGTCCCACGAATGGGTGTGGCCGCTTCGGGCATCCAGCGCCGACAAAAAATCTCGTAGCCATCTGAAGCCGTGAACGTAAACTTTTCCATAGTCGCTTGCTCCTTATGCGATCGCCCCTGCATAACAACCATAACCGCGCAAAACCGGTATACTCCGAAGACAAGTTTAATTTTATGCTGTTGCGATGTCAAAAAGGCAGACGGAGAGAAATGAACGGAACCGTCAAGTTACCAGGAACCGTCACCCTGTCCGTTCACGGATTGCCTAAGCGCCCGTCAAGGGGAGAAGCGGATCAGAGGCGGCCTGGAAAACAACCCGCAGAATACATGCAACGAGCCGATGGCAAAATACGGGATGACCAACAGAATCATACCCAGTGCATACACAAGGCTGAAGCCCGCCTCTTTTTTTCCACGCATCCGGTTGAGGAGTGAACTCAAAGGGATACCGAACACATTCCCGAACATGATGGTCCGGATGACACCCAGAATGGATAAGGCCCTTTTCTCACCATAGATTTGCACCAGCCGCAACCAGGATTCTTGTGACGGGCGGCCTTTCGTTTCCGCGTAGTGTTGAGCGAAAAGAACCGCCACACCCTCCTGGGGGGGAATATTTTCAATGGATCCGGACAGGATTTCCGCAATCTCTTGTTCCGACAAACCGGCTTTGAGGGCTTCCGCCGTATGCTGGTAGCTGCAGATGGCACAGCCGTTCACCTGGGTAACCGCAAGCATAAGCCGTTCAACAAACGCGAAACCGAGGGGACGCTTTTTCTTTCCCTTTGGAAAATAACGGAGGGTCCGGAGCATCTCGTAGGTCGCCCTATAGGCTTCGCCGGGTGAATACTTTCGCGCTGTTTTCACCATCATCCTGAACCGGCTCCAGGTGAACCGAAAACCCCATTGACATACTTACGGATGAAGGCCTGTATTTCTTTCTGAGTTGCCGTTTGCTTCCCGAATGGAGTTCCGTTGTGCTTCGCGGCGATAAACCGGTTTACCCAGGACCTGGGTGTTTCCGAAATTTCCTGCAACACATCCAGAAACCGCCGGATCTCTCCTTCAACGTTTCCCAAACCGAGGCTGACACGCACCAGTCCGGGCAAGAGGCCTGACGGATGCGCCAGTCCCGGAAGCAGATAAAGCAGCCATTCCGCCAGCTTTTCCCGGAACGGATGAATGCGCAGCAGATCCTTTACGAGGATATGCGCGCAGAAGCAACCATCCCGGACACCGATCCCGCCTTTTTCCGCCAGCTCCTTCACCAACAGATTGTGCGGCACTTTTTCCAGCCTGAAGACCACGATCCCCGCTCGGTTCCCGAACCGGGGACACACGCCAGCCGTTGTTCCGTACGTTTGAATCCCACGATTCGCGGTTAATCCGGCTAAAAGCTGTCGCGTCAATTCCTGCTCTTCTGCCACGACCGTTTTCAGTCCGACTCTTTGCAGCAGGTTCATGGCCTTGCCCAAGGCCGCAATCCCCGCCGCGTTTTCTTTTTCCTCCCGATGCAAAGCGGCTCCGGCGTCCTTGGCAAGAAGTCCTTTTCTGATCGCCAGCACTCCCGCACCGAAAGGTGCGTACATCTTGTGCCCGGACAAAGCCAGGATATCAACTCCGTTGCCCAGCATATCCATTTCCCGATGGGCGGCCAACTGGGCGGCATCCACCAGCAGTTTCGCGCCGTACTTGCGGCAGATCCGACTGATTTCTTCCAGGTTCTGAACGGTCCCGAGTACATTGGAGATGCCGCAAACGGCGACAAGGCGAACCCGTTTTTTCCCGAAAAGAAATTGATCATTGTAGGCTTTCAGGGTTTGGTCAAGCCGGGATGGATCCAGGAAACCACAGGCATCGACGGGCAATCTTTCCAGCGTCACCTGCCCGTTGAAGCGCCAGACCAGTTCATTGGAATGGTGCTCAAGCATGGTGTTGACCACAACCGTTTCAGTATCAGGGTTCCCCTTCAGGCAAAGATTCCCGGCAACGATATTCAGCGAATCCGTGGTGTTGCCGGTAAAGAAAACATCATAGACATCTTCCGGAGCCTTCAAGAAATCACGGCAGATGTCCCGGGTCTTTTCGACCAGCGCGCTCCAGTGATGCGCTGGCATGGTCAACACCTCTTTGAACACCTCCCACACCGGTTCCAATGCCGGCGTACTCGCGGCGTTATCCAGGTTCACGTAGACAAGGTCTCCCTTTTCGACGGGGACATGCACACCTTTGCCGACCACGGTGTCTCGTAACCGGGACAGGAGTTCTTTTCCCCGCACGCCGGAAAACGCATCTTTTTCCAGAAGGTCGCTTGCGGAAAAATTCCGGTTGCCGTCGAAATCGAAAAGGGACTTGCCGTATTTCCTACTCAATTGCAGGGCTTTGGCGAAGGCGATGATGTTGATCACCGCGGGAGTCCCGGCTTCATGCCTTTCCGGGACAGGAGACCACACCACGGAGTTTTTCGACACCAGTTTCACGCAGCCGCCGCCTGTCCTGGCAGGAACACCCCCGGGAAGGTCGCGCTGGTTGATCACCAGCGCGATTACCCCGAGGGGCAATTCCAGGTCTTTTGATGAAAAAAGAGAGTAATCCCGGTTTGCGGCTTTCTTCAGGAGAGTTCTGGCGCCATCGGCCGTACAGAATAGGGTCGTGTATTGCTTTGGATTCCGTCCCGAATGCTGAAGGACAATGCGCCGGGCTTCTTCATACAGGGCCGTAGATATCAGGGAGAAATGACCGCTCCCCCGGTGAACATTGGCATACACACGCAGGGCGGCATGGACCGCATCGAAGAATTCCGTAAGGGCTTGCGACCTCATTCTGCCGAAAGTCTTTTGGCAAACCATTTGGTCAAACCGAGCAGTGTCAACACCGGGGGAAGCCCTGGAGAAAAAGGGAGTACGCTGGCATCACAAACGTAGAGATTCCGCCACTTGGTTTCCAGGTTCTCGTCAACCACGCGGCCCATTCCCGCGGTACCTCCGGGATGGGCACCGCGCGGTTTGGTCTGGAAGACCGAATCGGGATCCGCACCGCATTTCACAAGGATTTCCCTGGACAGATCATTGCCTTTTTTTAACCTTTCCAGATCACGCCGGGTAGGCGCCTTGTCGACCCGGCCGTTTGCAAGCACGTGCCCGGTGTTTTCATCCGTGATTTTCGTCATGATGCCCATCAAGTTCTTTAAACCGAAGACCTTCGGCCAATTCCTCAAACCCGCTGTGCTAAGGAAAGCAACGGCATTGTCAATATAGGGCGAGATGATAAAGCCTTCCGTCTCATGATAATCCCCGCAATATACGGACATGGTGACTTCTTTTAATTGACGGGAATCCCTGACCTCTCCGTACGTCACGTTAAAGAAATCCACGAACAGGCCTTCCCCCGCGGCAATCCCCGATTTCTGCAGGATGACGGGGGTTCCCAGCCCACCCGCGGCGACAATGATCTTTTCCGCATAATACCGGGTTTCCCTGAAACGGGAACGGCCTGCAACTCCGACGGCGACGCCATCGTTACAAAGAATCCGTTTCACCGAAAATTTCGTTTCAATCGTGATATTGTCTTGGTTGGCATCGCGAAGAATATCCACCCCGGTCCATTTGGCTTCGTACCGGCACCCGAGAACACAGTCCCCGCAAGCGATGCACCTGTTTTGCCCCGTGAATTTGGGCATGATCTCCATCTCGTAACCCAGCGAGTCAGCGGCCGCCATGATCTTTGTTGAGGCCTTACCAACCGGGTAGTAGCGGGTGCCCACACCGTATTCCTTTTTACTTTCCGACAATTCCCGGCGGAAATCAATTCCCAGGCGTTCAAGCGCCTTTTCAGGCAAATCCACCGCGTTGTTGCACATCACCACGCTCGATCCGCCGATGCCGAAGCTGCGGTATATCGGGAAACCCTGGATACTGCGGGCGAACGCGGCTTTATCGTAAAAGGTCGCGGCATAGAGGGTGCTCCCCAGTTTCCGGGAATCCAGTCGCCTACCCTTTTCAAGCAAAAGGACCTGCTTGTCTCGCAAGCTCAGCTCTTTGGCCAACGAAAGGCCGGACAGCCCCGCCCCGACGATCACGCAATCAAATCTCTTTGCCTTCATTGCACATATCCCCCGAAGTCTTATATGGGTATTTCAACAATATTGCAATCGCCGCCGCCCCCGGCTAAAGTGATTTTTTCAGGATCGATTCCATATCCAGTTCCAGGTTTTCGAATCGTTCTCTCAAATACCTGATCGCATCCTCGACCCCTTTGTTATACAGAATGATTCCCGCATTCTGCAGAAAATGATCCAGAATGTTCTCCGCGGCAATCATGCCGATTTCTTCGTTTCTTTCCGTCTTGAAAAAATCAATCAACTGCCGGATGGCTTCCCGTCTTTTTTCACTGGATATCAGATCCCAACTCCGCTTAATCGCCGACATTTTTAAATCTCCTTACCAATAACAGATATTGCCTTGATGAATATACAGGATTCGGGAAAAACGTTACAAGGACGCCACCTGTGCCTGCTCCCACTTTCCCCTGCAAGGAAATTAAAAAAACCGGCTAAATCGCGGGAATCTCCGTAATATGCAGCTGCCAGTACTCTTCATCATCATCTTCAAACAGCTGGTATACTTTGTGGTTGGCGATGCGGATGCGCGGATACAATTCCTGCCGATTGATGTCTCTCATTTTAACATACACTTTCTTCAGGTATTTTCCTCCGGCATCATAGAGATACACCTCGTTTTCCCCATCCTTCCGGACATGGGTCATGACATAGAGGAATCCACCGGAGGCATCAAAAAACTTTACCGGGGGATAGTATGCGGGAAACCTGATCAGATTTTTCAGGTTGAAGTACCGCTCCTTGTAGTATTTATGTGTGCGGTAGTAGTCATGATACTGTTCCCGGTCCCGGGATGTCACCTCCACCAGGGTATATTCATTTCTTGCCACGCCGGTCTCTCTTCCCGAAGCATCGAAGATGTGAATGGCTCCGTCCGGAGATTCCGCATATATCCGGCCTCGCATAATCACGTAACGCGGATTCCTGACATCCACTGGATTGATGTCCTTGCCTTCCTGGTACCAGTTCTTTTTCTTCTCCAGGACTTTGACCATCCCCATATCCTTGTCTTTCAGAACGATCCGGTTATAGGCGAAATTGTCGATCACCCCCCATCGGATGGCCACGAAATGATCACCCACGGCGGAATAGGTGTGTCCGCTCCCGGTTTTCATCTCTTTAACAAAGGTGCCGTCCGGCTTAAAATAGGAAACCCGGCCGTTGCTGCCCACGCAGATCAGGTCATCGACAAAACTGACCATCAACCCCTGGTCGAAGAACTCCCTGAACTCTCCCGGCCCTTCGCCTTTTTTTCCGAACACCCGGATCAGTTTATCCGGCAGTTCATAGATATAGACCTTGGAACGTTCCGTGATAAAAAGCTGGTTGTTGTGGATCACCATCATATGGGGATCCACAATATCCGGCAGGTCATAAACCTCGGTAGCCGGCAGAACACCGATGATCAACAGGACAAACAAAAACACCATGGCGGCTTTGTTCATTCCCCCCTCCATTGCATATGTGTAAAACGGTCGATAGCAAAGAAAAGTTCATCTATTCAGCCGGGAGCGCGGCCGAACCGTCGCCCTTTCTCGTGATCCCGTCAAAACCTTAATCAAATGAAGGCGTATAAGACACGGATGTTTTTTGTGTATTCGCTTCAAGGGAGATGATTATGAAAGGAAAAACGATTCTGTTTGTTCTGATTTTTTCAGGCTTGCTGATTTCCGGCGCATACGGAGACGTCAAAGATGACATCTCGAAGGTGGTTGAGGAAGGTTATTTCAACGGCGCTTTCAACGGCCTGGATACGGTGAGTATGGCCCAGGCGTTTCACCCCACCTTCGCCATTTTTTCAGCAAAAGGAAAAGACATCAGCCGCTATCCCATTGATGTCTGGATCAAAGGAATCGACAAGCGCAAGGGCAGTCCCGATTTTGATCAATCCAAAGCGAAGATGGATTGCAAGATCGTGAATATCGATGTGACCGGCGATTGCGCCTCCGTTAAAGTCGAGATCGGCAAAGACGGCAAGCTGATCTTCACCGATTACCTGTCCCTGCTGAAATTCGCGGACGGCTGGAAGATCGTGGCCAAGGTATATCACCGCCACAAATAGTATCCCCGACAGACCCGAAACAAGACAAACTGCGCGGGTCTACGCCCGTAGGCTGTTCCTATCTGAAAAGAAAAACCAACAGAAACGCCGCTGCGCCCAGCGCCAGCACGACCAAGCCGCTTACAACGGCGATTTTCTTGCGCTTTTTTTCAACCTGGTTGAGGGGCCTGATTTTCCCCGCTTTTTTGTACTTGTTCTCGATGCTTTGGCCGACACCCACTCCAAAAGCGACGCCCAGGCCGGGACCGACCCCCATGAGGCCATGATTCCCCGTGGCAATGGCCAGGGCCACTCCCAGTCCCGAAAAAACAGCGATCCCGATTCCCATCCACAAACCGACAAAATGCCCTTCCGGGTATTTCCCT
>Ga0272443_10002774_pt1 | contig 21695 bp, 16 predicted proteins | sample SSMAcet12_FD_193581 | JGI IMG/M metagenome (GOLD analysis project Ga0272443, IMG submission 193581) | Marine sediment archaeal communities from Little Sippewissett salt marsh, Falmouth, MA, United States - SSM-Acet-12 | ecosystem: Environmental > Aquatic > Marine > Wetlands > Sediment ... | reverse complement strand
CGTCTTCGCCTCGATCGGCCCCACGGGGGAGCTCCTCGCGCCGCTCGGCGAGCGGACCGAGGAGGAGTTCGTCGCGTGCTTCCGCGAGCAGGCCGAGGCCTTGGCCTCGGCGGGCGCCGACGGCCTCGTCCTCGAGACCATGGCGGACCTCGGCGAGGCGAAGGCGGCGCTGCGGGCCGCGCGCGAGGCCTGCGCGCTTCCCGTCGTCGCGTGCATGACCTTCGAGCATGGGGCGCGGGGCTTCGCGACCATGATGGGCGTGATGCCGGAGACCGCCGCGCGGGAGCTCGACGCCGCCGGCGTGGACCTCGTCGGCGCCAACTGCGGCTCCGGCATCGCGGATATGGCCGAGGTCGCCCGTGCCCTGCGCGCCGCGACAAAGCGGCCCCTCTGGATCAAGCCGAACGCGGGGGTCCCGGAGCTCGTGGACGGGCGGACCGTCTTCCGCGAGTCGCCCGAGGAGATGGCCTCGCGCGTGCGCGAGCTCGCCGAGGCCGGGGCGAACGTGATCGGCGGCTGCTGCGGGACCACGCCCGAGCACATCCGCCGCATGGCCGAGGCCGCCGCCGATGCGCGCGAGGCCGCACGCGCCGCGAGCGCGGCCGTGCTCGCGGCGCTCTAGCTCGTCCGGGGAGGAGAACGAATGCGCTACGGCGTCTTTACCGTGATCCTGCCGGAGATGGACCTCGACGGGATACTCGGAGCGCTCGCGCGAAACGGGTACGAGGGCGTCGAGTGGCGCGTGCGCGAGATCCCCGAGAAACAGCGCGGAAAGCCGGTCTCCTTCTGGGGGAACGTCCGGGAGGACCTCACACCCGCGCGCTGGACGCGCGAGGCCGCCGCCATCGCGCGCCGCGCGCGCGAGGCGGGGCTCGAGAGCTTTGCCTGCGCCGGCTACGCCAGGTGCACGGACATCGAGACGGTGAAGCTCCTCGTCGCCGGCTGCGCCGAGGCGGGCGTGCCGGGCCTGCGCGTCGGGCCGTCGGGCTACGACCGCACGCGCGACTACAACGATCTTCTCGCCGAGAGCGTCGACGGCCTCGGCCGGTGCGTAGAGGCGGCCGCGGGGAGTGGCGTGCGGCTCCTCGTCGAGACGCACATGAACACGATCGTGCCCTCGGCGAGTGCGGCGCACCGCCTCGTCTCGGGTTTCCCGCCCGAGGACGTGGGCGTCATTCTCGACCCGGGCAACTTCGTCAGCGAGGGGCGGGAGAACTATCGCATGGCGCTCGAGGTTCTCGGGCCGTACCTGAACCACGTGCATGCGAAGAACGCGCGCTGGATCGAAAGGGAACGTCTCGCCGACAACACCGTGACTTGGAAGTCGGAAACCGTTCCGCTCTGGGAGGGCGTCGTCTCCTGGCGCGAGGTCATGGCCGACCTCGTTGCCTTCGGCTTCGACGGCTGGGTCTCGATCGAGGACTTCTCTGGGCTCGACGCCGGGGAGAAGCTGGCGCGCGACGGTGCGTATCTGCGCGCAATTGAGCGCGAGGTGCGAGAGAGGGCCTGATATGAGCCCCATCGAGGGGCATCACCCGACCGTGCTCGCCTACGCGGCGAGCCGGAAGATCGCCGAGATCTACGATGAGGAGCACGAAGGGCTCCCGCTCTTCAAGACAGACACGCGCTTCATCGAGGATGTGCTTGGCGGGAGGCCCGGCCGTCTCCTCGATCTCGGGTGCGGCACGGGAAGACATCCGGCTCATTTCGCGCGACTCGGCTGGCGCGTGACCGGCCTCGACCTCTCGCCGCACATGCTCGCGCGCGCCCGCGCGCGGCTCGAGAAGGAGGGCCTCGCCGCCGACCTCGTCGAGGGCGACCTCTGCGACCTCGATCGCTTCGGCGATGCGTCCTTCGACGCGGCGATCGCCATGTTCAGCACGCTGGGCATCCTCGCCACGCCCGCGCTGCGGCGGCGCGCGCTGGCCGAGGCCGCGCGCGTGCTCGCACCCGGCGGCGTCTTCTGCTGCCACGTGCACAACCGGCTCCACAACCTCCGCAGCCGCGGGGGGTGGACCTGGGTCGTCCGCTGTTGCGCCTCGCGGCTCTTCGGCCGCGCGCGCGCCGGGGACGAGGTCATGCGCGACTACCAGGGCGTGCAGGACCTGTACCTGCACACCTACACCGCGGGCGAGCTCGTCCGGCTCGTGCGAGGTGCGGAGCTCGGGGTCGAACGACTTATGCCGCTCGACGAGGACCGCACCGGCCCGCTGCGCGGCCCTTTCGCGACCGTGCGCGCGAACGGCTTTCTCCTCGCGGCGCGAAAGCCAAGACAGGGAATAGGCCGCCCCCCCACCGCTCCCCCGGACGCTTGACGCTCCCGGCCGGGAGGCTAAGATGGCTCCCGAGCGCGAACCATTCCGTTTCGCGCAGCCCGCCCGAAAGGCCTTTCGATGCCTCTCTTCGCCGCACCCAGTTCGAGCAAGGTCGATCCGAAGGCCTCCTTCTGGCTCACGCCCAAGGCGCGCATCCTCTTCGCGCACCCGGACGCCCGGAAGCCGGCGCGCTTGCTCGCGCGCGCGCTGCGAGAGAAGTGGATCGTGGGCGGGGACTTCAAGGCCCCGGCCATCCCCGTGCGCGCCGGGAAGAAGGGAAAGAACGCGATCGTGCTCCGCCGCGGCTCGCCAGGGAAGGAATCCAAGAATGAAGAGGCCTTCCGCCTCAGCGTGACGACCGGGGGCGTGACGCTCGTCGCGCGGAGTGCGGCCGGCCTGCGCTTTGCTTCTCAGGCGCTCGCCGAGCACTTCGACCCGGCCGGGTTCTTCCCCGGCGGGCGCATCGCGGACGCGCCGACGCACGCATTCCGCTCGCTTTTGATTCATCTGACGCACTACGACCCGGTCTGGTACAGACGCAAGCGCTTCGAGAAGCGCATCGACCCGGGCGTGACCGAGCGGGTGATCCGCGCGGCCGCCGCCGCGCGCTTCAACCATCTCATCATCGACGTGGCCGACGGCGTGCGCTACAGGTCGCACCCGGAGCTGGCGCGGCCCTACTCGATCCGCATGGCCGGGTTCCGGAAGCTCGTTCGCCTCGCGCGATCGCTGGGGATGGAGGTCATTCCCAAGCTCAACTTCGCCAAGTCGTTTGGCAAGCACCATCACAACGCGTGGATGCGGCCCTACAATACGCTCCCGGACGACGAGGCGTATTACCGCCACGCCTTCGCCCTGATGGGCGAGCTCGTCCGCGTCGTGCGGCCGCGGTACTTTCACATCGGCATGGACGAGGACGAGGCTCACACGCATGCGGGCTACGTCGAGAAGGTGCGGCGCTTGAATGCATGGCTCCGCGCGCGCGAGATCCGCACGATCCAGTGGATCGACCTCGGCAAGCGTTACCAGAAGAAGATCGAAAAAAAGATGCGCGCGGCCGTGGGGCGCCTTCCGAAGGACGTCATCCTCACGCACTGGCAGTACCACGGCCGCATCTTCGACTGGGTCGCCTGGATCCGCGCGCGCGGGTACAAGGTGCTCGGCGGCACCGGCGGGCGGAAGGGCGGCTTCGAGGCGATCCGCGCCTTCGCCCAGCGCGCCGCGGCGCAGGGCGCGATGGGCATGATTTCCACCCATTGGGTCCCGCTCCAGAGGAAGTGGGAGGCCGAGATCCTCGCCTCCGTCGAGGCCTCCGGCCGCGCCTACTGGCAGGGCGGCTAGGAAGGCGGGGCATGGTCGCGCTCGGCACCGACTCGATGACGAACCGCGAGCGCATCTTCGCCGCCCTGCGCGGCGAGGAGACCGACCGCCTCCCCGTCTGGCTCAAGATGGCCAACTCGACCTGGCAGGCGGGCCAGCCGGAGCCCTGGCGCAGTATGAAAACCGGCGCGCTCCTCCGCGCGGCCGGCTGCGACCTGATGGTGCCCCTCGTCGTCCGGCCGATTCCCGAGACGCCGCACGTGACGCGCCGCGTCGAGGAGGAGAACGGCACGCGGCAAACGATCTTCGAGACGCCCGACGGTACGCTCACGAGCGAGGAGAGGTTCGACCCCTCGACGAAGTCGGTCCATCCCACGAAGTACCCGGCCGAGACGCCGGAGGACCTCGGTAAGCTGCGCTGGCTCTACACCGACACGACGTATCGCATGGACGCGGCCGCGCTCGCCGAGGCCGCCAGGATACAAGAAGCCTGCGAGGCCGAGGACGCGGTCACCATTTCGGGCGCGCCGCCGAGCCCGTTGATGGACCTCGTCGAGCACATGTGCGGACCGGTCGCGACGGTGTATTTGATGACCGATGTGCCGGAGCTTTTTTGCGAGATTGTGAGCCTCATGCACGCCGACCGCATGCGGCACCTCGCCGCGCGCCTCGCGGCCGAGCCGGCCGACATGTTCTGGCTGACCGAGAACACCTCGACCACGCTCATCAGCCCGGCCATGTTCGAGGAGTTCTGCGCGCCGCACCTCAAGGCATATGGCGAGCTCATCCTCGAGCACGACATGATCCCCGTGCATCACATGTGCGGGTCGCTTAACGCGCTTCTCGAGATGATTGACGTGTTGCCCGCGATGGCGAACGAGGCATACACCACGCGGCCACTGGGCGACGTCTCGCTCGCCGAGGGGAGGCGGCGGATGCCGTCCAAGACTCTCATCGGCGGCACGAATGCGACGCTCTGGCTCGAACCGGTTGAGGGAATCGTCGAGGCGGTCGCCGCCGACCTCGCCGCGTGCCCGGACCGGCGGAAGATTTTCCTCACGAGCGCGGGCGTGCTCCCGCCGCCGGTCTCCTTCGAGAAGGCGAGGCAGGCCGTCGAGGCGTTCAAGTCGCTGTAGGGCTCGCGCCCCTACCGCTCGCGGTAGAGGATGGTGCGATAGACGACGCTCTCCTTCCCGCCGCCGGCGGTGCTCCAGGAGATTTCGATATCGACGAGCCGGTGCGCCCCCGCGTCGTCGAGGGGCGTGGCCGTGACGGTGCGCTCGAAGCGCGGATAGTTCGGCGCGGGCGAGTCCTTCAGGGGCAGCGCGAGCGTTCCGGCGGCGAGCTCCGCGGCCGTGCTCCTGGCGATGATCGCCGAGGTCGTCCGGTCGCGCGCCTCGCGTGCGGTGCGTGCGGCGCTCCAGTAGATCGCGAGCACCCCGGTCATGCCCACGAGCAGGATCCCCATCGCGACCATGAGCTCGACGAGCGTAAAGCCCGCGTTCGGGGATGGAGGGGCGGCGCACCTCATGGGGCACCCCCGCCGAGCCCGAGCCGGCCCCAGTCCTCGCGGTAGGCGGGCACGCGAAAGACCGCGACGAAGGTGCGGCCGACGCGGACCTCGGTCCCTTTGAGATGATCCCTCTTTCGCGTGCCGCGGCAGCCGCGGCGGCCGGGGGCGATGCGCAGCGTCCGGTCGCCGCGCACGGAGTACTCGACCCACTCGTCGCCCACGAGGGCGTAGACACCCTCGGTGCGCCCGCCCGTGTCGCGCGCGCGCGGCGGCTCGGGGAAGCCGCGGGTCGAGCCCACGCGCAGGAACTCGTCCTCCGCGAGGAAGTCCGTCCTCAGAACGGTGCGGCGCGCACGCTCGGCGCTCGGCTCGAGGATCAGCACCACGCGCACGAGCTCGGGGAAGACGTCGTCCGAAGGGTCGGCGAGCGAGGCCGGTCCTTCGTTGAAGAGGAAGGCCTCAAGCGCGCCCGTGCGGCCGCGCGTCGAGTCCCAGAGGCGCTCGGGGCCGCGGGGCGCGCTCCGCCTCGCCGGAACGGGCGGCACGTCCGCCCAGGTGCACGTCTCCTGCGTCCAGAACTGGAAGCCCAGGTACAGCACGTCGCCGCAGAGCCGCTGCGCGCTGGCGAGCGCGGTCTCGGGCGCCGCGTCCACGGGCGCGCGCAGGCCGCGGACGAGGTCGCGCCCGCGCCGCGCGTAGGCGACCGCCGCGAGCCCCCCGACCGCGCGGAGGTCCTCGTCCACGAAGCCGTCGTTGTCGTCGTCCGCGCCGTCGTAGTACTCCTCGTCCACGCGGCCGCTCGTGAGGTCGAGGTCCATGTCATCCGGCCCCGCGGGCAGGCCCCCCGACGGCGGCCAGCCGGTCGCGTCCACGGTGTCGCCGGCGTCGGCGAGGTACGCGCGCTCCGGCCCGCCGCCGAAGGTGCGCACGAAGGCGAGGCGCTGTGCGCCGGGCGGCGCGCCCGCGTCCGGATCCGGGTCGCAGAGGAACTGTGCGCGCACGTCGCCCGTGCCCGCCGGCGCGTGCGCGAACGCGGCGTCGAGGTCCTCGTGCAGGCTGCGGAAGACCTCCTCCGCGCGCTCGTAGACCACGCCGCCCGACTCGCCCTCGCGCCAGAGCGAGAGCGCCCCGCTCAGGACGCTCGCGAGCATCAGGCCCAGCACGAGGAAGATCGCCATCGCGACCATGAGCTCGACGAGCGTCACGCCGGAGGCGGAGCGCGGGGCGCGGCGCCCGGGCGGGGGCGTCATTCGATCACCTCCCGCCGCCGGACGATGAGCGGGTTCGCGTAGGTCACGCTGATCTCGTCGATCGCGGGCGTGCGCTTCCAGGCGTTCGAGCGCAGGACGCCCTCGCGGTACTCGACGAAGACGCGCAGCTCCACCTGATCGGCGCGCACGGGCTGCGCCTCGTCGAAAACGTGCGGGCCGAGCCCGTGGAACTCGTAGAGTCCACCCGGCGCGTTCACGGGCTGCGCGTCCCAGCCCGGCGCGCCGTCGAAGCGCACGAGCGTGCGCAGCCGGAAGGTGCGCGCATCGAGGAACGGCGCCGTGAGGAGGACGCGCCGCCAAAGCGCGCCGGTCCCCGCGAACGAGGCCTGGTAGTAGGCGAGGTCCGAGCTGTCGTCCTCGAGGATGTGCCGGTCGGGATAGCGCGCGGGCAGGTGCTGCACGAGGCTCCCGGCCGCGTGGAGCTCGGGGAGGGTGCCGAAGCGCCCGCGCAGGCGCGCGGCGCCCGTCAGCCGGTTCCCGGCGAGGCCCGTGTAGCCGACGGTCTCGTTGTTCACGAGCGCGTAGCCCTCGCTCGCGAAGGCGTTCGCGCGGCGCAGCGAGAACGCGTCCGCGGTGCGGCCGGCCGCGCCCGTCAGGTCGGTCACGTCGTACTCGTCGAGAAAGGCGCACGGCGCGCCGGGCTCGTGCGGGACCGCGCGCGTGCCGAGGACCCCCCGGCGGCAGCCCGAGAGCCGCACCGTCGCGTGCGAGCGCGTGTCGCGCACCGGCCGGCGCGGGGGGGGGATCGTGTCGTACATCGTGGGACCGAAGGGAACGCTCACCGTGGCGCCCGCGGCGGCCGTGTAATAGACGAGTTCCCCGTCCACGCTCACGACGCCGCTCGTGGGCACGCTCGCGCCCTTGGGAGTCACGACCGTGAGCGAGGCGTCGCCCGCTCCGACGCGCGTCGCCCAAGTCAGCCGCCCGGCCGGCGCGTTTGCGTTCGTGAAGCGGATCTCGTCGATCTCGGCGGCGAGGACGCCCGCGCGCCCGGCGCCGACGCGGGCCGGGTTTTCGACCCGGATCGGCAGTTCCCCGCTGGGGAACTTGAGGAGGCGCACGCCGTCGCCCGTCCGGAACCGACGCGTGACGAAGTCATTCAGGCTCACGAGGAAGGTGTGGCTGAAGGTGTCGCTGCGCGAGCTGTACCCCGTGGAAGCGTAGGCGCGCGTCACGCGCCGCGGCTCGCGGTGGTTCAGGTTGTCGACGACCGTGACCTCGTCGGCGGGGCTCGACGGGTTCCCGCAGTGGGGCCAGCGCACGTGAAAAACCGGGATGACCTTGTCGCCCGCCCCGTGGTCGCGCGCGCTCGTGCCGCGCTGCGCGCGGAAGGAGCCGTGCGACCAGTGCTGCACCCCGTTGCGGTCGGTCCACGTGTTGACGCTCGGCATGAGGAACTCGTGCCCCCCGTGCGTCCGGCGCCGCTGGTAGGAGATCCACTCCAGGCCCGTCCCCGTGCCCACGGCCACGAGGCCGCCGTCCGGGTAGAGGGCGTGGTCGGTGATGTGGAGCGCGATGTTTTCGACCCGGCGGTTGTGCCGGTGGTCGCGCGCGGGCGTGCCGAGCTGCCCGCGCTCGCAGTCCAGGAGCCGGTCGTCCCTCCGCCGGCCGAAGTAGATGCACTCCTCGCCGATCCAGACGTAGCCGCAGTCCGGGAAACCGGAGGCGTCGTCCACGGGGATCTCGTCGTCGGCGTCGTCGATGCCGCCCGGGTCGCCGGGGATCATTGGGTCCGGCGGCTCGTCGATGCGGCAGCGCGTGTTGCGGCCGAGCGAGCTCGCGAGGTGCCCCTTCCCCTCGTAGAGGTCCCCAGAGAGGTCGTTCGCGTACCCGAAGGGCACGATGACCTCGCCGGCCTCGTGCGCGGCCGCGTCGGTGTAGCGGCGGCCGCGGCGGCAGTTCTGAAAAAGCGTCGCCGTCCGGCCGTCGTACTCGATCACCTCGTGCCCGATGCGGAGGGCGCCGGTGTCGGGGAAGTCGGCCGTGCTCGCGACCGAGATCGACCTGGGAAGCGCCGGGTCGCGGCCGGACCAGTCGTCGACGGCGACGGACAGGGCCGTCATGGGGTGAAAGTACGGCGCGCCCGGCCGCACGTGCCCGGCGCCGGCGTCGAGGCGGATCGACTGCCCGCCGGGATGCGTGCCGTGCCACCCGGCCGTCACGTGCACCCAGTCGCCGTTGTACTCCCGCGCGAAGACGACCGGTAGGCGGTACTCGACGGTCTGCCCCCACTCGGTGCCGTCGCCGAGCTCGAGCACCATCTCGGACGCGCCGCTGTCGTAGTAGAAGCGCACGAGGTCCGCGTCGCTCTTCCCCCCGCCGGCCTCGAAGAAGGTGTGCCCGCCGACGCCCCAGTTGCGGGGCTTGACCCACATCGAGAAGGAGCCCGGCGAGATGGTCCGGTCGCGCGAGGAGCGCGCGAAGACGCTCGATGCCGCGCAGGAGACCGCGCCGCCGTCCCCGAGGTCGAGCCCGTCGGGCGTCAGGTCCTTGTGCCGCTTGGGGTCGTCGCAGTGGTCCAGGAGCGTGATCTTTCCCTCGCTGCGGTCGCCGATCTTCACCGGCTCCAGGCGCACGTCGCCCACGCCGGGCTCGGTCCGCTCGTCGGGCGCCCGGGCCGGGTCGAGCATGGGCTCGGGCCAGGTCACGACGCGCCGGCCGAGCCCGGCGCGCAGGTGCGCCTCGAACTCCTTCTGCGAGCGCAGGACGAACTCGCCCCGGCGCGCTCCCTGGGTCACGCGCTCGGGCGTGAGGTCCGGCACGTGCACGACCTCGCGGATGCGCGCGCGCGCGACGGGGAGCCCCGCGGGCGAGTTCACCACGGCCGAGGCCTCGATCGTGAAGTCGCCGAAGGTGCGGTAGGTGAAGGGCACGGTCGACCGGTCGAGGTCGATCGGCCCGGACTCGCGCGCGTTCGCGAGGAGCGCCCCGCGCTGGCGCGCGTCGATTTCGCGCGCGGCGACCGCCGCGTCGAGCACGCTGGCGAAGTCGTCGATGTTCCGCAGGACGCTCCGGCCGCCGGCCTGGTGGGCGAGCACGCGGCTCGTGATCGCGAGCGCCTGCCAGGGGCCCATCGGTCCCCCCCCCCTGGGCTTGACGCCCGTGAAGATCGCGCGCAGGACGTCGGGGGACGCGGTGTTCACGTTCACCGGGTGCCGCAGCTCGGCCTGGACGTAGACGTCGTCGCCCGCGGCCTTGGAGAAGCCGGTGTTCGTCTCGAGGACGAACCGGCCGGTCCGCGCGCTCCGCACGCGGCGGACGACCTGCCGCCCGCTCGGGAGCGTGAACCGCACGCGCGTGCCCGGGCCGTAGTTGGCCGCGTCCTGCACGCGGATCGTGCGCGCCGAGCCGTCGAAGCTCCCGTTCAGGACCCGCTCGCGCCGCACCCAGCCGTCGGCCACGGCGCGGAAGCTGTCGGTCGTGAGGTAGCGCTCGGCACGCTCGAACTGCCCCGGCGTGAGCCGCGCGCCCCCGCCCAGGCGAGTCGAGATGAGCGTCGCGTCGCGCGGCAGATTCATCGGCCGCCAGATCGAGCGTGCCCCGAGCCGCGGGTACTCGGCCAGGAGCCAGCCGACCCCGTCGACGACGGGCGCGCCCTCGGCGTGCCGGCGCGCGACGGTGCCCCAGCAGCCGCGGTCGAGCTCGGAGAGTGTGTTCGTCTCGCGGTCGAGGTCCCGGTAGGCGATGACCTCGCTGTCCACGAGCACGAACCCGTCCACGGTCAGCGGGTCGTCGTCGGCCGCGAGGTCGCGCGCGTCGGCCACGAAGAGCGCGGTCGTGTCGGCCGCGTCGATCCGGACCCCGAGCGTGGTCGCGGCGAAAAGCGCGCCCACCAGGTGCGCCGGCGCGGAGTGCACGTTGATCTTGCCCTGCTCGTCCTGGACCTCGACGTGCCACATGGTGCCGCGCGGATCGTTGAAGCCCTTCGGATCGACGCCGCGCAGGTTGAAGTCCACGGCCAATTCGTCAAGACCATCCCAGTCGGGCGAGTCGAAGGGGTAGCCGTAGTAGCCGACGCGCTCGAGGCTCTCGCTCGTGCGCGAGACCGACCAGAGCGCTCGGTCCAGCGCGCCCTCGGCCGCGAGGCGCGCGCGCGCGTCTGCGGCGAAGTCGGCCGAACGCCGTGCGCGCAACCACATCGAGGCCGCGAAGGGGCCGGCGAGCACGAGCAGGCCCGCGAGGACCATCACGACCGCGATGAGCGCGACGCCGCGCTCGCCCGCACGGTCGCCTCCGGCGTGGCCATGCGCGCGCCCGGTCATCGTTCGATCCTGCCCGAGAGCCCCACGGTGAAGGTGCGCGGAGGTTTCTCCTCTCCCGCGATCTTGCGCGTCAGGCCCAGGCGCACCGGCTGCGTGTGCGCGGTCCGGTCGAGCGATCCGTCCGGCCGGAAGAGTATCCGCCGCGCGTCCGCGATGAGCCGGTAGCCCTCGGGGAGATCCACGAAGCGCCCGCGGAAGAGGCGCCGAGCCGCGATCTCGTCGACCCGGCCGATGAGGGCGTAGCGCTCGTGCCCCACGCGGAGGGGCTCGCCCGGCGACGGCCGCAGCCGGAAGCCCGCGGTCCGCTGGCGCGCGCGGACCACGTCGTCGATGAGGATCTCGATCATGTCTTCGCGCCAGCGGAGCGCGACCTTGACCCACCGTCGCACGGGAAAGCGGAAGCCCTCGGCGGTGACCTCCCACGTCTCGTGCGCGGCCTCGAGCACGGCGCGCGGTGCGCCGCTCCGGGCCGGATCGAGCTCGAGAAGAAGCACCTCCTTGCCCGCCTCGCCCTTGTGCAGGAGGACCTGCCGCCGCTGCGGGTCGCCGTTCTCGAGGTAGCACCGAAGCGAGACCTCCCCGCCGTCCTCGAGCCGGTAGGCGCCCTGGCCGCCGAGCAGGATCGCCGCCTCGCAGGCGCTCGCCGCGGAGCCCCCGGGGATGAACTCGACGCCCCCGCCGGTGTGGCCGCGGCCGCTGTAGCGCGCGTCGGCGCCCTCGAGCTCGACCGGGTAGCCGAACGCGCCGGGCGCGTCCGCGCTCTCGAGGTGGAAGAAGGCCACGGTGCGTAGGCCCACCGGTCGCACGCGGTGCTCGGCCGGGTCGATCTCGAGCCATGCCTCGGCCCGGTTCATGAGCGCCATCTGGCGCGCCTCGCGCACCGCGTTCTCGAGCAAGGCGAGCGTGGCGTCCTCACGCATGCCCTGCTGCGCGCGCAGGTAGACGCCCACGCCGATCGAAAGGAGCACCGCGATCACGGCCATCACGGCCGCGAGCTCGACGAGCGTCACGCCGCGGGCGGCGGCGTCCGAGGAGCGGACGCCGGGCATCGGTCCGCCCTCTCCGACCTCCGGGAAGGGGCGCATGTCAGTCCTCGTCTTCGCTCTTCCAGTTCCGGAGGTCGTCCTCGGTGCCGGCCCGGCCGTCGAGCCCGCACGAGAAAAGGCGATAGGTCGCCGCCTTCGGCGGCCGGAAATCGTAGCTGTCCGCGCGGGCGTAGTGGAACGGGCGCCCCCAGTGGTCCGCGATCTCGGGCTTGCCGTTGTGATTCGTGTCGGCCGCCTCGAAGCCCTCGTCCCAGTACGGGCCCGAGTGCTCCGTGGAGAGGAGCGCCCGGTAGAGCTCCTCGACGCCCTCCACTCCCCCCCCGCCGGGCGGGTACTCGCCGAAGTCGAGGTGATACTTGTTGATCGCGGTCCCGATGTTGAGCAGCGTCGAGCGGGTGTGGTCCACGCCCGCCCGGCGGCGGACCGCGCCCACCGAGACGAGAAGCAGGCTCATCAGGACGCCGATGATGCCGATGACCGCGAGCATCTCGATGAGCGTGAAGCCGCCGCGGAGCGCCGCGCCAACGCGCCTCATGGCTTCCCCGTCGTGATGATGTCCGCGTTGTCGAACTCGACGCGGACCTCGTCGCCGAGCTGGCCGCGCGTGAAGGCGCCGAGCCCGTAACTCGTCGCGCGCGCGAGGCCCGGCACGGAGAGATCCTTCGGCGCCCCGGCGCCGCAGGTGACGCGGAAGAGGCTCTTATCCCGGTCCACGAGCTCGATCCCGAGGCGCAGCCGTCCCCCTTCGGGCCAGTCGCCGAGCTCGACCGGCGGGTGCGTGCCGTTGCGATCGTGCGTGCGGCAATAGAGCTTGCCGCCGGGATTGTAGCCGACCTCGACGCGGCCCTCGGCCGCCTCGAGGAAGAGGCCCGCGGTGGTGCCGCCGTCGGGCTTGCCGACGACGTCCATCCGGAAGATGCAGCTTCGGTAGGCGTCGGCGCCGGAGAGGAGGTAGACGGTCTGCGTCTCGCCCTCGCGCGATTGCCGGCCGCTCATCACGAGGCGCCCCTTCTCGACCGTCGCGCGGATCCCGTAATTCGCGCGCCGCTCGCGCCAGGCCGCGGGCCGCGCGTCGCCCTCGAAAAACTCGCTCACCACCTTCACGTTCGCACCCTGGCCGCCGTGTAATCTCGAAAGCGCCTGCCGCGCGTAGAGGCACGCGCCGTCGGCCGCGCACGCGGCCTCGAAGTGCTTGATCGCCTCGGCCTCGCCGTCAAGGCCGCCGCGCCGGTTCGCCAGGAACCCGAGAGTGCAATGGGCGGCCGCGTTCTTCGGGTCGAGCTCGATCGCGCGCGCGAGCTCCCGGCCGGCCTCTCCGTCGCGCCCGCCGGCGCCGGAGATCGCAATCCCCAGTCCGGCCCGCGCGACCGCGTCCTCCCCGTCGATCGCGAGCGCGGCGCGGTAGTGCTTCTCGGCGCCGGCGTACCCCCCGGCCGCGAGCGCGGCCGCGCCCGCGGCGCGCCGGACGAAGGCCGCACCGGGCGCGAGTTCGCCCGCGCGCACGAAGGCCACGAGCGACTCGGCGAAGGCCCCCGAGCGGTAGTGCGCCTCGCCGAGAACGTAAAAGGCAAGCGCGTCGTTCGGATCGGCCCCCGTCGCGCGCGCGAGCGCGGCGCGCGCTTCGTCGTCCCTCCCGGCGCGATCCGCCAGGTGCGCCAGGCCCACCTCGGCGCGCGCGGCGGCCCGGCCGCGTGCCCCGCCCGCCTCGCGCGCCAGCGCGGCCTTGTAGTACCCGGACGCCTTTGTCGCGTTTCCCTCCGCCGCGGCCGCGAGCGCCATCGCGACGAACGCGCCCGCGTGCTCGGGGTTCAGGTTCAGGCTCCTCGCCGCCTCGCGCCGGGCCCCGGCGGGATCTCCCTGGAGCTGCCGGAGCGCCGCGAGCGCGGCGTGCACGTCCGCGTCGTCGGGGCTCTCGTGGGCCGCGGCCGCGAGCCTGTTCTCGGCCTCGGCGAGCTTCGCCTGGCGCAGGGCCGCGACCCCGAGCCCCAGGAGCGCGTGCGCGTTCTTCGCGTCCAGCTTGAGCACAGATTCGAAAAGCGTGCGCGCCTCGGCCAGGTCGCCGAGTTCGGAGAGCACGTCCCCGAGCTCGGCGAGCACCGCCGGATCGGCCTTCACCAGCGCGCGGGCGCGCTTCACGGCCGCGCGCGCCTCGACCGGCCGGCCCATGCGCGCGAGCGCGGCCGCGAGGAGCGCGTGCGCGCCGGCACTCGCCTTCTCGGCCCCGGTGCCCGCCTCGGCGTGCAAGCGGGCCTTCTCGAACTGCCCGAGGTCGAGCGCGACGCGCCCGGCGAGGAGGCGCGTGGCGAGGTTCTCGGCCCCGCCCTCGGCCGCCGCGCGCTCGGCCTCGACGAGCGCCTCGGCGCGCAGGTTGTACCCGAGGCACTCGCGCGCGAGCGTGCGGCGCCGCTTCCACGCGCCCTTCGGGATCGCCGCCGTCGCCGCCTCGTAGCCCTGCCGCGGCGTCTGCCGGCGGAGGATCTTCTCGATCCTGTCGCGCCGGATCGGCCGCACGGTGGTGAGCGCCCCGCGCGGCCGGAACCGGACCTGGTCCGGGAGCTGCGCCACGAGCCGGCCCCGGAGCACCGGGCCGCCCTTGAGGTGGATCTCGTCATAGGGTCGCACCACGATCTCCCCGGCGCGCGCGGCGGCCGCGGTCGCGATGCCGGCGAGGGCGAGCGCGAGAAGGACGCGGGGCGCGGGGCGCGCCGGGGCGGGCCTCACTGCTTCCATCGCGGCAGCCCCCCCGTGTGCTCGAGTCTCGGGCCGGGCACGGGAAGCGGCCCGGGCGCCGGATCGGGTGCGAGGCGCGGAAGGTCCAGCGCCACCGGCACGAAGACGCGCACCGTCGCCCTCCGGCCGAAGACGTAGCGCTGCGTCGGGTCCCAGTACCGGCGGGCGTCGCCCGCGTAGACTTGGCCGCCCGCGCCCGGCGCGGCCACGCTCACCGGCGCGACCCGCGCCTCGTCCGGGTAGCCCGCGAGGAACTCCTTCAGCGTCTCGCGCGGGCCGAAGGCTCGAACGGCGCTCAGGACGAGCAGCGCGAGCGCGAGCGCGAAGAGCAGCCGCTCCTTCTGCGCGTTCAGGAGTGCGGCCAGCTTGTGTTCGCCCTCCGGCACGGTGCTGCTTCCCCCTCCGGCCCTACGGCCGCCGCAGCGGCCCGACGGCGCGCCCGACCGGCGCGCGCACGGTCCGTTCGAGCACGCCCGAGACGCGGGCCTTGATCTCGAAATGTGTCGCGTCCGGCCGCGCGACGCGAATATCGAGGCTCTCGAGCGCGAGGAACGCGCCCGGCCGCGAGATCTCCGCCAGGAGCCGGACCAGCGATTCCTCGGTCACCTGCGCGCTGACCGTCACGGGCACGCGCTGGAGCTGCGCACCCGAGGCGCCGGACACGTCCTCGCGCTTGCCCTGGATGAGCCGGCGCACCGCGGTGATGCCGGCGCGCTCGGCCGCTTCCACGACGCGCGCGGTCACGGCGAGGCGCTCGAGCGCGAGTTCGATCTTTTCCTTTTGAGGATTGTTGCCCTTGAACCCGAGCGGCGCCTTGGCCGGAAACGCGACTGGGCTCTTCGCGCATCGCGCGCGCAACGCATTGACGAGCCGGTCACGCTCGAGCGGCAGCTCGCTCGCCTCCACGCCCGGATCGAGCACGTAGGGCGCCTTCACCTCGAAGATCATGCCGCCGAGCTCCTTCCGCTCTGCCTCGAGCGCGGTCCGCTGCGCCTCCATGCGTTTCAGGGCGTCCGGCGCCCGCGGGTTGTCCGGATCGACGTAAACCCGGACCGCCTCCTTGAGGTTCCCGATCTGGTCGCGAAGCTCGGCGGTCTCGCCCCGGATGGGGCTCACGAAGAAGAACCAGTACGCCCACACGAGTGCGAGCACGAGTGCCAAGCCGATGAGAAGCTTCCGGTTCGCCTCCCAGAAGGGCATGCTACTCGCCCTCCCTCTTCGGCGCGGTCTCCGCCGGGGGCAATCCCGCCGCCGGCGCTGCCGTCCCCGCCGCCGCCGCCGACCCCGGCTTCGGAGCGGGCGGCTCCGGCTCCGAGGCAGCCGCGATCACGCCCGATCGGAGCGTGACGACGCAGGTCCAACTCGTGCCCGAGGGCGAAGTGGGGGTGGCCTCGATCACGCGTGGGGATCTCTCGATCTCGGCCGCAAACCGCTTGAGCGTGGCGAAGACGTCCGGGACCTTGGCCGCATTGGCCACGCCGCCGAGCGTGACCCGCACGTTCGCCTCCGCGGCCGCTCCCGCGGCGAGGGGCAGGGCCAGGCCCGTGACCGTCACCCCGTCCGGCGTCTTCTCGCGCAGGAGCCGGACGAACTCCAGCAGCGCGATGTTCGCCCGCCCGGGCGTGCGGTAGAGATTCACGTGGCCCCGAAGCGCGTCGAGCGCCTCCTTCCGCTTCTCGTACTCCCGGGTCTGGGCCCCGTAGGCCGCACGCTTGGCCTTGAGCGCGTCGTGCCGCTCGCGGGCGTCCCGCCGCTCGCGCGCCGCGGACAGGGTCCAGGCCGCGCAGAGGCCGGCCGCGCACGCGCCGGCGAGGAGGGCGTAGACCGTCCGCCCCCAGAAGGCACGGCGCTTCGCGATCGACTCGGGCACGAGCTCGAGACGAAAGGCCTCGGGATCGGCCTCGGCGAGCGCGAGCCCAAGAGGTACCGCCTGTGCCGTGGGCTGCTCACGGAAGAGAGCGGTCGCCTCAGCGTCGAGCGCGTCGGTGTCGAGGGTGTCGAAGGCGAGATAACCGACGGGCGCCTCGAGCCGCTCCTCCAGGAACTCGCGCAAGCCCGCCAGGCGCGCGCCGCCGCCCGAGAGAACCACGCGGTCGATCCCGAGCTCCGGCAGCTTCGCCTGCATGCGGCAGAACATGATCGACCCGCGCGCGTTCTTGAAGAGGTTCTCGGCGATCTTGCGCAGCGCCTCGTCGAGGAGCTTCTGCTGAGGCTCGGCCCCCTCGCGTTCGTCGGGCGGGAGCAGGCGCGCGCGCTTGCACTTGTAGCTCTCGGCACGCTCGGGGCCGATCTTGAAGATGCGGTCGATCGCGGCGGTGAACTGCGCGCCGCCGCCGGGGGCGCTCCGCGCGAAGTAGAGATCGCCATCCCGCTGGATGGCGATCTCGCACGCGTGCGCGCCGATCTCGAGGAGGAGCGTCGTCTCGCCGGGCATGAAGCTGGAGCTGCGGCGAAACGCGTTGAAAAGCGCGACCGCGCCGGGCACGGCGCAGCGCGCGCGCACCCCGACGCCGCGCGCGGCCCCGAACGCCGAGGCGAGCGCGTCCTGTCGGGCGACCGCGGTGAGCGCGAACTCCTCGCGTGCGAGGTCGCCGGGAAGGCGGAGCTTGCGGTAGTCCCCGCACACGTCGGTCATGCCCGGGCCCGCGTTCTCGCGGATCTCGTAGTCCATGAGCATGCGCAGCTTCCACGGCGGCACCGGCGGGACCGAGACGTACTTGAGAAGGACGTCGCTCCCCGAGACGCCCAGCACGCCCGCGCCGGCCGCGCCCGCGCGCTTGAGCTCGCGCGCGAGGTCCGGCGGGAGCGGCGGGGGCGCGCTCTTGTCGGCGTCGCCGGCGGCCGGCCGGTCGACGCAGAGCGCGGCCTTCACCCGCACGGAGCCGCCCGAGAGGGCGAGCCGCACGGCCTTCACCGCGCTCGTGCCGAGGTCGAAGCCGAGCCCCCTGCCCATCAGGCCTCCAGGGCGGCGAGGATTCGCGGCCAGGCCGGCTCCGCGTAGAAGCGGTGGCCCTCCGGGCCCACGACGAGCTCGCATGCCTCGCTCGCGCCCGCGGCGGCGTAGATCGCCTGCGCCGTCTCGAACGCGCGGCGGGTGCCGGCGATGGGGAAGATCTCGTCCTTCTCGCCCGCGACGAAGACCACGTGCCGCGGCGCGATGAGCCCGGCGAGGTCGCCCATCTCCGCTGTCTTGAGTACACCGGGGATGTAGTTGTCCGCGCAGTGGTAGATGCGCATGAGTGAGTCGGCGTAGGTGCAGAAGACGCACGAGGGCACGGCCACGCGCACGCGCTCGTCGAGGCAGGCGAGGTAGAACGTCGTCGTCCCGCCGCCGGAGTTGCCCATGCACGCGAGGGCGCCCGCGTCCACCTCCGGCCGCGAAGCGAGAAGGTCGAGCGCGCGCGAGGCGTCCCACGTCCGCTCGGCGACCATGGTCGAGCCGAGCTCGAAGGCGTGCATGACCGCGTCGAAACACCCGTGCGGCGAGCGCTGCTCCTGGATCGTCTCCCGGCGCTCGCCGAAGCTGCGCTGCTCGATCGCGAGCGCGACGAGCCCGCGCCTTGCGGCCTGGACCGCGAAGTCGCGGTCGCCGCCCGCCAGGGACTCCTCGTCCTTCGGCGTGTGCGCCTCCCCGATCGAGATGTGCACGCCCGGCGAGTGCCCCTGGACGCAGACCATGCCCGGCCGCGGGCCCCCGAGGCCGTCGGGCACGAGAAGATACCCGGGCACGTCCGCGCCGGGCTCGGAGCGGAAGACGAGGCGCTGCTGCGTGTAGCCGTCCTTGCGGACGGTCTCGCCGTACTCGACCGCCAGGTCGCCTCGTTTGCGCGGCCAGCCGCCGATGAGACCAAAGAGCTTCTTGCGCAGCTTCGTCTGCCACGCGGAGAAGTCCAGCCCCTCGCGCCAGCGCAGGCGCGGCTTGACGCGCGCGAGGCGGCGGAGGTGGTATTCGCTCGGCGCGAACGAGCGCTTCATGCGTAGCCCTCCTCGGTCCAGGCGGGCGGGGGCGGGACGTCGCGCGGCTCGCCGCCGGCGCGCAGACTCTCGGCCGCGGCGCACCCGGCGGCCACGCTCATGCGGCCGTCGAGCGGGCTCGCCGCGGGCGGCTCGTCGTCGAGCACGTAGCGCACGAAGCCCTCGGCGATGCGCGGGTCCGAGCCGCCGTGCTCGCCCTTTTCCTCTTTGAGGTGATAGGTGCGGTCCGCGAGCGAGCGAGCGGTGCCCGAGCGCCGCGTCCAGACCTTCACCCATCCCTCGGGTTCGGAGTTCTCGAGGCGGCCCTCGGTCCCGATGAAGGTGTAGTTCCGGTGGTAGTCGGGCGTGAAGTGGCACTGGAGGTACGCGCCGCGCACGGGTCCCTCGCTCCCGTCGATCTCGAGGAGCACGGTCTGGTTGTCCTCGACGTCGACCTCGCGCCGGAAGGCGCACTGCGTGCGCTTTCCGAACGGGTTGAAGTCGGCGCAGGCGTCCCTCTCGTCGCAGGCCTGGCACGTGAGATTATTTGGCCGCTCGCCGCCGAAGTGATCCAATCCCCCGAAGGCGGCGACGCGTCGCGTGTAGCCGCCGGCGACGAAGTGCATCACGTCGATGTCGTGTACGCCCTTCTGGAGGAGGAGGCTCGTGGTGTTCTCTCGCCGCGCGTGCCAGTCGTGGAAATAAAAATTCCCGCCGTGCCCCACGAAGTGGCGGCACCAGGCGGCCGCGACGCGCCCGATGACGCCCGACTCGACGACCTCGCGCATCACCCGCACGAAGCCCATGTAGCGCATGTTGAAGCCGATCATGAGCTTCCTTCCCGAGGCGCGGTGCGCCTCGAGGATGCGGTCGCACCCGGCGGTCGTGATCGCGAGCGGCTTCTCGCAGTAGACGTGCACCCCCGCCTCGAGCGCGGCGACGACCATCTCCTCGTGAAAATAATCGGGCGCGAAGACGCCCACCGCGTCCACGTCCGGGCGGTCGAGCACGCGGCGCCAGTCGTCGGTGACGAAGGCCTCGGGCACGTCCTTCCTGAAGTCGTTCATCGCCTCGGTGCTCACGTCCGCGCCGGCGACGAGCCGCGAGCGCCTCCGGCCTTCCTCCGGCCGGTGCCAGAAGCGGCGCGCGAGCCGGCCGCGGCCGCCCACGCCGATCACGCCGATGCGAAGCTCGTCCATCGGGAAGGTCGTCTCCGATCCCTACGTCGCCGCGGCCCGGGCCGCCTCGACCGTGTTCGCCAGCAGCATCGCCACGGTCATCGGCCCGACGCCGCCGGGCACGGGCGTGATGAACCCGGCGACCTACTGCGCGGCCTTGAAGTCCACGTCGCCCACGGTCCTCGTGCGCCCCTTGCCTTTCTTGTTGAGCTTCCGGTTCCCATCGGCATCGAAGGCGCCGATGCGGTTAATGCCCGCGTCGAGGACGGCGGCGCCGGGCCGGATCATGTCGGCGGTGATGAGCGGGAACTGCGGCACCTCGGGCCTGGGCTTCGAGGGGTCCTTCTCGTGCGCCGCCAGCGCGCGGCGGTAGCCGTTCCACCTGGCCTGCGGCACGCCGGTCGCGACGACGAGGATGTCCGCCTCGAGCGTGTGGCGCTTGAGCGTCTCGGGCGGCGTGCCGACGTGGCAGACCGTGACCGTGCAGAAGTGATCGAGAAAGAGGAGCGCCGCGGGCTTTCCCACGATCTCGCTGTGCCCCACGACGCAGACGTTCTTGCCGTAGAGCGCGGCCGTGGTCTTTCCCGCCTCGATCATCTTCTTCGCGAAGCCGGGAAGCGGATCGCAGCTGGGCGCGAGTTCCAGGGACTTGGCGAGGAGCAGGATGCCCTTGGCCGTGCACGGCGCGAGCGTCGCGTCGCCGTAGACCACGCGCCCCTGGTTCGCGGTCACCATGCCCTCGACGTCCTTGCCCGGCGCGATGCGCTGCTGGAGCGCCGCCGCGTCCACGCCCTCGGGCACGGGCATCTGGAGGATGATCCCGTGCACGGACGCGTCCGCGTTGAGATCGTCGATCTTGGCCTTGATCGCGGGCGCACCACTCGCCGGGTCCATCTCGACGAGGCGGTAGTCGATGCCCACCTCCTCGCAGGTCTTCCTCTGGCTCGCGACGTAGATGCGGCTGCCGGCGTTGTCGTTGGCCTGGACCGCGGCCAGGGTCACGCGCGTGCCGCCCGCGCCGAGCTTGGCGACCTCGACCTTCACGTCCTCTCGGGTGCGTCCGGCGACGGCCTCGCCGTCGATGATCTGGGCAGGCATGTTCCCTCCTCCTACGTGGGGTTAAACCGCTGCAAGCGCCGTACGGCCACCTATTTAACCCCGCGAGCGCGCCCGCGTCAAGCTCCCCGGCGCACCCCCTTGCGCCGCGGCCGCCCACGCCCCATAATGGTCCGTGAAGGAGGACCCATGCCGGGCTTTCGCGCACGATGGGCCGCGATTCTCCTCGCGCTCGGCGCGCTCGGCTGCGCGGCGGGAGGGGCGCCTCCCGCGCGCGGGCCGGGCGGGCGCGGCGGCGAGCGCGAACCGGATGCAACGCGTCCGGCCGGACCGCGGCGGGGAGAGAGGGGGCCCGTGCGCCTCGTCTCCCTCGATGCGGAGACAGCCGCCGTCCGGCCCGGCGGCGGGATGGGAGAGGCCTCGCTCGCGGTCTTCTGGGCGCGCGTCGTGGACGGGAAGGGCGAGGGCGTGCCGGACGTGAGGGTCGCCTTCTTCCTTGAGCCGGGAGCGGCGAGCCGGGGGTTCGCGATCCCGGCGGTCCTCTCGCGGAGCTTCGGCGTGACGGACGCGTCCGGCCGCACGTTCGTCGTCGTTTCCACGGGCGACGTCGAGGGGCCGCTCGCGGTCCGCGCCCGCGCCGGGGACATCGTGCTCGCGGCCGAGACCCGCGTCTCGCACCGGCCCGCCTCGGGGCCTCTCGTCCTGCCGCGTCTCGCGTCCGCGCACGGGGAGGGCGCCCCCTCCGATCCGGAGACCGCCGAGCGGGTCGAGCGTCTGCTGGGGCGCGCGCTCGCGGGCGAGGACGCGGTGCGCGAGGCGGCCGAGCGCGAGCTCGCCGACATGGGGGCCGCGGCGAGGCTCCCGCTGGCGCGCGTGCTCTTCTCGTCCTCCGCTTCGGATGGGACGCGTCGGGCCGCCGCGCGCGCCCTCGCGCGGATTCGGGGGAACCTCGCGCTCCGGAACCTCGTCGAGGCGCTCGGCGCGGCCGCGCCGCCCATCCGCGAGGCGGCCCAGGTCGGCCTCGGTGCGAGAGGCGCGCGCGCCCTCGCG
>Ga0272443_10002773_pt1 | contig 21697 bp, 18 predicted proteins | sample SSMAcet12_FD_193581 | JGI IMG/M metagenome (GOLD analysis project Ga0272443, IMG submission 193581) | Marine sediment archaeal communities from Little Sippewissett salt marsh, Falmouth, MA, United States - SSM-Acet-12 | ecosystem: Environmental > Aquatic > Marine > Wetlands > Sediment ... | reverse complement strand
CCCGACCCAACACGGAAAGTGGACAGAGAAAATGCAGGATAAATCCGTCAAGGTTATCAACTTCGTCAACGATATTTACAAGTTAAGAGACAAACGGAAGAGTCAAGGGCTAAGCATGACAGCGGACGATTACAGGTCCGCGGGAGTAAAAAGCGGCATCAAAAATAATGTACCCCCACAATATCGGAAATATGTCGACAAGGCGTTCGATTTTGCCGGATTTTAAATTTTTGGCCAGTGACAAAACATCTGTCCGGCATATAGCGCAACCACATACACGGGCATAAAAGGAGGAAATGACATGAATCGGAAAATCGTTTCTTTTTTATTCGCCATTTTCTGTGGAGTCATAATAACAGGGTGTCAGACCCTCCCCGATCTGACGCGCGATGTCATGAAGAACGTTAAAGGTACATTCACCGGCCCCACACGGACCTACCAGAGTGTGGATCCCGATACCCTGCCGCCCGTGAGCAAACTGGCGATTTCCGCTTTTGAAATGCAGAAACAGGAAATTCTCGACTCATTTCCCTTCGCCCGCGTCGATCAAAACGGAGTAAATCTTTTTAATACAACAGATTACTCAACGTTCACCACTCGCAACATCGCCATCGTCGACTTTCAGCAGAGCGAAACCGGAAATTTTGCACAGACCATGGTATGCGAGTCCGTCGATCGCCACGGCAGAATAGACGTCAGTGAAAACCGTATTGTCTTCTCGGTGAGAGACCAGAACGAGGACGAACTTGCAACAACGAGAGAAGCCATTCTGGACAGTTTCCGCGGTTTGAAGGGGCAAAGCAAAGAGGCCCGCGCAGAAATCAAAACGGTCGTTGCCGAATATCAGCGCGCTAAAGGACTGACGGCGGACGGCATCCCCGGCAAGGGTACGGCGGATGCCCTGGCCCGTGATATACCCATACTCCACGTCTCTGAAATATCGAGCACCATCCTCTACCCGCAAAAACCCTCGGCCGAATTATATGTCCTGCCCTTTGAGATGGTGGATGGAAACGTATCGCTCTTCAACGAGGCATTCAACAGCCTCGACACGATCAGGCAACAAGCGCTTACACCGGAAGCTCTGAAGGAGCTCGTCACGTCATCACAGAAGGTCGTTCTCTTCGTTTACTTTCTGGACCGTGTCAACCCGGAAATGCCTGTCAGACTCTCCCTGTCACCGAGCGAATGGCAGTGGTCGGAGACGCATATTACACCGCTACGCTATGCGGCACGCGATACCTGGCCCGTCATGATTGAGACGATCACCATCGACAAAAGTCTGGGTGAACAGAACATCTATGCAAATCTGTTTCTGAAATTCAAGTGCATCGGGAGCTTCAAAATCTATTGAACTGAACAGAAAGTGCATACACCGCTACATCCGGCGGCATGACTGACCGTAATCAAGCGCACCCTGTACGAGGATTGTCACTACAATGACCTTGCCTCCATGCAGTTTACCAGTGCTGAAAGTGCCCGACCCGGTGAACGGCAGTAGACGATGAACAGGGATCGTAAAAATATCGTGTTGATCGGTATGCCGGGTTCCGGCAAGAGCACCGTCGGCGTCCTTCTCGCCAAGAAGACATCACGGGACTTCATTGATACGGATGTACTCATTCAATCGTCCCAACAGCGGACACTTCAGGATATTATCGACAGGTATGGTTACCGGGTGCTCCGGGAAGTTGAAGAAACGGTTCTCCTCGATCTTTCCCTCACGAATGACGTCATCGCTACGGGCGGAAGCGCCGTTTACAGCGATCGTGCCATGAGACATCTCTCAGATAATGGGATTATCATTTTTCTCGACATCACCATGGCCTCGTTACGATCACGGGTCCACGACTTTGACACACGGGGGATCGCAAAACGGCCGGACCAGAGTCTTGCCGATCTGTTTGAGGAACGTTTCGCCCTCTATACACGGTACGCGGACATCACCATCGCAACGGATAATCTCAGCCATGAGCAGGTGTGCGGGGAGATTATAAGACTCGCGACGGAATGATGCGGCGCATCAGGCTCCGAAACGGTTTTTTCCGTCGGTCCGCTTTCCGCCCCCATGGGTAGGAATGCACTGAACTGCCGACTTCACATCACTTTTATTTTGCACAACTCTAACTGTCATGTTAATTTGTTTGGCATACTTCATCTCGCCACGAGAGGAAGATCTATCCATGGAAACATATGATTCTCTCATCAAAAAGCGGCGTTCCATCAGGAGCTACCGGAAGGAAGACGTTCCTCTTCCCGTCATCTACGACATAATCCGGGATTGTACCTTTGCCCCCAGCGCCGGGGACAGGCAGCCCTGGAAATTCATTGTCATCACCGACAGAGAGATAATGAAACGGCTCTCCGACGAGAGCAAGGTGAATCTCCGTAGCAGGCTTGAGCAAGAAGACTCATCGTCTCTCCTTCGCCGTTACGAAGCCCTCTTGAAAAACGATTCGTTCAATGTTTTCTACAATGCTCCGTGTCTCGTGTACATCGGCGGCGATCCGAGCATCCGGTCTCTCACGGAGGACTGCAGCTGTGCCGCCGTGTACTTCATGTTCGCCGCCACGTCACGCGGCCTCGGTACCTGCTGGATTGATCTGGGCAAAGATATTCAAAGCGAGGAACTTCGGCGCGAGATCGGCATGGGTGAGAATTTTACCATTGTGGCACCTCTGATACTGGGTTATCCCGCGACGACACCACCGCCGCCTCAACGGGATGTGCCGGAAACAATCCACGTATCACAGCAAAGCCGTGTCGTTTAAGCTTTCCATGATCCGCGTAAGAATGGATGAATAATGCATCATTGGCATAATCGGCGGGGCGACGACAACTCAACGGCACTAACAAATGATGCCGGTTAGCTGTCGCCGAAGCCAAGGGGAGACATCACACACTGAACGTTGCCAGCGAGTACCATTGTGAAATGAAGATGAAAGCCCCCTTAGCATTACAATTATCGGGATGGGTGATCCCGACTCACCACGAGACGGGTATTCCTACAGGGGCCACATGACAGGAAATCACGCTTCGAGAATCACTAGAGGGGAGGTATCCATGGATTACACCTTAAAATATGCGCCCGCCGTCGACTCTGCCGCCCTTGCGGATAAGGTGAGGGTACTGTTTCTCAATCAACCGCTCGCCGTCCTTTCCACTCATGCCGACGGTCACCCCCACTGCAGTCTCATCGCCTTTGCCTCTACGGAAGATCTGAGCACCCTCCTTTTTGCAACGACACGGGCAACACGGAAATATGCCAACATTGTGAAAGACCCGCGTATTTCGCTTTTGATCGACAATCGCAGTAACAAGGTTTCGGACTTTCACGACGCCATGGCTGTCACCGTAATAGGAACAGCCTGCGAAGTCTCCAGCGACGACAGACCCTCCTATCTGCCTCTCTACCTATCCAAGCACCCGCACCTGGAGGACTTTGTTGCAGCCCCATCTTCGGCGTTGATAGGCGTAACCGTCGACACCTATGAAATCGTCACCCGTTTTCAGCATGTTATTAAGCTTCATATGAAACAATGAGCTATGTCATCGACATATCACAGTTCCCCGATCACGAGCCACGGGAGATCGGCGGCAAGGCCGCCGCCCTCGGGAGGCTCTACCAGAGGGACTTTCATGTGCCCGCAGCCGCGGCCGTCACCGCAGAGGCCTACGACACATACGTTTCATCGACGGGTCTCGCTGACCGCATCGGCCTGGAACTCGGCAAAAAAGACTTCCGCGATATGCGATGGGAGGAAATCTGGGACGCATCGCTGAGAATCCGGAACCTCTTCCTTACCACGCCGCTGCCCGAAGACCTTGCCGAAACGGTCAGGAAACCTCTGGAGAGACTCTTTGACAACCGGCCCGTTGCCGTCAGATCATCGGCACCGGGAGAAGATTCATCGGAGGCATCCTTTGCCGGGCTCCACGAGTCATACCTGAATATTCGGGGCATTGATGCCGTTCTCGACCATATCCGTCTCGTCTGGGCATCACTCTGGTCCGATGCGGCACTCCTCTACCGGCAGGAGCTCGGTCTCGATGTACACAGCAGTACCATGGCGGTTCTCGTCCAGGAATTCATCATCGGCGACCGGTCCGGCGTCGTTTTCGGGAGGGACCCGTCGGAAAAATCCCGCGTGATTATTGAAGCAATCCACGGGCTGAATCAAGGTTTCGTGGATGGGATTGTGGCACCGGACCGGTGGTACTGCGACCGTGCCACCGGCGGGATCATATCCCACGAACCGGCGGAACGCCTGAAAGAAATGGCTCCGACCGATGCGGGAATATCCTTGCGCGATCTTTCCGGCGACAAGAAAGACATCCCACCCCTCGACGACAAAGACATCGGTAGCGTGTACCGTCTTGCCATGGAGGCGGAACGCATCTTCGGCACACCCCAGGATGTGGAGTGGACTCTTGACGAATCGAACCTCTATACGCTCCAGGCCCGCCCTATAACTGCCACATCAGACGCCGGCGCGACGGACGACCGGCACTGGTACCGCAGCTTGTCGCGGAGCTTCGAGAACCTGAGAGAGCTGCAAACACGGATCGAAGACGATCTTATTCCCGCGATGATACGAGACGCCGAAAGACTGTCGGCAATTCGCCTGCCGGACATGAACGACGGGGAACTCGCCCGTGAGATCGAAGAAAGGATTGCCCTTGTTCGTGACTGGGAGGAGGCATACCGGGAATATTTCATTCCCTTCGCCCACGGGATGCGCCTCTTCGGTACGGTATATAACGATACCGTCCGTCCCCGGGATCCTTACGAATTCATGGATCTTCTCTCATCATCGACGATGCTCAGCGTAACACGGAATCGCATGCTTGAGGAAATGGCCGATGTGATCAGGCACAACGACGACCTTCGCCACATCTTGGACATTGGTGGGGACACAACTTCTTTTACAGTTTTCATGAACCTCGTCGAGACCTTCGTCAACACCTTCGGCGACCTGACCTGCTACAGCGCACAATGCAGCCAAAGCAACGAGACCGTGCTCGCCATTGCCCGGGAAATGGCATCAAAGCCCCCCCAGGAAAACCGGGACGGCCGGAACGCCCCCCGGGATAATGAAGACAGGTACCTCTCTTTCTTCCCCGACGAGAAGAAACTCTTTGCGCGGGACCTCCTGGCGCTCGCCCGGGCAAGTTATCGCCTGCGTGACGACGATAACATCCATCTCGGGAGAATACAGGGCGGGCTTGCCGGTTCCGTCAACGAAGGGAACCAGCGTCTCGCCGCACGGGCAATGGCGCTCCCAGGACAGCTTGCCGCCGATGACGTCGCGACATGTCTCCGTGATCCGGGCTATCGCCCCCGGACGAAAACGCCGGATCAGGCGTCCGATCACTCCCCACATGAGAGAGTGCAGGCGCGGCAGCTTATCGGGCAGCCCGCCGGACCCGGCATCGCCACGGGCAGAGCCCGTGTCATCGGTGACACCTTTTCCCCCTCCGACTTCACCGCGGGAGAAATCATCGTCTGCGATGCCATTGACCCGAATATGACATTTCTCATTCCCCTCGCCGCGGGCATTGTCGAACGCAGGGGCGGTATGCTCATTCACGGGGCCATTATCGCCCGGGAATACGGCCTTCCCTGCGTGACAGGGGTGCCGGAAGCCATTCACCTTATCAGTACGGGCGATCGCATTACGGTGGACGGCTATCTCGGTATTGTCGTTCTGTCATAACGGCGGAGACCTCACGATAATCTGTGGGGGCATGTTGGTCACGTCACCCGCTCATAATCCCGCAGGGAGTATATTATGATCGATTTAACGGACAATAGTTCACCATCCTTTGTCAGGAGAACCGCCAACGTCATTACCGTCACGGGCATTTTGAACGCCGCCTCAGGGGAAACGCTTTTGGATATCTGCCGGGACTCGCCCCTTTCGGACACGCTGACACTGGATATTAGCGGTGTGAAAGAGGCCGACGTTCTCGGTATCAATGCCCTCATATCGGTTTTTCTGGATGTCCGGCAACGGGACGGAACACTGATCATCGACGGGGTCCATCGCCATCTCGGCAATATTTTTCACGCGACGCGCATTGACGAAGAAATTGCCATCCACCTCACTGACGGATTCGGGAAGGACGGAGACTCCCCCGATCGCCGTCCTCCCGCCTGGGCGGCACCGGTGGAAACACTCAGTGTCAGAAATCCACCTGCCGGCGCAGTCAACAAAAATGTCGACGGACGCACCCTCTCAGGTCCGCTCCAGGGGTTCGGCCCGCTCTGGGAAAAGCGGTATCGCATCCGGCTCGTGGACAGGAGCATCACGCCGGAGGATGCCATTGGAACGTTCCGGGACAACTTTCCCCGTTTCCAGCCACGGCAAAACCGTTTCTTTCCAGGGCCGGCAGGCATCACACCGGGTGCGACCGTCATTATTAACGCCGCGACACCGGGAGGAACAATCGCCACCGGCGTCTGGGTGCTCCACGGGACCGCAGATACTTTCACCTTCATGACACCACAGGGTCATCCGGAATCGGGATGGGTGACATTCAGGGCCTTCCGAGAGCAGGCCACTCCGGAATCGGGATGGGTGACATTCAGGGCCTTCCGAGAGCAGGCCACTACTGTTGTTGAAATCGTCGGGTTCGCCCGTTCCGGCGATCCTCTCTATGAACTGGGGTTTCGCATCGCCGGCTCTCGACTCCAGGAATCGATCTGGAGACACGTCCTGACCGCACTGGGCAACCATCTCGGGTCTGCGACGGCGGTAGAAATGGAAAATCACTGTGTCGCCCCGGACCTCCGGTGGAACCGTGCCGGGAACATTCGCTATAACGCGCAGGGACATACACTGTTTCATAGCCTGACGCGAAGCATCCGAGGGATTATAAGGAGCGATAATGCAGCATCGATATGACCGTGATGTCCTCGTTGTGGGTGCGGGACCGAACGGACTAGCGGCGGCCGTGACACTGGCCCGTGCCGGCCGGGCCGTTACCCTCGTCGAAGAGAAACCGGTGCCCGGCGGCTGTCTCCTTTCCAGCGATGTCACCCTGCCGGGATTTCTTCACGACATGGGGGCCGCCATCCACCCCTTCGCCACGACGAGTCCTTTTTTCCGGTCTCTCGGGACCGCATTCGACGTGGACTGGTTTTTCCCCGCCGTCAGCGTGGCCCATCCCCTTGATGACGGCACGGCGGGCATCATTGCGCGCGATCCCGACGAAACGATAGCGGCGCTGGGACGGGACGGTCCCGCCTACCGCCGGTTCATGGGCCCCTTCCTCCGGTCCTTCGAGACGTGCCTGGAGGACATCCTCCAACCGCTGCACCCTCCGCGTCATCCCGCACTGCTCCTTGCACTGATAATCCGGACGATCCTGCCGGTGACGCGGCTCACGCCGTGTCTCTTCAAAACGCCCGCGGCACGAGCCCTCATCGCCGGGCTCGGCGCCCACTCCATCCTGCCCCTGGAACACCCGCTGTCCGCCGTCTTCGCCCTGACCATGGCGGCAAGCTGTCACCAGCCGGGATGGCCCGTTCCCAAGGGTGGCGCAGGGACCGTTACGGATGTTCTCTGCCGCATCCTGAAAGATGCGGGCGGAACCATCGTCACAAATACGCCCGTCAGGTCCGTGGACGATTGCCTCGACATGGAGCATGTCTTTTTCGATCTCACGCCGCGACAGATTACACCGATTCTCGGTGACAGGCTTCCACTCTCGTACAGGAAACGCTTCAGTCAATATCGATACGGCCCCGGTGTCTTCAAACTGGACTGGGCACTGGACGGTCCCATCCCCTGGCGCGCACCGGCGTGTGGCCGGAGCTGCACCGTCCACCTCGGCGGGACACTCCCGGAAATCGCCCGGGCCGAAAGGGACGTCTGGCGGGGACGGCATCCCGACAGACCCTTCGTGATCCTCACCCAGCCGGGCATCCTCGATACATCACGGGCACCCCGCGAACGTCAGACGGTCTGGGCATATTGTCACGTTCCCAACGGATCGACGGCTGATATGACGGAGAGGATCGAAAGGCAGGTGGAGCGGTTCGCGCCGGGATTTCGGCGGCGCATCCTCGCGCGTCACGCCATGAACACGGCGGCATTGGAACGATTCAATGCAAACCTCGTGGGCGGTGACGTCGCCGGCGGCGCCCAGGATTTCAGGCAGCTTCCCACCCGGTCCATGCCCCTTCACCGACCCTACGCCTTGCCCATACCGGGCATGTCCATCTGTTCCGCCTCGACACCGCCCGGGGCCGGCATCCACGGCATGGGCGGATACAATGCGGCCTGCGCTCTTCTGGAAAGGGCCCCCGATGGAGAACAATCGCCGCGGGATGTCCCAGCCTAGGCAATTTCGATGGGACAACTCGTTGAATTCCACCCGGCAAGCCCGCCGAGGACGACAACGATTTGCTCCCACCCCTTTTGTTTCAAAAGACTCGCGGCAGTCATGGACCGCATACCGCTGCCGCAGAATATAAACACGGTCCGGTCTTTCGGGACATCATCGCAAGATCGGGGTATTTGGGTGACATGAATATGCGTCGCGCCGGGCACCGGGTTTTCCGTTGATTCGGCATCGCTCCGCACATCGAGAATCCAGGGCTCTTCGCCGGCATCAAGCCGGCGGCAGAGGGCCTGGACCGTCACGGTCTCGATAGACCCGCTCGGCTGCCCCGCCTCGTGCCAGGCGAGCATGCCCCCGGCGAGGCTCCCCGCGATGTTCTCAAACCCGATGCGCAGCAGGTACCGGACGACCCCTGCGGCATCATCCGCCTCGTTCACCAGGAGAACCGGCCGGTCAGGCGGGAGAAACCAGCCCGCATAACGGGGCACACCCTCTTTCCACAGGGAAAGCGCCCCGGGCACGTGACCGGCACCGAAACTGAGTTCCATGCGCGTATCGAGGACGACCGATGTTTCCGCCAGTAAGGCGAACTCCGCCGGTGTCAGCGGCGGCACAGCGGGCACTGTCCCGAGAATGGGTGGTCCCTGCCTGTTCCATTCTTCCATTTTCTCGAAATACGGCGGTTTCTCGCGCAGTGTACCGACAGCCGCGACAAAATCCTTTTTTTGTGTAAACTGAAGCTTCGGATTCAACCGCCGCTCCAACCCCAGCGTGGACAACGGCCTGTCGGCAATCGCGCCGCCGCAGGCGGACCCCGGCCCATGGGCGGGACAGAGGATCGTCCCGTCACCGAGGGGAAGAAGACGCCGGTGGATGGTATCGTACAGAAGCCCTGCCATTTCCGGTGCCTTCTCTGCACCGAAAAAATCGACGCGGCCCACATCACCGGCAAAGAGAGCGTCACCGGTGAACACCATCATGGGCACACCGCTGCCCTCACGGAGAACATAGCTTATGGACCCCGGCGTATGACCCGGCGATGAAATCGCCTCGAGTTCAGCGGTGCCGATGACCCACGTGTCACCATCCGTAACGGCCCGGCCATAGCCGTAGTCGAGATGCCCGTCGGCGTGCCAGATGGCAGCACCCGTCCGGGCGGCCAGTTCGACGGACCCGGAAAGGTAATCCTCGTTCCGGTGTGTTTCAAGAATATCGGTGATCCGCATCCCCACCTGCATGGTCTTTTCGATATACACATCACAGTCGCGGCGGGGATCTATGACGACCGCCTTCCCTTTATCCCCGATAATATAGGAGTAGTGGGCCAATCCTTCCGACTCGATGCGGGCAAAAAGCATGGAACTCCTCCTTTCTTCGAACACAAAAAGTGAACCGTCAGCGCGGGGATTTCCCCGTAACCGTGGGATTATCCGGATAGGAGCTCCATTCGGTGAAGGAACCCTCATAAATCAGAACATCGGGAAAAGCGAGACGCCATTTCAGGAGAATGAATTCGTTCGTCGCTTCACGGCCCGTCCCGCAGGAACAGATGATCCTCTTGGCGGGTGTAATGTCGTAGTCCGAAAGAATTGCCTGGATGGCCGTGTCCGGCTTCAGCAATCGCCTGTTTGTCTCATCCATGAATACCGTCCACGGCACATTAACGGCGCCGGGTATATGACCGGGCTTGATCCACGGTCCCTGCCCCTCATAAACGGCGGGAGGTCGGGCATCGAGGAGAAGCACGTTCTCACCGTCCTTCATGTCCACAAAAGCGGGGTATTCGACAAAGAGTTCACGTCTGATATCGACGCTGAAGCGGGACGCCGTCACCGCCGGAAATTCTTGAGACAAGGGCCGTCCTTCTCCCTTCCAGGCATCAATACCCCCATCGAGAAGGAAAACGGCGTCATGCCCGAAACGGGCGAGCGTATAGGCGGCCATTGTCTGCTCGAGACCGTCCCCCCATCCCTTGTAAGGTCCCGTGCCCGTATAGACCACGACAGGAACATGATTCATCAAACCCAGGCGCCGCGCGTGCGACTGCATGACATCACCGGGAATAAACTGGGCCGGTAGACCGCCCAGGGGTACCCGGAAGAGACCCTCGTTCATATAGACGGCCCCGGGGATATGTTCCTGGATGTAATCGTGGACATTCGGTTGAACATCGATAATCACGAGATCTGAATCGGTCAGATGTTCACCGAGCCATTCCGTGGAAACCCACTTAACGGGTCCCGTCCCGACAGGATCACCCTTTTCCATCATGACACCCCTCTTTTCCCTCATTTAGTTGTTGATTCTGTACCCGTCGTGAAACACGGGCGAGAAAAGATACCCCCGCAAATTATAGTGAACAGATGGCATGGTGTCAACGAAAGGACTCTGTCCTCACGATCTTCCACCAGAAGGCGATTTGCTCACCCGGCGAAATTCCAGCCCTCTAGCTCAGTAATATTTTCCGCCAATTCCTTGGGAAACCGGACTTTTTTCCCGCGCCCGTAGTGATATGACACGATAACGGCGTCGGCCTCGGCGGCGACCGCCGTCTGCGCCGTACTGACAATGCAGTACTTCATGGCGATGTGTGATCCCTTGATCTCGGTGACTCGGGCACCGATCAGGAGCGTATCGGGATATGTGAGGGGCAGCTTGAATGTACACCCCGTCTTGGCAACGACAAAGCGCGTCCCCGTCTGGTCCTCATAGGCATACTTATCCATCGCCTCGTAATAGGCGATGCGGGCATTTTCAATATACCGGAAATAAACCACATTGTTGACATGCCCGTAAGCGTCCATGTCCGACCACTGTATCTTGTGCTCGATGACGACGGGAAATATGTCGAGGAAGCGCGTACCATTGTTTTTCTTTTTTTCGTTCATAACCATCTCCACAGAAATTCATTGCGTGTCACTCTTCCAGGGCCCTGACACTCGAAAGATCCAAAAACGGTTCACAGAATACCCGTCGCGCCCGCACCGGGAATACGGTTCTCCCGTTACGTGAACGGATGAACGATTGTATATCCCCGAACCGGCCGGTACGCAACGCGTGGCGGGACACAGGGAACCGGCAACGACTATAGTGTGTAATGGAAAGAGAGGCAAAGGACAATCGAAAATTGACCATACCATATGGCAACGCCTTTCCCCTTATCCATATTGCGGCGGCGTGAGCGACGCGGTTTGGTGCTTTACATTTGAATAATAATCACCACAGCACTCCTCTTTGCGGCGGTTTCCGGGATCATTACCTGTCCGGCAGGAGCTGCTTCTATTGCTCCGTTAGAAATCGAGCGGGCTTTGCGCCTCCTTCAAGGTGACCCTCTTCACGGTGCGGGTGTACACCATGGTGGTCCTGACGTCGCTGTGTCCCAGTAATTCCTGTATCGTTCGAATGTCATAATTATTCTGGAGGAGATGACTGGCAAAACTGTGACGAAAGGTATGGGCGCTTGCGCGCTTTGAGAGACGGGCAGCGCTCACCGCCTGCCTGATCGCCCTTTGCACATGCGTTTCATGCAAGTGGTAACGTCGGTATTCCCCGCTCTTGCGCTCATACGTCAGCTGTTTGGCCGGGAAAAACCACTGCCAGGGGAATTCCCTGGCCGCATGTAAATATTTCTGGTCCAATGCGCCCACCAAAAACACGCCGGCATATCCCCGTTCCAGGTCTCGTTGGTGAAGGTCTTTCAGCGACTCCATATGCGTCCTGATTTCGGGAAGAATCGTCTGCGGGAGCGGTACCGCCCGATCCTTTTGCCCTTTTCCGTCATGAATCGTGACGATGCCCGCATCAAGGTTCATGCAGTGCACACGCATATTCAGGCACTCAAAGAGCCTGAGCCCGCACCCGTAGAGCAGCTTGACGACGAGATCATAGGGGGCATCCAAGTGCGAGAGGACGGCATCGATCTCATGGCGGGACAACACGACGGGAATAGAGGGCTTTCGTTTCGCCCTGACTACCCCATCGACCTTTCCAAATTCCTTATGCAAGGCATGACGGTAGAAAAAGAGCAGCGCATTAAAGGCCTGATTCTGAGTCGATGCCGACACTTTTCGCTTTACGGCTAAAAAAGTCAGGAATGCCTTCACGTCGTCCGTCGCAAGCCGGGCAGGGTCCGTGCTGTGTGTGAACACCTGAAATTGTTTCACCCACCCCCGATAGGTCCTGAGGGTTTTTGAAGAATAATGCCGAAAGCGGATTTCATCGGCAAGCCGGGCGTATTCCGATTTCCAGGAAACCCCCGTTTCCGGCCCGCTCATATCGGACGTCTCTGCGACGGATGTCGTCTCTGTTTCATGAAAAGGACCGTTCATCCGGGACCCGGACGGTTGGAGCGAAGAGCCCTTGCCGAGTTTTCCCGTTTCTCTCAGGATATCGTAATAGAGCGTGATCGCGCCCGCAGCCTGCTCCTGTTGCGCATTTGGCTGCTGCTTTTCTTGTAACTTTCGGATGAAGGGGGGCAGGCTTTTCTCCTGCCGGGGAGGGAATCGATACTTCCGGCAGAAATCCAGATAATAGCGGAGCCACCGTCGATACGGTGTATGAAGGGCAATCGGTAGTGCCCTGGTTTGGAGCTTCTCATCAAATCTCGACAATAATGCAGAAGGGATTGCCAGCATGCGGGACTCTCCTTCTTCATCAATAATCTTAATTTTGACGTGATATCAGGAAGATTGAAAATAATTGATTGCGGAATGTATGTCAAGGAATTAATAGGTAACATACCGTATTTAAAAAAGGAAGGGAAACCCGACAGGCCACGGGTGCACGAATGAGTTCTCATGATCACAGTATGTCGTACAGAAGACCCAAAGTCATTCGGAGATATACAGAAACTTTAGAATAACTTGTTATAACTTTAAAGAGAGATTAAATGGAAATACTTAATCAATTTCAAATAAATGAAAATATTTTTACTTCTGGTCAACCTGACGAAATACAAATTAAGGAAATGGCATCAAAAGGTTATAAAGTTGTCATAAATTTAGCAATGCCAGATCATGAAAACTCAATATCGAGTGAAGGCAGTATCGTTACTTCACATGGAATGACATATATTCATATTCCAGTACCCTTCGATGCTCCTAAATTGGATCATTTGAAAACATTTTCTGATATTATGGACATATTTAAAGATAAAAAGGTATGGGTGCACTGTATAGTTAATGCCCGTGTTTCAGCGTTTTTGTTTTGTTATTTGCAAAACAATAGAGATTATACTGCAAAAAAAGCTTCAACATCATTTTTTATAGAATGGCTTCCAAAAATGAATGATGTGTGGAAACAATTTATTAACTATGCGCCAAATCAGTTATAATAACTGATTGCACAACTGACCGCGCTAATACGGCGCTTTTTTATTAGTCCTTTTTTAGGCAAATTTTAGTGCTTTTAATAACATTCAGTTGTGACCACCGCGCGGCGGGTGAACCAGGGCGTTGTACGAATGACGGCAAGCCATCACGAAGCTGAATCAGGGGGAAAAGCCAAGGAGCGCAAGGCAGAAATCAACCCGGGAGTACTCCCAGGAATGGAATGAAACCAGGAATCGTCCGGAAGATCTTCAAGGACAACTTTGAGCCCCATCGTAAATCCCGGATACTGACCCGGCGTCAATACCATGCGGCAGGTTCCATCATGACCTGCACCCGCTGTGGCGGAGCAACCGCAAAGTTTTTACCAATCTTATGATGAAAGTACATTTCTAAAGGAAACAATGTCGAATCTGCAGAAGATGCCCTGGCCGGCGCCGGAGATATCATCGCCCGGACCATCAGCGAAGATACAGACATTCGGGCCGCAGTCCGATCCTTACTATCTGCGACGACTGTCGAGAAATCGGCCCATAGGAAGAAATATGACCCAGGGCAGGGTTACCAGGGTAAGGGGGCGGAGGTAGCTTTTAGGTCTCATCGTTTTCAATTTTTCCGACAATCGTACTGTCGTCGCGAAGGTCGTCTTTTCCGGGTGATACATCTCGGTGAGTTTCTCAACCCGTTCGAGGGATAGGGGTTAAGAGAGAGATTGCATCGCTGCACTCGCAATGACGGGGAAACAAAGGGTACTGAGGGGTAAGCTTACCCGCTGTCTTTCGCGGCGATGACGACCATACGGTTGGTCATGCCTCCGTAGTCGCCCTTCCCCGTGCGGTCCATGAAGTCTTTCTCACAGGTAATGGAGGAAAACCCGGCCGAACGCATCATTTCGGTAATCTTTTCAGCACTGTAGAGCCGGGTCAGGTACGTCTGGTCCCTGATACAGCCCTCTTTCTCGGAGAGCACCATCTCCCGGCTGTAAATGACGTCCTCTCCCAGTTTTCGCTCTCTTCTCACGGTGATGTCGTCATTCACCCGGTGTTCGGCGGCGGGTTTGAAGTTTCTCAAAACGTACTCCCTGTTGGGGAGATCCAGGAGCAACACACCCCCAGGCATGAGGAGGCGAAAGGACTCATGAAGTATCTGCCTGTTCTCGTCCTCATTCTCAAAATAGCCGAAAGAGCTTCCCATAACGATGATAAATTTGAAGCTCCCGCCGGGCAATGCGGTATCCCTGGCGTCACAGCGGACAAAGGTGGTGGTAAGTCCCTCCGCTTCGGCCTTCTTTCTTCCTATTTCTATCAGATAGTCGGAGTAGTCGAGAACCGTCACATTTTCAAAGCCGCGCCGTGAAAGTTCGAGAGAATGCCTGCCCTGCCCGCCGCACATATCAAGAACGGGGGACGATTTGTCACAGAGAAGCGTTTCCTCGAGAAATTCGACCTCTCGACAGGTCAATGCATCATCACAGACCGAACGGGCATCGGTGATGAGATAGACCTCGTCAAAAAGATCCTTCCACCAGTTATTGTCGACCTGCATCGTCATTGTACGTGCGCTCCGAAACTGAAGAGCCCGTCAGAGGCAAAGATGGCCGGGGCACCCTTCCAAGGCTGCGCCTTTACCAGTATGAGCTCCTCGGGGTCGATATCGGTAATTACGTTCAGATTCTCCTCGAACCACATCCGTTCCAGTATGAGACAATCCTTCCATATGGCATTGCAATAGGACTCAAGTGCCTTCATCTGACCGGTGGTAATGAGCCGCGGCCTGAGGGCGATCTTTATCGGCCCCAGAAGATAGGTAAATTCGTGCTCCAGGGCCATTTCCTCCTGATACCCCAGCGCCTCCAAGACCTCGTCGTAGTCCTTTTTCAGAATGGCATCGTTGATTTGCGCCGTCGCATCGCCGATACCCATGTTTGATTCGATAACCGCAAGCGGCTGGACACCGCCGCCGCTCCCCACATTCGTGGGAACGCCGCCATACCGGCAGAGAAACCCGAAGAGCCCCATCTTACCGAAGAGGCACCTGAAATCGGTCTGGCATTCCGCCGCTTTCACCAGACGGTTCTCATAATCGAGGTCCGGTATGATCTCCGTCCAGAGATTGAGGGGAACCTTTTCCTGGACGATATAGCCGCCATACTCGCCATTATGGAGCGCCCCTTCAATAATCGTATCGACGTCGTGATTAATGCCCCCGACGCTGACGCCCTTCCCCGAATATCCGCGCTCCGGCTTCAGGACGAGATTATCCCAGTGTGCACGGGTCCACTTGACGAGGTCCGATATCTGCTCGCCTTCCGGGCCTTCGGTCTTCCGGGGGTAAAACTGGCGGGTCCAGGGAGTTCTCGCAATTGTTTCCTCATGAAAACGGTACTTGTTCCGGGGATCGGTGATGACCTCAAACATGCTCTTGGAATTGATCGGTTCGGTGCCCCGCGGATTAATCACCCTCCCCTCCCATACCGCCTGAAGCAGGGGTGCCAGTTTATACTTTCGATGCAGGTTCAGAAGAACATCGGTGTTAAAGTCCACGAAAATGACTGAAACCGGCGTACCCCGCCAGACGACACGCCCCTTTGCGAGCTCCAGTTCCTGCGGTGCCATAAGGGCACTCGAAATCCCCTCGACGGCATTCAGGTGATCGACAAGGTTCCTGTTTTCGGTAACGTCTTCCAGGGTCTCCTCTTCCGCAACCACCGCGATGAAACCGGGGTTTGCTCCCTCCCTCAAGCGGTGGACCTCGATCAGCATATCGACAAAATTATTCACCGGGTGGAGAAAAGGGTGATCAAAATCGAGGGTCGCATCGATGGTGCCTGAAAAATACCGCGCCCAGATCTCCTTTCCGATTATCTGAGTGATTCGCTGATAGTCCCATCCACCGGGACTTCCCAGATTCCACTCGGAGTGAAAACCGATAAACATACCCAAAGCTTTCTCCTTTTCGATTGTCCCGTAATTCTGAAGAGAAATGACAGCCGATGATATCGCTGAATCAGCTGGTTTTGCCTATGAGTTTCTTTTCGAGGTCCGCGAGGGCTATCTCACCCCCGCTCAGTACCGTCGTAACAAACCTTTGCAGATCGTTCTTGTCGTACTTTTCATAGAGCTTCCGGAACCGGCGCTCACCGATTGTATAACATTGTTGATATCCGGGATTCAACGGATATCTGCGTGCCGCATCACCGGCCCGTTTCGCACTTATTCCCGATTTCGTGAGATAGTCGGCGGCGGCGTGAATATCCATTGTTCCCGTCTGAAGACCGATATCGACCTTCCCCCTGACCGCGTGCCAGAGCCGCCGTTTCGCGAGGAGCAGGGAATCGGCGGGATCGGTATAATATCCCGTCACCTTCATAAGCTTTTCGGAAAAACAGGCCCATCCCTCGTAGAAAAGGGGCTGCTCGACCGTCCGCAGAAAGGGGTTGTTCATGCTCCAGCGCGAGGCATCGAGGAGATGATGGCCGGGATAGGTTTCGTGGGCGCACAGCATCCTGTACTCTCGGTAGTTTTCTCGATAGGACACATCCGAAACATTGGTATTGATGACATAAAAAACTCCGCCCGCGGGAGGATGTTTCGCCGGTATACTGTAGCTGGAAGCGGCACGGATGGCCGTAATAGACGGCGGCGTGGGGGCAACGCGGACCGGACAGGAGGCAATAAACTCTTCCGAAACCCAGCCCTGGTTGAGACAGTGCGCCGCGAGCCTGTCCACCTCGTCCCGGTAAAACCCGACGATTCCGTCCTCTCCGAACGCAGGTATCGGAATATCCCGAAGGACCTCAGACCATGTGCAATTCTCAGGACCCGGACCGGCTCCATCCGACAGACTGTCTGCCTCTTTCTCCAGAACTGCCTCCGTTTCCCGAATCTCCTCATCGAGCGTATACCCCACCTCGTCGATCCCCATCTCGCAGTCGAGGTGAAAACTGTATATCCGTTCGAGCAGCTCCCGGGACAGAAGAAAATCGTTCCGTGTCGATACCCGTAAAAGCCTCTCTTTAAAGCGCTCTAGCGCATCAAAGGCCGGCTTAAGCTCGGGCAGTTCCTGACTAAGGTAAGCAAGATAGTTTCTGGTATCTGAAACCATCTGCTGACCCAGACCAAGAAAGAGGATCGGAACATCGGTCATAGCATGGCCGACGTCATCCAGAAAATCGGCAACGGTCCCGGCACGGTCGTGTTTTGCGCCTGGGTCTTCGTCTTCAAGTGCCTCGGCAAGTCCCATAGAGATGAGTGTCAGGTACAGCGTCGGCTGGGTCTGCCAAGTCCTGACTTCCGACAGCTGTTCCCGAAGGGTTCGGGCTACCTTTCTGTAGAGAGAAATCTCTGCCAGGATACCCGGATCGTATTCGGCAGGAAGAAGGCGGTCAAACCGCTCCTCCCAGGCAGACAGGCGCCTCGTGAATTCGGCAATCGTCCCGGGAGAAAAGCGGTCCCACACACTCCAGTCCGGTTTCGGATGTTTGACCTGAGGAAAGTAGTAAAATTCGTCACTCGCGCAGGAAACGGGGAAGTTCTCGGCGAGCTCCCCAAACATTTCCCGACATATGACTTCGACAGAGTCGTTCACGTTCATGCCATAAAAGTCTTAATAAAAACCGTCACAAATGGACAGATATAACAACATTACAGAAATAGTTCCACCTCTGCGGTCAGCGATGAGTCCGGTACTTCTCGATGGTGGCATGGAGTTTTATGGACGATTCCTTATGATCGAAGCGCTCGCCCAATCTCCGTGCCCTGACGCTCATTGTTTTTCTGAGGTTCCTGTCTGTCATAAGCGACACAGCGTAACGAGTGAATTCTTAATAGTTATCGGTTACATACATGTCTTTGCCGTTCACATAATCGCTGCCGAAGGCGGAAAGGTGTGTCGAGGGATAGGAACATGCTTTTTAATAAAGAAAGTATCAGGGATAGGAACTTGCTTTTTGCTAAAGAAAGTATCAAAATCCCCAGAGTTAAAATATTAACGATCCCCTGATACAAGCATAACGTTTTTTTATCAGGGGAGGTCAGATCAAGTCAAGCCAAATATAAAGATCAAAAAACCCGAAGAAAATGTTTTAAGATTTCTGACAAAATTTTGAAAAATTCCAGAATAGAGCGAATTCGATCTCTATGCAGGAGCGGTGTTCGTGCGCTATTCGGGGGACATAACACCTAACTCCAGCTATTCGGGGGACATAACACCTAACTCCAGCTATTCGGGGGACATAACACCTAACTCCAAATGCCCCAGACTTTTTATTTTTCCAAAATTATGTGTTATGTCCCCCAAATGCCCATATGGGCCGCCCTTAAACTGAGTCCCTGGTTATTTAAATAATTCTTGACAAAACAGTAAAAGATGACAGAAAATATCATAATATGGAATTCCATTTCGCATTAAGAAACAAAGGAAGATTTACGTGTCAGTTTTAAGTTCCCGTGAAAAACGGAAACCGGGCAATCTTGTCCAGACAATTGAAAGAATTTCGTCGATTCTAGACGTATTGGGAAAGTTTCCGCGAGGCATCAGTGTTGGAGAACTATCGGAAAAGGTCGGTTTGCCTCGCGGATCCACCCATCGTTTACTTTCATCTTTGGTCTATTTTGATTTTGTCAGCCAGAATAAATCGACCAAGGATTATCATTTAGGATTCAAGCTCGTGGAACTAGGCAGCCTTCTTATTAACCAGATTGATTTTCGAAATGAGGCAAGACCTTTCATCCAGGAACTTGCAGAAGAGACGGGGGAAACTATCCATCTGGCAGTACTGGACCACGATGAGGTTTTATATATAGACAAGGTGGCATTGAATCAGACTGGCCTTCAAATGATGTCGCGAGTCGGTTTAAGGATGCCTGTTCATAGCACTTCCGTTGGCAAAATTCTGACGGCATATTTAGCCAAAGACAAGCTTGACAGAATAATATACGAAAATGATCTTTCCAGACGAACAAGCAATACCATTACCGATGTTTCGCTGTTTAAAGAACATTTAAAAAATGTCAGGGCTTGCGGGTACGCAATTGATGACGAGGAGAACGAAGAGGGAATCCGCTGCGTGGCGGCACCTATCCGGAGTGCTAATGGAGAGGTACTGGCCGCCCTGAGTATATCCGGTCCTTCGGTTCGTCTTTCCATTGAAGCCATTCACAATTCATTAAAGGATCAAGTCTGCGCCACGGCACTGAATATTTCTCAAAAAATAGGATCTCGCGGTTAGAAACTGAGCACTTTTTTAATTAAGACTTTGTTCTAGTGACAATAGTTGTTTTTCTCTCGAACTGACGGTTTGAATAGTCAGGCATTTTGGCCCTGTTATAAAATTTGGAGAAGATGACGGAGGCCTTCATGCAAGAGAAATTTAAAAAGGTCCTGAACTTAAGAATTATTCCGGTGGTCGCCATTCATGATGCCGGGCATGCCGATAATCTTGCAGACGCCCTGATCGAAGGGGGTTTGCCCTGTGCAGAAATCACCTTTCGCACCGACGCGGCAGCAAGGGCTATTAAAAAGATTGCGGCCAGAGCTGAAATGATTGTGGGCGCCGGGACTGTTCTTGAAATCGAACAGGTCAAACAGGCCGTGGATTGCGGTGCCTGCTTCATTGTCTCCCCCGGATTCAGCCCCAGGATAGTCCAGTATTGTCTCGAAAACGACATACCCGTCACACCCGGAATCAGTACTCCCACAGACATCCAAATAGCCTTCGAGTCTGGTTTGGAGATCGTCAAATTTTTCCCCGCTGAGGCTTTTGGCGGATTGAAAACATTGCAAGCGGTTAGCGCCCCCTATCAGATGATGAGGTTCGTTCCTACGGGAGGAATCGGTCCCCACAATGTTCTTGAATATCTCAAGCATCCCAAGGTGCCGGCATGCGGCGGGAGCTGGATGGTCAAATCGGACCTCATATCAAACCGGCGATTCGACGAGATTACACGCCTCTCTCGCGAAGCCATGGAATTGGCGAAAAAAGCAGGTGAAGCATCGGTCTGAATTCTCATTGCTTCATGAAAATTAATCGCCTGCTGCTGGCTGCAATCAAATGCCTGAATGGTAATAATAAGGGGAGAACGTCCGATGACGGTTCTTGATATCAAATCTAAAGATGTCTGCGGGTACGATCTTCTCGCCCTGGGAGAAATCATGCTTCGGCTGGACCCCGGTGACGGTCGCATTCACACAACCCGATCTTTTCGTGTCTCGGAAGGCGGCGGCGAGTACAATGTCGCACGGGGGCTGCGTAAATGTTTTGGGATGTCAACGGCGGTGGTCACGGCACTTGCAGACAACGCGGTCGGAAGGCTGGTCGAGGACTTCATTCTGCAGGGAGGAGTTGACGTCTCGTTTGTCAAATGGGTTCCCTTCGATGGCATCGGCCGAACCGTACGAAACGGCCTGAACTTTACAGAAAGAGGTTATGGATGCCGAGGTGCAATGGGCGTTTCCGATAGAGGACACACCGCCGCATCTCACCTGAGAAGAGGGGATATTCACTGGGAAGAAATATTTGGACGATTCGGTGTGCGTTGGTTACATACCGGAGGCATTTTTGCGGCATTGTCCGAATCCACTCCTGAAGTGATCGAGGAAGCCATGGCGGCGGCCCGAAAACACGGTACAGTCATTTCATACGATCTCAACTATCGCCCTTCGTTATGGCAGGACATCGGCGGCCAGGCAAAAGCAAGGGAAGTCAACCGTCGCCTGGCGCGATATGTGGACGTCATGCTTGGAAATGAGGAAGACTTTACCGCCTGTCTGGGATTTAAAGTGGAAGGATTGGATAAAAGACTATCCTCTCTCGATGTGTCCAATTTCAAAAAAATGATCCTGGTTGCGGCAAAAGAGTTCCCGAATTTCAAGGTGATCGGGACCACGCTTCGCACCGTCAAGTCAGCCAGCATCAACGATTGGGGGGCCGTCTGCTGGACCCAAGGGAAATTTTATGAAGCACAGCTGAGAGAGAATTTAGAAATCTTCGATAGGGTTGGAGGGGGAGACAGCTTTGCCTC
>Ga0272443_10002771_pt1 | contig 21714 bp, 37 predicted proteins | sample SSMAcet12_FD_193581 | JGI IMG/M metagenome (GOLD analysis project Ga0272443, IMG submission 193581) | Marine sediment archaeal communities from Little Sippewissett salt marsh, Falmouth, MA, United States - SSM-Acet-12 | ecosystem: Environmental > Aquatic > Marine > Wetlands > Sediment ... | reverse complement strand
TCTCATTCACACTCCTGCAGGCTGCTCGCGTATTCTAGCAGAGCCGCCCTATCTTCGTTGGTGAGTGTGACTCGGAGCGCTCGTTCGATTCGCGAGCTCTTCAGCCCCTTCTCCCAACACTCTTTGCGTGCACATAGGTAGGCCCCACGACCCCCTTCAGTGCGTGTTGCCGGCACGCAAATCCCTTTCTCGGGATTGAACGCCACCCGTATGAACTCTCGCTTCTCGCCTTTGGCGCCGCAAGCGATGCAGGTACGTTGGGGAACGTGCTTAGGGTGAGTCATCCGGCTGCTCGTAGTAGGTCTTGCGCTTCTTCTTTCCCTTGGATTTGCCGCCGGCATTTCGACCGCCGCCCCGCGTACCCGGCAGGATATCCTCGGCAAAGCGGAGCACGGAACTCTCCCCCTTGCCCGAGTCCTCTTCGAAGCGGAAGACCTCGCTTGTAAGCAACTGCTCGAGCGTCTCAACGGTCTCAACAACTTGAGGTTGCTGGGGTGTCGTGGGTTCAGGTTTGTCCGGCTCAGCTGCTGGCGCCTCTTCGGAAGGAACGGCCTCGACGACGGGCTCCTCCGGCTCTGCCTCCAGTGCAGCTTCAACGGTTTCAGGCGCGCCGGCCTCAACATGCTTCTGGACAACCTGCTCGGCTTCAGCAACCGTCTCCGCCTCAACCGGCTCCTGTGGAGCTTCTGCGGCGGCTGCCTCTTTGTCCTTCGTGCGCAGGCTGTCTTCTGCCTCGGCAGCCGAAGTGCTCTTGATGTCGATTCTCCAGCCCGTCAGCTTGGCGGCAAGACGTGCGTTCTGCCCTCCCCTGCCGATAGCCAGGGAAAGCTGCTTGTCGGGAACAACCACTGTTGCCGTGCGGCTTTCCGGGTCCAGTTCTATGTCAGCTACCTGTGCGGGGCTGAGGGCGTTGGCAATGAAGACCTCGGGGTCTTCTTTCCATTCCACGACGTCGATCTTTTCGCTGTTGAGCTGATTGACGATGCTCTGCAATCGAATCCCGCGGGGCCCGAGACAGGAACCTACAGGCTCTACCGATTCCTGGCGACTCGAGACAGCAATCTTGCTGCGGTGACCTGGATCGCGAGCGACGGCACGAATCTCTACTACGCCGCTATGTATCTCCGGCACCTCGATCTCGAACAATCGTCTCAGGAGGTTCGGGTGAGAGCGAGAGAGCATTACCCTCGGGCCTCGGCCCTCGGGACTGGTCTGCAGCAGGTAGAACTTCAACTGCTGACCGGCATGGTAGCGCTCGTTCGGCAACTGCTCCCCGCTCGGCAGTATCGCCTCACGTCTTCCTATATTTACATAGACGGCGTTTGGCTGGGCGAACTGCACCGTACCGGTGACAACCTCGCCCTCTTTGCCGACAAACTGCTCGAACGTGGCATGGTGTTCGGCTTCCCTGAGACGCTGCAGTACCACTTGGCGGGCAATCTGGGCAGCGATTCTCCCGGCGCCCTTGGGCGTCGATTCAATCTCTATGACGTCACCGATTGCTGCTCCCCTGCGGTGCTTGCGAGCGTCGGTAGGGGAGATCTCCAGGTCAGGGTCGGTAACAGGGTCGGCGACTGTCTTAATAAGGTATACTCTTATCTCGCCGCTGCCTGAGTCGATCTTTACCGCGACTTCCTGCTCGGCAGTGAAAACCTCTTTCTTGTACGCAGAGACCAGCGCGGCCTCAAGAGCCTCCAGTATGACCTCGCGAGCAAGATTGCGCTCGGAAGCGAGCTGGGTAATCGCCGCCATGAACTCCGATTTCATACGCTGTTCCTTCCGTCCCCGCTACTACGGCAGCAACAAAAAAGTGGGTCAAGCCCACTTTTGCGCACGTATTCGAGGGAACCAAACTACTATAGCAAGGATGCGCGCGGGGTGCAAACACTTATTCTTGCATGGTCCTTCGTAGGTCTTTGACAACTGAACTGCCGAGTGCTACAGTGTACCGTCGGAGTTCGCTGCGAGGCACAGTCTTCTCCTCATTCCGTTTCTATAGGGCCAGCTAGGTGGGTCCCGTCGGTGTTGTGGAGCGGGGCCGAAAGGTGACTAGCCGGCTCTTTTGATTGCCCAACATATGAAGAGGTGTGGTACGTATGCCAACCATCAATCAGCTGGTAAGAAAAGGTAGAAAGAAGCTTCTGGTGAAGACGAAGGCTCCTGCCCTTCACTATATCCAGAACAAGGAGCGGACGCGTAACGTCTGGACCAAAGGTGCTCCGTTCAAACGGGGCGTCTGCGTTCAGGTTAAGACCGTTACGCCCAAGAAGCCGAATTCTGCATTGAGAAAGATTGCGCGCGTACGTCTCTCGAATGGCTTCGAGGTCAACGCGTACATACCTGGAGAGGGTCACAACCTCCAGGAGCACTCCGTTGTGTTGATTCGGGGTGGCAGGGTTAAGGACCTGCCTGGTATCCGTTATCACATCGTTCGCGGCGTGCTGGACACCGAAGGTGTTTCCAATCGCAAGCAAGGACGAAGTCTGTACGGCGCAAAGCGCCCCAAGTAGCAACCGTCGAGGTGGGAGAGAATGCCCAGAAGAGCAAAGAGAGTAAAGAAGCGAGTAATCGCGCCCGATGCGAAGTACGGCAGCGTTGATGTCTCCAAGTTCATCAACAGGCTGATGCTGAAGGGCAAGAAATCGACCTCAGAGCGGATCGTCTACGGCGCGATGGAGATGGCCGCAGAGCAGGCCGGTGCAGAGCCGGTCGAGCTTCTTGAGAAGGCTATCGAAGGCGCGACTCCTCTGATCAGGGTCAAGCCCCGCCGTGTCGGTGGCGCGACCTACCAGGTCCCGATGGAAGTGGACAAGAGAGTCGGGCGTGCCTTCGCTATGCGTTGGCTCATCATCGCGGCTCGTGCCCGCAGCGGCAAGTCGATGCAGGAGAAGCTTTCTGCTGAGCTTGTCGATGCAATCAATGGCAGGGGTGCTGCTGTACGACGACGTGAGGAGATTCACAGGATGGCGGAGGCAAACAGGGCCTTCGCCCACTATCGCTGGTAGCATGGCTTCCTCCAAGGCTGTTCTCGAGAAGAAGGATGCAAGAGTGACTGAACCGTTTCCTCTTGAGCGAGTCCGAAATATCGGCATCATCGCGCATATCGATGCCGGTAAGACGACTGTCACGGAGCGCATCCTCCATCACACCGGTCGCACCTACAAGATAGGTGGCGTCGATGATGGGACAGCCGTTATGGACTGGATGGATCAGGAGCGCGAGCGTGGCATCACCATTACTTCAGCGGCCACGACGTGCGAGTGGAATGACCATCGACTCAACCTGATTGACACCCCAGGACACGTTGACTTCACTGCTGAGGTCGAGCGCAGCCTCCGGGTTCTTGATGGTGGTGTCGTTGTGCTCGATGCCGTCGCAGGTGTCGAGGCGCAGTCTGAGATGGTTTGGAGGCAGGCCGACCGCTACAAGGTGGCGAGGATCTGCTTTGTCAACAAGATGGACAGGGTCGGAGCTGACTTTTTCCGAACCTTGTCATCCATTGAGACAAGACTCAACGCTACTGCGCTGCCGGTGCAGATTCCTCTGGGGTCTGAGGCAGCATATCGCGGGGTCGTAGACATTATTGATAGGAAATCAATCACTTTCGGCGACGATCCGCTTGAGACACCGGTCATTGGCGACGTGCCCGAGAGCGAGTCCGAGATGGTGGAGAAGTATCGACATCATCTTATAGAGAAACTCGCGGACCATGATGATGCGGTTTTGCTGCCGTATCTCGAGGGCGAGGAGATATCTGCCGACCTGATTAAGGAATCGCTCAGGAGATTGACGGTCTCCAACACGGTTGTTCCTGTGTTGTGTGGAAGCGCATTAAAGGGCAAGGGAGTACGGCCGCTGCTCGACGCAATCGTGCAGTATTTGCCGTCGGCTGTTGATATGCCCCCTGTCGTGGCCCATGATCCTTCTGGTTCTGAGGAGATTGTGTGCAGTCCTGTCGTGGATGAGCCATTCGCCGGACTGGCTTTCAAGGTGGTATCAGACCCCTTCATGGGTCGTCTGACCTACATCCGCATCTACTCCGGAATCATGGAGTCTGGTGCGCAGGTGTTGAACACTGGCAAAGGCAAGCGTGAGCGCATTGGTAGGCTCTACCTGATGCATGCGAACCGCCGCGAGGAGATTACCGAATCAGGAGCCGGCACCATTGTGGCCGCAGTTGGTCTCAGGGGAACGTCCACGGGTGATACACTTTGCAGCTCGGCGCGACCGGTGGTGTTTGAGTCCATCAAGTTCGCCGAGCCGGTTCTGAACATGGCTATCGAGGCGAAGGCGAAGGCCGATGCCGAGAAACTGGAAGATACACTCATAAAGTTGGCCGACGAAGATCCCAGCTTCAAGGTGCGCCAGGATCCTGAGACGGGTCAGGCCATCATCATGGGCATGGGTGAGCTTCACCTCGAGGTGATGGTGGAGCGCATGTCCAGGGAGTTTGGTGTCAAGGTCAACGTTGGCAAGCCACGTGTTGCCTATCGTGAAGCTATCGGCCGCGTGGTCAAGACTGAGGGACGCTTCGTTCGTCAGACGGGTGGTCGGGGCCAGTACGGACACGTGTGGCTCCAGATTGAACCGAATGAACGCGGCGCAGGCTTCAAGTTTGTTGATGCCATCAAGGGTGGTGTGGTTCCGCGAGAGTATCTGTCGGCTATCCAGGCCGGCGCGAAGGAAGCGTTGGAGACGGGCGGCCCTGCCGGCTACCCGGTTGTTGATGTGATGGTCACTGCCTACGACGGCAGCTACCACGAGGTTGACTCGTCCGAGATGGCCTTCAAGATTGCATCTTCGATGGCAGTCAAGGCCGGACTACCGAAGGCGAACCCTGTGCTCCTTGAGCCTATCATGAAGCTGGAAGTCACCATGCCGTCAAAGTTCACCGGCGATATCATCGGTGACCTGAACTCGAGACGAGCAAGGATTGAGAAGATCGACACTCAGAACGACTCGACCGTGGCGGGATGCATGATTCCGCTGGGCGAGACGTTTGGGATAGCCACAGCGCTCAGGTCCCTGAGCCAGGGGCGCGTGACTCATACCATGGAGTTCTCCAGGTACGAGCAGGTGCCGGCGTCAGTGGCCGAGCAGATACTGAAGAAGAACTAGTTAAGAACAGGGGCTGCGAGATGACCAGTCAAACGGTACGTGTAAAGGTGAAAGGCTTCGACCATCGTCTGGTGGATCAGGCGGTGCGTCAGATTATCGAGGCAGTCGAGAGTTCGGGCGGCATCGTTGTAGGACCCGTTCCTCTGCCAACGAGAATCGAGAAGTATTGTGTGACCCGTTCACCCAATATCGACAAGGACTCAAGAGAGCAATTCGAGATTCGTACTCACAAGAGGCTGATTGATATCCAGCAGCCAACGTCCAAGGCGATCGATGCGCTGACGCAGATCAACGTGGCGTCTGGTGTGGAGATTGACATCAAGCTGTAGAGGGAGCATTCACGTGCGCGGCATCATCGGTAAAAAAGTCGGAATGACCCAGCTGTTCCTTGAGAGCGGCGAATGTGTGCCTGCCACAGCTATTCAGGCTGGTCCCTGCGTCGTGACGCAGGTGAAGACGCAGGAGAAAGATGGCTATGAGGCGGTGCAGCTCGGATTCGGAGAGTCGAAGCGCCTTACCAAGGCCGAGAAGGGCCATGTCGGTGACAAGGGCTCCTTCCCGATGCTTCATGAGTTCCGTGCTCCGGGTGGCACGGCCGAACTCGGCGACCGCATCGATGTGAGCATTCTGGCCCCTGGTGACGTACTAAAAGTCACCGGGCAGTCAAAGGGTCGCGGTTTTGCGGGTGGCGTGAGGCGCTACCACTTCCGTGGCGGCCCCAAAACCCACGGTCAGTCTGATCGCCACCGTGCGCCCGGCTCTGTCGGCGCAGGTACTTTCCCGGGACGTGTTCTCAAGGGAAAGAAGATGGCCGGACATATGGGCAGCGAGACCGTGACGCAGTTGAACCTCAAGGTCGTTAGGATTGACGTTGAGAAGAACCTGCTGCTAGTGCGCGGAGCGGTGCCCGGTGCGAACGGCGGCGTTGTCTTTATTGAGAAGGTTGGTGAGTAACGTGAAGATACCGGTCCATAACTTGCAGGGTGAAGTTGTAGAAGAGGTCGAACTGGACGACAGCGTATTCGACGTGCCTTTCAAAGAGGCAGTCGTGCACCAGGCCGTCGTTCGCCAGCTCGCAAACAAGCGTCAGGGTAACGCGTCGACCAAGACCCGTGGTCAGGTCGTGGGAAGCACCCGCAAACTCTTCTCTCAGAAGGGTACTGGGCGCGCCCGGCGTGGCAACATCAAGTCGCCGCTCTTGCGTGGTGGTGGTGTTGTCTTCGGCCCCAAGCCTCGCTCCTATCGCAAGGATATGCCGAAGAAGATGCGCCAGCTCGCGTTCAGGTGCGCGCTGTCCGACAAGGTTCGTGAAGGTGGGCTTTGGGCGGTTGATGACTTCCAGGTGGAGAGCCCCAGAACGAAGGACGTCGCTTCGCTGGTTGCAAGCGCAGGCAGCGCCCGGACGTCGGTGATTGTCACTGCTGACAGCATGCCTGCTCTGGCTCTGTCCGCACGCAATCTGCAGGGAGCCTCAGTGGTTCCTTGCTCGGTGCTCAGCACGCTTGACGTGATGAACTGCGACAGACTGATAGTGACGGTCCCCGCACTCCGCAGGATGGAGTCGATCTGGGGTAGCAAGGGGAGTTCTGATGAATCTGCATGACGTGATTGTGCGGCCGCTCATCACCGAGAAGGCGACTGACCTGCAGGCGCAGGACAAGTATGCTTTCCAGGTTGCTCGCACTGCCAACAAACTCCAGGTGAAGGAAGCAGTCGAGAAGGCATTCAACGTTCACGTGTTGGATGTCAATGTGATTACCATGCCCGGTCGCATGAAGCGGCGCGGCCGCAGGATGGTTGCCACGACAGCATGGAAGAAGGCAGTCGTGAGTATCAAACCGGGCGAGAACATCGCTTACTTCGAGGGCGTGTAAATGGGATCAGTACTGAAGTGGCGCAAGAAGAAGATTCGAAAGCATCAGCATAAGAAACTGCTGAAGAAGACCCGTTGGCAGCGCAAGCACGGGTAGCCAGGGCGTTTAGTTCCCTGAGTAGTTGTAGAGGAAGCAGGATACATGGCTCTCAAGACGTATAAGCCTACATCCCCCGGCAGGAGAGGAAAGGTGTCGGTCGTAGCTGAGGAACTCAGCAAGGTCGCGCCTGAGAAGTCGCTGCTGCTGCCCCTGAAGAAGCATGCAGGGCGCAACAACTCCGGCAATGTGACGGTTCGCCATCGCGGTGGCGGCAGCCGCCGAAAGCTGCGCGTGATTGACTTCAAGCGCAACAAGGCCGACGTGCCAGGCAAGGTTGCCAGCATCGAGTACGATCCGAACAGGACCGCAAATATCGCGCTGGTGAGCTATCTTGACGGCGACAAGCGCTACATCCTCGCGCCGATTGGCCTTCAGGTTGGAGACCCGATAATGGCTGGACGCGAAGCCCCCATTAAGCCGGGCAATGCACTGCCGCTGGCTTCTATCCCCGTCGGCACCCAGGTGCACAACATCGAGATGGTGCCTGGCAAGGGCGGCCAGGTTGTTCGAGGGGCGGGCACCTCTGCCCAGTTGATGAGCAAGGAAGGCAAGTACGTCCTGCTGCGGCTGCCCTCTGAGGAGCTCAGACGCTTCCACTGCGAGTGCTGGGCAACCGTCGGACAGCTTGGCAATGTTGATCATAAGAACGAGAAGCTCGGCAAGGCCGGCGCCACTCGCTGGCGCGGTCGGCGGCCCGTCGTGCGCGGCTCCGCGATGACCCCGCGCGATCATCCGCACGGTGGTGGTGAGGGTCGTGCCCCCAGGGGCATGCCTCCCAAGACTCCGTGGGGCAAGCCGGCCCTGGGCTTCAAGACGCGGAAACGGACCGTTGCTGATCGGTTCATCGTAAGGCGGAGAAAGTAATATGACGAGATCTCTGAAGAAGGGTCCATACTGTCACCCTAAACTGATCAAGAAGATTGACAGGCTCAATGCCTCGGGCGAGAAGGCGATTATTCGCACGTGGGCGCGCGCCTCGACTATCCTTCCTTCGATGATCGGTCATACGCTCGCGGTACACAACGGGCGAAAGCACGTCCCGATATTCATCACTGAGAACATGGTTGGTCACAAGCTGGGCGAGTTCGTTCCCACGTACACGTTCCGCGGTCATGTGGCCAAGTCCAAGAAACGATAAGGTGTCGTTACATGAAGGTTAAGGTTGTTGCCAAAGACATCGGTATGCCGGCACGCAAGGTGCGGCTGGTGGTTGACACCGTCAGGGGCAAGCGAGTAGACGAGGCCCTGTCAGTGTTGGGCTTCATGCCCAGTCCCGCGGCCAGGGCTGTAGCCAAGGTGGTCAAGTCCGCTGCGGCAAATGCCGAGAACAACTATCAGATGCCGTCAACCGATCTGCGGATTGCTGAAATCTACGCGGACGAGGGGCGAACGCTGAAGCGATTCCGGCCGAAGTCTCGTGGAAGGATCAGCCCGATTCTGAAGCGGTCGAGTCACGTCACCGTGCTCGTGGAGGAGGCCTAAACTTGGGTCAGAAAGTTCATCCAGTAGGATTCAGACTTGGCGTCACCAAGGAGTGGTCGGCCAAGTGGTATGCCAGCAAGGGCTATGCTGAGACTCTTCAGCAGGACCTTAAGTTGCGCAAGATTCTCCAGAAGCGTGCGCGCGAGTGTGGTATCGCTCGAGTCGACATCGAGCGAACCGGCAGTGAGATTTATGTGACGGTCTTCTCGGCGCGTCCGGGCATCCTGATTGGACGTGGCGGCCAGAACGTCGAGGCACTGCGACAGGAGCTCGAGGGCATTGCCAAGGAGCGAGTGCGACTCACAATACGAGAAGTCGACCAGCCTGAGATGGTTGCGGCCCTGGTTGCGTTCAATATCGCTGAACGCCTCGAATCCCGGGTCCCCTACAGGCGAGTCATGAAGCAGGCGTCCTTCAGGACACTGCAGGCCGGTGCGCAGGGCATCAAGATCCGCGTAGCCGGACGTTTGGGCGGTGCTGAAATTGCACGCTCACAGACCGTGCATGAGGGCAGGATGCCGCTGCACACATTGAGGGCGGATATCGACTACGGAACAGCCGAGGCGCATACCATCATGGGACGTATCGGCATCAAAGTCTGGGTCTATCGAGGCGATATCCTTCCTGAGGCTAGGAGGCGAAGTGCTACAACCGAAACGAGTGAAGTATCGTAAAGTCCACCGTGGTCGTCGACTGGGTTCAGCCCACAGCGGCAATACGGTTGCATTTGGTGATTATGGTCTCCAGGCCGATGGAAATGCCTGGATAAGCGCAAGGCAGATCGAGGCGACGCGCCGTGTCTTTGTACGCTTTTTGCGACAGGGCGGAAAACTCTGGATCCGCGTGTTCCCTGACAAGGTGATTACGAAGAAGCCGGCCGAGACCCGTCAGGGTGGAGGCAAGGGTGCTCCGGATCAGTGGGTTGCGGTCGTGAAGCGCGGCAGGGTCATGTTCGAGATGTCCGGCATCAGTGAAGATGTCGCAAAGCGCGCGGTTCGGTTGGCTTCGTACAAGCTGCCTATCGGGACCAGATTTGTGAAGCGCGAGGTGAGCAACATTGAAGGCTGAGGAGATTAGGGTTCTCTCCGATGGAGAGATCAAGAAGAAGATTGAAGAGGGGGACCTCAAGCTGGTCAACCTGAGCATCCGTGTTGCGAGCCGACAGCTCGTCAACCACAGTGAACTGAAAAAGACCAGGCGCGACGTCGCGCGTTTTAAGACAATCCTCAAAGAGAGAGAACTGGATATTAGGTGATGGCCATGGCGAAGAAGGAGACTATCCGGGGTCGCGTCGTTAGCGACAAGATGGACAAGACGGTCGTTGTGGCCGTGGAGACGGTAAGCCGTCATCCGCTGTACAAGAAAGCGGTTCGCCGTGTAAAGAAGTACATGGCTCATGACGAGGCGAATGCGTTTCATGTTGGTGACTGGGTTGACATCATTGAGACCCGGCCGCTGTCCTTGCGCAAGCGCTGGTGCGTAGTGAGCACGAGGCCTCTGGACTCGGCGGAGTCGGTCCCGTCGCAGGAAGGTGAGCGATGATTCAGACATATACGCGACTACGTGTGGCCGACAACACTGGTGCCAAAGAGGTCATGTGCATCAACATCCCCGGTGGTAGCCGGCGCCGTTATGCACACGTTGGCGACATCATCGTTGCTTCGGTGAAGCAGGCTATGCCTCACGGTGCGGTCAAGGAAGGCGACGTGATACGTGCGGTCGTCGTGCGCGAAACTCGACCGTTCCGACGCTCTAACGGCGCATACATCAGGTTCGATGAGAACGCCGTCGTAGTGCTGGGCGACAAGAACAACCCCAAGGGGAGTCGCATTTTCGGGCCGGTTGCGCGAGAGCTGCGCGAGAAGGCCTTCACAAAGATTATCTCGCTGGCTCCGGAGGTGATCTAGTGAAGATCAAGAAGAACGATACGGTGATGGTTATAACCGGCAAAGACCGTGGTAAGAAGGGCAGGGTTCGCCGTGCGCTTCCCAAGAAGGCGAAGGTCGTCGTCGAGGGACTGAACATGATTAAGCGTCACTCCCGTGCCAGGCGCGCTGCGCGCCAGGCCGGTATTGTTGAGCTTGAGGCACCTCTGAACGCGTCCAATGTCATGCTTGTCTGTGACAAGTGCAAGAAGCCGGCCAGGGTTGGTATCAAGACCCTGGAGGATGGGCGCAGGGTGAGGTTCTGTCGGGTCTGCCAGGAAGTCATAGATTAGGAGAGCGACCATCATGCTGGCTGCAAAAGAAAGGTATACGCAGGAAGTACTGCCTGAGCTGAAGAAGAAGCTCGGGTACGACAATGTCATGGAGCTTCCTCGCATCGAGAAGATAGTGGTTGGCATCGGTCTTGGTGAGGCCATCCAGAACTCCAAGGCTCTGGATTCTGCCGAGCGAGACTTGACCACCATCACGGGCCAGAAGCCCGTTGTGACCAAGGCGAAGAAATCCATCGCAACATTCAAACTGAGGGCCGGCATGCCAGTGGGCATGATGGTGACGCTCAGGGGCAAGCGGATGTATGACTTCTACGACAGGCTCGTAGGAATCGTTCTTCCCCGCATCCGCGACTTTCGGGGCGTGTCTGCTGATGCGTTCGACGGCCGCGGGAACTACAGCCTTGGTATGAAGGAACAGATTGTGTTCCCCGAGATTGACTACGACAAGATTGAGAAGATCAGGGGCCTGCAGGTGACCATCGTTACGAGCGCCAAGCGCGATGATGATGCCCGGCTGCTGCTGAAACTCATGGGAATGCCTTTCGCAGGAGACTAGCATGGCGAAGAAGTCGAAGATAGCTAAATCCAGTCGGCCGGCGAAGTTCGGTGTGCAGGACCGTAATCGGTGTGCACTCTGCGGTAGGCCGCGCGCCTACATGCGCAAGTTCGCGCTGTGCCGTATTTGCTTCAGGAAGCTCGCCTCTGAGGGGCAGATTCCCGGAGTCAGGAAGTCGAGTTGGTGAGGAGTTCGCACAATGGTTAACGATCCCATTGCCGACATGCTTACGAGAATCCGTAACGCTGTCATGGTTGGCCACGACAGTGTGATGGTCCCGCATTCGCGGGTGAAGGTCTCGATTGCCAAGATTCTCAAGGACGAGAACTTCATCGGGGACTTCGAGATAGTCAAGGGCAAGCCGGCACAAATGATGAAGATACAGCTGAAGTACGTTGACAAGCAGCCGGCGGTTCTGGGCCTTGAGAGAGTGAGCAGGCCCGGGCTCAGGGTGTATGCGGGTAAGACCGAGATACCCAGGGTCTATGGTGGACTTGGCGTGGCTGTCATGTCGACGTCTCAGGGAATCATGACCGGAAAAGATGCATGGCGGAAGAAGCTCGGTGGTGAGGTTCTCTGCTACGTCTGGTAGGTCGACAGCGGGGTGACTGACGAATGTCTCGAATAGGACTTATGCCAATCGACGTACCTGGCGGTGTCCAGGTCGATATCTCAAGTGAAAATGTCGTGACCGTTAAGGGTTCGCGCGGTGAACTCACCCGTGAGTTCAACCGGGACATGCAGATCAAGTTGGAGGAGGGGCACTTGACCGTCTCTCGTCCTACTGATGGGCGTATTCATCGCTCGATGCATGGACTGACCCGGACTCTCCTGGCCAACATGGTCAAAGGTGTCAGCGACGGATTCGTGCGTGTTCTCGAGGTCAAGGGTGTTGGCTACCGTGTACAGAAGACCGGGGACGGTCTGACGTTTATGGTGGGTTACAGCAATCCTGTTGAGTTCCCCGTTCCTGCCGGCGTTGAAGCGGCGGTTGAGGGGAACAACAAGGTGAGACTGTCCGGGTTTGACAAGGAACAGCTTGGGCAGGTCGCGGCCAACATCCGCCGTATTCGCCCCTGTGACCACTACAAGGGCAAGGGCATCAAGTACGAGGAAGAGAAGTTGCGGCTGAAGCCCGGCAAGGCTGGTAAGGTCACAAAAGGATAGTGTGAAATGGCTAAGAAGAACCCCAGACTGATGAGGAAGATCCGCCACCAGAGGGTGCGCACCGACTTGCGTGGCACTGCCGAGCGCCCGAGGTTGGCTGTGTTCAGAAGCCTGCAGCACATCTACGCGCAGGTAATTGATGACGACAAGGGGCATACCATCGTCGCTGCCAGTTCCGCTGATACAGGGCTGGCCAGCGAGGAGAAGTTGACCAAGACCGCCGTGGCCGACAAGGTCGGCGCAGAGGTTGCCAGAAAGGCGTCGGAGGCTGGCGTAAAGCAGGTCGTGTTCGACCGCGGCGGCTTCCGCTATCACGGTCGTGTTCGTGCGCTCGCTGATGGCGCTCGCAAGGCCGGGTTGGATTTCTAGGGATTACTGACGTAGCTCAATTGAGCGCGAAAACATCGAAGGGTAGCTAATTATGAAGGCAGTTAGGAAGGCACCGGCGGGAATGGAAAGAGTCGAGCCGTCTGAGCTCGAACTCGAAGAGAAGCTTCTGACAGTCGACCGCGTCACCAAGGTTGTGAAGGGTGGTCGCCGGCTCAGGTTCAGGGCACTCATGGTCGTTGGAGATGGCAACGGGCATGTTGGGGTTGGACTTGCCAAGGCCACCGGTGTGCCTGAGGCCATCCGCAAGGCAAGCGCGATGGGCCGGAAACAGCTCATCACGGTTCCCGTGACCGATGAGACGATCCCGCATGAGGCACTCGCCAAGTTTGGTGCATCAATGGTCCTGCTGAAGCCGGCTGCGCAGGGTCGCGGCATGATTGCTAGCGGTACTGTGCGCACCGTGCTGGAGTTGGCCGGTATTCGAAATATAGTGAGCAAGTCTCTCGGCAGCCAGAACCGCACCAACGTTGCCCGTGCAACGATGCTTGCACTGGCCTCTCTTCGGTCCGCAGAGCATGTTGCTGAGGAACGCGAAGCCGAGGCTGTTGTCGTAACGGAGGCAGAAGATGAAGCTGAATGAACTGAGTCCCTCAAAGGGCTCCACTCATAGTTCGCGCCGTGTTGGGCGGGGTGACGGAAGCGGGCGCGGTACGTACTGCGGCCGCGGAATGAAAGGGCAGAAGGCCCGCTCACAGGGAGTGCGTCCTGGATTCGAGGGCGGACAGCTTCCGCTCATCAAGCGGCTTCCCCGCAAACGCGGCTTCACGAACATCTTCAGGACCGAGTACAACATCGTGAATGTTAGTGCTCTCAATGCCTTTGAGGATGGCAGTGAGGTCACTCCTGCGGACATGTTGAAGGCGGGGCTGATTCGCAGCCTGTCTCTGCCCACGAAGATTCTCGGACACGGTGCACTTGAGAAGAACCTCACAGTCGAGGCTCAGCGCTTCTCAGCAACAGCAGAGGAGAAGATCAAGGCTGCACAGGGAACCGTGAGAAAGGCTTAGTATGCAGCAGAAAGAGGCACAACCACGTCTCATTCAGGCAATGCGAGACGCGTTCTCGCTTCCCGATCTCAGACAGAGACTTCTGTTCACGCTCGGCATCCTGGTTGCATTCCGATTCCTTGTTCACGTTCCGCTTCCGGGTGTTGACCCGCAGGCGCTGAGCGACTTCTTCGAGCAGAACGCGCTGTTGGGGATGCTCGACCTGTTCAGTGGTGGTGCGATGAAGAACTTCAGCATCGCCGCCATGGGCGTGTATCCCTACATTACCTCGTCGATCATCATGCAGTTGCTGGTTCCTGTTATTCCGAGCCTGCAGGCCATTTCGCAGCAGGGCGAGTCGGGCCAGCGCAGGATCAACCAGATAACCCACTTCCTGGCTGTGCCTTTGGCGGCGCTGCAGGGCTATTCTCAGCTCGCCATCCTCACCAGCCAGAACGTGATTACCAGGCCTGATGGCATCACTACCGCCACTATCCTGATTTCGATGACAGCGGGAACGATGTTCCTCGTGTGGCTCGGCGAGCTTATCACCGAGCGCGGCATCGGCAACGGCATCTCCATCATCATCTTCGGCGGAATTGTGGCCTCTTTGGCCGAGAGCATTGGGCGTATCTCACTGGCGTTCCAGGAGAACATCTTCGGGACCATCGCGTTTGGCGTCCTTGGCGCAGCGACACTGGTCTTCATCGTGATATTCATCGAGGCTCACAGACGCATACCCGTGCAGTACGCACGCAGCACGTTCAGGGGCGGCCGCATGTACCGGCAGTCCGGCTCCACGTACATTCCGCTTCGTGTCAACACCGCGGGCATGATTCCGCTGATCTTCGCGATTGCGATGATGCAGTTGCCTCGAATTATTGCCAGCTATTTCATGAATCCTCAGAATCCCAATTTCTGGGATTCCATGTATCAGGCGTTTGATCCGTCCGCAGCATTGCCTCTTGGCTTGCTCTACTGGGTCCTCTACTTCCTGCTCGTGTTCGGGTTCACCTTCTTCTACACCATGGTTATCTTCGAGCAGATGAGTCTGCCCAAGACGCTGCAGCAGCAGGGCGGATTCATTCCGGGCGTGAGACCGGGCAAGTCCACGTCGGACTACCTGAATTCCGTGATTCGCCATCTTACATTTGGCGGGGCGACATTCCTTGCCTTTGTGGCCATCATGCCATTCTTCGCACGCCTGATTACGGGCGTGACCGTACTAACGATATCGAGCACCGCGATTCTGATTGCCGTCGGCGTTGCCCTTGACACGATGAAGCAGCTGGAATCGCAATTGACAATGCGTCGATACGACGGATTCCTCAAGTAAGGAGGGGAACCCTATGAACGTTGTGCTGCTTGGAGCTCCTGGAGCGGGAAAGGGAACGCAGGCCACGGTCCTGACGAAGGAACTTGGTGTCGTGCATGTTGCATCAGGTGATCTGTTCCGCCGCGCACTGGCGGAGAAGACCGAACTGGGCGTGCTTGCCAAGTCCTACATGGACAAAGGCGAGCTGGTTCCCGATGAAGTGACTATCAACATGGTGCTTGAGCGCATTGTCCAGCCGGACTGCGTCGGCGGTGTGTTGTTCGATGGCTTTCCTCGCACACTGAGCCAGGCGGAGGCTCTGGACAATCGACTCGAGTCGGAGTCCAGGTCTATCGACAGCGTTGTCTACATTGAGGTTCCCGAGGAAGAACTGGTCAAGCGGCTCAGCGGACGGTGGATCTGCCGCGCGTGCCAGACCCCGTATCACGCCGTGAGTTCGCCTCCGAAGAAGGCCGGCGTCTGCGATGAGTGCGGCGGTGAGCTGTATCAGCGCGACGACGACAAGGAAGAGACTGTCAGGGAGAGACTGAAGGTCTTTATGGCCCAGACACTGCCCATCGTCGACTACTATGACGGACAGGGCAAACTGGTCCGGGTTGATGGCAACCGGGATATCGCAGCCGTGTCCGGCGACATCATGGCCAAGGTGAAGGTCGGTAATTAGTGATTGTAATCAAGTCGCCCGAAGAAATCGGGTTGATGAGAGAGTGCGGAAGCATCCTGAGTGAGATGCTCCAGCGGTTGAAGGGGGAGGTGAGACCGGGGGTCAGGACCAGGGACCTCGACGAGTTTGTTGAGGCCGAGATGAAGCGGCACGGAGTGGTGGCTTCATTCAAGGGATACGGAGGGTATCCCGCGAGTGTGTGTGTCTCAGTCAATGATGAGATAGTGCACGGAATCCCCGGTTCTCGAATGGTCAAGGAGGGTGATGTGGTGTCCCTCGACCTGGGGGTCTACACTAAGGGTTTTCATACGGACGCTGCTCTCAGTGTAGCGGCAGGGGAACCGGCGCCGGACGTGGCGAGGTTGCTTGAAGTCACGGAGGAGAGCCTGTCCAGAGGGATTGCGGCGGCTCGCCCGGGAAACCATGTGGGCGACATTTCGGTAGCGATTCAGCGGTATGTCGAGGCGAATGGCTTCTCGATAGTCCGAGAGTATACTGGGCATGGAGTGGGGCGGAATCTCCACGAAGAGCCGCAGATTCCGAATTTCGCATACGGCAAGGGGCCTTTGCTTAGAAAAGGCATGGCGCTTGCTATTGAGCCAATGGTGAATATGGGGGGATGGAAGACCCGCGTGGCTCCGGACAAATGGACGGTGCTGACGGCCGACGGGAGCCTGTCGGCTCATTTTGAGCACACTATAGCTATTTCTGACGGCGACCCCGAGGTGCTGGCGTAGGTCTCGCGTTATGGCAAAAAAAGAAAAAATAGAGGTCGAAGGCAAGGTCACACTGTGTCTGCCGAACACGATGTTCAGGGTGGAACTGCCCAATGGACATATCGTGCTGGCGCACATCTCCGGCAAGATGCGGAAGCATTACATCAAGATTCTTCCTGGCGACCGAGTGCTTGTGGAGCTGTCACCGTATGATCTCAGCCGAGGGCGAGTCACGTACCGTCTCAAGTAGAGACTGCTTTGACACGTACGTGGCAATCGTATATCATAGTAAGGTTTTGTGTGGTGAACCATGAAGGTTAGTTCTTCCGTTAAGCGTCGTTGTAACAAGTGCAAAATTATCCGCAGGCGCGGCGTTGTTCGCGTTCTGTGCGAAAACCCCAGGCACAAGCAGCGCCAGGGCTAGACCCTGTCGTGCTTGGCGCATCCTGTATGAGGAGCTGAAGTATGGCGCGTATATCTGGTGTGGATTTGCCGCGTGACAAGCATGTTGTCATCGGACTCCAGTACATCTACGGCATTGGACCCACCTCCAGCAAGCAGATTCTTGCGAGGGCGGGCATAGACGAAGATACCAAGGTGAGGGACCTCACCGAGGAACAGTCAACGCTGATTCGTAACGTCATTGACAATGATTTCAAGGTTGAAGGCGATCTTCGCAGAGAGACGCAGTTCAACATCAAGAGACTCATAGACATCGCTTGTGTCCGCGGTCTTCGACACAGGAAGAATCTCCCTGTTCGAGGACAGAGGACTCGTACCAACGCGCGTACAAGGCGCGGCACCAAGAAGACGGTTGCGGGTAGGGGCCAGAAGCGCGGAATGGCGAAGAAGTAGGAGAGTATCTCTGCGGGTGATATGTAGTTATGGCTAAGAAGGCACAGAAGGGACGAACCAAGAGACGAGTACGTCGAAATATTGCTGAAGGCAAGGCCTTCATCCAGTCGACGTTCAACAACACGATTGTGACTATCACGGATCCTGCTGGCGCAGTGATTGCCTGGGGTAGCTCCGGCAAGGCCGGGTTCAAGGGCTCCAGGAAGGGCACGCCTTACGCGGCCCAGCTCTCCGCCCAGGATGCGGCAAGACAGGCACTGAATGATGGAATGCGCAGGGTGGAAGTGTACGTGAAGGGGCCTGGAAGCGGACGCGAAGCGGCCATCCGGGCACTTCAGGGCGCCGGCCTGTTCGTCACGAGCATCAGAGACGTAACGCCCATTCCACACGACGGGTGTCGTCCGCGTGGAAGAAGGAGGGTGTAGGTTATGGCGCGCTATACCGGACCGAAATGCTCACTTTGTCGCTATATTGGCGACAAGCTCATGTTGAAGGGTGACAAGTGCACCAGCCCCCACTGCCCCTTGGAGCGTCGTCCCAACACGCCTCCCGGCGGCCGTCCCAAGACGAAGACCCGGAGGCGTATCTCTGATCGCGGCCTCCAGTTGCGCGACAAGCAGAAGGTGCGTTTCACGTACGGTGTGCTCGAGGCGCAGTTCCGACGCTTCTTTGCGGAGGCTGAGCGCCTGCCCGGTATGACCGGTGACAACATGCTCGTCCTGCTGGAGCGCAGACTGGACAACGCGACTTACAGGCTTGGCTTCGGTGAGTCGAGAGCCAAGGCACGCCAGATTGTGCGTCACGGCCATATCCGCGTGAATGATCGCAAGGTCAATGTGCCGTCGTACCTGGTCAAGGTCGGCGACGTCATCAGCTGGCGCCCACAGAGTGCCAAGACTACCCTGTACAAGACAATCTCCGAGCAGGTCAACGCACGTGGTGTGCCTGCTTGGTTGAGACTCGACGAGCAGCAGATGAAGGGAACAGTGGTGAGCATGCCGACGACCGAAGATGTCGACAGCAGGCTCAGCGGCAAGGCCGTTGTCGAGTACTACTCGAGGTAGTGATAGGGAGGACGTGAGTGAGCGAGCTATCCATTCCAAGTGTCTCGTGTGTGCAATCCACCGGGGCCTATGGGCGTTTTGCCGCCGAGCCTCTGGAGATAGGGTTCGGCGTGACGCTGGGCAATGCAATGCGGCGTGTGCTGCTAAGCTCCCTGCCGGGAGCGGCGGTCACATGGGCAAAGATTGAGGGTATCCAGCACGAGTTCTCCACCATCCCTCATGTGCGTGAGGACGTTCTCGAATTCCTTCTTAATGTGAAGGAACTTCGCCTTCGTTCCGTTACTCACCAGGAGGGTAAACTGTTCCTCGATGTTGAGGGCGAAGGCGTTGTCTGCGCAGCCGACATTCAGGGTTCGGCTGACTTTGAAATCGTTAACCCGCACCTGGTGTTGGCTAGCCTTGATTCCGGTGAGGCGAAGCTGCACGTTGAGTTCAACGTAGAGCTCGGCCGCGGCTACGTGCCTGCGGTGTCCGCAGATGGCCTGCCCGTTGGGGCGCTTCCTGTTGATGCGGTCTTCTCTCCGGTACGCAAGGCGAACTTCGCCGTAGAGCCCATTCATCCAGGCGAAGAGCGAAGTCCTGAGCGCCTCATCATTGAGGTGTGGACCGATGGAACGCTCAGTCCCTGGGAGGCAGTGACGCAGAGTGCCGATATCCTGATGAGGCAGTTCGCGGCTTTCAAGGGTGTTGAGGCCCCTTCGCAAGAGGCGGCGCGGATACCTTCAGGGCTTGCGATTTCACCGGAGCAGTACAACACCTCGCTGGCCGAGGTGGGCCTGTCCACACGCGCACACAACAGTCTGCGTAGGGGCGGCGTAATGACTCTGGGACAACTGATTGAAAAGACGCGGGATGGTCTACCCCCGCTGCCCGGCTTCGGAGAGAAATCTCAGACCGAAGTGCAGGAGCTGCTGACGGGCCTTGGGTACCCCATTCCGGAGAAGACTAAGGGGAAGGCCAAATGAGACACCGAGTTTCAGGACGAAAGCTGGATAGGCCCACCGAGCATCGGCTGGCCCTGTACCGGAATCAGGTGGCCGAGCTCATCGACCACGAGAAGATGGTGACGACTGTTGCCAAGGCGAAGGAGGTCAAGAGCCTGACCGAGCGTGTGATTACGCTGGGCAAGGCCGGTGATCTCAGTTCACGTCGGCAGGCACTGAAGTTTGTGACGCAGGAACGTATCATCAAGAAGACCTTCGATGACCTGGCCCGCAGGTATGCTACCCGGCCGGGTGGCTATGTGCGTCTAGTTCATCTCGGACCGCGTCATGGCGATGCCGCCGAGATGGCACAGCTCGAGCTTGTTGAGTAGTGGTTCTTCTGAAGTACGCCGCCCTGGTTGAGTACGACGGCACCCCGTTTCTGGGATACCAGTCGCAGGTAGGAGGGCGCACTGTTCAGGATGAGCTGGAGTCAGCGCTGGAGAAGCTGACTGGAGTGCAGAGGCGGATTCAAGCCGCCAGTAGGACGGATACGGGGGTACATGCCGAAGGACAAGTAGTAAGCTTTCGGGTTGGCGACACATACAGTGTTCCCAACGTCGTGAGGGGTTTGAACTACTATTTGCCTGATGAGATTTCGGTTCGCGGTGTGTGCCGGATTGATGACGATTTCGACGTAAGGCGGAATGCGGTAGGAAGAAGCTATCGCTACACCATCCTCAGTCGAACGTCTCGAGCACCTTTACAGGAGAGATTCGCCCTCCGAATCAGGAAGGCGTTGGATGTGGGGCGGATGAGAGAGGCGTGCAGGCATCTGCAGGGGACGCATGATTTTGGTGCGTTTGCGACATCGCTGGATGAGTCCGGCGTAATGGTGCGGAATGTTCAAGAAGCACGGATCTCTCAGAGGGGAGAAGTTGTGCAGTTCTGGATCGTTGCGAACGCGTTCCTTCGACACCAGGTGCGCAACACTGTTGGACAGTTGCTGAGGGTTGGCCTTGGCAAGTGCAGCGTTGAGGAGTTTGCGGATTTGATGGATAGCGGTCAACAGGGTGTCGCAGGGCCTGCTGCATCACCACGAGGATTGAGCCTCGTTGAAGTGAGATACGCCTGTGCCTTGCCCTTTGTATCTGCCTAGACCGGATTGATGTTGGGAGAATAACCGATGCGAACGTATAGCCCGAAAGAGAAAGACATAAAGCGAGAGTGGCACGTGATCGATGCCGATGGTGCCATACTCGGCGACGTTGCCGAGAGGGCAGCAGTATTGCTGCGCGGCAAGCACAAGCCCATGTGGGCCCCCCACATGGATGTGGGTGACTACGTCGTCATCGTGAATGCAGCCAAGGTGGCCGTCACAGGCAAGAAGAGGACTGACAAGATTTACTACAGGCACTCGGGTTACCCGGGTGGGTTGAAGTCCCCGACTTTCGACGATGTGATGACCAAGGACCCGAGGCGTGTCATCGAACATGCCGTGAAGGGGATGCTGCCGAAGAATGCGCTTGGACACGCGATGTACGGCAAACTGCGAGTGTATGCAGGTGCGGAGCATCCACATCGGGGGCAGCTTATCCAGAGTGAGGTCAGCGAATAATGAGTGATGCAGCATACGTTTGGGGTACAGGTCGGCGAAAGTGTGCAATCGCCCAGGTGAGGCTCTTTGCTGGTGATGGTGGAATCACCATCAACGGGAAGCCTTTCACTGAAGTCTTCACACGCGTGGATCATCGTGCCAAGATTGTGGCGCCTCTTGAGGTGACTGAGATGGCGGACAAGTTCCGTGTTGAGGTCAAGGTCACGGGCGGTGGGATCAGCGGTCAGGCCGATGCCATTCGGCATGGTATTGCGCGCGCCCTCGTGCGTGAGAGTGAGGCTCTCAAGCCTACACTGCGCAAAGAAGGTTTTCTGACGCGTGATCCGCGGGTCAAGGAGCGCAAGAAGTACGGTCTTCGCCGGGCACGCAAAGCGCCTCAGTACACCAAGCGTTAGTGCGCAACCATATCGACAGTCCATTTGGGGGTGGCGACCAGTTGGTTCGCCACCCCTTTTGTCTATCCATCTTGTGAGGCAATCAGTGGCCTGTGTTGCTGTCAGGTGGCGTAGGTGGCACTTGAACCGGCAACCCCGTTGAGTAGTACGCCCCAATGTCGTAACATGACACCACAATCGTCCGCGCTACTCACGCGATGGCACCGTTGCAGGACGAACGTCTGGGCCCTGGGACCTCTGTAGATTTCTTGTG
>Ga0272443_10002770_pt1 | contig 21720 bp, 16 predicted proteins | sample SSMAcet12_FD_193581 | JGI IMG/M metagenome (GOLD analysis project Ga0272443, IMG submission 193581) | Marine sediment archaeal communities from Little Sippewissett salt marsh, Falmouth, MA, United States - SSM-Acet-12 | ecosystem: Environmental > Aquatic > Marine > Wetlands > Sediment ... | reverse complement strand
TCCCCGCCGAGATACTCTCTAAACCCACCCAGCTGTCCGATACCGAGTTCCTGCTTGTCAAAGAACACCCTTTGAACGGGTATGAGATTCTCAAAAATGTCGAAACCGACTGGCCGCTGGCCGAGATTGTCTACCAGCATCACGAACGGATAGACGGTTCAGGATATCCCCGGAACCTCAAGGGAGAGGAGATTCTGACCGAGGCCCGTATCCTCGCCGTCGCGGACGTTGTCGAAGCGACTGCTTCTCACCGGCCCTACCGTCCCGCGCTGGGGGTCGAAACGGCGCTTGAAGAGATTTCGAAAAACAGGGGTATTCTCTATGACCCCGAAGTTGCGGATGTGTGCCTTAAACTCTTTCGAGAGAAAGGCTATAGATTAGATGTGTCCCAACCTCCTGACCGGCAAATGGCCGGGGACAGATTGTGATCCTTTTAAAATGATTTCTCCGGCATCCCCTGATACAGGTAAAGTGAACATATTTGTGTTTGACACGGCCCTGGTTATCAGTTAATTATATCTATATGTAATCGTATCTCAGGAACATATCTTTCTTTTTACCCATCACTGTTTGTTTCTTCCGGAGGTGCCATGAAAGATGCATCCGAAACAATTCAAACACCCCGCAAAAAGAACTCTTCCTTAAGACGGAAAATCGATGGAAATACACCCTCGAAATCCGGACGTGATAGAGCCGACAAAGCCCTGCGTGCCAGCGAAAGACGTATAAAGAGGAACCTTAAGAACATTCTATTTTCGGATAATGATGATAGCCTGAAGGACCTGACTCTCTCCGATGTCCTCGATGTTCAGGTTTTTCAGACCATCATGGATGATTTTTTCATGCTTACAAATATCAGTAACGCGATCATCGATGTCCGCGGGACCGTTCTGGTCGCCGCAGGGTGGCAGGATATCTGCACCAAATTCCATCGTGTCAATCCGGAAACCCATAAGCACTGTATAGAAAGCGATACAATCCTCACGAAGAAGGTCAATCCGGGGGCATTCAAACTCTATCGATGCAGGAACAACCTGTGGGATATGGCGACGCCTATCTTTATAAGTGGCAGACATCTGGGGAATATTATCCTCGGACAGATGATGCTGGAGGATGAGCCCCGGGATCGGGAGATCTTTCGCGCCCAGGCACGGCGATATGGATTTAACGAACAGAAATACCTCGCGGCGTTTGAACGAGTACCGGTGTTCAGTCGTGAGACAGTCAGTAATGCGATGGCCTTCTGCACAAACATCGCCCACATTATTTCGACATTAAGTTATAGCAATATCAGGCTGGCCCGGACATTGACGGAGCAGGAACAGGCGGAGCGATTACTAAAAGAACGTGAAGAGTTGTTGAACCGGGTCGGCGATATCGCGAAGATCGGCGGATGGGAAATCGACATGACAACAGGGAAAGTAATGTGGTCCAAGGGAACGTACGATATTATTGAAATCGATTACGACCAACCACCGGCGGGGCTGAATGAACAGACCGGATTCTATCTTCCCGAATACCGCGATATGGTTGAGAATTCATTAAAACAACTGATCGAGACAGCACAGCCCGTAGTGGTTGAAGCACCAGTGAAAAGCAAAAAAAAGGGAACGATCAAATGGTGCCAGACGGTCGCGGAAGCTGTAACGGAAAATGGAAAAGTGGTGAAATTGCAGGGAGCGGTCAAGGACATCACCGAGCGGAAGAAGGCGGAAGACGAAATCCGCACACTGAATGCTGAACTGGAAGAGCGTGTCGCCGCGCGCACCGCCGAACTGGCGGAGAGAACGCGCCAGATGGAAGCGTTCACCTACTCGGTTTCACATGACCTTAAGGCCCCTTTGCGCGGTATCGATGGTTACAGCAGGCTGCTTTTGGAGGGATACTCGGACCGCCTTGACGAGGAAGGCCTCGCCTTTCTGAAAACTGTCAGGCAGGCAACCGAACAAATGCGGCAGTTGATCGAAGATTTGCTCGACTACTCGCGAATGGAGCGACGTTCATTGTCCTCACGCGAAGTACACCCCCTCTCTTTCATAAAAACCCTCATCGACGAACGGTCGGAAGATATTGCTGCCCGCAACATCAAGATCACCCTTACCATCCCGGATGTTGTCGTGAAGTCCGATCCCGAAGGACTGATACAGGTCCTGCGCAATTTACTGGATAATGCCATAAAGTTCACCGGCAGGGTACCTGATCCGTCTATTGAAATCGGCGGAGAGGAACGCGATACAACGTGTCTATTCTGGGTGCGTGATAACGGTATAGGCTTCGATATGCGTTACCATGACCGCATCTTTGAGATCTTCCACCGTTTGCACTCGACAGATGATTACCCCGGAACGGGTATCGGGATGGCCATCGTTCAAAAGGCCATAAAGCGTATGGGAGGCCGGGCGTGGACGGAAAGCGTGCCCGGCAAAGGCGCTACTTTTTATCTGGAGGTACCAAAGTGACCAATTGGAATCAAATAAACAGGCCGATCCTCCTTGTAGAGGACAACCCGATGGACATTGACCTGACCAAACGGGCCTTCGCAAAACGCAAGCTGGTCAGTTCCATCGAAATAGCCAGAGATGGCGAGGAGGCGCTCGCCTTTTTACCGCTATGGGAAGCGGGTAGGCCCCTGCCTCTTCTCATTCTCCTCGATCTCAAGCTCCCTAAAATAGACGGGCTGGAGGTACTCAGGCAAATTAAGTCTCACCCCACGTTTAATACAATTCCCGTGGTTGTGTTAACGTCTTCGAAAGAAGACATCGACATTAAAACGGCCTACGAACTGGGCGCCAATTCCTACATAATGAAGCCGGTTGAATTTGATAAATTTGTCGATGTGGCGGGAAATATCGATATATACTGGCTCGCACTTAATACGCCTCCGGTGAGTGAGTCATGAAAATACTTTACGTGGAAGACAATCACCTTGATGCGGATCTGACGCGTCGGGAATTAAAGCAATCCGCCCCTGAATTTCTTATGGATGTTGTTGCTACCCAGCACGATGCGCTGGCGACGCTGGACAAGGTGCGGGACTACGATGTTGTCCTTTCGGATATGCGGCTTCCCGACGGGGATGGTCTGGCGATACTATCCCACATCCGGGGGCATGGTTTTCCCATTGCGGTTGTGATTATTACCGGTCAGGGTGATGAAAATATGGCTGTATCGGCACTCAAGGCCGGGGCTCAGGATTACGTGGTCAAGCGCGAGGGGTATCGCGACAGCATCCCCCTGATCCTGACCGAAGCGCTTGAATCCTATCGCAAGACATCTACCCGCCTCTCTCAATCTCTGCGTGTCTTATATGCCGAACCGAACAACGCGGATGCTGACCTGACAAAGAAGCATATGGCCACCTTTGCGCCCCACATCTCGATAGAAGTAACAGGCAATGCCCAGAGCGTACTTAAAATTATCACCGATCAAAAGGGTGAACACCCCTATCATGTGATGCTGCTCGACTATCGGCTGCCCGGTATGAACGCGTTGGAATTACTTAAAGAGTTGCGCCAGGTTCACAAGGTTGACATACCCATTATCATGATCACCGGGCACGGTGACGAAGATGTGGCAGTACAGGCCCTGAAACTGGGTGCCACGGACTATGTGGTCAAAAATCCCGGGTACCTTTATAAAGTGTCCTATGTTCTGGAGAATTCGGTTCACAGTGCCCAGCTTGCCATCCAGCATAGAAATGTTATTCAACTCAAGCATCAGAACGAATTGATCCTGAATTCCGCCAGCGAAGGGATCTTAGGGTTGGACCTGGAAGGCAACCAGATTTTCTGCAACACCTCCGGCGCAGCCATACTCGGATATGACGTCGCTGAAATGACAGGTTCGCACAGTCATTCACTCTGGCATCATACTAACGCGGACGGCACCCCTCGTGATGAAAACTCATGTCCCATCTACAAGGCCTGCGCTGAGGGGGCAGCCCTTTACGACCTGGAGGATTTGTTCTGGAAAAAAGACGGGACTTCTTTCCCGGTGGAATTTTCCCTTATGCCTATCCGCGAGGATAAACAGCTGATTGGCTCGGTTCTGACGTTCCGGGACATCACCGAACGCAAACAGGCACATGAGAAACTCCAGGATACGCTTCAAAGCCTCAGACTGGCGGTTAATACCACCATCCAGGTAATGGTCTCCGCGGTGGAGGCCCGGGACCCCTACACCGCCGGCCACCAGATACGTTCCGCCGATCTCGCCAGGACCATAGCAATCAAAATGGGATTGCCTGAAGAGACAATCGAGGGAATTTACATGGCAACTTCCATTCATGATATCGGGAACCTCTCCATACCCGCGGAAATACTCTCCAAGCCTTCCAAGCTGTCGGATACGGAGTTCTCAATTGTGAAAGAACATCCCTGGCGCGGGTATGAAATTCTCAAAAATGTACAAACCGACTGGCCGTTGGCCGAGATCGTCTACCAGCACCACGAACGGATAGACGGTTCGGGGTATCCCCGGAATCTCAAGGGAGAAGAGATCCTGATCGAGGCCCGTATTCTCGCCGTCGCGGACGTTGTCGAGGCGATTGCTTCGCACCGGCCCTACCGTCCTTCGCTGGGGCTCGAAGCGGCGCTTGAAGAGATTTCGAAAAACAGGGGCATCCTCTATGATTCAGTGGTCGTCGATACCTGCCTCGCGCTTTTCGAAAAAGAAGACTACAGACTGGATGAAGATCAGGGAAAATAGGGACATCTGCCCGTTTTTGAGCAGTTAACCCTTTTCACTCAAACAGAAAGGTCCTCTATTGAAAGATTAATTGATTTCAATCGCTTGATATGATCGGAGCGGCAGGTTTAGGATATCGGGGAGGTCTCTGTGAATCGATTAAATCATACCCGTAGAAAGACAACAACCATTCAAGCAGGCAATCCGGATTTAAAAAGCCGGCACTGTTATACTACCATTCCTTTCACCACGCTTTTCATTTTTGCAATTCTCGCGTGTATACTGAGCGGAGCATCCGTCACGGTCGCCCAGTTCGACAAGCCCGTCAATACCCCCGACGAACGGAAGGTTCTTGTCCTGCACTCCTATGACAGCACTATGGCGTGGACGAAGAACATACAAAGGGGAATCGAATCTGTCTTTGAAACAAGCGGTGTCTCCGTTGATATGCACGTCGAGTATATGGACACCATACGTCACCGCACGAAAGAAACATTTGGCTATCTGGAAGACCTCTACCGAAAGAAGTACAGCGACATCTCTTTCGATGTTATTCTCCTCTCAGACAACAACGCGCTGAACTTTATCCTGCCGCGGCGGGATGCGCTCTTTCCTGGAGTACCGATTGTATTTTGCGGCGTGAACGATTTCCGGACAGACCAGCTCCATGGGCAAACCGATATAACCGGCGTGAATGAGAGCATTGACATAGAGGGAACCATCGAGCTTGCCTCACGCGTCATGCCGAATATAAAGAGCTTTTGTGTCATCAGCGACAGGACGGCGGCCGGCCTGGCCAATCGAAGGAAATTCGAAAACACCCTTTCCCGTCTCTCAGATACCCCCTTCTCATTTGAATTACACGATAATCTGACGACGGCAGAGCTTCAAGACACGCTTGGCGAACTCTCCGATGATTCCGCGATTCTTCTTTTCATGTTTCGGCGGGACAGTAAGGGACGAATTTTCACCCCGCCGGAATATTTCAGCATGGTTGTGGAGGAAAGCAGCGTACCGGTCTTTACGTTCTGGCTGGAAACAAGTCTCGGCACCGATGTAATGGGCGGCATAATGGTGTCGGGAGAGACACAGGGTAAAACAGCGGCCGAATACGCGTTGCGCATTCTTGAGGGAGAAGATGTCTCCGCACTCCCCTTTGTGATGAAAAGTCCGAATGTGGCGGTTCTGAACTATTCGCAACTGAAGCGTTTTAAGGTGTCAAAACGCGTTATCCCTGAAGAGGTTGTTATACGCAATGAACCGGTGACCTTTTATTATCAACACAAAGCAATAATCTGGCTGGCATCCTTCTTTGTCATAGCCATGGCCTTCCTGAATACCCTGCTCATGATAAATATTGCTCGACGCAAGAGGACAGAAAAGGCACTGAGCAACAGCGAGCAAAAATACCGGAATATATTTGAAAACGCCACGGAAGGAATCTTTCAGAGCACCCTGGAGGGGCGATTCTTAAGCGTCAACCCGGCATTCGCGCGCATTGAAGGATATGATTCGCCGGGTGAAATGATAAACATGATTACCGACATAAAGAAACATCTGTATCTTCATGAGGAGGACCGTGCGCGACTGCTGGATCTATTGGAGAAAAAGGATATCGTTACCAATTTTGAAGTCGAGGTCCAGCGCAAGGACAACATAATTATCTGGATATCAATAAACATCAGGAACGTCAGGGATCAGGACGGGAACGTGCTGTTCCTTGAGGGGACGATAGAGGATATCACCGAGCGCAAGAAAGCCGAGGTAAAACTGAAGGAGACCTATGACATTATCGAAAAAAGCCCCGTAGTGGCGTTTCTCTGGAGAAATTCCGAGGGCTGGCCGGTGGAATTCGTTACAGAAAATGTCGAGGCGTTGTTCGGCTATTCCGCTAAAGAGTTTACCTCGGGAGCTGTGTCGTACCGGGAAACCATCCACCCCGACGACATCAAAAGAACGGCAAAAGAGGTCGCCGAGTACAGCAAAGATCAAAAAAGACATATCTTCGATCACGAGCCGTACCGGATCATCGCCAGGGACGGAACAATAAAGTGGGTGAACGACAGCACACTGATACGAAGAAACGAAAAGGGCGAGATTACGTACTATCAGGGAATCCTTTTCGACATCAGCGACCGTATGCTGGCGCAGGAAAAACTGCAGGATACGCTTCAAAGCCTCAGGCTTGCAGTGAATGCCACCATCCAGGTCATGGTCTCAGCCGTGGAAGCCAGAGACCCCTACACCGCCGGTCACCAGATACGTTCTGCCGAGCTTGCCAGGGCTATTGCAACCGAAATGGGGTTGCCTGAGGAGACAATCGAGGGCATTTACCTGGCAGCTTCCATTCATGATATCGGAAAACTCTCCATACCCGCGGAGATACTCTCGAAGCCCACCCAGCTATCCGATATCGAGTTCCTGCTTGTAAAAGAACACCCCCTGCATGGATATGAGATTCTCAAAAATGTACAAACCGACTGGCCGTTGGCCGAGATCGTCTACCAGCACCACGAACGGATAGACGGTTCGGGGTATCCCCGAAACCTCAAGGGAGAAGAGATCCTGATCGAGGCCCGTATTCTTGCCGTCGCGGATGTTGTCGAGGCGATTGCCTCTCACCGGCCCTACCGTCCCGCGCTGGGGGTCGACGCGGCGCTTGAAGAGATTTCGAAAAACAGGGGAATTTTCTATGATTCAAAGGTGGTGGATACTTGCCTTACCCTTTTCGAGAAAAAAGCCTACAGATTAGATGAACATTGAGTTCCCGAACAATAAAGTAACCGGGGATTGTGTTGCTCTGTTTAATTATTTTAACCACTTAAAAATCATAACTTTTTCCTGACCAGGTTCCATCTGCAAAAGATCTGGCTAACCATTTCCCTGATCCATTTATTGTAACTCCCGATTTACTAAAACTGCCTGACCAGAAAACGTTTAATCCGGAGCAAGTCCCCCTCGCCTGGAAAGTTCCACTGCCGTCTATACAACCTGATATAGTCCCCGAAATAACACCTGTATACTTTCCGGTAATGGTTCCGTCCGGCATAATTTCCATTTCGAAACTTCCGCTTACCTCGCTATTACTGACCTGTTCTATGCCGTCCCAAGTGCCTTTAATTCTGCACTGTAATTCAGAAACATCAACAGCAGGACAATGTAACACGGGGGCATCAGACTTTGGGGTGGTTCCGGCACAGGAGAAAAGAGCGATCATGCAGGACAAAGCAAATAGCAGTGCAAATAAGAATATAGTCCACTTTTGATAATCGATCTTTTTAAACATGGGTTTCCTCCAAAAATCTAAAAATCAATAATTTTTGTGTATTGAGGACGTATATCTCAAAACCGTCGGTTTACTATCAATATGTTACCTGAATATTGTATCACATTAGAAAGCAACAAATCGTATCATTGTATTCCTGAAATATATATCTGATACCCTTTATGAATTACATGAGATTACGTGTGGTTGTCGTATTTGTACTCTAATTGACACAACCCCGATTTTTTCAAAACATTTTTGTGAGAATCAAGGTTGTTACGTTGCCTTCACCACCGTCCCGTGCATCAAACTCCCACTGACTTCTGAGCGAAACAGACAGTCTGGCGGGAGGAAAGAATGCGCTCACTTCCGGACCAACCGCATAGACCCTGTCATGCACACTTTTGTCCCAGGTAACATCTGAACCACTGTCATCGGTTACCTGCCACTGGCAGTACCCGGTTAATCCCACATCCCAGGTTTCAGCCAATGTTTTTCCTATGCCCCATTCGAAATGGAAGTTATTACCGGGTTTCACATCGGTTTCATCTTTTTCGCTGTGGATTTCGTATCGGCCGAGAATAGATGCCGACCAGGTTTTCTCAGAATCAAAATAGTATGTTCCTCCCACGGTAGCCATACCCGTCCAAAAATCCTTGCCCGGAGAAGCCGGTTTATTTTTGTCATATTCACCGGTTGGCACATACAGCGCCAGTGCAAATGCCGCGTCGTAACGGGGGCCGTGCCAGGAGAGAACGAATGGTTCCACGGCAATATCGGCCAGGCCGAATTCCTGATCGTCGATTCCCGCGCTTTTGATTTCAATGTCTGCGCGGACAAGGGGAACTACCAGTGAAACGCCAAAATCGGCACCAAGAATTTTGACATTGGAAATCCAGACAAATCTATTGACCAGGGAGTAGACACTGAGATCATACCCTACATCCAATTCGTTTCCGTTTTCGTCGTTTAATGTATCCGCCGTATAAAATTGGTTATAAAGACGCCAGTAAAACCCCGGAGGGGGCAACGTTGCGGCCTTAATCCCTTCACCACCATTAACATAATGACCGGTTTCACCTGCGAATACAGTGCCGCACAGCGTTCCGGCAAAACTAAAAATACATGACAATACAACGATAACAACAAATTTTCGCATAAAAAGAACCTCTTTTCCGTGATAAGAATAAATGTACGCCGAAGTCGAAGAACTATATAGAGTGAGATTCATTTGTCAAGCGATAAACCTTCCTTACACAGTTAAAAAGGGGAAAGAGAAACACCCCCCTATTTCTCAGCAGATTATTTTTCTAAAAAAAATAGGAAAAAATAGGAAAAAAATAGGGACACTCCCCTATTTTTTGACAGATTATCTCTCTTATTGATTTCATTAAATTAAACTGGTCGGGGCGGCAGGATTTGAACCTCGACGCAACTAATAATATCAAAAGGTTACAAAAGGGTTACACCACTTTTACACCACTTGCATCTCGATAAAGCATCGATTATTTCTTCCTGTACTCAATAAATCTTTGATTGAATAAACGATAGAACATTATAATTGGTAATAGATAAATAGATATCCCCGAAATTGTAATCAAGAATCTTACTTGACATAGGCTTCTTTCTATTTTACCGTATTTTCAATCTGTTAAAAGGGTATGCTATATTGAATATTGAAAACAAGTAAATTTGCCTGTTTGCCAGTTCAATATCAGGATATCAGGCAAAATTGCCTGATATGTAAATGTTATGTACATCATGGACCCGCTGAAAGCTTATGAATGAACCAGAACGATACTTTTATCACAGCTTTCCGCGTCGTCAGCGAGAGAGGTCAGCAAATGAGTTAGATGCCGGTATGAAGGTCTTGACGTCCATCGCTGCTTCGGGGTTTCTCCTGACACCGGAAATTACTGAATGGAGAGAACCCCGTGACAACGGATCACTCGGGAAGCCTTGGAAGGTCATTCAGAAAAAGTGTTGTTTCACAGAATTGACACCTGGTGAACTTGCGGAGCACTCGGAACATTTCGGCAAATTCAGCATTGAGTTTGATGTGCGAACGTTCCGCCAACTAGGAGGCATACCTGTTTTTTATTTGCCACGTGCGACCGACGATGATGTTGGCTTGGAGTCCCTCGCAGCGTCCCTGATAGCGCGAATCGGTGAGATCCAAATACTGCTCAACCGGCTGGCTGATCTTGCAAAACTGATAGAAAGCACCGAGGACAAGAGACGACCCCTCGTAATTCAGAAGGGGGAGCAGCAGTTCCATACTCGCAGCTCTCTTGGCGGAGCGGAAGATGTTATAGAGATGCTAACTCACGATGCGCAAGGGGTTGACATACTCCGCAACGCGCTTCGAGCACTGAGCGCCTTCTTCTATCCGGCCGAGGACTTCAGATACACAGGCTTGCTTGCTTACTACCGGCAACGCGAATGGCGATTCATCGCCAACATGGCCAAGCATGGCCATGATCTTGATCGCGGCCTAACTGATCAGGAAAAGGACAACCTCATGGCCTTGGATAGAGATTTCTTTGGTCGAAGGATAGATTTCTTTACAGGTACCTATCGTAGGGTTGATCAATGTCGGTTATTTAGTGAACTAGAAGGCAAGAGTCTGCTTCAATACGCTCGTCGAATCATTGTCCCGGCGGATGCAATTGAGGCTGTCTCTGATCTTCTTGGCGACTCTTACCATGTTCCTGTTGTATCCTTGGAGGAACTTGAATGTAATTGAGGTGCATAACCAGGCAAATGCAGCCGATCGCTAATTGCGCCGGCTGATTTGCGGCGTTCTACTACACTTCCAATGGTAATCATCAGCGATACCCTTTTCTCGAAATCATTTGTTTGTAGGTGTAACCATCAATGTGCCGACAAAAGAAAAGAAACAATAATTAAAAACATATACAGCCAATATTTTTTTATAAAACTTGGCTTTGTATTCTGCCACATTGATTTTAATCGTCGATTATTCATGTAACGAGTTAAAGCAACAACTCCAATTAGACCTGCGGCTGTGAAAAGAATTTTATAGAAGATAAGTGATTGAAGAATATAGTGAGTTTTCAAATGCTTTAACCTTAAGAAATTCTTATCATTAGCTAATTATGACAAAAACCTAGTTAAGACTACTACATGGATGTTGAAAATATTTCAATTAAATTTTACCCGATGTCGCCTGAGAATGGGCTAGTTAAAAGCCCGTCGGAAGGCGACATTTCTAGGTAAAACTGTCAGCCAGATCACTTCTTCCCCTCCCCGATAAACTTTTTTCAGATTTTATTTAAAAAACTATTGACAGGATTATTTTCTTGATGTATCTAACTATCAACTACACTAATAGTGAGGTAATTATGAAAGATAACAAACCGAAGAAAGAGCGAGGCATGACCATTTCACTGTGGATGAATCAGGAAACCCTTGACGAAATTGACAAGACAGCCGAATGGGCTGACCTAAAAAGAAGCAAGCTCATTCAGAATCTGATTGAAGTCGGCATTGACGAGATGAAGGTCTTTAAAGCCCTCGGTATTATCAAACTTTCCCTGATATCCCTTGATTTAAAAAAACAATGGCAGCGGGCACGATCAGAAATAGCGGATCATGAGAATATCGGAGAAAAGCGAATTACTGACCGAGGGGTAAATATCTCTATCTGGGTAACTCAGGCACAGCTTCGGGATATTGAGAGCTTGTCGAAAAAGCTTTCAATGTCCAGAAGCCAACTGATTGAACGAATGATTGATATGGGTATATCCGATATGCGGAAGTTACGGGTAACCGGCGTTGGTTCAATAGTGAAATACATTAGAGATCTTCACGAAAAATGGAGGTCAAGCTTCAAGGATGCTGAAAAGGCATTTGAAAAAGGAACATTAGAATTAAAGGAAACCGGGAATGACAAATAATTGATTGTTTGTAAAGGCAAAGGCCAAGCACGAGACTTTGGCGGGTCACCGGTGCCTGGCCTTTGGAATACCTGAGGGTCTTGCGACACGCTCAAGCATTTTCTGACTTATATCAGTATATTAACGAGCATGTCAAGAGACTCTCCTAGAACACCAAAGGAGGGTTTTTTATGCCATTCAAGCATAACCTTACATCTTCGGGGGCTGGTGCCCTACCCTTTCGGGAAAAACATTCTATTTATGTTGATGAAGATAAAAAACATAACTATGAACTCGATTCAAATTCCCTGAATACTTACGCTGATGTTATCGAGAAGAAGAAGCAGGCACTCGTCAACGACGTTCTGCGCATCTTTCCCGGATCAAGAATATTATCTCCTGAGGAATCAGAAAAACTTTGTAGGCCTTCTTCATCTGGATCAGCCAAGCCTGAGCGCTCCGGCAGAGAGAGCGCGAGAGCGAGCAAGCACAAGGGCAAAGGCAATAATAACACCAAGAATAACAGTAAGCGTCAACGAAAAGATCGGCGTATTAACTCCGTACAGGTATCTTTTGATCTCCTGCCCGGTGAAGGGGGTACCGTATGACTATCAGGTACCCCGCAAAGGTGAAAACTGATAATAAAAATATCTTAGCATCAGGGGTAGATACCCTTGTCTTATCGCTTGATGTTGCATGGAAATTCGATGCTTTATCGGAAAAAGAACCGCTTTTATTCAACTATCTTGACGAACTCAAAGAAAAAGCAAAAGAGACTGCTACCGATTACCATGGGGAATTAGATCATCCTTATTCCGAACCGTGGCCTTTTTCTATAAAACCACATGGAACAACAGGCGGTTATGCTTGGATTCTTTCCGGTTCTGATTTTACCTACAAGATCGGAAACTGGAATACACCGGGACCAAGACCTAGCGTAATGATCGAAATTCGTTCAGAAACACTGTGGCATTTGGGAACAGAAGAAGCAATGAAATTATCTTTGGGTATCATCCAGAAGAACCAAGGGGATATTGTTGAAGAAAAACTGAGCCGTGTTGATCTGTGCGTTGACTTCTTGATGCCAGAAGAACTTTGGACTTCTGGATTGTTAGAATATGCCGTTACTCGTGCAAGTGATTATGCTCCCTATTACCACCATAAGAAATTGACTGGAATTAGAATCGGTAAAGGGATTATTTCCGCTCGTCTTTATGACAAACCGTTGGAAATAGCACAGCAATCCAAAAAGATATGGATGTACGATATATGGCAACTTTCCCAAGTTCCAGAAGGACAGAAGATAATAAGGCTTGAATTCCAAATGAGGAGAGAAGCCCTCAAGGAACTAGGCCTTAATACATCACATGATCTTATAGAAAAATCGGCGAATGCATGGGCGTACTGCACAAAGGAATGGCTAAAGTTTCAGGACAGACCGGGGCTTCATCACACGCAAAGAAACACTTTAGAATGGTGGAAAGAGATTCAAGATGGTTTTGCTGGCATACAGGATGCGGAACCCCTCGTAAGAGAAAAAGCTATCCGTGCTGACATAAACCGTTTAAGACAACAAGCTACCGGACTGATCACATCTCTGCACGCCATAAAACTGGAAGAAAAGGGAATTGCCCTTGATACTCCTGTTAGCATACAGGATTGCGTTGTTTCTTATGCGGAAGAAGTTGCTAAGAACTCTGATAGTATCACCAATGTCCAGCCCATACTTGAACAGAAACGATCCAAATATCACCGTGAAAAGACAAGTCGTGAAGAAAGAGTCCATAAAATGGCTCATTTCTTTAGCGATAAATGCTGAATAGGGATGCTGTTTATTCTCCGCAGAGGTAGCTTAAATTGAAAGATTACCCCTTATATGATACTCAACCCTCAATAAAACAAAAGGGGGTGCTGTGCATGATTGGTGGAATCTATTCTCGTCAGCGGTGTCCTGAATGTGGTCGATCTTTTAAAGATGATGGTAAAACAGGACTATATTGCCCGGAACATCATGATAAAAAAGCGTCATCATTCTTTGTGAAATTCAAGGGTATTTATAAAAACTTTTCATACTACGATAGCGCAAGACGATTCTTAGAAGGTGTTCGATACAAGAAAGACGAAGGAACTTTTGACCGTCGTGATTATCAAGCAGGAAACCCCTTAGGATTCACAACTCTTTCAGAAAAATGGCTCAATATTAAATCAGAAGAAATTAAGACTAACGTAATAACAGAAAGACACTACGGGAATCTTAAAAATTATATACATACCGCACAAGACTTCTTTGGTAATACTACAATCAAAAGCATTCAATATGGAGAACTGGAAGACTTCAAGAATTCGTTGAAGGTTGGTGCCAAAACTTCTTCAAATTACATATCTTGTCTCCATCAATTCTTTGAATGGGTGTGGAAAAGAGAAAAGAAATCCTTCCGGCAATATGAGTTTCCAGAGTTTCCCGAATGTAAGTTTGTCCTCGGCTTTAGGAATGTAATTGACAAGGAAACCCAGGAAAAGATTTTAGATGAAGTCTGGAATATATCACACTCCATTAATCCCAAAATCTATCTTGCCATCAAATGGCTTTCTACATATATCTCTATAAGGCCTAAGGAGCTACTTTCTCTCAAAGAGGGGCATATTGATATAGGTAATGGGTATTTTCTCTTTCCTCACCCTAAAGAAAAGCGATACAAGGCAGTTCCGTTACTGGATGAAGACATAGAAACCTTAAAGACCTTTCCCCCTGCCCTCCCGAATCTTCACTTTTTCAGACACCGATCAGCTAAAGGACAGCGTGTATTTAAAGAAGGCTCGCCCTTCGGACAGGGCTTGTTGAGAAGATATTGGAAAAAGGCCTGCAAGAATCTAGGTATTGAGGATGTCGATCTTTATGGCGGAACCCGGCATAGTTCAGCCCGTGCATTGAGAAAACACTTTTCTCCGGAAGAAATAAAACGTGCAACCATGCATTCAACCAATAAAGCATTTGAACGATATTTTCAGATCGAATCTGATGATGTCAGAATGATTTATGCAAAGGCTTCATCTAAGCGAAATACCCATCAGGAGTTAAAAGGAACTTGCACCACTTTTGCACCACTTTCTGGAGTGAGATAGATTAGATAACCTACTGATATTATATGATTAAAATGGTCGGGGCGGCAGGATTTGAACCTGCGACGTCCTGCTCCCAAAGCAGGCGCGCTACCAGGCTGCGCTACGCCCCGAATAGGTGGGCTTTTCAGAATGGCATTTTCTCTAAGTGCCGATGCCTTTTAGATTATCCGATTTGTTTCTGCAAGCTTTTTTTGAGTTTGGCAAAGGCCATCGCCCTGTGGCTGATGCTGTTTTTTGTGTCCGGGTCAAGCTGGGCGACGGTTTTACCGAACTCCGGCACAATAAAGACCGGATCGTATCCGAATCCTTCACGGCCTTCTAGTTCAAGGGCTATTTTCCCCTCGAGTCTGCCTTCAAATGTTTCATAGGTATCATCCGGTCGGTAGAGAACCAGAACGCACCTGAACGCCGCAGCCCGTTTTTGTGCTGAAACATTTGTTAGTTCTTCGAGAAGCTTTTGGTTGTTTTCTTCATCCGTCGCTCCGTCCCCCGCGTATCGTGCGGAGTAAATACCGGGGGCGCCATTCAGATACTCTACTTCCAGACCAGAGTCATCCGCAATCACTGTCGCACCGGCATATCGGGAAACAGTACGGGCCTTTTTCAAGGCGTTCTCCAGGAATGTTGCCCCGTCTTCTATTATCTCCGGGGCATCGGGATAGTCCTCCAGCGAGAAAATATCGACATTCATTCCATAAAGCAGAGCTTTAAGTTCTCTTATTTTCCCCTTGTTCTTTGAGGAGAATACAATCTTATGCTTTTGGGGTGTATCTGACGGGCCGGGTTTTGAAGGGGTCATATCTCTCCAAGAATATCTTTCTGTTTCTGTATGAGGTCGGCGATTCCCGCTGACGCGGTATCGGTCATTTTGTCGAGCATATCGCGGCTGAAAGGGGTCTCTTCCGCTGTTCCCTGGACTTCGACGATCCCACCGCTGCCGGTGATGACGAAATTCATATCGACATCGGCGCTTGAGTCTTCCTTGTAATCGAGATCGAGCAGGATCTCGCCGCCGACGATCCCGACGCTGATTGCAGATATAAAATCATTGACGGGAAGGGTCTCAATTCTGCCCTCTTCTTTTAATCGCCGTAACGCATCGACGAGAGCAATGAATCCGCCGGTTATCGAGGCGGTTCGCGTGCCTCCGTCGGCCTGTATAACATCACAGTCTATATAGATCGTCTTTTCTCCAAAAGAGTCCAGATCGGTAACCGCGCGCAGTGATCTTCCGATCAGTCTCTGAATTTCATGAGTTCTTCCCTTGATTTTACCGCCGGAGGACTCCCGCGCGCTTCTCGACGGTGTCGACATGGGGAGCATGGCATATTCCGCCGTCAGCCACCCCTTCCCGGAGTTTTTCAAAAAGGGAGGTATTCGATCTTCCAGTGATGCCGTGCATAACACACGGGTATTCCCCATTTCTATCAGCGCCGATCCCTTCGCGCTCGGCAGAAAATCCCTGGTAATGGTTATCTGCCGCATCTCGTTCCATTGCCGGTCATTTGTTCGTGTCATCGTGTCCCATCGGTCGAAAAATATTTTTTTATGCTCCGGGTCAGCGCTTTCGCGATAGCACTCTGGGTTTCCTCGTCTTTGAGTTGCTTTCTGCTTTCAAGGTTCGTCGCAAAGTTCATCTCCAGGAGAACGGCGGGCGCGCTGACAGATTGAAGAACCATGAGCGGAGCGCTTATCAGTCCCCTACCCTGGCGTAAAAAGACCCGGCTCATATTTTTCTGGACTATCCGTCCGAAAAGCACACAGTTGTTCAGACGTGTGGTTTGCTCCATGTCTTTAAGTATTACCCCTGAATTGCTTTTGTGAGCCGATGGAATACCGGCGGCGGGATAATACACCTCATACCCCTTTGCGTCGACTCCAAACCCGGCATTGACCTGCAGGCTTATAAACAGGTCCGCATTGGATTTTTCGGAAAAATTCCTTCGCTGTGCCGGAGAAACATCTGTATCACGGGATCGTGTCAGCCGGGCTTCTATATTGTCGTCGGCTGAGAGGTTTTTCTGTATACGCTTCGCTACGGCCAGGGTTATATCCTTTTCATACACGTTTTTGGATAGTTTTACCCCGGTGTCGTCCCCTCCGTGACCCGGGTCTATCACGACCACGTACTTTGCAGCGGCCACGGATACCGGGAAAAGCAGCACCATGACTAACACTATAATATGTATGAGTCTTTTTGATTCTTTAATCATTTTTGTCCTCGACTTCAAGATTCGTTACGCGGGCTTAGTACAGCAGATTACGGTTGAATGTCAATGTTTTTGCGTGATTTCTTCTTTTTCGTGTGTTGAATGGGGCCCTTTATCCGTTCAACCGATAAAACACTCTTCAATTTCTTCAACTCGGAGATAATCATGTTGAGCTGTTTGAGGTCTCTTATGTCCAACTGAAAGTCACAGATCGCGTTGCTGCCCGGTGTTGTGGTAATGTTGACATAGGTCATATTTATGCCCATTGAAGAAATAACGTTGCTCAGCTCGGATGAAAGCCCCTTCTTGTCTGTGCAGGTTACCATAATACCAACCGAGAAGATCTGATTTTCACTCAGGTTCCACTGGGCGTCGATTATTCTTTCAGGGTCCATTTCTTTTACCATGGGACAGTCCGAACCATGTACGGTTATACCCCTTCCCCGCGTTACACACCCTACTATCTCATCCCCGGGAAGAGGACTGCAGCATTTGGCAAATCGTATCATGACGTTATCAATACCAGTCACCGATATACCCGCGTCAGAGGGGGTTTTCTTAAACCGTTGCGCGATTTTGTCCGGGGTTTCACCGCTTTCTTCGTCTTTCACGGCATCTTCATCGTGCATGAGCCGGTGTGCGACATGCCGTGCCGAGACCTTTCCGTACCCTATCAGCGCCAGCAAATCGTTAACGGTATTCAGAGACTGTTCTTCCAGAACCTCATCAAACTCACCGCCCTTGATGAGTTTGCCGAAGTTCAAATGGTGTTTCCTGAGTTCTTTTTCAAGGATGCTTTTACCCAACAGGATGCTTTTTTCCCGTTCCTCTGTCTTGATCCAGTGTTTTATCTTGGAAACAGCCTTTGATGTCTTGACATATTTCAGCCAGTCCTTGCTGGGATAATGTCCGGCCTGGGTCATAACTTCAACCGTATCGCCGTTTTGAAGCTTGTACTTGAGCGGCACTATATTCCTGTTAATCTTCGCGCCAATGCACTGGTTGCCCAGGTCGGTATGAATGCTGTAGGCAAAATCGATCGGCGTTGCCCCTTTTGGAAACGATTTCACGTCTCCCTGCGGGGTAAACACGTACACCTCGTCAGGATAGAGCGCCAGTTTCAGACTTGTCATAAATTCCCGGGCATCCTGGTGCTCGATCTGACCCTCAAGCAATTCTCTGAGCTTATCGATCTGATCTTCATCCTCGGCGGAAGAGACCTTGCCCTCTTTATACCTCCAATGGGCCGCGATGCCCTTATCGGCCCATTCGTCCATCTCTTTCGTTCGTATCTGTATTTCGACGCGTTCCCCGTAGGGGCCGATAACCGTCGTATGCAATGAGCGGTAATTGTTTGCCTTGGGCATGGCCACATAGTCTTTAAAACGTCCCGGAACGGGCTTCCAGAGCGCGTGAATGACACTGAGGGCCTCGTAACACTTTCGTACTTCGTCTGTATTCAGAATTATTCTGAATGCCGTCAGATCGTACACCTCATCAAATTTTATGCGTTGTTCGTGCATCTTTTTGTAGATGCTGTAGAAGTGTTTGGCTCTCCCTCTGACCTCTCCCTTTAGCCCGAAGATTTTCATCTGCCGCTTGATGATCTTCTTCACCTCTTCCGTGTAGCGGTCCCGCTCTTCCTTATTTTTGTCCACACGTTCCGTCAGGTCTTGATATCCATTGGGATGAAGGTATTTCAACGACAGATCTTCCAGTTCCCCTTTTATCCAGCTTATTCCCAGACGGCCGGCCAGGGGGGCGTATACCTCGAGAGTTTCCTGTGCTATGAATTTCTGCTTGTTAAGGGGATGATAATCAAGCGTGCGCATATTGTGCAGCCTGTCAGCAAGCTTTATGAGGAGAATCCTGATATCGGAGGACATTGCCAGTATCATTTTCCGGAAGTTTTCCGCCTGGCGCTCCATCTGATCCCCGAAGGTTATTTTACTTATCTTGGTAAGACCGTCGACGAGAAAAGCAACTTCTTTACCGAAGGCCTCCTCCAACTGCTCAATGGTGGCCAGCGTGTCTTCAACGGTATCATGCAACAGGCCGGTGATCAGCGTCGCGGTGTCGAGTCTCATTTCAACCAGCATGTCCGTCACTTCCAGGGGATGGATAAGATACGGCTCTCCCGACAGTCGAAGCTGTCCCTGGTGCACGGATGCGGAAAAGATATAGGCCTTCTCTATCATCTCAAGGTCTTTTTCAGAGAGATATTTCTGGCTCTTTTCCAGTATGTCGGTTATTCGTACCATGCTTTACCGTCTACCCGAAGATCACCGGCACTCCAGACTGTCATGTATCGCATCGATTAGAAAATCCCGGACCGTTTCAATGGATACCTTCTCAACCTGACCCGATTTCCTGAACCGTATTTCCACATTGCCTTCGGCGAGACTTTTCGCGCCCACGGTGATCCTGATGGGTATCCCTGTCAGGTCGGCATCCTTGAATTTTACGCCTGCCCGTTCGTTTCTGTCATCCAGAAGAACTTCTATTCCCTCGGCGGTCAGATCGTTATACAATTCCTCGGCGGTCTTCGATAATTTCTCATCGTTTATATTTACCGGCGTTATAATTACCTGGAACGGCGCGATAGCCATCGGCCAGATAATCCCGTCTTCATCATTGCTCTGTTCTATGCACGCGGCGGCCGTTCTGCCGATACCGATCCCGTAACATCCCATAATCAGATACTTTTCCTTGCCATCACTGTCAAGGAACGTGGCATTCATCGCCTTGCTGTACTTTACTCCGAGCTTGAACACATGCCCCACTTCGATACCCCTGACAACCCTCAACTCCTTCCCGCAGCGCGGGCACGCATCGCCCTCCCGGATCATCCGCACATCGGCATAATCGGTTATCTCGAAATCCCGTCCGTTGTTGCAGTTTTTTATATGGTAATTTTCCCTGTTGGCTCCCACAACAAAATTGGTCATGCCCATAAGGGAATAATCGGCGACAATTCGGGATTTTATCGCGATAGGTCCGGCAAATCCCCGGGGAGATCCCGTCACCTCGAGGATGGTGTCGTCCATGGCGAGTTCAATCGAATCGCAACCGAGATAATTCCTCAGTTTCGCTTCGTTTATATCCTCATCACCCCTCACCAGAACGGCTACCGGGGTATCATCACACATGAATATCATTGTTTTTACGACATCCCGTGGTTCGACATTCAAAAACCCGCAGACCTCCTCGATGGTTCGCACGTCGGGGGTATGCACCTCTTCCATCGGCAGCAGATCAACGCCCGGTTCCGATTGTTCCTCCGGTCTGGAGACCTCTGCCTTTTCAAGATTCGCGGCATAATCACACGATGTGCAGTGGACCATTCCGTCCTCGCCGGAATCCGCGGTCACCATAAATTCATGTGAAAAGCTTCCCCCTATGTTACCGCTGTCCGCCTCGACCGGCCTGAAGGTAAGCCCGCACCGCGTAAATATCCGATTGTAGGCCTCAAACATCTTCTCATAGCTCTTTTCGGCTCCCTCTTCGTCAGCGTCGAAACTGTACGCGTCTTTCATGCAGAATTCCCGCGACCTCATAATGCCGAATCTCGGCCGTATCTCGTCGCGAAACTTGGTCTGTATCTGATAGAGATTCATGGGAAGCTGTCGATATGTCTGCACCTCGTCGCGAACCAGCGCTGTGATCACTTCTTCGTGCGTCGGCCCGATACAGTAATCTCTGTTGTGCCTGTCTCTGACCCTGAGGAGCTCTTTGCCATACATTTCCCAACGCCCCGATTCTATCCACAGTTCGGCCGGCTGTACCGCAGGCATAAACACTTCCTGCGCGCCCGCCCTGTTCATCTCCTCGCGCACGATATTTTCCACCTTTCTGATCACACGATATCCTAAAGGCAGATAGGTGTATATTCCTCCAGCCAGCTTCCGTATCATCCCCGCGCGCAACATAAGCTGATGGCTTATGATCTCCGCATCAGAAGGCGTTTCCTTTGTGGTTGGCAAAAACATTTCCGAATAACGCATTGTCCCTCCTTAATTATCGACCCTGTTGACAGAAGTAATCCGGTGTTCACAGGAGAACAGTTCCGTCAATCCGTAGTTAATTCTCTCTCTGTTCTATATCTCCCGTGTCGATCATCGTGTTGATCTCGTCCATCAGCGCGTCGACAAACTCTTCTTCCCGTATCTTTCGTACTATTTCGCCCTTTTTAAAGAGGAATCCGAAGTGCCGTCCGCCTGCAATGCCGACATCCGCTTCAGCGGCTTCTCCCGGCCCGTTGACGACACATCCCATAAGGGCGACCTTGAAGTATTCACGCACCCCCACAAGCCGTTTCTCGACCTCTCCCACCAGTTTAAAGAGGTCTATTTCGCAACGTCCGCACGTGGGACAGGAAATAATGTCAGGCCCTACCCTTCGTATCCCCAGGGCCCTCAGTATGCCGAAGGCGACCCCAACTTCACCGACAGGATCGCCCGATATTGAAACCCGTATCGTATCACCGATGCCTTCATTGAGGAGGGCTCCGATGCCGATAGATGATTTTATCGAGGAA
>Ga0272443_10002769_pt1 | contig 21722 bp, 15 predicted proteins | sample SSMAcet12_FD_193581 | JGI IMG/M metagenome (GOLD analysis project Ga0272443, IMG submission 193581) | Marine sediment archaeal communities from Little Sippewissett salt marsh, Falmouth, MA, United States - SSM-Acet-12 | ecosystem: Environmental > Aquatic > Marine > Wetlands > Sediment ... | reverse complement strand
TACAACATTTCTCCGAAATTCTTAGCAGGGAGATTGATTTATTACAAGTGTTTTTTGATTTTATGAGGTGTTCTTTCGAGCGTAAAAAGTTGATTCTCTGTCGTTTTATGCTTACACGAAGAAGTTGTTGGAAGGGTGATAGAATGGTTCGCGAGAGAAGTGTGTCACGGACACGATACGGGCGTTGAGTAACGTTAAGCTAAGCGGCACGCCGACCACAAGAGAAAGGGGTTAGCATTTCTATGCTAACCCCTTAGATATTCATGGTGCCGAAGCCGGGATTGGATGGAGAGGAATAACTATTTGAAATCATTAGGGTGTATTTTGGGAAAATGACGATATTTTTCATCAAAATGCACCCTATCTGCACCCTTTTTCTGGATTCTTCCTAACGGGGGGGCGGGAGCGGTTCTGATGCAGGGATCGCGGATAAGAGATTCCTTCCGCTCAACACACAAGGAGGTTAAAAACTCTATACGTATAGACATGGAGGCATTATGAAAACATCAAAACTGAATCCTCCTCATATTAAGCGGGAGGTTGCGCGACGTTTAGCGACGGGGGAAAGCCAAAGCAGTGTCGCCAAGGATATGGGGGTTTGCCATACCACGATAAGCCGGTTTTCCCGAAAAGAGGATGTCCGGAGACTTATCGAAGAGGAAACCGTTAATCTCCTGGAAGTTATCCCCGATGCTGTGGAGAACATGAAAACTCTTGTGCGGGAAATGAAAGACATTCCCAAGACGGAGCACAAGAGACGGGAATTATCCTACAAAGCTACCCAGAAGGTGCTTGAGAGTGCGGGAATCACAAGCGCCCCGACGACCAGTCAGACGGTGGTAAGCATTGTCAATAAGCAGAACAACTTTATACCGCCAGTTATTCTGGAGCTCGCGAAGAAGCACTTTGGGGACTTGGTAGATATTCCCACAACCGAAACAGACGATTAATTAGGCAAAAATACTAATACACTTGCTTTAGTGCAGATCAAGCCACCTTCTTTTCCCCCTCGAGTTTGATCTGTAAAATTCTGTCGAGAAGAATCAGCAGTCTGTCCAGATCAACAGGTTTTATGATGTAATAAAAAGCCCCTGCACCCATTGCTTCAAAAGCACGTTCGATGGTTCCGTAAGCGGATATAATCACGACATCGATATCGGATGCGATTTTCCTTATCTCCTTCGGTGCCTCCATACCATCCATACCCAGCATTTTGAAATCAAGCAGGACAACATCAAGGCAATTATTCCACACATACTCTACAGTATTAATCCTCTTCTCTGCCTCACCAACTCATTACGTTCATTAGCAAATATTGTACTAATTGAGGTTCGTCCGGTTTGTTTATTCTTATGAAAGTACTCTTTCTGAAGTCAATTATGAACAATAGCATGATTTCTCTAACAAGATGTGTCCAGTTTTTGGGTGAGGCTCAAATGTCCAAAAGACTCAACCTGAAAAAGGCTTAGTTTTCGCGAGAAACGTCCGAAAAGCTCAAAAAAGGTACTAAATTAAAAAGTAATTTGTAACAAATCTCTTGACAATCTAGAAAATTGTGTTAATCCAAAATAAACTTTAATGGAGAAAGAGGGGTGCCTTATATATTAACTAAACAAAATTGTTCTGATTTTGTTGATTAACGAAAGCTCTTGGAGATGATAATTAGTCCCAATAAAACCCCCTGTCTATTGAGTAATTACAGGGGGTTTTTTGTTGAGGATGCATCTTTTAGGCTGTTATTCCGAGGGAATTGGACAATACTTTGATAAGTTGTTGTTATCAATTATTATATTAACAAGATAGACTTATAGATAACTTGACGAATGAAAACGGGTTAATTGCAACGTTAATAAACAGACAGTTTTGTATAGGAGATTTGACATGAAGAATCGAGCCACTAATGTAGTGAAATACTGGGGATACGCCACTGTTATTATAATGTTGTTAATCGGATGTGCGCAGAAAGGTCGGGCGCCGCTGAGTGCTCTCGACACTCCTGTTCACCACGTTGAAACAGGGATGCGTCTACTGGCGGATCATGAGCATGTTGATGCTTTAAAATCTTTTAAGAGTGCTCTTGAGTTGGCCCCTTGTTATTCTTCTGCTTGGCGGGGAAAGGGTTTGGTGCTGGGTTATCAAGGAAAAGAAAAAGCTGCGCTCGATGCTATGACAAAAGCGCGGCAGTATAGCGAGAATGCCAAGGAAAAAGCTGAGGCATACGTTGGAATGCTTCAATTATACACCCTTTTTAAGGGGAAACAATGGCTTAATAAGTCTGAAGACGCATACAATAAAGCTATTGCTGCGGTACATGATCTCCCAGAGGCGCATTATCACATGGGGATAGCATATAAAGATGCTAATAACTATGATGCCGCCATCAAACAATTTACGGCGGTACTTAAAATTCGCAAAGGCCTTATTGTTGAGGCGGATGAGCAGGTGAAACTAGTGCAGCGTATTCAAAGGGCACTTCCGGGGATTAAAGTAGGAGAGAGTCTTGCGGGACGTGCGGCAATTACTCGGGCGGATTGTGCGGCCATCTTTATCCACGAACTCAGAATTGATAATATCTATTCCCGTGACAAGAAAAGAACAACCGAAACAAAGGTGTCGGCAATCCCGGCAGATGTTCTCGAACACACTCTATCAGCTGACATACGACAGATTATTCAAATGGGTGTACGAGGGTTGGAAGTTTTTCCCGATGGTACATTTAGGCCGGATACATTTATTACGCGAGCTTCATATGCCATGATGATAGAAGACATTATCGGAACGGTGATTCATGATAATTCGTTAAGCACGCGGTATATCGGACAACCCTCTCCCTTCCCCGATGTTGTCTCTGATGCACCGTATTTCAATGCGATCATGGTGTGTGCAACTCGAGGTATTATGGGTGCGAAAGATATCATGGACGGGCGGTTTGATCCCGATGGTTCGATCTCAGGCGCGGATGCTTTATTAATAATAAGACTCCTAAAAGAAAAGATCCGCATCTATTAGCTCCATATTACGGTTAAAGAAAGGTGATCGTGACATGAAAACGGTAACTTGCTTTCTTTTAGCCATATTTTTTATGGGAACTTGTCCTGCGTTTCTATCAGCTGATCCTGCCGATTCCATTGATGAGCATTGGAATTCCATATCAGGGAATATTGATGCAACATGGGAGAATTTAGAAAGCGAACAGGATGCAATCTGGAGTAAGCTGGAAGCGGAGGTGGAGAAAAAATGGCAGAACTTTGTCCATTCTACATCAAAGACCTGGGTAAACTACAACAGAAACAGAGACACACGAAGCAGCATCGATTTTGAGAACGGCACAATAATTCTGGAGACGGTTGTCGAAGATGATGCTAACGGCTCTCAAGAGGCAAGAGAGTTGTTAAGACGGCAAGCTAAAACGATTTTCGAAAAGGAAATAGATCCCTACCATAGAATACTTGATGGTCAGATCAAGGGCAAAAAGGGTAACGTGATATCCTCAGATAAAATGGATCGATTCATAAATAGTGAACTCATGACAACAATTAGAAAGGACAGTCGACCCTATCGCTCAAAAGATGGTCTGATGCGAAGGCTATATTCCACGCGTATCAAAATGGTTCCGAATCACATTGACATCCGCGCGCGAAAATATCTTTCCCTTGTCGAAGAAAATGCCAAACGTTTTCAACTTGAACCGCAACTTATTCTGGCAATAATTCACACCGAATCCTATTTTAACCCATTGGCCGTTTCCCATTGCGGTGCTATCGGTCTTATGCAGATTATTCCGCGTTTTGCCGGGAAGGAAGCATACCGATTTGTTTATAATCGAGATAAAAAGATCACCCGCCAATATCTCTTAGACCCAGCCAACAATATAGAACTAGGGGTAGCCTATTTTCATCTTTTGCGATTTAGGCACTTCAATTCAGTATCAAATGATTTGAAGAATCTCTACTGTTCTATCTGCGGATATAATTGGGGTCCACACAATGTTAAAGGTAAAATTATAAGAAAACATTCTATCAACAGTATGAGCGAAAATGAGGTGTATAAAATTCTCAGACAGAAGACCCCTCATGAGACACAAAATTATATAAAACGGGTTGTTGAAAGGATTCCAATATATAATAATTATTACATGTAGTCAAAACAGTCAGAAATCTAATACACTTTCAGGAATTTTCATGGTGCGCAGTCCAAAATGTTAATTTTATGACGACGACAATTACAAGGAGGAATTCAATGAAAAAAAGTATTATAAAGTTTGCGACCTCTTTAGTTGTAGCGGTTTTCTTTGTATGGGGGGGGTGTATAACGATAAGCCATGCACAGTTGATTGAAGATGTTACGCTTCCGTCAGGAGGAAAGGGCAAAATTGATTTTGCGGGAAGCTTTATTTACGCTACCGCCATCGGAACAGCTGATATGGACCGCATGGTAAACGAAGTTCAGGCTGAACAGGTGTCGATCACTACTGCGCGACATCTCTGTTATGAAGTTCTGAGTGAAACAATAAATTCTGTAGGTATTACAGGAAAAGCAATTTACCGTACAAGTATACTCGTGGATCACGTTTTAAAGGTGGAAACGGAGGGTTTTATTCGGAATGCACATGTATGGAAGGAGAATTTTACATGGACTCCGAGAGGAACACCTCGCGCGACAGTCACAATCCGTATGCCGATTAATGGGGGGCTGTCAAAAGTCGCTTCCAGTTGGGTACAACAGAATCTGGAGGCGTTACCGCAGGTCGAATCTGTAAATACTACCACTCCTTCAGAAAAATACACAGGACTTATCATTGACGCAAGCGGAATAGGCGTGAAGCCTGTTGTAAGTCCCCGTGTTCTTACCTCCAAAGGAACTCGCGAAGTATATGGTCCCGGCACTGTGGATTTTAACACGGCTGGTGTTGAGGGTTTTGTAGGATACGCTCGCTTGGTAGAATCAGCTAAAAATAACAAGAGAATTGGTTCAAATCCTCTCGTTGTGAAAGCTGAAAAGGTTTATGGTGTATTGAAGGGAGATGTCATAATTTCTGAATCTGATGCAAGAAAAATAGCCGCTGCTGATATTGGTTCGGAGTTCCTGAAAAGATGTAGGGTGGTGATAGTAGTCAATTGATCTAGTGGGTATGTAAGGGATCTCTTTTGCATTTCCATGCTGTGATTTGCCGTTTTTGGTTTCTCCCTACCTGATAGATGACTTGTATAATTATTTATTCATGTTGTTCACTATGAAAAGAAAACCATCGAGAATAAAAAAAATTATTGTAAAAAGGATTAATTTCCCATGGAAAATATTTGTTCTATATGTCGCTTTATTCTTAGTTTCCTGTTCCGGGCCAGGTGAATACAGAGCAGGACAACAAAGCGCTACGATACTGCAAATTGATGAGTTTTTTCTTTCCGAACAATTCAAGGAAACTACCCCTCATAGAATCGCCATTCTCCCTTTTGAAAATTTGACGGATGACAAAGCCGCGGCCGGACTTGTGCGTCGTTGTTTCTATAATCATTTTTCAGCGAAGAAGTATCATGATGTAGAGCTGTATCGTATCAATATGGTCCTTACTCGTGATGGTTTATTGAGTGGTCATAAATATAAGGACATTAACCCCTCTCGATTGGGACAGATTCTCCAGGCTGATGGATTGATTTATGGAAAGGTCACATCATTTAACCGGGTTTTTCTTGGAGCAGTTTCCCAGGTGTCTGTCGAGCTTGATGTACAGATGGTTGATGCGAGAACAGGGAATATGTGTTGGAGAGCCAAGCATTGTACATACCATCGTGCCGGGGGAGTTTCCCTCAATCCTGTCATGATTATCCCGGCAATTGTCCGTGCGGCATTGAATGTGCGGGATATAGAGATGCTTAGAACTTCAGAAGACCTTTCGAGGAAGATTCTGAAAACCCTTCCTGAGCCCTCATTATCGGAGATGCAAAGGCCTCCGAACATTACGTTTTTCGCACATGATGCAAAGAAAGATTGGAAAACAACAGGCGATGTAATCCATGTTGCGATGGTGGGACAGTCTGGCATGATGGGAAGCTTTGCTATCGCAAATATACGGGATGAGGTTGCTCTCGTTGAAGACAACCCCGGCGTTTATTCGGGTACCTATACTGTGATGCCCGGAGATAATGTTACCAATGGTCTGGTGACCGGACATCTGATAGATGAAAAAGGAAATAAATCCGAGTGGGTCGATCCCCTGCAGTTAGTAAATATTGATACAAACCCGCCATCACAACCGGAGAAAGCCACAACCTACGGGCGCAATCGTAAGATCGTTATAAAATGGAACGAAAATGATGATAACACTGTTCTTGAATATGTAATTTTTCGAAGTCTTAAGCCTAAAAACGAATATCGGGAAATAGCAAGGACACAGCTCCTGGAACATATCGACTCTTCCCTAAACAATGAGACCCCTTATTATTACAAGATTGCAGCTGTAGACAGGGCCGGCAATATGAGCAAAATGAGCGAGTACTGCAGTTGCATACCCGTGAAACCGGGACCGACCTCAGTTTCCGGATCTATCAACATGGACACGACATGGTATGCTGGTTCAAGCCCTATTGTATTGGAAAACGATGTTTGTGTAATGAATGGGGCGACGCTGCTCATTGAGCCTGGAACACTCATCGTCTCGAACGGCCCCGGCCTAAAAGTGGCTGGTCGATTGTGCGCACAAGGGAAAGAAACCGATCCAATACGATTCTCTTTTGAGAACATTGCAGACAAAGATGGGGTATGGGCCGGAATTGTATTTGACAACACCAATGATTCCGACAGTATCATGGAACATTGTAAGATTAAAAATTCTTCCACAGCTATCACGATCTTGTCTTCTTCTCCTAAAATTCGAAGATGTACCTTGATGAACAATTCGAAAGGGCTAGACATTCAGGAGCTTTCGAAACCGATTGTTTCTGAAAATACAATAATCAATAATGTAATTGGTATAGAATGTAATAAATCGACCCCCGTCATCATGAACAACACGATAAGTAAAAATACAAGTGGAGGTATATTGGCAATCGATGCGTTTCCTGAGATAAGAGAAAACAACATCTGTGCAAATGGAGAATATAATCTGTTTTTTCATGGAGCATCTAATGCTGAGCTCAACGTACCCGATAACTGGTGGGGATCAAGCAATCTTTCGAGCATACTCTCCTCGGTGAGAGGTTTTGCCAGGATCACTACAATACTCAGTGCACCTGTGCCAGACGGAGTAAGGATAGGTGTACGTTCCTTAGCGGGTGACGAAGAAACCGATGCCGCGATGGTGACAAATTCTTCGCTCGAATGCATCGATGGTGACACTGATTTCTTTTCAGTACGTATGATAAACAATGCCAGAAAACAATTGAGAGATGGGAAAAACGACGATGCAATAAAGCTCTTGGCTTGTGCCGTTGCTGTGGATCCCGGCGTCGCAGAAGCACAATACATGCTTGGGATGATGTACAGTCGTATCGGAGACCATACATCAAGCGTTCCTCGTTTTATAAGTGCTGTCCGGCTCGTGCCAAATAATCTCATATATCACTATACTCTGGGACTTGCATACAGAGAATCCGGTAATTATACCAACGCCGTTGCGGAGTGGAAACGTGTGCTTGAAATTGATCCTACACACGCAGGGGCGCAAACCCTGATTAATCTGTATAGCGATAAAGATAAATAATGTGTTTCTGGTGTACCGGATTCAATTACTACCTTGTATTTGTGCACATGACTCTCTCATCAGATTTTTTTTCGACTAGAAGAACACACTCTCCATTGTTCTGACAGTGTTCTTTTTCTGATTGGTTCTGGCAACAAGCGTGGTTCGGATTCCATCGTTTTTGAGGGTTTGTGAAGGGAGTCTTTGATCAAGCAGATGTTATTTTGATGACCCATGTATGGCCATGTTTAAATCTATTGCAGACCGATTTTTATAAAAGCAATAATGCAATTATTGGAGTAAGAGTTTTATGAAAAGAATAGCGATTATTATTATCATTGCCGCGCTGGTGTACGGTGTACTCAGCCATCATTTTATTTTAATGGATACGACGATAAAAGTTCTGAAGAAAACGGAACTGACGTTTAACAATACCTTTGTGGATGCTAGGGGTGCAGAGAAAATTACCGCTTTTCTAAATCCCACGCTGGCGAAGGCGGGGATCAAGGATCTTTTCACTGACGAAGGCGCAACGATCGGAAAGTAGGCGTAAATTAAATACGCAGATAACGCCTTTGAGACTGTAATCGTTGTTAAGAAAGTGTTGCGGGATGAAAAAGAGTTATACATATTCATTTGCTGTTATTTTCATATTTTCACTATGTTTGTGCATGGCATCATCTTCATTTTCTCAGGAAAACGTTTCAAGGCTGGTTGAGGCCGAGGCGGTTTTCCCCATTATCGATAATGATGTAGAAAAGGCTCGAGAGATAGCCATATTTAATGCAAAACGACAGATTGTTGAGCCCTTGGGGGTAACGATTAATTCGGATACTAGCTATTCAATGGGGATCAAGATAGCAGACTGGTTCAAGATCAAGTGGGGGGGGTATATCAAGGATTACGAAATTCTTGAAGAGCAAAAAGTTCAAGAGGGTTATAAAGTTAAGATAAGAGCCTGGGTAAAATCCGGGGAAGAAGAAAAAGATGTAGCAAGAGATCTTTTGAACCCGAAGAAAATCCTGATAATTTCTGAAGGTGATGGAGGGGTAGTTGTAGAGAGTCTCCTGACTCCCGAATTGAATACACTGGGGTATCGCTATCACGGTACCGAATATATCAGAAACAATGTCAAGCCAAAAACGTGGTATGATTTAATTCACAGAAGACTTCTATATCTTGATGATGATACCTTTAAATTCATGGCTGATCTGATTATTTATGTCCAATCTTCTGTAGGTTTCAATACGTACGACAGTGCTTTTCATTGCAACTGGTTTTGGGGAAATGTCAGAATACTTCTATTCACGATATCTGGTGAACGTGCAGGCGAACCCATTATAGAAGTACGACAATCATCCGACAAACTGTTAGGGCATGGAAATGATGACATTGAACGGTCAATGCAGGATGCCCTGATGACCGGCCACCCGAACGGGTTTAAAACGCTGATAGCGATGCCGATTATCAGTTCTTTTATGAAAGAATTTATAAATAATAAATTTTTGCAAGGAAGGGATAGAAATGTAACCGTTACCATCACCAAGGTACCATCACAGAGAGAATATGATCGGTTTCTTGAGTTAGTCAGATACACTCATGGTGTGGACGGTCGGGTCAGTGAGCAAAGCCGTAGAGGTGGCACATATACATTGAATGTCATGTTTCCGATGAAAAGTGTTTATCTTGGATACCTGCTTTCTGTTAACAGAAATTACATATTGACAGGGCACAGCTGGAATCGCGTGGATATCGAGTATCGGCGTTAACAAAGTATACGAGGGAGACAATATATGAACAGAGAAGAAGATGAATGGGATAGCACCAAATATAATGTAATCGTATTTTTGATAGCATTGTTAATAATATTTTTGGTCGGTTTCTCTATATATTATGTGAGTTACCTTGAACCAAAAAAGGAAGCTGCCGCCATTGTCATTATCGAAGGGTATGCATCTGAAGCGTGCACTACTTTAGAAAAATTTATCGGTTCTGAAAAAAACGTTTGCAGTGTGGTGGTTGTTCCTTTTCAGGGCGATCGAACCCCCGATGTAAAAGAGAAAGTTTCCTACAACTCTTACGCCAACGCAGGTGAGAGGTATTTTGAAGACTGTCTTGTTCAAAATATGATTGAATCCAAAAAAATTCGACTAGTTACCCGCAGCAAACTGGAAAAGGCAGTTAAAGAATTGAAAATTCAGATGACAGATCTTATCGATCCTGATACGGCCAAAAAGATTGGAAAATTTATCGCTGCAGACTGCATAATATTGATAGATGGGTATATCGGACGAAAAATCGACGGATACAAAGGCGATGGCTGGTTCCGCGTTAAGGTTGAAGCAGTGGATGTAGAAAAAGCAGAAATCATTGGTGGTTGGAAGAACCAATACGTAAGAGAACCCGAATGAGGTTAGGCGGTAACAGGCAGCTAGAATAGATGATATCTAAAAAGGCAAAACGGCTGTAGTGTTCATCGATGTGAAGGCAATGGTAGTGTTTGGCACAGGAGAGCGATACAGGAGAAGCGTACAGTATGGATACCGATAAAAAAGGTGTGGCAAAAAAAAAGTACTTCACAATTCGTACACTCCTCTTATTCGTTTTCTTATTTTTTGTACTCCTGTTTTTTCTTCGTAGCTACTCCATTGGGAACGGAGAGAGTTTTTTAGTTAGGGCAGAAGATCGTGCGGTCGGAGATTTTGTGGACAGAATTATAGGGGAAAACCGTTGCCAGGCTATTTCTGGAATAGCGGTTTTCACGATTGAAAACGACAATAAAGGTTCCATTCGATCGGCAATGAAAACGCATATTATAGGAAAAACAAAATGGAAATTGTTGATTGTGGATCAACACGAGGTAGATAAGATTATTGCATACGCTGGACATACCCTTAAATACAAGCAACACTATGACAGTCAATCATTATATCCCATAGGCCAACTTCTCGGAACGCGGTATGCAATTATTGGAAGTTTGTTAAAAACTCACGCAAGTCCAAAGGCAGCCCATGTCATACTCAAAGGGCAGGTCTTGGATCTACAGCAAGGAGAAATAATATTTGCCGGAACATCGCATGGCAAAGTTCGAAGAAACCCAAATAAAGTGGATTGGGCTGTCAATATACTCATTGCCACAGGGATTTTTCTGCTGCTGTTTTTCCTGTCACGGGGCAATTACTTTTACGGCGAACCGGCTAAAAAACTTATTCTTTGGCTTATTGGTATCATTTTATGGGCAACCGGTATATTTATTTACTACGTATAGTCGCTATAGCCCTTCATATATAATAGGGTTTACTACATAGATATATCCGGCACAGCGAATTTGACGGGAACGGAAAATGTTCAATAGAAAATTATCAAATCTATTTGGCGAAACGGTTAAATTCGGAGTGGAAGAAGCTAAAAAGCTTGAAGAAAAGGGAGATTTTAATGCTGCCATATTATCCCTTGAGCCTGTTTTGCAAGAGTATCCCAAGAAGAAAACAATCCGACGCTATTACAATGAATTAAAAAGAAGGAAAGCAGATGATGATCTGAAAAGAGTTAGAGAAATATTGAACAAAAAAACATCAAATGAGAATGAGATCGGGTATTGTTTCGAGGTTATTAAATCTGCGATGGATGACCTTAATTCTGATAACGTGGAATTGAATATTCTCAATACCCAGATTATCAACCAACTGCCTTTTTTTTTGAAGGAGCGACTGGATAAAGGTGACAATCTGGGCGGGTATGCCACTTGTCTTGTGGGACATGAAATCTTATTTGGATTATACGAGGTGATTTCAATCCTTGGGAGGGGAAGGTCCGGCATCACATTCTTATGTCTTGATAAACACCAAGATAGAAAGTGTGCCATTAAGCTGATTCCTTCTGGAGATAAGGAACGGTTTGACAACGAAGTAAAACTCCAAGCCAGACTAGAGAAATCGTACAAAGTTCCAATTGTCTACTCGTCGTATCAAATAGGTGATGATTTTTATATGGTAATGGAGTTTATTGAAGGCGGCGATCTCCTGACTCATATTGAAAAGGAAACGCTTACGGAGAAGGAAGCCGTTTTCATTGCTATCCAGATATGTGATATCCTTGATACAGCACACAAAGAAAACATATGTCATCTTGATATTAAACCGGCAAATATCCTGTTGGATAAACATAAGCATGTCAAGATTTCCGATTTTGGCCTTGCCCGCCTCATCGGTTCAAATCTGCAGACGCTATGGGCAGGAACAAAACATTACACAGCTCCCGAAATCATACGCGGTCATGTGGGAGATCATCTTTCCGATATTTATTCATTAGGAGTTGTTCTTTGGGAAATGCTAGGCAACGCTATGCCAATTGTTAATAATTCCCACTCCTCTCATATAACAAGCGATCTTGTAAGAATATGTAAAAAAGCTACATTGAAAAATCCTGCGTCTCGATTTCAGTCTGTCAAGGAAATGCAGAGCGCTTTGGAGGTATATGTAAATTCGACGCTCGGTCAAACAGATGAAAGGTGCAAACCACATGATGAATCAGCGGATTATGCTCACACCTTGGGTGAGGGGATGTTGAAGATATCTGGGGGCATATTAATATATCTTGATATGCAGTTTCAATTAACCGACTTTTTAATAGATAAGTGCCCTGTTAGTAACGACTTATTTAATAAATTTGTTATGTTTAATGCCGGTCAGATTGAAAGCAATTCTGCTCAATCAATTATTTTACGGAGAATCTGGACCGCCGATGGTATGAGTTGGATGAGAAATAATTTGAGACAAGTTTCTTCTGATGAAATGTTGGATCTCAATTGGGAGAAGTACGTAGATGATATTACATGGTATGAAGCAGTCGCATTTTGCAATTGGAGATCAATGATGACTTTTGCACCACATGTTTTACACAAGAAGAATGCCCGGGAAATTGTGTCCGAGCTTGAGGGGGTTTTATATTATGGCGATGATGGGCCAATAACTCATGGTGAAAGTATGGGATTTAGTTTACCCACAGAATTTGAATTGGAAATGGCCAAACGGTTTTCTAACCATGAGATTATACTGAAGATAACTGATGATTTTTATGAAATGACAAGTTGTACATACCATAACTCAAAAGAATTAAAGCGGTATTCACACACAATCGATCCTGTGCCTTACATAAAAGGAATGGAAAGAGTTATTGTTGACAAAACCCTAGACAGAAAAGCGGTTGAGCCAGATTGCTGGGGCACTTATAGGACTGGGTTCCGTTGTGTTCTTAGAATACAATAATAATCGCAGGTAATCCTTCCGCTGCCTGCATAACAAATTATCTTGTTAGAAATTGAGAATGAGGTGATAGCTGGAAATCAAGGAGGAGATTGTGAGTGACAAGAAAGAACTCGATGCCGAGAAAAACTCGGTTTCTGAATTAGAGAATACTCATGTGAAAGAAGACATGGATGGTAACTTTCTGCCGGGAGGATACGGTGCACTAGACGAAACTGATCAGTTAGATGAACGCAAAGGTGAGGGTCAGGAAACCGGTATGAGCGAACTGAGTGCTCTCTTAGATAAACCCGAGAAGAGAGAAAAAGGAAGGAGCATGAAGATAGGAATTATCGGAGGTCAAGGTTCCGGGAAAACCGCCTATCTCTATACACTCGGGTTGTTAAAAGCACGGCAAAATGATCGATTGAATGAATGGCAGATAGGTCGTTTTTCAGACGAGTATACTGATTTCTTTGGTGTAGTTGATTCAGAAACGTTCAAACGTGATTGGCAGAGAACTTCCCATTTTGATAGTCTAAGGGGTTTTAAAATCTTTTCCATGTCAAAGGGAAAGATAAAAATTGATCTTGAGGCGTTTGAAGCAGCTGGGGAAAACTTTGAGATGGCAATATTTCATCCCAGGCTTAAAGAGAGAATAGAAGGAGGAATGAAGGATGAGATTGTAAGAGAAATAATAGCATTAAGAAAAGAAATTCTATCGTGTGATGGATTTATTTTCCTAATAGATGGAGAATACTCAGATCCTGAATATGTCGATGTGACCAAATCGGCGAATGTCCATAACCGTGAATTATCGATTGAGCGTCTCCTTCTGCATTTTACCAATTTATTAGAACGAGAATTTGAAATACCAACGGGGAAGAAAATAAATAAACCAATAGTCTTCGTTTTGACAAAGGCAGATATTGCCAAAGATAGTAACGATCGTCTCAAAGGGTTTAGCTCTCTTAAAAAAGGACAAAAAAAAGATATAAAATCTGAACAACTCCAGAGTGAAGCTGAAGAATATATCGAGGATTATTTCCCCGATATAGCTAATATAGCAAACAGATACTTCGAGAATAGATCTTTTTATGCGATTTCCTGTTGGGGGCAAGATCCTGTCTACTATCTTTCCCGCCCTAGTGAACCAATTCAGCGAAATGAGATTAAGAAAATCAGAGGTGTAAAGGTCTGGGTCAAAGATATTCGTCCTATATGTATTGAAGAACCGTTGGTCAAAGTTCTCGAGGAGGTAAAACAACAAAGAGGTTACGTAAAAAAAACAAAGAGGAAAAAAATCTTTAAAGTCATCGCTCTTGTTGCAATTGCTTTCGCCGTGTACCCCTTATTAAGCTTTTTAACAGGCCGCGGCTTAGAACATTTCGACCATCCTAAAGAAGCTAGTTTCGCATATGATATTGCCGAGAATCATCCTTTTTCCCGCCCGATTGCAATACAAATGTTGCTCGTCGAAAGATATCTTAGCCTTGTGGATGATTTTTTACAAAATGAACAATACGCGGATGCCTATAGCGAATTTATAAAAACAAAAAAACTTTTGATAAATATAGATGATGAGAAAGAAAGAACGACAATTTATCGAGACGATGCATTGAAACTCTGTTTGGATTTGTCTGATGGTTTCTTGAAAACAAAAGATTTCAATAAAGTTTACAATTGCTTAACTTTTGCCGTTACCTTGTCAACCGATGACTTCAATCTGAATCAAAGGAAAGCGTCGACTGTTTTGCATTATTCTTCATCTCTGTCAAAAATGGGAAATTGGGAAAAAGCAAATGAGCTGCTCGCTCCCCTTTTTAATGATGTTGCAAATTCTCGTAAGGTTTCTGAAGCATTATTCGCAAATATTTCAAGAAAAACCGGTAAATCCATAGTTGAATCTTCAACATTTTTACTAAAGAAGAAACAGTATGCTTCCGCTTTGAAGCAACTTCATTTTGCTTTCCAGAACCGCAACAGACTTTTCCTGCAGGGAAAGAATCTAAAACAAAAGATAGTGCATTGTTATGTAGGATTAGCAAACATAAGTTTTTCGCAACACGATACACGTAATGCAATACAATTCTTGGAAAAAGCCTCTCATTGGGTTTCATTTAAAAGCGAGTATAGAATTATAGCACAGTCTGTCAATGCTTATTTAAGCGCTTTAGCATTATCAGATAGATTGGTTTTTCTAGAGCATGTTCCGAGTTCTCTCAGGAAAACCATTGAATTTAGAAGGCTTGAGGGAAATACGGTCTTCGACATAGCGAACTACAATCTCAGCCACGGAAAACCAAAAGAGGTTTTGCGGTTGCTTAAAACAAGGGAATGGCTTTCAAGTGATAGCAGATATAAAAAGTATCGATCTCACGCAACGAAAGCATCAAAAATGGTATTTATAAACGGTGGGGCAAGTGTTAGCGGATTTTATGTTGACCGTTATGAAGTAACAAACAGAGAGTATAAAACAGTATTACACAATAACAAAGACCTTACTCCGTCATGGTGGGAGACAGTAGAGTATAAAAGGTATTCTCCATATGACGAAAGTCCGGTTATATACGTTTCCTACAACCAAGCGGAGGCCTATGCGAGAAATATTGGTAAAAGACTTGTAACAGTTCAAGAATGGGAGAAGATTTGGGGGAATCAGCCCTATCCTTGGGGACATTCTTTTGTAAAACAGAATTGCAATACGCGAGAAAACGAGATCGGACGATCGCTGGTAGTGCGGTCGCCGACTAACATGAAAGATAAATCTTCATATGGTGTTTACGGTCTCGCGGGAAACGTAGCTGAGATTACGCACGATACGATACTTGATAACCAGGGAAAACTTTGGAATGTTGTTAAAGGTGGTTGTTATATGTTCAAAGGGAGTGTCTTACGAAAGCAAGATAAGCGAAATATTCTTGCAAATATTAATTTGCCGGAAATTGGTTTTAGGTGCGCTATGGACCTTTTGCCCAGATAATGCATGATTTTGAGGAGAGTGTAAAATGAAAAAGGTTAGAAAATCTTCAAAAACTATGGCTGTATTATTAAGTACACTGTTTATAGCACTCTTTTTTATATCGAGTTGTGCTACAAAAATCCACTATAACTCCCACTATACTGGGAGAGAGAGAGAAGTAAAAGCAGACACAAAGTATGGTTTTCTGGCGAGTGAACCAACCCTTGCCAGACCATACTTGGCATTCAAACTCGTAAAAATTGATACTTATGTTAATGAAATAGAAAAACAATACGATGCTATAAAAACGTCAGAGCCAACCGGCATGACCAAGCTTATGTTTTTCCCTGTATGGCTGGCTACGGAAATTGTGTCACTAGGGTCTGTTGATTTTTATGAACCATATGAAAGTGTTGCGAGTTCTGAAAAAGAGTGGGTTAATACAGGAGAAGAGACCGAAGAAAAACGGTATGCAATAAGTGATGTTGCAATTACACTTTCATATCAATTGCGAGGCGAGAAAAAAGACTTCAATATTGTAACCGATTACGATGGTAAAATCCGCAAGGATTTAAGAAGAATTGCTCTGTCCGTTGCTCGCGGGACAGAAAATATACAATATGTGAATTTTATAGTGCGTGCTCCACCACCTTATAACTGTAGTAATGATATAAGAATTTCTCAGGATATTTTTCTTGAAATATATAGGAAATGGAGTGGGGAAGGATATTATTGATCTTTTACACTAAAAAGGGATTAAGCTATGAGTTTATGGATTCTGAATTCATACAATAAAGCACGGCGGTTCATTGCATAATCCTGAGAAAGTATAAAAAGTTTTTAAATGAGGGATTGTATCTCCAAAGGGGTCTTTCTCTATATGACATAGTGTTGAGGGTTAACATAAATGATCGGTGATTCTAACAATATCAATAGCGACATCGAACATATTGTCAATTTGGAAGAGTATGTTTTTGGCCACAGGGGGGGTATGGGGCCAATTGCATGGAGTAGTACCATTTCAAAAGATGACCAAAAATATCTATATAATACAATAGAATCATTTCAAAGCTCAATAATGTGGGAAGAAAGCAAATGGGCGTTAAACTGGGGCTATCTTCCATCCAAGAAGATTGCAATTACTGCCATCTTTCCTGATAGTGACTCAACTGGGCGCTCAACCGTTTTAGGCCATACATTAATTCTAAAATATTCAGATTTTGTAAAGATCCAATGTAATCCTTTTGTTCTTTTCGATCTTGGTTTTTTTAGCTCACGAAAAGATATACCTCCAATCATACAACCCCGAGAAATCACTATTCATGGTCAAGAAATATTGAACATCTGTAGAAAGTCGCTTCAAGTCCTTCCTAAGGGGCTTAAGGGTGTACTTGACGGTATATTAGGGGACTCAAGAAAGATATTTTTGGGCACTATATTGCCAGCCAATACATTAGTCAGATGTCTCGTATGCTGTTTGCCTCCTCATGCCCGATCTTCTTTTACATTTTCAACATTAGAGGTAAATCTGGCCAATCATATGGTCGGCAGATTAACTAAAGATGGATTTCATAGAAACATTAGATTTCTCGCCATATCCTTAGAAGATGCCAAATCTCTTGGCAATAAAGAAGGACATGTAGTTTACATACTAGATGGTGACACGCTTAAGAGTGTTGGTAAAGATAGTCTGTTCAGAGAAAATATTTATTCAGACACAATTTTCAAGTTGCTTCATGAGGGCACTGACATAACGTCTCTATTCAGTCAGGGAGATAACAGCTTGGTCTCCGAAATGGATCAGACTCAATATACTGTATATCTGAAATATCTGTCAGGAATGATCTGCTCTAGCCGGGAACTCAAAGTTTTACAAAGTTTAGCAAATAAAAGGGTGATAGACACAAAACGGTTCTTTTGTCTTTGCATGGATAGCTTGAAAACCCAAGACACCCTTTCCGAATGGGAGCAAGTGAGTTCCATTATTGAAGAAGAATTTGTCAAAGAACGTTATTCTGGGCAACTCTGGTGTGAAATCATGCCTGTCTACGAGAATTTGCTAAGCAGACATAAAAACTTTTCCAATTTTATTTTAGGGCGTTTCATCAAATTTTGTCCTGAGCATTATTTAGAGTATTTCACTCGTGACTTATTACCAAAGATAACTCTACAGATGCAGGAGGATATAAGAAATACTAATATTGAAGGAGAATATCTGTTCCCTCTTGTTAGTCAACTTCTTGGTAATAGGCAATGGGCAAACAGTCCAGAAGTTTGGTTAGTTGTTGAAGAATTTTTGAATACGTTCGAAAACAAAAAATGGGAAGAAGTACGTGAACCAATTATACAAATTGCTGCTCGTAATCTTAATGTTGAGCGTTTCCGTCAGTTTATTGAACAGATTAACTTAAAAACCAATAAATTTGGACAAGAGCGAAGAAGCACACTTATGTATCGACTTGCGATGCAATTAAAGGACGAACCGAGTCTGCAACCTGATGAAAAGTTTGAGAAATTTTATATCGCAATAAGCAAGTGTGAGTATTCGGTCAAGCATGAACATTCTACCGACATTATATTGGCTTTGCTCAAAATTGCCATTAGGAGTGGGAGTGATAAGGTGCGGAAGCGAGTTTTTGAAATTCTCAAAGAGGAACAACTTTTTCTTCATCAGGTAGCAATTAATAAATTATCCAAAGTATCAAATGTCAAATTTGCCTTTTCCAGAGAAGTTGTGAACTATTTAGGGTTTAAAAACAGTTTTCTTATTGCAAAAGCAACAGCCGAAAACTCAACAGTTGACTGGAGTTCCTTTTATTCCTATCTTGAAGTAATAAGGGACATGTATTTTAAGGGGGGATTCAACAATTTACCAGATGAGTTTTATGCTTGGGCAAAAAAAGTTTACAAAGAAATTAATTCTTATAAAAATATCTCTAGCATTCCGTATAAAGAAAGACAATTATTGGCAGATTTCAGGTTGATCAAAGCTATACCCCAAAAGCGCCCTTTCTTAGAAAAAATGCTAATAATTTTGAATTGTGTTGTATATATTATTATAATTATTGAAGTTGCTCTTTTGTGCTGGTTAAAATACTTTCCTGAGTCATTTCCATTTCATGATTTTTCTATTCAGAGGAAATTTAGCAAAGAAAAAGTTGAAGTTGACGGGAGAGATTTGGACAAAGTGATTTCTAATGACAAAGCATCAGAGTTGTATGATTCAAGGCAAAAGACCTATACATCTGACGATGACGATTTTTAACCTTTTTTGCATTTACAAGAATAATGATACGGCAATGCAGACGCTAGCACTTCCCTGACTTCTTTGGTTGCCCTACTTTCAAGTTCTAATGATGCCCCCTTCGATGCACTTATGCCGTTGTCGGGAATATATAAAAGACATCAAGGATTATTTTTCGGATAGTTAATATGAAAAAGAAATCAACAGCAACAGCATCATCAAAAACGAAAAAAACGCAAGATCCAATCAGTATGTGGATGAACCCCCATTCTTTTTATGGTTGGTTCGGAATAGCCGCAGCTGTGGTTTTTACGATTTGTATACTTACGGTTTACCAGACAGATTATACATATCAGGGGCGCCATGGTATCGATTTATACCTTGCTATAGCGTTATCAATAGGCAGCTACATCGGACGTTTTGTGATGGAGGGAATCGGATTCAGTGTTATCGGACTCATCCTTGCTTTACTTTCGATAAGCCTCTCTTCTTTTGGTATCGCAAAGAAGCGACGGAGGGTGACAGCCCCAGTACGTTCCCTTGTTTTCTTCATGGCTGTTCTAGTGACAGGAGGTTTAGTTGACAGGCTGGGGAGTATTCCTCCCGGTGGACTTGGGGGGAAATTGGGAAATATTATCGTTACCAATCTATCTCATTCTATTCATCCTTTTTTTGTGATCGTGTTGGGGGTTATTCTGTGGATTATACTTTTGTGGGTGCTCTATCACGATTTTTCTATGCGCGGTTCGCGGGGAAACAATTCCTCACGTGATAAAACCTTTTTGAATAACTATACACAGATCGCTAAATCGGAAAACTACAAAAAAGCGATATCGACTCCGCCTGTACAAGCGGTAGCCCATTCGGGGGTTGCCAGTATATCACAGCAGTCATTGAACAGGCGTTTTAATTTTCGCATGCCCCTACTCAGTGAGTTGATTCCGAGCGAGACCATGACGCCATCTCAAATTGATAAAGAAATTCTTGATACAATAATGAAAGTCTTCGATACCCTAAGCGTCAGGATTACTATTGCTGACGTCCACACCGGGCCCGTTGTAAGCGTTGTTGATGTTATACCATTAAAGGGACAGCGTGTTCGTGATATCCGCGGAATTTTGGATGATCTTTCTGTGGCACTCGGGGCAACGGTACGAATTGTTGATTCTTCATCGCGGGGCTTGATGTCTCTTGAAATCCCTAATTCATCACGACAGGTAGTTCCCCTAGGTGCGTTGTTTCAAAACGGTTGGAATGAGAAATTGCTACGAAAAGGACTTTTTTCCCCCTTGGGTATGAGGACGGGAGGCGACCCATTGTGGGTTGATATGGCGGGGATGCCTCATCTTCTTTTGGCTGGGGAGACTGGCAGTGGGAAAAGCATTTTTCTGAGCAGTATAATTACAACACTAGCTGCCTTATACCATCCGTCTTGGCTTCGAATGCTCTTGGTTGATCCGAAGAGAGTCGAGTTAGGTATTTATTCAGATCTTCCTCATCTTCTCCACCCTGTCATAACGGATATGGTTAACACCAGAGACCTTCTCGCATGGCTCAGTGCGGAAATGGAGAAGCGGTATCGCCGTTTGGAAGAAGCATCGGTGAGGGACATTAAGAGTTTCCATGGAAACATGCCATTTATTATAGTGGTAATCGATGAGTTTGCCGATCTACTCATGAAATCTGATCAAGCCGTTGAGGATCTATTCATTACATTAGCGCAAAAATCTCGAGCTGTTGGAATACATCTCATTATTGCTACGCAACGGCCGTCGGCAAAAGTCATCACCGGACTTGTCAAGGCTAATATTCCAACGCGCATTGCCTTTAGAACAGCATCGGCCGTTGATTCAAGAATTATTCTCGATGAAAAGGGAGCCGAGTTGCTTCTAGGAAATGGAGACATGCTGTTTCGTTATCCCAAAGACTCAAAGCTTCTGCGACTCCAGGGAGCTTTTGTGAGTGATAAGACTCGAGAGCGTGTAGTAAAAAAATTGCGCCCATTTTGTTTTGATTAAAGGATGCTGCTTGAAGTGTGCGAGGTTGAATCGTTTATTTCCTTTATTGCCCAACCCCCAATAAATCCATCACGCCAAGTTCTTCTCTCCAGTGATGAAAGAGGGCATCAATATTGTTAATCCCGATATCTTGAAACATTATGTCCGCAAGCTCTTTTGCGGAATTGTCTAGGGACGGGTAACTATTTGAAGTTATTAGGTTCCATTTTAGGAAAATGACGATATTTTTCATCAAAATGCACCCTATCCGCACCCTGCGCATATAAGAAAGGCGCAACCTTTAACGATTGCGCCTACTTGCACTCAAATGGTGCCGAAGCCGGGACTTGAACCCGGACGGCTGTAAGCCACTACCCCCTCAAGATAGCGTGTCTACCATATTCCACCACTTCGGCTTTTCTTATGAACGTATTCTTCTACGTTTTGTAACTACAAAAATCAGTCGGCTGTTTCCCGAGCTGGCTCCGGCAGCGGAGTCGCGCTATCGGTTGTGGAGCTGTTTCCTTCGTCTGCCTGGATCGTTTGTTCTACTCCGGACGCTGAGGTGCCGTCCATTATTGAACTGGTCTTATGTGTT
>Ga0272443_10002766_pt1 | contig 21735 bp, 22 predicted proteins | sample SSMAcet12_FD_193581 | JGI IMG/M metagenome (GOLD analysis project Ga0272443, IMG submission 193581) | Marine sediment archaeal communities from Little Sippewissett salt marsh, Falmouth, MA, United States - SSM-Acet-12 | ecosystem: Environmental > Aquatic > Marine > Wetlands > Sediment ... | reverse complement strand
CGAGGATCAACCCGTCGCCCTCTCGGACCACCGTGGCCTCGACCGCCGCCAGAAGCTTCTCGCTTGGGCAGATGTGCCCGCCGATGCTTCCCACGTCCGCCTTGATCGCTGTGAGCGTGACCTTCATCTCGTTCTGCCTCCTGGCAACCTACTTCACTTGAACGGAGTACGAACGTTTCCTTGCGTCCTTCTCCGTTGACGATTTGCCTTGCACCTCTCGCATGAGCTTCAACAGCCTGCTGGTCAGCTAGATTGCAAAGGAACCCAGTAGCTAGTGTGAGAACTAGGAATCGAGCATCTTCCCCCTTTCTGATGGGGCAAGATCAAGGTGGGGGCGGGGTGAAAACGTGATAGGGAAAACCTTACTCATTCAGGCTTCCCTCGATGCACCACGATCGATTATGAAACTGGGCTCCATCTCCTGCAGGCTTCGCCTTTCGAGCACTGCGGGGTGCCCCGGGGCACCTCACACAGGCTGCTAGCCTACTGTCGCTTCCGTCGGCGTAGCTCCGACAAGCGTTTCCTCGTGCCCGCTTCTGTCAGCTGTCGCGACGAGCCAAACCCCGACCATCCCCGAGGGCCGCAGGCTGACTCGGGTTGCCAGGCTTTGCCCATCAACCGAGAACCGCAGAGTGTAGATCTCGCCAGGATCAAAGAGATCCACATCCAGGCGCGTCCCGAAGACGCCATCGATGGCCACCAGGTCACCGCTGCCTGTCTTCTGATTGGGTCCAGCAGATGACGCACTAGAGGCACCTCCCTCTTGACGTCGCGCCTTGGCCGTAAGGTAACCCCCAACTTCGGCACCATCGATTCTGACCGTTGCCTTTACTCCAAGAACCTCCAAGTCCTTGATGGCAAATCCCGCATCCACGCATCCTCCCTTCATACCTGTCCAACAACGTAGCATGCAAACGTCAGCAGTCGCCAACTCTCCAGAACCTGGGCCCAAGCCGGCTCTTCACACAGCTCGTTGGCTGTTATGGCCTAGTCCGCCTCCTTTCATGTCAGTCTCGTCCACGTTCTCCCGAATCCCTCTCTGTATGTCCGACCTTCTCTCCGTTCCCTCGCTCCCTGCTCTCTGCATCAGATTGGGGCTCTACGCGCTCGTGGCTGTCACCTGATACTTGATAGTCCCGTGTTGATCGGCTGCGAAGAGTGCGATGGAGAAGCTAACCGACCTGAGCTACACCTGTTACGGATTACCTCGGATTCCTCCTCCAGGCTTGGCTTCTGAGGCAAGCCAAGTCTCTCGCTCTTCTATTTCTGGTCCGCCACTGGCCTCCCTCTTCAACTTCCGGCTCTCACTCTCCAGGCAATCCGAGGGCCCGGCTGAACCTGCTCATCTGCTCGGCACTGTTCTCGCTTTCAGCCTCAAGTGCTTGCTGAGCCGAGCCAGAGGCTCGACTCAGTACGCTCCCTCCCTCATCAGCACGGTCCTCACCGTTCGGATCATGATCGTGAGATCTAGCCAGAGGGACCAATTACGCGTGTACCAAGCCTCGAGCTTCACCCGTTCATCAAAGGGGATGTCGTTCTTGCCACTAACCTGCCACAGTCCCGTCATGCCCGGCTTCGTCGCCAGCACGGTGTCGCGCAGCAAGCCCATGTCCTCCCATTCCCTCGGCAAGTACGGGCGTGCTCCGACAAGGCTCATGTCTCCCTTGAGCACGTTGAAGAGCTGCGGGAACTCGTCGATGCTCCACCGCCGTAGCATGTGGCCAACGGAAGTCACTCTGGGATCGCTGCTTTTCAGCTTCTTGTACTTGTCCCACTCATTCCGAGCTCCGGGGTTGCGATCGAAGAAGTCCGCCAACTTGCTATCGCCGTCTACGTACATGCTGCGGAATTTCAGGCATCGGAACGTCTTCCCATAACGCCCAATCCGGTCGTGGACATAGAGCACGGGCCCCGGGGAGTCAAGCTTGACCAGGACCGAGACAAGACCGAGCACGGGAAGCATGAGAAGTGCCCCGACTCCTCCTAGTACGAGGTCAATCCCCCGCTTGAACCACCGATTCCACGGCTTCGCCAAGCTGTTGCCGACCGATAGCATGAACAGCTGGTCTCGAAGAAAGCGATCGATCCGCATATCCATCATCGGCATAGACGATAGTCGTGGGACAACCCGGATCGTCTCGGCGTGTGGCTGGAGCTCATTGACCAGCTCAACCACCTTCTCCTCCGGCAAGCTCGGGATCGCCAAGATCACATCTCGGGCTACTCCCTTGCGCAGCAACTCCGCTGCGTCGGACACCTTGCCAAGAACAGGGACAGGCCGAACGCGTGACAGCCAGATTGGCCGCTTGAGCCTGCTTTGATCGTCATCCACAAAGGCGACTACTCGGTACCCCAGCACCAGATCTCGTGCCACAGCACGTGCTACGCGCACACCGGTCTCTCCAGCTCCGATAACCAAGACATCCTTCTCCCACAGGTGAATCACTCGAAACAGGCGCTTCACAGAAGTACGCAACAGAGGCATCAGGATCAGCGAAGATCCCCACAGAATAGCAACCGTGCTACGTTCAACTCCCGCACTCATGCGCCCCAGCCCCACCAACCCGAAGAGTGCAAAGGCAGCCACTGTTCCTGCCTTCCAGAGAGTTCGGATTTCATCCCATAGCGTATAGCGATGGTTATAAAGCCCCTCAAATGCGTGGACCGAGAGCCAGACGGGAATGAGCCACCAGGCACGAAGATAGTGCATAACTCCGAAACCCTCTGCTGAGCCAATCTGAGGAATGGACTGAGCCAAGGTGTCTCGCAGCATCGTCGCAAGCCAGATGGCCAGGGTCAGGACTAGCCCATCAGTTATCACTAGTACAATGCCGCAGATTATGTTGCAGGCCTTTGCAGCCGTTGGGAGGCCTCCATGCTTCGCGCTCCATGATGCGCCTACGCGTAGTCTTCTGGGTTGCTTGGTTGCACTGCAGCCTTCCGCAATCCCCTTAGGAGCTTCGTCCAGCGGGTCAATCACGAACTCACCTCCTGTGCTTCTTGCCATGGCCCTTGGTTCTCGGATAGCTTCGCGCCTGTGGAGTTACCCCGGTTACGCAGACAGTGTAGTGCTTGACGGTGCTTTCCCCTTTCGGACATCGACGATCACGTCCCGTCACGTTGCGTACCAAGATTGCACCATCCTGTTGCCGATCAGGCAGAGAGTTTCCCGACCAACGTCAGGTTCTCTTCCGTTTTGAACCGCCCCGGATTTTCCGGAGGGTCTGTTACTTGAGTTCGGCAACCATCCGCCGCCATCGACAACGCCTCAAGCGCCAGTTCCGTGTTTGGGCGAAACCCTACCGCCCACCCTACGACCCACTTCGTTGCGTCATCAACCAACGGCATCAGATATGCCTTCTTCCCGCCATCGGCATACCGGATGGTTGTGAAGTCCGTGTAGAGCACCTGCAGTGGCATCGGCTTGTCCATCTTTGCCACCAGATTCATTCCAGCACCGTCCTTGGCCAGAATCCTTCTCGGGACAGAGGGCTTCGGCCTGCCCGCCCAGCGCTGCAATGACAGATCCCACATCCGAAGCACACGACGCAGCACAGTCTCACCAGCTGGGTGGCCAAGATCCTTGAGTTCGGGGGCAATCCTTCGGTAGCCATACGCTGAGTTCTCTCTCAATACCTCGATCAGCGGCTGACGCAGATGGGCGTACTTCTCTTCGTAGTCCACCTTCTGGTTCTTCCAGTAATACCACGTGCTCTTCGGCAGCCCGATCGCATCCAGGGTGACATTCAATCCGTAGGTCTGAGCGTTCTCCTCTACGATCTGGACCTTCTCCGCTGTCACGAGCTGCCGTCCATAAAATTCTGCAGCAGGGCGATCTCTACCTCCTTGCGCCCCAGCAACCGCTCCATCTCCTTGATCCTCTTCTCATAAGCAGCCAGTGTGGTGTCTTTGCCGAACACAGCTGGACCGTTCTCCAGGAACTCCTTCTTCCAACGAGCTACTGTGACTGGATGCAGGTCATGAGCACGGGCAATCTCCACCGCGGCACGATCCCCTTTGAGCACCTCAAGCACGACCTGAAACCGGAACCTTGCTGAGTATCGCTTCCCCTTGCTGCCCAACAAGATCACCTCTTGTTCTCCCGAGGTGATCCTACCCTCTCAGCCTCTCAGACTTAACACTTCGGGTGGTACAGCTTTTCCACCGCACCCCCAGCCTGCTGGCTCTCGTAGTGTAGCTCCTCGAACTCGGCGGGTGGACTGTCCCCGATCGGCTCTAGTAGCCGCCGGTTGCTGAACCAATCTACCCGCTTGAGCGTTTCGAACTCCACGTGCTCCATACCCCGCCACGGTCCGCTGTGTCGAATCACCTCCGTCTTGTACAGGGCGATGATGCTCTCGGCCAGGGGTTGTCGTAGGAATCGCCGACACTGCCTACCGAGGGCTCGATCCCGGCTTCTGCCAGTCGCTCGGTGTAGCGAATCGACAGGTACTGCACGCCCCGGCGCTGTGGTGCACCAGCCCGTGCGATGCACCACAGGCGTACAGGGCCTGTTCCAACGCGTCGAGCGCCAGTCCGCGCTGCGAAGGGAACGTGATACACGCCAGCCGACGATCTTGCGCGAGTACGCATCGATGACGAAGGCGGTGTACACGAAGCCCGACCAGGTGGCAACGTAGTCAGATAGGCTACCCACAGCTGGTTCGGACGGGTGGCTGTGAAGTTGCGTTGCACCAGATCGGCTGGTCGTGCCGCGGCATCGTTTGGGATCGTCGTCTTGGGCCTGCGACCGCGAACCACGCCTTGAAGCTCAAGCTTGCGCATCAGCCGCTCGACGGTACAACGGGCGACGGGGATGTCCTCTCGGCCCAGTTGCTTCCAGACCTTGCGAGCACCGTACACTCCACGGTTCTCGTGCCAGACGCGATCGATCTCCTTGCACAGCAAAGCGTCCCGCTGGGCGCGCTTCGGTAAGCGCGAAGGATCTGTCTCACGAGCCTTCTGCTCGTAGTAGTTCGACGGGGCGATCGGCAGCATCGCGCAGATCGGCTCGACCCCGTAGCGCCCGCGGTGTTCATCCACGAACGCCGTCATCGCTTCGGTCGACGGTCGAGCTCCGCCTGGGCGAAAGACGCGGACGCCTTGCGGAGAATCTCGTTCGCCCGCCGCAGCTCACGAACCTCCCGCTCTAGCTCTTTGATCCGCGTCCGTTCATCGCTCGTCAGGCCATCGCGCCGCCCCGTGTCGAGCTCCACTCGCCGGCCCCACGTCCGCAGCGTCTCCGGCGTACAACCGATCTTCTGCGCGATCGAAAGGATCGCCGCCCACTGCGAGCTGTGCTCACGCTCGCACTCGAACACCATCCGTACTGCTCGTTCCCGCACCTCGGGGAAGTACCTGCTCGCTCTTGCCATGACCCAATCCTCTCAAGGAATTCGGTCTCCGGCAATCCCGGGACGGTTCAGTTTGCCAGTTGGCGAAGGTGTTGTCGGTGACTAGCCTACCATGGTCAGTGCGCTTCTAGAGTCAGCCTAGACTGTCCAGTCCCAGGCCGTGAACCAACCGTCAGGTCGTAACGATCATCCTACTGATGAGCGCACAGTGTTCTTGCCACAGACTCCCTGAAACTGCTATCCATCTGTGTCGCCGAAATCCGTCGATAGGCCTCTGCCCCTCTTTTCGCAAGCTCCTGACGGAGTTCGTGGTCCGTGAGGATACATCGGAGCGCTTCAACTAGGCTGCCCTCTGTGGTGCCATCGTAGTAGCACACTGCTTCGCCTGGGAAATACTTACATAAGTTTGCTTTTCGTGGCGCAATGATCGGTACTTCGAGTGCTGCCAGTTCGAGGAGTTTCCTCGGAAGGCACACCTCTGTGTACGGACTATCCGACAGAGGCACAACTCCTGCGTCTGCTCGCATCACGGCATCCAGCACCTCTTCATGGGAGACATACTCATGGAACGTCACGTATTCACGATCCATGAGTCGCTCCGCAGCAGCTAGGCAGCTGTCAAGCCTTGGCCCTTTACCGTAAACCTCTAACCTGAATTCACGAAGTCCCTCGTCCACAAGAACACCCAAAGCGCGGATGACACCCTCAACATCGTACTCGTCGATGAGCTTGCCGTGGTAGATCAGCGTTGTCGGATGCTCTCGCTGAACATCCTCCCGGCGTTTGGCAAGGCCGTCAACCTGAATCGACGTCACAGCAGCACTTACTCGTCTTGCCGGCAGATCGCACCTTTCGCAGACAACAGCAGCGATCGTTTCATTTGCAGTAATCACGTGATCGGCGAGATGCGTCGCAAGACGCTCAACCAATCGTGCGATCTTGAGCACGTGGTGCCCTCGATGAAGCCCATAGCGCGCCGCCAGGAGCTCGGGGAAGAGTTCGTGCATATCCAGAATTACACGGGCTCCCGTCAACTTGGCTGGCAGTGCTGCCAAGGCGAGGAAGTCAGGGATCGTGCTGACAATGACCAGCTCCGGACGACTCACCAAAGCAAGCCTAGTTGTACACACCAGCGCGGCAATCGCAAAGGACACATACTCGAGGAAGTAAACCAGGCAACCAGCTCCACGATGCCTTGCCACAGGCAGGCGCCTGACCGCAACATTCTCATGCCACCCTCGCCGTTCTTGGCCGCGCCCACGCAGACACACCACAGTGACTGCTAGACCCAACTCGCCGAGGAGTCTCGCTTGCCATCTAACTCTCGTGTCTTCGGGGTAGTACTCGTGGACCACTAGGATGGCCCTCTCCCTTTGAGCCCGGGTATGTCTAGTCATCGGCAGTTGGGTGTCCACAAAGAAGACGAGCGATCTCTTCAGCAGCAAGACCGTCACCGAACAAGTCCTTGGCTGACCCGTCCCCGCGTATTGGCTTCTCCAGCTGCCGCGCGCACGATTCGACAATGCGCCTGGTATCGCATCCAGCAAGGACGTTCCATCCATCGCTCAAGGTCTCTGGCCACTCCGTTTCTTCGCGGAGTGTCACACAAGGAGTGTCAAGCAAAAATGCCTCCTTCTGCAGGCCACCTGAATCCGTTACGATGAGTCTGGCATGCTGTGTGAGGGCCACCATCTCGATGTAGCCGACAGGTTCGATGATCTGCAGCCCTCTGACCGAGATGTCAGACTCGGTGAGTCTTCTGGAGGTCCGAGGATGCACGGGAAAGACCACTCTCAGTCCCATTGTCACCAGTTTCTCCAGCGCCGCGATGGCTGCCCTAAGTCTGATGGGATTGTCCGTATTCTCTGCCCGATGGATCGTTGCCACTGCGTACTCCAGCGGCTGGAGTCCGAAACCTGCAAGAGCTCGCGAACACCTGTCGCGTCTCCGTATCACCTTAAGACAGTCGTACATCACATCCCCCGTGATGTGCACGCCACTCGTGATACCCTCACGGGCTAGATTGAACGCAGCAGTGGCAGTTGGACAGAACAGCAGGGCCGATATTCTGTCCGTAAGAACGCGGTTCACCTCCTCTGCCATTCTCATGTTTCCGCTCCGTAGGCCTGCCTCAACATGCGCGACTTGGATGTGCAGCTTGATCGCTGCAAGCGCACCAGCGAGGGTCGAGTTCGTGTCGCCATAGACAAGAACCAAGTCGGGTCTTTCACTCTGGAGAACCGCCTCCAGCCGCTTCAGGATCTCCCCGGTTTGCTGCGCATGTGACCCAGAGCCAATTCCCAGATTCCAGGCCGGGGTCTTCAGGTCAAGCTGCTCGAAAAAAATCTGTGACAATGAGTAGTCGTAGTGCTGTCCAGTATGCACGATCTGCTCGTCCACGTCGCCAATCGTAGTGGTCTCACGTAACTCTGCCAGGGCTCTGCTGACTACAGAAGCCTTGACAAACTGCGGGCGGTTTCCCACAACAGTCAGGATGCGCAAGGCCGGCTCCTTCTCGCATCCTCGTCAGCAATAGCAGCGAAATCACAGAACTGCGTCAGGTTGACAGCCAATGCCCATGCCATGTAGGCTTGCATGCTAACGTACTTGATCCGATTTGTCCACAACCATGTCTTCTCGTAGTAGTAGCCGGTGTCATTCTTCATATTCTTCTCGCACCAATCCATTACCCGTTTGGCTAGCAGTCCGTATCGCGGTTGCTCTTCTCCCAGCAGCGACAGCAGGACAATAGCCATGGCACAGTCACGGATGTCCACCTTGCACAGCAGGTTGGAGTTGCGAGGCGGCCGCTTCCAGTGAAAATGCAAAGGAATTACAAATTCCCCTTTTCTCTTAACTAAATTGTTCTCGTAAAATGCGATACCCCTGCTGAGCGACATCCTGACTTCCGGGTCAGACAATACGCGATTCGCCTCGAGAAGAGCAGTCAGCACAAAGGCCGTGTGGTAATTGTCGACATAGCGTGCTTGCGGCCCGTAGTACCAAGAGCCATCCTCATTCTGCCGATTCACTGTGTAGCGTATTGCACTTCTCCCCACGTTCAGCAGTTCCTGATCCCCTATCAGATCGCCCAGCCTGACCAAGAAAGAACCTATCAGGGCATTGAGGTTATAGATCCGCTTCTTCATCCCTGGCATGTAGTGGAAATAGGTCTCCTTGTCTGAAATGCTGTCTCTATCGAGCTCGTCCATGAAGTAGCTACCGGCGCTCTTCGCCAGCTCCAGATATCGGCCATTTCCGCAGCACATGTGACCTCTGAAGAAGGCCTCCGCAGCCAGCAGGGTGATGAAAGGACATGGCTCGTTGGCGTCGATTTGGTATGCGGCCATGTGAATTGGGCGATTCGTGCCTAGCGAGTAGTTCGCTGATCTCGTTGATCGCGACAACTCGAGGATCCTGAGACACTGAGCAAGCTTGTCGTGAACAAGCTGCTGCGCATTAGTAGTCTCACACAGCCTCAAGAGAACGGAAAGGGCGATTCCAAGAATAGCGCTGGCCTTCATGTCCTGCCGTTCTGGAATCCCAAGTACCGCGCGGAAGTCAATCGGGGACACTCGGTTGAGCTGTACTAGCAACACGCCGAGCGATCTGCGAATCTGGCTTCCGGCAAACCGCGAAGAGAGGGCATCATAGGGGTCATGCCCCAAGAGGTTCTCTTCCAGAAGCCGGTCAGCGATGCGTGTAGCAAGCAAAGCATTCTGCAACTCCAGCAAAGATGCGCGGGTGTTCGATACCTGCCTAGCACCCATTCAGATTTCTCCACCTTCAAGCCTAGTCAACTGCCCCTCTGTGCTGTTCCCCGGATCCGCAGCAGAAAGGATCTCCTGATAGAGGGCCTCCAGAGAACGAAGCCCTATTCGGATATCAAACCTGCTGTTAGCAAGCTCTCGATTTCTTTCCCCCATCGTTGACATAAGCTCATCGTCGCCTAGCATCCGTAGCAAGCAATTGGCGATGGCACTTGGGGTCACCTCGTTGATGATAGCGCAATTGGCGCCCTCCTTCAGAACATCAGCAATCCCTCCAACCATCGTAGTGGCAATGGGCAGCCCTGCTGCCATCGCTTCAAGGATCGCATTCGGAAAGCCTTCCCCGTGCCTCGAAGGCAGTACAACCAGATCGCAGTGCCGGAGCAGAGCCGCCTTCACGCGCCCCCGCACGAATCCCGTGAATTGGATGAGGTCCGAGGCCCCTACCTCATGTGCAAACTGCCTCAAGCCGGCCGCCTCAGAGCCGTCGCCCGCAATGAAGAGCCTAACTCTACTCGGAGCCCGTTCCGCAACACGCCCGATCGCCCCTATAAGCTCATACAAGCCCTTAGCACGTTCCAGACGACCTATGTACAGGATCCTAGCGATCTTGGAGTCATCTTCGGTATCCGCAAAGCACTCATTGGCTTCAGAAGGGGCCTCCATTGCAGAGCAATCCACCATTAGGTCGAACACACGTACGGCCTCAGTGGGCACTCCCGCTTGAACCAGTGCAGAACGGAAGCGCTCAGCAAGGACAAGCACAACATCCTGCGCACGAAGAAAGCGTACCAGTAGCCACCGGATTGGGCTGAACCTGCAGTAGAGGTGCTTGGCAAGTGACTCATGCCACCCTCGGATGAAGACCACAGTCGCAACACCGCGAGCCTTCGCCACAGTGCACAGGACAGCGTCGCGAAGCATTGATTTGTAGTCCAGTGAGGGGTTTGCATGCAGAAGCTCTGGCGGAGCTTCTGTTAGTCTCTGCCAGAGCTGGAGGGCAAGTCTCGCAGATCGCCAGACAGCCCAAATGAGACCTCGCCTCCCAGGCCTTGAACCGACAACAATATGCTCTAGAGAGAAGCTACTCGAATCGAAGCCCGCAAGAACCAGATCCACGTAGTTCGATACTCCACCCAGTCCGTCTCTTGATGGGCCTAGCAGAATCACGCGGACTTTCGTGTTGTGCTTCCCATGCCGCCCAATCACTCGGTCGCAGCCCTTACGCGCAAGACGGTCCGTAGAATCACCTATGGTTTCCTCCTCCAACTCCTCCCGACGCGCTCTCGAATACGTAGCGCCACATCGAGGAGTCTCTGGTTTCCGCGAGAGAAAACAGAGATCTCGCGCGGATCCAGCTTTAGACTGTCTACTCTACTGTCATATCCGAATTCTGCCGCCATGGAAACCACGAGCCGCTCGAACTCAAGGCAGTCCTTCTCGGTCCAGTCGGGGACCCGGATGACCTTCGGGAGGCGCCCAGGACGACTGTCCGCGATCTTCCTGAAGCGGCTAAGTGTGAGTTCACTCTCGAAGCCGAGAAATCGAGTGAGGTTCCGATACTCCTTGTAGTCGAAGTCTTCAAGCCGGAGAATCTTGCAATTGGAGGCAGGTAGTGTGCTGAATTGCTTCAACACTTCGCAGTTGAGGGTATTCCAGAACCATGCAAGTTTGCCGACGCGCCCGAGCTTTCTCCACCAATCGGACTGCATGCCGATTGGAGCAAGTCGCCCCATGAAGTGGTCCATCGACATCCCAGGCTGGTAGCCTGGGGCCAGCTCGCTATTCGACCAGACCAGCGGCTTCTCATACCAGCCCTTTCGAATGTAGGAGTTTATGACCTCGTCAGGCCTTCGCGTCAGAAGCACAAACCTGGCACTGAACCGATTGAAGAGCTCATGGATACTCAAAGACAGGTGTGCACTAGACTCATGCGAGTACCGGAACTGCGCCAAATCAGCCCCAATCTCGCACTCTTTCGTCTGCAGGAAACCCTCTGAGTCCACTGGCAAATCGTACCACTTGCAGTAGCGGTGAAAGGCTTCGTTCGCACGGCCTCTTTCGTGTACTGCACATACGTTTGGCTCCTGGCTGAGCAGTTCCTGCAATAGGTGAGTCCCGCAACGTCCTGTCCCGACAGCGAAGGAAACGCGCCCCTCGAATCTCGGCATCATGCGTGGATATCTCCTATAGTGCATCTCAGCAGGTAGCTTTCAAGCCTCCGCACTTGAACCTCCAAGTCAAGTTCCTTTTCTGCGATGTCTCGATTTCGACCAGACACGAAGCCTGCACCATATGATTGACATGCCGTACGCAATGCTCCAGCCAGAGCCGTCACGCGTGGTCGCTCGCCACGATTACATGGAACCCACACGACATCACCCCTGTCCCGCAGCACACTCCGAGTGGCCTCCATGTCCGTTGCGATGACGGGCTTGCCCGCTGCGAGGTACTCCATTAGCTTCAGCGGACTACTAACCCTGTACCATTCGGTATTGGGCGCAGGGACCAGGCCGATATCGGCTGCCGCAAGATACGATGGCACCTCGTCATGCTGGACAGGACCATGAAACACGACCTGAGACTCCACGTCATGCTCTCGAACTAGTTTTCGTAGTTGGCCCACAGCAGGACCAGAACCCAGTAGGAAGAGCCGAAGCCGCGGTAGTTCGTTCCTCAAATCCGCTAGCGCTTGAATGACTTCCGGGAGCGCTCGCTCGCTCGAGAGCAGTCCATGATAGACCACAGTCACACCTGCGTGCGTTTGCCAGTCAGTTGGAAGACGCTTGCAGGAAGGATCGAAGCGCTTCGTCGAGACGCCAGAGCTCCAGATGCCCACCCGCTCTCTTGGAATCCCCGCAGAGCGAGCTACCTGATCTCGCAAGGCTGGCGTGATCGTGCTCCACCCATCGAAAAGCCATCCCGCAATCCTCAGTCCCCCACGATGGGCGATTCCCTGTATTTTACCTGCCAGTCCTTTCCTGAACGTTGGAGGCGAGCGCACATCAAGTATCCACTTGATCCTTGGACGAAGCACACGCATCGCGATCACACATGGGACAAGCCACCAAACCAATAGCGGGCGGTCAGCCAACACGACATCCACACAGGATCTAGCCAAACGGATTGGCAGCCACACCGCGAGCGCCATCGCGGCTGAAATCATCCGCAAGCCCGGCACGTTGACTCTTGGGAGAAAAGTCGCATTGACACTTGCGGCAAGCGTTTCCCGCCGATTCCTGTAGCGCGCGACCAGACTCGTAGGATGCCCTAGCCTCGTGAGTCCTTCTGCCATAGCATACCGGCTTGCCTGGCTCGTACTGAGGTCCAGTTCCTTATTCAAGATCCAGAGTATGTGCATGATGGAAGATCGCGTTTCGAATCAGACCTCAGCCCGTTATGCAGAGCTGCCGCTTCGACTCATTCCGTCCCCATCCATTCTGCTAACACTGTCGTCGGCTTCTTCGGTTGCCCCTTCATGTGCTGCCCCTAGTATCCGAACGCTTCATTGCCTGAGTCCAGCGACCACCATCCGAGGCTCCTGGTTCCCGCAGTGTGGCGCCTCGTACTCAGCAGAGGGAGTATCCCCGATCGACTCCAGTAGCCGCTGGTTGTCGCGCCAATCCACCCACTTGGGTATCTCGAACTCCGAATTCACTACGTTCCGCCACGACTCGCTCTTTGCATTGTGTCTGTCTTGTGCCAGTCAATGATGCTATAGCTAAATATGCTGTCGCGCCAATCGCCGAAACACCGCCCAAAGGCTCGATCCCAGCTTCCCCCAACTTCGTCGTGTACCGAATCCGTGGACACCGCACATCTCGACGCTGCAATGGATGAGGTTCTCGATGTCTCCACGAACACAGAGGACCTGGTCCAGGGCATCCGGTGCAGGATCCCTTCTGCGGGATCCTGACGCACCCCATCCTACTATCCAGTGCGAGGGCAAGTTCGTCACAAACGCAGCGTACAGGAAGCCTGCCCACATGGCAACTCTGGCCAAGTATGCAGCCCACAACTGGTTCGGGTGGGCCGCGGTGAACTTGTGGCATACTAGACCCGCCGGTCGCGCTGCATCGTACGGGATCGTCGTCTTGGACATGGAGCCACCAACGGCACCCTGAATACCCAACTTGCGCATCAGCCGCTCGCCAGTGTAGTGTGCAACCTCTCTCTCCTCTCAATGCAGCTGCTTCCACACCCTGAGCGTCGCAAACACTGCGCGGTGCTCGCGCCAGACCTGATCGATCTGCTCACACAGCATCACATGATGTCGAGCAGCCTCTGGCAGCCGCAACAGATCGGTCTGGGTAGCTCTCTCCTCCTAGTAGATCGACCGGGCAATCGGCAGTATTGCGCCAATCTACTCGACCTCATAGCTTTCCTGTTGCTCATCGATGGACAACGTAACCCTTTCGGACCGTCTCTTCCCGCGCGGCAGACAGGTCGGCAGCCAAGCTCCGCCCAAGCGAGAAACGGCGATGCTTCGTGATGGCTCTCATCCGCTCGGCACAACTCCCGATTCTCTCGCTCCAATTCCTTCTTCCCAGCCGTTCGTCGCTGCCAACTCCGCCACGCGGCGGTCTCCGTTTGCCGCACGCGCCTACGCAGTGTCGCCGGGGCACGGCCAACCCTCACCGCGCTCGAGATGATCCTTGCCAACTAAGAACTGCGTTGATGTTCCTGCTCGGATGACGTTGGTACACCCGTCCTCGCAATTCTGGGAGTGCCGTCCTCGTTTATCACGCCTCCATCCTCTCAGCAAGAACAGTCTCCGGGAGTCCCGGAGTGGGTCATGCCGCAGTACTTGGCAGGTACCCGCCTTTCGACTTGCCCTCTCTCTGTTTTCGGAGCCTGCAAGCCCGAGATGTACGGTGGCACGCGGAAACCTTCTATCAGATAGGGTTTCATCGCTCATTTAGCTTCACGCAGCTCGCTTAGGTCTCGTGCAGGATTGCCGACGACCGTTCTCCCCGCCGGCACGTCTCTGGTCACTACAGCCCCAGCTCCCACCACAACACGATCTCCAAGATTCACTCCAGGCAGTATCACCGCGTTTGCACCGATCCAGCACCTCTCCCCGATCCTTATGGGCGGGGCCGGAAGCCAGTGGCGGAAGTCTCTCGAGTCGTGATTTGCACTGATGATCTTGACACCTGGACCGAACATCGTGCCGCTGCCGAACTCAATTCCGTTTCCAGCTTGTATGTAGCAGTTGCCACTCACCATGAAGCTCCGCTCGACTCCTTCACCAAAGCTGATGCGCTGTGGGTGCGTGACTCTCGTTGTGAAGTGGACTGACCAAGGTACATCGCCGTTCACTCCGAAGATAAGCTTGAAGACGTAGTTTGCCACTCGTTGCCGTCGCGTCTTCCGGTGGAAGTAGCCACGCTTGCTCCACTCAGCTACGATCCAGTTTCTTAGCAGGATCCGCCTGAGCACGCCAGACACTGTTGCCTCCTTCTTGACCGATCTCCTGCTCTCGGGACCAGAGGGCCGCACCCGTGGCCTCATCCAAGTAATCAGATGTGGTGTATGCACTACATTTATACCACCGAATGAAAAACTTTGACCTCATCTACGACGAGACCCTCTGTTCCCCTATTCCCTCCAGGCAAGAAGCTCGTCCCATCAACATCACAACTGGCTCCGGGGACAGAAGGACTCATTCACCGCCTGTTTAAGAGCTTCATCAGGCTTCTCTTGAGGACAAGGATGTCTGAACCTCTCATGAACAGGACCTGCCTTAACCGGCTCCCTGTCTTCCGGCAGTACAGCGAAAGCGTAAGGATCCACATGGAACCGTACGATACCACTGATGCAATCGCCGCTCCATCGGCCTGGAGTCTCGGAATCAGTACGAAGTTCAGCGCCACGTTTGCGGCAAGCCCGACGATACCCACAACACCACTCACTGTAGGGAAGCCACGGGCAGCCAAGTCTCGCGTGAGGATTCTCATGTGTGTCACGACGATCACTCCCGGGAGCAAGATCCTGAAGGGGCGGAGCGCGGGTATGTAGGCCTTCGAGAAGAGCCCAATTACCAGCACCTTGCTGAGAGGAAGGAGCGCCATGCCTGCTACGATCGTTACTGCTAGAGAGATGCGAGCAACGCAGCCTGTAATCTCACAACGCCTACTATCGGATTTCTCACCAGCAATCCTAGGGAATAGCACGATTCCCGGAGCCTGCCCAATGGTCTTGATTCTCTCCGCAAGCGCCACAGCAACCGAGTAGTATCCAACGAATACTGGATCTAGTAGCAGACCAAGCAGCAGTATGTCAATGCGATAGTTCAGGAATGTCACGACGTTGCCCAAGTAGACACGGGTTCCATACGAGGTGATTGCCCCTATCCACTGCCTTCTAAGCTGCAGACGAATGCCGCCAGTAGCACGGACTACAAGACTCAATGCGATGAGTGAGGCAAGAAGAGACGAGAGCACGCGTGCTGCAACAGTGTATGTCACCTTCGCCCCAAGCAGCTCTAGCGCAGCCCAGACTATCACCAAGAAAGACACACCACTCAGCAAAGCCGACAGATTGAATGAGAGGATTCGCTGGAGCCCAAGCAGAGTGCTCTCAGAATACCTTCTCAGGAGCTCTGCTGGGATGAATCCAGCAGCAATGATTACATAGCTGAGGGGTAGTTCTTTTAAAAAACTCGGGAAGTAATGCGTTGCCACCCAACTCGATAACAGCATCCCAACCAAGCTCGCCAACGAGATCAATGCAAGACCCGCTGTGAAAAGGCCTATAGCCGGATACTCGCCGCGGCGAAGGTGATACGCAACCGCTGTCCCGATTCCGAAATTCCCAAGAGTGACAGCAAAGGAGGGAATCAGCATGGCGACAGTGTAGACTCCCTTCCCCTCCGGGCCTAGCAGCCGAGAGATTAGGATAGTGGCGCCAATACTCGCCAGTTGCGTAGCCCCAAGCCTCAGACTTGTAACGGTCGCACCAGCCAGCAACGTCGTCATCTGGATCCAGCCGAAGTCACTTGCAGTTCTCGCATCTTGATCACATAACTGATCTTCCCGCTGCTCTCTGCGCTCCGCACAGTGGAGCACAATGCAACTGCCCATGCAGTTGCACGATTCAGCACCTCAGGTAGACCGCCTCCTGCGGAATCTCCTCTTTTCCCTCACAGCGCACGCTGCCGCAATCAGGCATTGCATAACCATCACCTGTAATCTGCCTGAACCTTCACAGCTCGCGCTCATCACAAATCTTCAGTGTGATTTCCAATGAAGTAAGCACCTGGAGAACATCCTCGTGGTTCGCTCTGCCACTTCTGTGAGCGTCCCATATCCCGCCTATGTTAATCCATGGCAATAGATCCCTGCTTTCGAGGTCGTGTATCTGATCATGCACGATTGCTGCGTAGCCAGTATCCTCTCTCATCTCTCGGTTCATATCCACGTAGTTCACGAAGGCACTCCCAGAACTAACCTCGAATCTGCCCCTGAACCTAAGTGGTCGCATCATACGTCTTAGAGCGCGTGCGCCAAGAGCGTTTTGCAGCTCCCCCTTCGTCGCAATCGAGAATGCCCGCGGAAATGAACTCTCTAGAATCTTCCTATATAGCAACATGTCAATGCGCAACTCTCTTGGCGCCCGCATAATGAACGACACCCACTCACTCTCCAGAAACGGGAAGCGCCATTTCAGCTCTGAGTTCGTCAGAACCCGCTGTATGTAGCATCCTTGCCTAAGGGCAAAATCCAGTTGGTCGTCGAACTCCACGCTACGGTCTCCAAGGAGCGGACTCTGCGGAAGTCCTCTTATTGGATCATATAGCTCTGAGTTCAAGGGCACAGAACGCATTCGGCGAAACCGCCGCGATTCCGCGAAGCGAGCCAGTGCTGTATTCCATGTTGGACTGGGCGTTTCTGCAACATGGTGACCTGCGAGTTCGCCCCCCATGAATCCGCTCCAGTACATGGCATCGCTGCCGAATTCCTTGCTGACCAGCCTGTTGAAGTACGTAGCGAAAATGGGAACCCACATTCCGCCGCTTCTTGCAATACTTACAAGGTCTTCACTTGAAGGTGGAAGACCTCTAAGATCAAGCAAGGTGTGGTCAACCGAAAGCTGATCCGCGACCGCTTTGGGGATTTCGAAATCGTGTATCCCCGGCTCTCCAAGAGTAATCGCAACCGTACGTCTTCGCAGACCTGCCTCCACTAGAGCGCATAGGATCGCTCGTGAGTCAAGTCCGCCGCTCAGTGGAACGACATGGATTGGCGCATCCAGGTCCTTGAACGACGCCTTCAGCGCTTGAATCCCCTGGTCAATTAGCTCGGTCCCCGTACCCCTGGCCTCGCTTGCAGGCTCGTTGACAATGCTATCTTCGATAGCCTTAAGGAGGTCAACATCTGGGCATCCCCAGCCCCGTGGTTGGAAACCGTACCAAAGGAAGTCATCTATTGCACTGATCTCGCAGGTCATGGTTCCCCTCTCATCACTGCCGATGGGCACTCCGGAGCTCTGCAGCGACCTGACATACTAGACATCATGCTCTGCCTCGCCACGTGTGTCAGGTCTGCTCTCTGAATCCGGCGGAGAGCGCCTGCTCCCTCGGGACAGGACCAAGCGCATGGGCTAATCTCTCTGTTTTGCGCATCACTGCGAGACACTACCCTCTAGATCTCGTCATATATCCTCAACAACAATGGTATCTTGTTGTTTAGATTGAAATTGCTCACAACTGTGTCTCGCGCCTTAGCGCCCAACCTCTGGCGATAGACCTCATCCGTTAGCAAGTCGACTATGCCGTCTGCCCAAACGCGTGGGTCCAGAGGTAGAACTAGGCCATTAACACCATGCTCCACTATTCTCCCAACATCCGGGTCCACTTCGGCAACTATCGGGGGGACGCCTCTTTCCATAGCTTCCAGAAGACTGTTGTTCGCAAAGACTAGCTCTGCGGGCAAGACGAATACTGAGGCATCTTCGTAGTAAGACCGTGTTTCGGCGTCGTAGTACTTCACTTCGACCCAGTCTTGTGCTCCTGTCCGTCTCATCTGCCCGAGTATGTGCTCGCGCTCACGAGCAGTGCGAGCCCCAACGAACCAGAAGCGCGCCTCTGGTACTTCGGAGACCACAGCGGGGATAGCTTCAGCGAGAATCTCGATGTGACGGAACGCCTTCGGTGAGTTAAGGAATAACACGTTTTTGGCAGATCGTGCTAGTGCAAAGGTCTCAGCCACAGGGACCTTGTTTGGCATCCAGACCAACTTATCTTCGGCTGCTACACGCATTTGTCTTAGTCTGTCCGGAACATACGCCTCTTTGGCTAAGATACGGCTCGCACAGCAGTATGCCAAGCGAGTCATCAGTCTTCGATAGAGACTGCGCTCGCTCCATGAGAACAGCTCGCCACGCGACCAGATCAAGACTGGACGCCCCATCAAACGACTGAGCAAGGCGTAGTACGGTACCAGACAGAGCGGATGAGCGACATAGAGCTCTACATGATGAGGTTTCACGGTGTGGAGCAGCCAAAGGAACTGCAACGCCCTCACGATGCGACTACCGGAAGCGGTCACATTCCTCAATCCGCAGACTCCCTCCCCGACAGCTCCACGGGGAGTGAGTGAGATGCTGTCGAAGCCTTTGGCATTCAGAGCTTCGGCAACTCGCAAATCCGCTGACTTGATGAACGCAGGCCCTACCACAAGGATTCTGCAACTCCCCCGTCTACTCATCCCTTTCCCCATTATCTCGAAGGCTTCGCGGAACCCTTCTAGCCATTCTACCGAAGACAGCTAGATCGCCCTGAGTTAGTTTGGATTTCCATTCGTCACGTCTTTGGATCTTTCCTTCGCAGTCAAAGCGCATCCTATTCCCCGCGAGGTTATGATGTTGGTTGTCTGTATAGTTAAGCATTGTGGTATCATAAGGGATCTTAAGCCACGAGCACAGCTCTATCAGAGCCTGATTGCTATCATCGCAGAGATCCTCATAACGGACAATACGCTGCTGGTCCTTCGGGATGGTTCGCAGCAAGATTGAAGCACGCCTCTGATAGGCCGCCCACGCTCGAGCTGCCACGCGTGCACTGACTCTACGCTTCCTCATTCTCGATGCCATCACGGCTCGGCCATCTCGCACAAGATGCACGATCCTCAAACGCTTTGGATGCCATAGGAACAGCAGCTTCATCCGCAGAAGCGATTTGGATGAATCTACGACGCACAAGCTGCCAGTAACTCGAGCGACAGCGTCGAATAGAGAGAAGTTCAGCTCCAATGCCTTTCGCACCGCTGGGAACAAGACAGTGCTGCTTCTCAGCAGTCTACTGCTCCCCACAAGAGACACGCCCTTCAGTAGTGGATATAAGAGTCTGGTGTATATGCTGCGCGGGTTCGAGAGGCGCGCATGACCCCACATAAAGGATGCAAAATCACTATTTGAACTCTGAATGAGATCAATCCCGTCTTCGTTTAAAATGAGCTTATATACCCCGAGCCAGAAGGAGCATTCTTGGACTGGTGCTTTGCATGTGCACTGGTCGTTGTTACGAAAGTATCGCGTAAACTGTCCTACCTCCCCTAACGATGTAACTAACGGATGAGATCCGAGCAGTAAGTCCAGCAGAGTGGACCCGCTATGACCACTGGCACATATGTATACGACTGTGGTCTGGTGTCCGACCGTTTTGCGCTTGTCTTCCTGTCGGAGCTTACGGCTTTTCACTTCCCCCCCTGATTGTGGCATAGACCTTATGTCGGCCAGTGGAATTCCTTCTTGCCCCCACCAAGAAGAGCGCTCCAGCTGTAAACCAAAACAGGAATCCTAGGACATCCGATGCCCAGACTGGAGCGTACAGAATCCCCAACACATACATAACGAGAATACCCGCAAAGCCTATGGCAACCCCGCGCCAGAACGAGTCGTCGAATCTCATCCTAAGAACCTCGCCGAAACACAAGAAGTGAAGCACCAAGAATAGCAGAAGACCAAGATACCCGAACTCGAAGAGCGTCTTCGAAAGCTGTATCTTATCAGGCTCTCGGTTGTCCCAATACTCTCCGGAGGATCCACCGAAGAAGCTCTCCGAAGCGTTGCCTGGCCCCACTCCTATGAGTGCTGTAACCGGGCTTCTCACTATCTCCGAATGAGCATATACAACAGCTGAACCTCTGAGAAAGGTCCCGTTCTTCGAGTATCCAATGAGGCTGTGTCCCTGATCGCCAGTTTCTACGAATTCTCCTAGCATCGCATCCGTATCAGTGAGGAACTCCGATATCTGTAATCTCGTTATGACACGGTCTGCTGTGAACAGCAACGCCGCCACCATAGCAGTCAAGAAGAGGACTAACCCAAGTGCTCTCCATGAACGTCGGCGTTTCCCCATCACGACGACAGCCCCGAGCGCCACTGGCAGATACAGGAAGGCTGCCTTTGCCTGGTTCAACGCAATGGGCGCTAAGAGTAATGGCATCGTCATCAGGTAGAGCTTGCCCTGCATCTTGTATCGCTGCAAGAACAGCCCAACTAGAACGCACGCAACGCCGATGAGGAAAAGGCTCAGCTCCTGGTTCGCGTTGTACCCCAACGTTCCAGCAACAAGGTCATCTATGCCGAGAAGAACTCTCTGAGCTACGGCGACTGGGGTCTGCAGGAAGGCCAGGCCGATCAGTAACCAAATGAGCCGCCTCAGCGCTGATGGGTCAGGCTTCAGTGCGCAAAGCGCATACAGCATCAGAATGTACTTGAAGTGGTGCCGGACTCCCGCAGCCACCACGGGCATGGCCACGCCGTTCACAATCACCGATATCGCACCAACAACCGCCAATCCAAGGACAACGAGATTCAGTGATGTTGGCGGCAGCCCGGCCTCTCCGCGTTGCCACAGGAAGAGTGCCTTCCCCACCGCCAGCAGGATGACGAAATCGATGACCCACGTGACTTGCTGCGGCAGCATGCCCCATCCACTCAACGAGTTCAGTGAGAATAGCGCAATAGCTATCACGTAGAACGGTGCGATCCGACTCGAGAGAACCACCACCGCAATAGGGACCGCCATGGCCATTAGGAGAGCAATGCCCTGTTGTCCAGTCGCGATAAGATTGCCGGTAAACAGACATGCAATGCCGAACAAGAAGAGCATGGCAGCAGACACTGAAAGGCGTTTCCAGCGTCGATGAAGGGAGCGCAAGGATGGCGAAAGCGGAGATGTTTCCTCCTCTGGATCGCCCTGGCATCGCGCGTCGCCTACGTGTATCACGATACGAAACACACTCCTACCACAACCAAGGACCTCTTGCTGAAGTGGCCTTGCTGTCTTGTTCCGGGGCATCCCCGGTCAGCTTCAGACTACAACTTTGAGCCAACCAGTGACTTGTATTGCTCCCATCGACCGATAGACTCCTCCGGCGTTAGCGCTCTACTATAGACTCGTAGCTCGTCGATGACGCCATCGAAGAAGTTCCTCCTGCACTCCATGCTGCCAATGTGAAACGGCCCGCGGGAGGCCTCACCAACCGCACTAAGGTCTCGTAGTGAGGCACCTTCACCTTCAGTGTCCTCTGTACCATCCAGGCAAAGGAGCGGCGATGCCTCACTCATGTCGAACACAACTACTACGTGATGCCATTTGTTTG
>Ga0272443_10002765_pt1 | contig 21738 bp, 15 predicted proteins | sample SSMAcet12_FD_193581 | JGI IMG/M metagenome (GOLD analysis project Ga0272443, IMG submission 193581) | Marine sediment archaeal communities from Little Sippewissett salt marsh, Falmouth, MA, United States - SSM-Acet-12 | ecosystem: Environmental > Aquatic > Marine > Wetlands > Sediment ... | reverse complement strand
CGTTCTGCTGTGGGTACGTGACGAGAAAGACGCTCCGGTGCCCCACAGCTCTGCTGTGGGTACGTGACGAGAAAGACGGGGCAGACGGGGACGTCTGCCGCCCGAGTCAAGATGAGGCTGGCCGGTGACTCACGTTTGAGGTAGGTTTCTCAAAATGTGGCCGGCAGACCTCCCGGTCTGCCGCATTTTCTCCGTAACACCGATTTGTCAACCCTACCCGCGACTCGTCATTCCCGCGAAAGCGGGAATCCATCTTCGTCCGTCTGCCGCATTTCTCCCAGTTTTCGCGAAAATACGATTGCAATATCTACGATCAGTTTCTATCTTTGGAATAACATTATGATACTTGCGGGCGACCGCAAAGGGGCTAAGATAATCGAAAATGGAGATACCTATGAATCGGCTATATCTGACTGCGATTTTTCTCTCTGTGCTAATGCAAACTGAAGTTTACGGATACGGATCGGCTGCCCATAGTGGAGAGGACCTGAAAGACACAGTGGCAAACTACATGTTCCAGGAATTCAGTGACCGTGTCGACTACATTGGATCTCAATTTCGATCTGATGTGAGTTTCAGGCAATGTCATTTCTTTTCCACTGTCAGCTTTCAGCATGTGTACTTTCACACAAAGGCTTCATTCTCGGAGTCAACTTTTGAATCTGCGAGCATCTTCGCGGAGGCTCGTTCCAATGGTGTACTCAGTTTCTCTCAGTGTGTTTTCAAAGATTCATGTCTATTTTGGTGGGCCCATTTCGAGAATTCGTATCCGTGGGTGTACAGCGCTAACTTCGATAATGTTCGGTTCGAAGAACTCGCCGACTTCTACGCAGCGACTTTCGATAACAGCGCTTACTTCGGTGATGCGAATTTCTATGATCGCGCAGATTTCAGCTATGCCACGTTCGATAAGAGATTGGACTTCAGACGTGCACAATTCTACGAGAGTGCTCTTTTCGTCGGAATGACACTCCCAGACACATTAGACTTGAGAGCTGTGCGCGTGTATGGCGCCCCCCTGGACTTCAGAAGTTGCACAAAGCCTTTATCTGGAAGCAAATGTCAGGTTGCTCTGCAAGGATCAGATGTCGCGAAGATTTTGATAAACTCCGAGAACTTTGAGTTGCTTTTTCATGACAAAAGAGTTGGCGCTTTTCGCGGTCAGTCAGATACGGTAGATACAACATTCGAAGAGAGGCTGTCGATCTTCAACTCCATTCTGAGTCAGTATAAGCGCGATGGACTTGAAAAAAGTCATAAGATCTTGGACTTGGAGAAAAGGGCTTTCGTGTATCCGACCCTGTCGAGCTTCGATAAGTTCACAGACCGCGTGGATAGTATCTGGTGGAACTATGGATACGACAGATGGTTGATATTTCTTTGGACAATAGGATTGTTGCTCATGTGCTTCGTAGTGAATCTTTTCTTTTACGGGAAACTTAGCGAGGAACTATACGAAATGAAGTTCTTGACGAATTCGAGATACAAACATTACGGGTTTCGTACAAAGGCGTTCTTCTATCCACTCAATACAGCCATTTACACAATTACCATTTTCTTCGGGCTTCGGTTCGACATGAGTAAGTTATACGCGGGCTCAGCAACGACCCATCCGCGTCTCCTTCTGCTTTTGTTGTTTGACTATGTCGTCGGACTCGTTTGCGTGGGCTTCTTAGTCAATTACGTTTTGTCCTGAGAGTCGGCCCGTAAATCCTTTACCTCGTTGGCCGGTGGCCCACCTTTCAGGTGGGTTTCCCGAGAATCCCGATTGACACATCGTCGAAATCGCAATGCGAGAAACTTGTCAGGATCTCCTCACTATCGTTCGGACCTGCTCGATGCTTCGCACCGGCAGGCAGGGATCGCTGACCTACAAGATTTCGCATCGGCAGGCACTTCGAAGCTCAGTACATGCAGGGATCGCTGACCTACTTCGAATCTCACGTCCCCACAGCAGAGCTGTGGGGCACCGGGGTACGAACCGGACACATGGGTAACACTTTGGACCGGGCACATAGGTATCAGTCAGTATCTACTCAGAATTGTCAACACATATATGGTGGATTCAAAAAGAACGGGTTGGTTGCCTTTTCATGTTGCGGCAGCGTTGTCGTACAGCCCCGTGTATCGTTCCTCCACTGCGGTCCCATGGGGCCTCCATCCAGAAGCCGTCTCCCTCTACACAGGCGATCCTGCACATTGTTATACTGCGAGATCGGTCAGGAGTTGCATCATACGCGAACTTATGATTCTTGTTTGCTGAAGGGCGACAACAGTTGTCGATCATAAGGCTAAACCCTCTGTTTTTCGAACAGGTTGCCTTCGGTGTCGATTTCGAGGAAGCGTTTGATCTTGCGTGTGGATGTTTTCGGCAATTCGTCGTCGCGGATGTGGTATTTCTTGATACGCTTGAAATCGGCGAGCCGTGAACAGACCGCCTTGACCTCGGACTGGATGATTTCTTCGACAGGACGGTTTTCGGGTTTGCCGTGAAGGTCCTCGGCCTGCATGAGGAAATCCCTGTCCGGCACGATAACGGCGGTGACCTCCTCGACGTTGGAACCCTCCTCTCTGCGCCCGAGAACGAGCGATTCCATGATATAGGGCGACTGGTCGAGCACTGCCTCGATTTCCTCGGGATAGATGTTTTTTCCGGCAGCCGATACGATGACGTTCTTGGATCGTCCGGTAATATGGACATATCCTTCATCATCGATCCAGCCGACATCACCGGTGAAAAACCATCCCTCTCGAAGCACTTCGGCGGTTGCCTCGGGGTTGTTGTAATAGCCCATCATAACCATCGGGCCCTTTGCGATGATTTCGCCGCGCCCCGTGTCATCGGGATCGTCAATTCGCAATTCGACACCATGCAGCGGCGGGCCGATCGAGCTAAACTTGTTCCTCGACTCAGGATTGACCGACAGCACCGGCGAAGTTTCGGAGAGGCCGTAACCCTGGACGGTAACCAGCCCGATAGCGTTGAAGAACCTGCCGACTTCTTCGGGCAATGCCGCTCCCCCGGAGACCAGCAGTCGAATGCTGTCGAGACCGGCTTTCTTCCTGAGCGACCTGAAGAGGCTCTTGCCCCAGTATGAGTAATTCTTTAGCCCTCTCGAAGACACGGAGAAAAGCATATTGAATATCATGCGGTGAAACCGTGAGCTTTTTGCGATTTTACGTTTGATACCGTTGCACATCTTCTCGAACATCAGCGGCACACCGCACATTATCGTAACACTACTATCGCGCATGTCCTCGATAAGCTCGGTTGATTTAAAACTGCGAGCGTAAACGACCTTGCTTCCACACGACATCGGCGCGAGGAAGCCGCACGTGCATTCGAACGTGTGATGCAGCGGCAGAACGGACAAGAAAATGTCATCGGGCGTGAATTCAAGGGTTTTGTGAATCGCTTCGAGATCGGATACGATATTCTCGTGGGACAGCATCACACCTTTAGGCTTGCCGGTCGTTCCCGACGTGTAGATCAGCACAGCGAGGTCGTCGGGCGTCGCCTCGTGGAGTTTGACATGCTGGTTCCTTCCCTGCCGAGCGAGATCCGTGATCGACGGGACGCCATAACTCGCGGCCGGTTCGAGAGAGACGATTTCGGTCAGCTCGGGAGTTGTCGACCTGACCTTCTTGAACTGCTCGACCGTCCTCATGCTGCAAATGACTCCTGACGCACCGCAATCGCGAAGCATGGTCGCCAGCTCCTCGGCTTTCAGCCCTGAATCGAGCGGCACCACGACACCACCCATTCGCAGTATGGCTACGTAACTCATGCACCAGCTTGATGAATTCCGTTCACCGAGCAAACCGACACGATCTCCAGCGGCAAAACCGCCAAGAATAAGACCTTTCGCTAAATCAGAGGAGAATTCACGAGCCTCGCCATATGTTGTCTGTTTGCCGGAGGCATCCTTGAAAAGCACACGACCAGAATGTTTCTCGCACGTATGATCGAGGACATGATGGATGAGCGTAGATTTGCTATCGGCCTGCATATTCTCTCACCGGGTTAACGAATGTGTGCGCAAATATAACGAAAATGCGGGTTTGGAGGCAAGAAGAAAGGCCGCCCCAACCTGGACGGCCTTCCCGCTTTTCATATAGATATGTATCTTCGACTATTCGTCGAAGTCGATCTTGATCTTCTTGGTAAGTGAGATACCGCCATAGACCGGATCGTTGTCGGTGACGGTGATGTATGCGTTACCGAGTCCCGCCGGGGCTATGTACTGGAATCCGACTCCTTCACCATATTCGTTGGTGTAGATCGAATCGATATCGGACAGATTTTCGTCATTCGAAATCGTACCGAGTGATGCGGTCGCTGTCAGGAGATGTCCACCGAGTGGGTTGCCTGCACGATCCTTGATCACGATGACCATCGGCACGGACGACTCCGGTGCAACCTTGGATTCGACATTGATCTGCGACTGCTCGGAGTGCACGAATCCGGTGAGGATTGTCACGTTGACAGAGCTTGACACTCCGGCGCCTGCACCGGCAGTGGCTGAGAGAATACCAATCGCCCCGATACCGTTGTCGGGAATCGAATAGCTGTAGTCCTTCGAGAGAACCGAGCTCGTCAGTGTCGTAATAGCAACACTGGCAACGCAGCCGTCTGAAGTGGAAGCATTCTCGATACTTCCTTCGGGCCAGAATTCGAATTCGACCTCGTTTCCATCAAGGACGAAGTTGCCGTTGGCATCGAGCACTTCGACGTAGACCTTCCCGTAGTCCTTACCGTCCGCTACCAGCGACGACGGATAGGAGTAGATATCGACATAGTAGGGATGACCGGTAACCCACAGCAGTGTGCTGTCCTTTACCCTGCCGCCGTCAGTCTCTCCGACGATCCATGCACGTCCATCGAGACACTCATCGGTGGACCTGAATATCGTGGTTGCGATACCGTCACCCGTCAGGGACGAGGCCTCCACCATGCCGATGGTGTTGGTCGTGAAGTACACGACAGTGCTGTCCATGACCGGGTTGTCATAGACGTCTTCGACCAACGCGACAACATTCGCGGTCTCATTGATCCAGCCGCATCCGAGGATGTTACAGGGATCCACACCAACAGAGATGTTGTGCGGAGGACCTGCATTGATATCGATGAGAATGACATCCGAAAGCACTGAACCGACCATTGCCTGCGCAGCGACCGTACCGGAGATTGTTCCGGACAGCATTGTAGCGGTAGCGAAACCTACCACATTCGTCAGCGCGTAGGCCGGCCCTGTTCCCTGTCCCTCGATGTTCTCACCACCGTTAGGACCGGAAATGATATTGAATTCGACCGGGATATCCTGCTGAACAGGGTTTCCGAAACGGTCGTAGCAGTATGCGATCAGGTTGGTTGACTCAACACCGCCCGTAGCTTTGACCTGCATGTCAGGACTAGACGCGGACATCTTGATATACGCGACTTCCTCACTCGGTCTCAGTGACAACGAAAGCTCGCCATAGATCGCACTGGAACCTTCACCGACCGTGGCACGGATGAAGACCAGACCGGATTGAACGCCCGCGGTGTATGTGAACGTAGCGACGCTGTCGACTGTGGTTACCATCGATGGAACCGAGCCGATTTTATCCCAAATGTCGTTACCGTTCGCGTCGAAGTCGACTTCATCAACATTCTCGGTGAAATAGCCATCGCCATTGTTGTCGATGAACTTCTCACCGGCTTCGAGTTTCACGACAGTGCCGTTCATTGCCGGTTCGCCGATTCCGGTGTTGATTACTACGGAAATATCGACGGTGTTCTCGCCGTCAGCAAGAACGAATCCCTCCGGAACGACAAACCTGAACGAGTAGTCCTCCGGGAAATCTCCACCTGAACCGCCCGATGAACCGGTCACGTGAACCTGTTTACCGGTCTGATTCGTGGAATTACCGGCGACCTGCACCCAGATCTCGACATCCCCGGTATCTACCGGGAGGTAAGCGGTTGCGAACGAACCGTCCACACGTGATGTGTCGACAGCCTTGCTGAAATAGCCGATGTTGTCCGGTACCGCGTAGTAGTAAACCTGAACCATGTTAACGCCGACATCATTCGAATCGACGACAAAGCCCTGAACGCTTATGGCGTCAAGTTGCGAGATCGTATCGGAAACGCCTTCCATGAATCTTGAGATTCTCAGGTTCGGATCGATGTCCGATGTACCTCCGCCGCCGCCATCCGTATCATCGTTCACAAGCGCGTCGTTACCGCACCCGGCCACCGCCAGGATCAGCATGACGGCAAGTAGGATCTGCCAGATTGGCGTCGCCTTGCCCTTCAAGGTTCTCTGGAACATACCTTTTAGCTCCTTATCTTGATGCCTGTGAATAATCGACTCTTACGGACCTGTCGGTGTCGTTGAGTTCGATGCCAGGCTGTTCTCGACGATTGTCGGCGTTACGAAAATTATCAGATCGCGGTTTTCAACTCTCTTCTTCTTGTACTTGAACAGGTATCCGATTACCGGGATGTCCTTGATCACCGGGATACCTGACTCGTTCTCAATCAGATCCTGTGTCGTGAGACCACCGATGACCGCAGTCTGGCCATCGCTGACGACCACGTTGGTTTGAGCGTTATTCGTGTTGATAATCAACCCATTCGGATCAAACTCGTAGGTCGAACGTTCCGGCTCGAGTTTCATGAGAATGCGATTCGCAGCCGTGATATGTGGTGTAACCTTGAGAATAGTACCGATTTCTTCATATTCGATTACGACATTTCCCGAACCGTCAAACTTCTTGACCGGGATTTTCTGACCCATCTGAATACGGGCTTCCCGATTGTCGATAGTCGTGATTTCAGGATGGGCGATAATTTTGCCGTTTCCATCGGAGACCAGTGCGGATATCTTCGCCTGCAAGTCCCAGCCGTCCTGTACGGTTCCGAAGGTGAAATCGAATATCGGATCCGGAACCTGCTCTGCACCCATGAGTTTGGTTTCATGATCGTACGACGTACCGTCGGACTCGATTTTCTCTCCGTTTACGGTCCAGTTCACACCGATTTCCTCGAGTGCCTGGGAGGATACTTCAACAAGCTGAGCGGAGATTTTGATCTGAGCGGTTTCGCGATCAAGTTCCTTGATGAACTTCTCAACCTTCGGCAGATTTTCAGGAATATCCTGCACGATCAGCGAGTTCGTACGAGTCTCGACTTCAACGCCACCCCTCGAGGTTAGGAGTGATTTCACCGGGTTGATGAGATCGGGCGCAGAAGCGTGATCGACCTCGATAATCTTGCTTTCGAGCGGAACGATAGTATTCTGCTCTGCCTCGTGCTGCTGCAGTGACTTGGACTCCTGAAGCCAGTCTTCGGTTCTCAGGACACGAATATAGCCCGGTTCGGTAACAGCAGTCAGTCCATACGTCTTCATCAAAATGTCGAGAGCCTGCTTCCACGTCACATCCCTTAGGCTCAAAGTCACGTTAGCTTCAACCGTGGGGGCTGTGACGATATTGACCTGTCCATAATCGGCCAGATGGTTGAGAACAGAGCGGATCTCTGCATTCTGGAAGTTCAGCGCCTGGATGGGTTTGTTCGGATTGGTGACCGCGTTCTGCCCAATCACATGAACTGTTCCAAGAACAACCAAGAAGGCTCCGATAAGAACTGTCGATGCGATGGTTCTCATTGTTTTCAGCCGCATTTTATCCTCTCTTTACTAATCCGTTTCCATCTTGAGTGCGATAGTACGACTCCAGCCGTACTCTTTTATCTGGAAGATAACTTTGCTCTCACCAATCTGTACGACATAGCCATTCTTGACCGGGTCGCCGTCCTTGAGTATGTATCCGTAGCCCTCGAGGTCCTCAAGCAATGCGCTCGACCCCTCCATGCCGTTGAGCACTCCGACGAGACGCAGTGTTTCGACATCGGGGATTTCACCCGGCTTCGAACCCGCTTTAGCCCTGTCGACGAGTACCGAGAACGGATCAACTCTTCCCCATGACTCGTATTTGACCACTTTCCGTTTCGGGAATCTGTCTGCAAGAGTTCCCTTTGTTTTCGTAGGCTTGTCCGGATTCATCCGGTAAATTTGTTCATCATCCTTGAATGGTTTCGGGGATCTCGGAGCTTCGGGAGTTGTACCCTTCGAACCGGAATCCTGATTGATCGCGGGACCGGCTGGAACGCTGTTAGCGGCGGAATCGCCAAACCTTGGTAATGGCTGTTCCGGCTTGGTTTGCGTAGCTTTGTCGCCATCCGCTGTTGTCTTTTGGACCGGGGTCACAGCCTTTGCCGGCCTGGTGATCTCTTCAGGCTGTTCCTCTTTCGAGGTTTCCTCACCATCCGCCAGTGCATAGACCAGTGGGATCTTCGAAACTACAGGAGTACGATCCACCGGAGTCTTCGACACTGAAGTTGTCGGCTTTTCTTCGGCAGCTTTCCTTGCCGACTGTCTGGCCACATCTCTTGCCGAATTTTCTTCAACCTGTTGCTGCTTCGTTTCTTTCTTCTTCGTCGCTTTTTCCTCTGTCACGGCTTGTTCTTTTGACGAATCGAAAGCAAAGGTCTCCAACGGACTGTCCTCGTATTTGACCGAAGAAGTTGACTCACGTTTCTTAGGCTCTCCGGAAGGAATCCTGGGACCGTCATCAGGATCTCCTCCGGTCAGGCTGCTTACGAGTACCGGAGTCTCCTCTACGAAAGCTTCGGTTTCCTGTGGCGCTGATTCTGAAGGCGCTGGTTTTGCCTCGGCCAGAGCGAGTTGCAACTTTTTCTCTTCGGAAAGAGGCTGTGCACACCAGAACGGGAATTCCTTGTCATTTGGCGTTGCGACCACGAGTGTAACGGCGTTCTTGTCGCTCCGCGCCTTGTATGTGACCTTGCCTTTGACATCCAGCACAACTCTGACTACTCTCTCAGGGCTGACTGAGTATTGGCTGGTGCGAATGCTCGTAATAGTCTCGCTCGGGAGATCATTGAAATTGTAATGAGGCAGCTTATGAGTAGCATCCTTGAGATCCAGGACGACACGATAAGGCTTGCCGGCTCCGGGTTCGACGATCTGATGGTTGAAATCGAAGGTTCCGGTGGCATATACCGTGATTTCCGTAAATGATCCCTGCTTCTTCAAGCTGACATTATCTACATTAACCGCTGCAGACAACACTGCAGGTGCAAGGAGCAGTAGACCCACCATCAGAGCCTTCGAACATGATACAGATTTCATGAATTGAAACATTTTCTCACCTACTGGTTGGCTGCACTGAGTTTATTTTCCGGACGCACGAAGAATGTCGAGAGCACCATTTTCGCCTCGAGGCTTCTCGTATCGTGCATCGCTCTCTTGTCCTTTGTTTGCTGTATGGATGACTCTGGAAGTCCATCGATTTCCACGTGACTGACATTGGTTATGAACGGGAAATTGGCGACACTTGCCAGGAATTCTCCCAATTCATGATATGTCCCAGTGAACTTGAGTTGGTAGTCCGAGACAGAGTAATACGGCGCGCTCTGAACCAACAGCGGCTCTAACTCAAGCAGTCGTGACTGCGTGATGGATGCCGCCGAATGCAGTTGCACGAGGAACTTGGGAATCTGTCGCTCTTCGGGTAGCAGGAGTTCGATGGCCTCGTAACGATGCCTGAGTTCATCATACTCCGCCTGAAGTCCTTCCAGGCTTTTTGCCTTCAGTTCCACGGCTTTCAGATCAGTCATGATCGATTCGTACTGACTTCTCTTGGCGGCCAGCTTGGCATCGTTGTCGGAGTAGACCCTCGAATACCAGAAGTAGGTCACAAGGAAAAACCCCATTACTGCCAATGCTATCTTCTGTGTTTTAGGATCTTTAAGGTCCATCTATTCCTCCGTTAACTATCGCTCAGCAATTGTGGGCTCCCACACGTTTTCCAGCGGGAGATCTTTGTTCAGTGCGTTTTCGAGAATGAGGTCACACCCCACTCTGAATTTGTATGCGTTAATACCGGTGACTTCTTCCTGCTTCGCATAAGCCAGGTTGATGTTATCGAAGTAATCGGACTTGGTCAGCCCGACGAGCAACGATGCGACGCTACTGAGAGTGAAGGCATAGCCTTCTATCTCTGTCGCGACCGGCTTGTCGAATCTCAACTTATAAGTGTCTGTCTGAGTAGTGTCCGCCTTCGATTGACCGGGTACGTTCTTCGCGGCCTTAAGTCTCTGGGCGTCCATATCGTTCGTTTCAGCCACCCTGGTCAACCACATGAAATCAGGTACTCTTTGATTCAGGTCCTGCATCACGTCAACCCATACCGAACGATAACGGTCCAGCTTCTCGATCGCTTCCATCCTCTGGAGGATTTTGTCCTTGAGCACCGTAAGCCCGTCTATGAGCTTGATGTCCTCCTGAAGCCTTGCTCTCTCGGCGCTTGCGTCAGCGATTCTCTGGTCGAGTGATGACAACTGATATCGTTGGTAGAATGTCACCACGATGAACAGGAGTACGATCGCTCCTGCACCGACCGCCGCGTAAATCGCTTTCTTCTCCAGGTGAAACGTTCTTGATCGCCGACGGTATTCTTTTGGGAGAAGGTTTATCTCTATCATAGCGCTACTTCACCTTTCTTGCCGCAAGTCCGATGGGCACAGCGAAAAGCGGTGCGACTCTCTCGGGTTGGATGTAGCTGAACATATCCGGATCATATTCTATATTTCTCAGAGGATTCGCGATTTCGATCGGGACATTGAGTTTCGACTGTATGAATTCAGGAAGATAAGGTATCAATGCACCGCCACCGGAAAGGATAATCCAGTCCACCGAATTGACCTTTGCCAGAGACTTGAAGTATGAGAATGCGACCTCGATTCCCGAGATCATCTCTTCGGCTGAAGTAACGATGGTTGCCTTGAGCATATCCTGATCTATGGAAGATTCCATTTCTCCCTTGATGGCTTTCGCGGTGAGTTCCTGATTGAGCCTGAACTCACGCTGAATAGTGTCATAGATCATTCTTCCACCGGCGGAGACATCGCGAGTCGAGTGATACTTGCCGTCTTTCATGAATGTCACGTTGGTTGTGTCATAGCCAACGTTCACCAGTGCTGTGACCCTCTCCGGGTCAATGTCGTAGTTCATCTCGTAGGCATTCATAATGGCGAAGGCATCGGTGTCCACGAGCACCGGCTTCAAGCCGGCATCCTGCACGACTTCGAGGTACGAAGTGAGAAATTCGTTTCTCGCTGCTACCAGCAATACATCCATCTTGTTCGTTTCATCATCGACATCGATTATGTGGTAGTCGATTGTCACATCCTCCACATCGAACGGCGCTCGCTGTTCAGTCTCGAACAGGATTGCCTGTTCGGCTTCAGCTCCGGACTTCTTGTCGATAGTGTACTTGTCAGTCAGCACACCATGACCGGAGATCGAGAGCACAACTTCCCTGATGTGAGGGTCAGTCTGTTCGATCAGGTTCTGGATATTGAAGATCACGGTATCGCGATCTTTGATCTCTTCTGAGACGATTGCCTCGATCGGCAATTCCCTGATACCCATAGTCCGAATCGCGTAATTGCCGCCTCGATTTTCCATCTGGACGAGCTTGATGGATGAAGCCCCTATGTCCAGACCGGTAGTCACTTTGTTCTTTGAACCGAATAACATGTTGTTATCTCACATTCTTAGTGCGACTAAGTCAGGTTGACTCAGCCTGACTATTGGTTCTTCGCCATATAGCTGTTAGTAAACCCTTTCCGCTACAATCTTATTATCGTCTGGGTACATCAAAAATTGAGAGAGCTTTGTAAAAAAACGACTAATGTCATCTGCTCAAATTCTGAACACTGAAGCGAAAACAGAAGGCCCCCCTTCGGAGGGGGGCCACCCAAACAGGAAAGGAGGAAGGAATGGGCCTAATTTTCGATGTAGTCTATCGCCACCTTACCCGTTGCAGCAAGCACTGACACGCTAAACATCTGGTACATGCCATCTGTGTACGAAGAAGCCATTATCCAGCCGGATTCAGAAGCCCTTCCATTCGGGAAGAAACAGACCGACCCGGTAGTAAAAGAGGCCCAGAGCCACTCCGTCGATGCCGAAATGGAGTCTTCCCGTACAAGCGAGTCGCCAAAGTCATATGCAAAATTCGACTTGTTGGCTATATCTTTGAAAACAATGACCTTATTCGAACTGGTGTCGACCGTGACTCCATATTGAGTCTGTTGACTGATCGCAGTTGATCTGGCCAGTCTCAGCGCCGACGAAATGTCGGATGCCGCTCCGTGCCATCGGATCTTCTGCATTGCCTCGGTGAAGTCCGGCACGGCCAGAGCCGCTACCAGGCCGATTATGATGGTCACAATCAGTATCTCGATCATCGTAAATCCGTTTCTGCTCTTCAGTATCATCAGTACCTGCCTTGTCGCTGGTTTTTTCCTTTGACACGATCTAATTCAGCAACAGACATGCCCTAGCGCCTTTTTTCCGCACCCCCGACGAAATACGCTGTATGACAATAAGTTACGCTTCAGGTCGGTTTGAGCTCACGCCGCATATCGCCGATCCGGGTTCATAGAATCGAGAAGTGGGACGATACAGTATAGGAAGAAGCCCACACTTGGGAGGGAACCCGCTTTTCGGATTGACAATTATAGTATTTGAGGTAGTTTAATAATTGTACTGCATAAGGCGAACATACTCAGAAAGGTAACACTATGATAAACAAGCACCTAACAACATGGGCCGCTATCGTGAGCCTTATCTTGCTGACAGGGATTTCACTCGGGAAAACGCTTCCCGTTCAATCAAATGATCAACTCGTCAGGTCTAAGAGCAATCCGGTGGTATCGCAAGGCGCCATGAACTACATGTTGTCAAAGTCCGGCGATGGTACAACGAAGATCTGGGTATTCTTCACCGACCGTGGATTCGATTCATATGACGAATTTTCCCGTGCAGCTCAGTCCGCATCGAGTAGAATTACTGAACGCGCACTCGCCAGGAGAACCAAGGTCGACAGAGACAAGATTTCCATTACAGACATACCTGTAAACGCCGCATACGTGAATGCGATAACGTCGCTTGGAGCGACGCCTCGCCGTACGTCGCGCTATTTGAATGCCGCGAGCTTTGAGGTTCCTATCAGTGTGATAGACAAGATCTCAGATATGGACTTCGTCGCAGAGATTCGTCCGATGCTCGGTTTCAAGAAGGACTACTCGAAGGTAGAAGACAGTTCGCCGTCCGACAAGTCCGGCTCCAGCATCAGCCTTGATACCGACACGCTCAGCTATGGGGCCTCATACGATCAGCTCGATCAGATCAACGTTATCGCGGCTCATGAAGCCGGGTACAACGGATCGGGTGTATTGGTAGCAATGTTCGATACGGGCTTTCGCAAAACTCATCGTGTCTTCCTGAACATCGCCATGTCCGGTCGTTTGATTGCCGAGTGGGATTTCGTGTTCGATGATGGCAACACGTCCAACGAAGCGGAGGACTGGTCATCAGCATGGAATCACGGGACTCTTACATGGTCGACACTCGGCGGTGAATGGGCGGACAACCACTACGGTCCCGCGTATGGTGCTGATTTCATTATCGCAAAGACAGAGGATGTCCGCAGTGAGACTCCTGTCGAGGAAGACAACTGGCTTGCAGCAGTCGAGTGGGCGGATTCGATAGGCGCTGACGTTATTTCATCGTCATTAGGATACACCGACTGGTATACCGCGCCGGACTACGATGGAAACACAGCGGTCGTCACCCTCGCGGCTGAGATGGCTATGGCCAATGGAATAGTGGTGTGCAACTCTGCGGGCAACGATGGTCCCGGAAGCGCAACCATAAACACGCCCACCGATGCGGACAGCATTATTTCGGTGGGAGCGGTATACTCGTCAGGGACGATAGTTGGATTCTCGTCGAGAGGACCGACATACGATGGAAGGATCAAGCCCGAAGTTTGCGCCAGAGGATCGGGAACAGCATGTGCGAGTTCATCCGGTGATGAGGTGCTCACGACTGCCAGCGGCACGTCTCTTTCATGCCCCCTCGTCGGCGGAGTAGCCGCTTTGGTGCTTGAGGCTCACCCTGACTGGACACCGATGCAGGTCCGAGAGGCGTTGATGATGACCGCCAGTAATTCGACAACTCCTGACAACAACTACGGATGGGGTATTGTCGATACATGGGCGGCGATCAACTACTCCTTTGGACCGAGCTTCATTCCCGGCGATGCGAATGAGTCAGGCGGGGTCGATATCGACGACGTTGTTTACCTGATTGGTTACATCTTCTCGGGAGGACCGCCTCCTGTACCGCATGAGGACGCGGGCGATGCTGACGGATCGGGCTCTGTTGACATTGACGATGTCACTTACCTGATCAACTATATATTCTCAGGAGGCCTCCCGCCGGTGGGCACTTGATTCACCGAAACATTATCGTAAGCTTAATCAAACCGGCCATGCAAACGCGTGGCTGGTTTCTGTTTTCAGAGAAAACCTTTCGTAAACAGCCAAGTCGTTAATTACGGTTGACAAATGAGCGAACGGGGCTATTGTATATAGTAGTACTGCCCCTTTTGATCTGCAAATAGCGAGGTGACAACATGCTTTGGAAACAGAGTTTCACAATAGCTTCATTACTCACAATGCTGGTCGTCTGTTCAATTATCACTCAAACGCATGCGATGGAGATAGCGCCTCCGAAGGACTATGTCCTCGAGAAATCAGCAGAGACATTGTCTCAGAAGGCCATCGACTACCTGAGTCAGAATGCGGAGGACGGCCGGTGCAAGATATGGGTGTTCTTCACTGATAAAGGGATCAAATCTGACGCAGAACTTGCCCAGACCGCACAATCCATGTCAAATCGGATCACGGATCGGGCAATGTGGCGGCGATCGAAAGTTGGCAAAGACAAGTTCACGATTGTGGACGTACCCGTTCACTCACAGTACATTGATGCGATCATCGCGGATGGAGCCAAATTGAGGCGCACATCGCGCTACTTGAACGCGGCGAGCTTTGAGGTAGAGCTGGGAAGACTCACGTCAATCGCCGATCTGCCATTCGTGCGAGAGATACGACCAATGCTCGCAGGTGGGAAGCGGTATGAGATCAAGGTAGGTTCCGTACTGCCGGATGAAGAGTCGCAGCCAGAGACTAAGAGCATTGCATACGGTGAATCTTACGGACAGGTCTCGCAGATCAATGTTCCGATAGCACACGCCTCTGGCTACCGCGGCGAGGGGGTGATCATATCAGTCTTTGACTCGGGCTTCAGAACCGATCACCGCGCTTTTTCCAACATAGACATAAGCGGACGCCTGATCGCCAAGTGGGATTTCGTGTTTGACGACAAGTACGTCGAGAATGACGGATGGGATTGGCCCACCGCCTGGGATCACGGCACAGGCACGTGGTCGATGGTTGGCGGCGAATGGGCTAATCACCTTTACGGAACCGCCTACAGGGCATCGTTCATACTTGCGAAGACCGAGGACATCAGGTCTGAGAAACCGGTCGAGGAAGACAACTGGGTGGCCGCGATGGAATGGGCCGATTCCATTGGCACCGACATCATTACGGCTTCACTGAGCTACTACGACTGGTATGATTACTCGGATTTCGACGGTAACACGGCGACCACTACGATCGCGGCTGACATGGCTGCCGAGTATGGAATAGTCTGCGTGAACTCAAACGGCAATGAGGGACCGTCATCGGGTACGATGGGAGCTCCCGCAGATGCAGATACGATTCTGGCTGTTGGAGCGGTAAGCTCTTCGGGCGCAATAGCGGGATTCTCGTCGAGAGGCCCCACTTATGACGGCAGAATCAAGCCAGAGGTATGCGCGCAGGGAGTCGGCTCCTACTGCGCTGGGACGGGCGATCAATATGAATTGACTACAATGAGTGGAACGTCGGCATCATGCCCCATACTCGCCGGTGTCGCTGCACTCGTTCTGCAGGCTCATCCAAACTACACTCCCGCGCAGGTGCGGGAGGCGATACTGATGACGGCGGATAGAGCGGATTCCCCTAACAACTCCTACGGCTGGGGAATCGCTGACTGCTGGGCCGCCATCAATTATTGCATAGAAGATCAGGAGTATATGGCGGGCGACCCGAATGGTACGGGTGATGTTGACATCGACGATGTGGTTTTTCTCGTGGGGTATATTTTCGCCGGAGGTAAGCAACCCTGCCCAACGCTGTCGGGTGATGCAGACGGTTCCGGCGATGTGGATGTCGATGATGCGGTCTATTTGATCAGTTTTATCTTCTCCGGAGGACCACCGCCAGTCGCAAGCTGAGCTTCTGCATTTAACTGCAGCTACGAAATTGACGAAAAAGAGAAAGCCGGCGGATCTCGCGATCGACCGGCTTAAATTCAGTCGCCTAAAACTGAAACTCTTTAATCAAAAAAGCACTCTCTACACTTCTTTTATCGTATCAATGCTGTATTTCTTTATCTTTTCGAACAAAGTTGTATAATCTATTTGCAGTATCTCCGCAGCCTTTCTCTTGTTGCCTTTCGTGTCCTTCAGAACGCGGATAATCATCTTGCGCTCAGCAAGCGTCTGTGCATGCTGCCCAACTTCTTTCAGGCCAGCACCTTCCCTCAGACGAATCTCTTCGACGGTAGGAAGCCTGATCGCAAGCTGATCCGGGCCGATGGCCCTGCTCTCGCAAAGAATGATCGCTCTTTCAACAGTATTTTCGAGTTCCCGAACATTTCCGGGCCAGTTGTACTTCTCCATCAGGTTCAGGGCATCCTTCGTAAAGCGCAATTTGGGCTTCTTAATCCTCGCCATATACTTGCCCAGAAAATGCTCGGCAAGCGCGGGAATATCATCACGCCGATCACGCAAGGGCGGGATTGTCAACGGGAACACCGACAGCCTGTAGTAGAGATCCTCCCTGAACTTCCTGGCTGCGATAGCTTCCTTAAGGTCGGCATTGGATGCGGCAATGACACGGACATCAACAGGCAGAGTTTGCGTTCCACCGAGCCGTTCGAATGTGCGTTCCTGCAACACACGTAAGAGTTTCGCCTGCAGGGAAGGGTCCATGTCTCCGATCTCGTCAAGAAACACGGTGCCGCCGTTCGCAATCTCGAATTTGCCGATTTTCCGTGCGTTAGAGGAAGTAAACGCGCCTTTCTCCGAACCGAACAGCTCGTTCTCGAGTAGTTCACGTGGGATCGCAGCGCAGTTTATCGCAATAAACTGCTTTTTGCTGCGATTCGAAAGCTTATGAATTGCCCTCGCGAACAGTTCCTTTCCCGTTCCTGATTCGCCCAGCAGAAGGACCGAAGTGTCTGACGGCGCGACCTTTTTCACTAACCGCATCACTTCGTGCATTCTCACATTGTTTCCGATTATCGCATCATATCCGCTGGTACTGTCAAGTTCCTCTCTCAGGAACTCGTTCTCAGCTTCGAGCTTTCTCTGTTCGAGGGCTCTCTGAATGAGGAAAGTGAGGTGACTGACGTCAAACGGCTTGGTAATGAAATCGAAAGCGCCAAGCTTCATTGCCTCGACAGCGTTTTCGATAGTACCGTAAGCCGTCATCAGTATCACCGATGCGTCCGGGTCCTTTTCCCTAATCTGAGACAGGACCTGGATACCGTCCATGTCCGGCATCATAAGATCTGTCACGACTACGTCGAAACGCTTGTCTCGGGCAAGCTCCACACCTTTCGCGCCGCTTGACACGGAATTTACCTCGAAGCCCTCTTCGGACAGGTTCTGTGCCAGCATGTCACGCATCGACTTTTTATCGTCGATCACCAGTACAGTTGACATATCACTCCCGTACAGTTAGACTACACCCTACTACTCCACTATTATTCTATCGGAACTGAAGCGATTTACTGTAACAATTTAGGGGCGATCAAGATGGATTTCGTCATGGGGTTGCATTAAGAAACGATTCGTTGCAGCACAGCCGGTTTCGGTGCTCGAAATGTCATGTCAAGGTCGGCAGTTTCGGCAGGGCGAGTACCCTTCATCGAGAAATTCATCGCGGGTACCTTCTCGGAGGTTCTTCGGAGAAGCGTTTCGAACGGAACGGCAATCGGGTCGATGGAAACGCATGCTCTTCCTGTTACCGACATAGTACTTTTCAACCGGTTCCGGGACCGGGAGCGACCAGACTCCTCTCCCCAACCGGCGCGCCCGCGACTGGGCGGCGATCAACCTGTCGCGATAGGCCTTGTTGGTCTGGTTCCTCGGGAAAATGTACACATTCGCCATGCCGCGAAGGATCATTCTTTCGTTCACGAAAACCGTGTCATCGACAAACACGTAGGCCAGTAAACGACCATACTTATCCCTTTTTTCGCGCTCATATTCAAGCCGGACCTCGCGGTCAAAGCAGAGCTCGGCAAGAAGTCTCATTGCGTCATGGTAATAAGGCTGTTCGAATTCGGGGGCGTCAATTCCGATTAGTCGAACGGCATCACCATCTGAGAGAAGGCCCGTATCGCCATCAGTAACCTCCACAATCCGAAGGACACCGATATCATCATCGGTACTGCTTTCGACCTTCCAGCTTGTTCGAAGGAGATAGAGCGGGATGATGACCACGAAACAGAGCAGGACGAGCATCAGTCCGGTTCTATGAGGCTTTCCGATCATATTATATGCCATAATATTATTACCGTAACATCATTGCGGTTCGTCACTTTGCCAGTATCAGAGCTTCCGATTCACAGGCCCAGTGCGAACTGTCCTTCACTCAATCGGCTCGCATGTGAATTCCAAAGCGAACTTCCTATGATGATATGATTATGAAAATGCATGACAACAAAAACTTGGTGACAATACAGGGATTGACCCGGAAGCTGGCCCGCAGGATTAGAAACAAGTCGTGCAGTATCGGAAGTGCTGTTGAACAATGCGCTAGATTCCTCTGGGCACACCCGCTTTAACCCCGGAACCTGAGAGGGTTAGCCAGCTATTGTATATAGTAATATTATATCATATAATATCATCGAGTTACGGGGATTTCCGGATGTGTGTCTACACAGACCTTGTTTCGCATGTTGTTTTACTCATAGATAAGATGCCGTTGAGATGTGAGATAGTACGAGGACTTGTGGGCATTATAGCTGCAGGTGATAGCTGCCTTCACTCGGAGTCTTCAAGAGTGTGCAACTGGTTTAGTGTGACGGAGGCAACTGTTCAAAGTCAGAACAGCGCGGAATTTTCTCTTGACAAAAACTGGAGATTGCTTACATTGGAGGCGGTTTGAATGTCTCAATGGCAATTTGTGTTTGTGATTAGGCCCACAGGCACAGATACTCTCTTCTCAAAGCGTAACACTTGATACTGTTTTGTTATGAGCTTTACAGTGCCTGATTAAGTGCACACACGCTTGTTTCTTCTTTCTATCACCTCATCTCTTTTATGTACTAACCAACACAATCGATCAAATGATTGTTAATTCGTTTCATGTCGCGCGGTTCGTAGGAGGTGATAATAGATAACTTGGGAGCAATCTTTAGTTAGGTATACTACAGAATTTTGATACAAAGATGAGTACAGCATTCTCGGGGTGAGTCTCAAGACACCAAGGATCATGCCGACACTTGAAAAGAGATGACACCCTAACTCCATAATTAGTAGGAATCAGTTTTGAAGAAGTCGACCTCGTTGAGATACTGAACACCCCCTAGACAAACCGTTCAGTGTCGAGATGGTCAGCATCTTCGGGTTTCATGAAGGCGGTTGAGCGACTGTCATCACGGGACCGGGTTCTTTTCGAAGGACTAACAGGTGATATCCGGGCGGGTTAACTGCCTGAGGTTGGCTTTCAAGATGGTGTATTTCCTGACTATAAGGAGGAAATAGATGTTTAAAAAACTTCTTGCTGTTGCTCTTGCCTTAAGCCTTTTACTCGCTTTAAGCAGTGCAGCATTCGCCTTAAAGGATCCTAACCATATCAAGAGACTGCCTAACACGCTTCCGAATGCGCCCAAAGCGTCCGTCGATATGAAGGTGGCGTTCCCTGAAATGCCTCCGCAGTATTCAAAGCCGATGTCGGCTATGACACCTGCGAATGTTTCAGGTACAGCATACCGCACACCTTCGGACTGCGTGACACTTTCGTATTGGGATGGCACTCCGTACTGGTTCTGGACAGTTCCGGATGCATACGGCGATGATTTCTTCAACATGCGTATGACTCCGGTAGCGGGCGAAGACTGTGATCTCACGACAGTGGGATTGCTCTTCTTTGCCGACGGAACCACGGTGGTCGGTCCTGATGGCGTAGATATCATTGTCTGGGATGACGACGGTTTCGGATTCCCCGGCACTGAACTCGCGCGCATCAACGTGCCAGCAGCCGAGATGGTTTTCTATCCAAACTATGTCGTGGTTGACTTCACGTCATTCAACCTGACCTTTACCGACCAGGATTTCCATGTCGGTTTCACAGCAGTGGATCAGGTGAACGATGTTTACGCACTTCTGTCAGACGAAGGTACCACAGGCACCGGACGCTCAAGTGAGAATTTCGGTGGTCTCTGGGGAACCATGTACAATGACTGGGGTGTCGATGTCAACTTCGCAATCGAAGCCGATGTTTGTTACGAAAGCAGCGGCGGCGGTGGATGTGAAGTTCTCTCATACGGAACCGGAGAAGCCTACTACTATTGGACTATTCCAGATGCATACGGCGACGACTTCTTCAACGAAAGATTCACGATGGGACCGAATGATGGTTACCTTAAGACCATCGAACTCGCATTCTATGCTGATGCTACTGTTGATGTAACAGGCGAAGGCGTCGACATTATTATCTGGGGTGATGATGGCATGGGATACCCCGGCAGTCAGCTTCTGACTGTCAATGTCCCGACTGCCAGCATGGCTTTCTTCCCGGGTTTTCTCACGATCGATATGGAGCCATACAACATCCAGCTTCCGGCAAACTATGAGTTCCACGTCGGTTACACGACCGTGAACCAGGGTGCCGGCAATATCCATGCTATCCTGTCTGACGACGGTTCAGGTGACGCAGAATACCGCAGTTCCGAGAACTATGCCGGTATCTGGGGTCTGATGATCGATGACTGGGGTCTGGATGTTGACTTCCTTATCAGATCAGAAGTCTGCTACGCCGGTGGAGATCCCGGCCAGTGCTTCAATATCAGCTACAACGGAGACGCTGCCTACTACTGGACGATTCCTGATGCATACGGCGACGACTACTTCAACATGCGTTTCACGAACACGGACGCATGCACTCTTATGGCTCTGAACATAGGCTTCTACGCCGCTGGTTCAGTTGGTACTCCCGGCGCTGACTTCATTTTGTTCAACAGTGATGGAACGTATCCGACTGATACGATCGCCGTATACTCGGTTCCCGTGGTTACCACATTCTTCCCGGGATTCGAGTCTGTCGACTGCTCCGGCGACAACATCGTCGTTGCCGGCGATTATCATCTCGGTTACACTCCGATTTACAACGATCCTGCAGATGTCCTCGCAGTACTGTCAGACGACGGTGCCACTGCCACCGGACGTGGTTCCGAGTGGTATGGTATCTGGGGTCTGATGGTTGACGACTGGGGAGTTGACGCTGCGTTCTTGATGAACATCGACGTCTGCTGCCCGGCTGCTGGCGGTCTCACATGTGTTGAAGAGACTGACTGGCCGACACTGTCGCATGACTATGCGCGTACCGGCTACAGCCAGATCGAGGTTGGCGACCTCTGTGGATTCCAGAAGATCTGGGATTACTGGTCACCATATGACTTCTGCTACTTCTCC
>Ga0272443_10002764_pt1 | contig 21739 bp, 13 predicted proteins | sample SSMAcet12_FD_193581 | JGI IMG/M metagenome (GOLD analysis project Ga0272443, IMG submission 193581) | Marine sediment archaeal communities from Little Sippewissett salt marsh, Falmouth, MA, United States - SSM-Acet-12 | ecosystem: Environmental > Aquatic > Marine > Wetlands > Sediment ... | reverse complement strand
TCCAGATGAGAACTGGCCGTTCTGGTTAGTGTGATTGATAATCCACTCCCACAGGTCCTCTTCCGCTTCCAGGCCGTCAGCGAAGTACTTGTAGGGGTTAAGGATGGCCGAACCTTCGAATCCCGGGGTTGCGTATTTCCCATCGGTGTACTGGAACAGCGGCATTCCGCCGCCCGAAAATTCCGGCTGATTGTACCAGCGGGTGTATCCGTCGGGACCACCGACACCGTCCACTGGATCGTTCATCATGAACTGGTCTGTTTCGATCTCTGCGTGACAAAGACTTCCGTTGTAGTCGAGGTATTCGGAGCCGTTACCGATGAAAACACCGCGAACGTCATAACCGTTGTACTGAGGAAGCCCCGGGAACGGGTGATTGATCGTGACATCGATGTCGATGTCCATGTAGCCTGTTCCGGGCGTGATGCCATTTATCAGGAACCCAAGGTTGGCAGGATTGGAATTTATGAAATTCACCACGTTCGCGGTGAACATGGCCTGACGGTTGACGACAACCTCGGCCGTCATTTCCTCGGGATTTATACTGACCTCGTACCATCCCCAGAGATGGGTCGGTGCCGACTGGCCCGATATTTTAACTGTGTTGTTCGCTGTAAGGGCCGGATTCAACGGATCGGGATTTCCGTTGTTTGAACATCCGATAAGCGTGATAAAGCATAGCAGGTAAACTGCAACTGGTAATACCGTGCGTTTCATCAGAAACCTCCGGAAAAATTAGGAGTACCTGACATTATACCCGCCTATAGCATGCTTTGTCGCGTAATCGAGGATATAATTTATTTGATGGGTTCAATATTTAAATGTCGGTTTATCTTTTTCTGTGTTCTCCTTGTATTGTTTTCAGTAACCTCCCGCGCACAGGACAATCCCGACAATGGTACGACTGACAACTCCATGTTTACAGTATGCATCGATCCCGGCCACCCGTCGGAAGTCAGCGACGGTATGACTGTTCAGAACGGTGTGACGGAAAACCACATCAACTGGATCTTCGCGCTGGAGCTTAAGGAGGTTCTCGAAGACGAGGGTGTCAATGTCGTGCTTACGAAAACTGAGGAGGACGAGTACGTAACAAATCGCGAGCGTGCGGAGATCGCAAACGAAAACGAAGCCGACCTTTTTTTCAGGATTCATTGCGATACTTTCACTGATCCCGATGTGCGTGGCATGACTTTCTACTACCCCGACCGGCAGGGGACGTGGGAGGAAGAGATCGGCCCCCCGGAAGAAATTATCCCTGACTGCGAGCGTGCGGCGAACACGATTCATGATGTTGCGATGGAGGAACTCGACGGACTTCTGAACGATCGCGGGGTCAGGACCGACAACGAGACATATGTCGGAAACCGTCAGGGTGGCGCGCTGAGGGGATCGATCCTCAGCCGGGTACCGGTATGTCTTGTCGAACTTTGTTTCCTTTCCAGCCCTGATGATGTTGATGTAATCACGGATGATGATTATCGCAGGGAAATAGCCCGTGCAGTCGGGAAGGGGATAATTGAATTCGTCGCCGGGGCCACATCCTGATTTTAAAATTTCCCTGTTAATCCAGGGTTTGTCTTGATTAATTCGAATGATGGGGTATATTAATATTATCCGTTGTGTAGGGGTGTGCGAATGGCTATTCAAAGGTGCGGGCTTTACCTTGTGACTGCCGTCACTCTGATTTTGTCTGGTTGCTCCGGTACTTCCGGATCTCAAACAGGGCCTCTTTTGCCCGACTCAATCCAACCCGATCATAATATTCATGCGGGCTGCGACTACGGATCGAACCGGTTTCTCTGGGGAATCTGGGATGTCCGGATTTCGGAGGACCTGTCGGTGGTCGAGGTAGTTCCTGACAGGGAAGCGATGATGCACATGAACTGCGTCAGGCTTCTCGAAGTTACCCCGTGCACCGACTGCCTTAAACTTAAGAACCTCGAGCTGGCGGACGACAATGTAATCACCGCGGAGCTTGAATTAACTCATCCGTACAAGGTCGGCAACCTGAAAATGTCGGGATTCGATGTCCGCGCGATTTTCATCGGTGACGCAGACTACACATTTCCGGCTAGCGGGCATAGTGTTGCGGTCGGTGACTCGGTACCGAGGCTATTAAATCCCGATGGGTATACGTCGCTTTTTAACCCGACCGATTTCCCCCAGACAAATCCTCCCGCGCTCGGATACATACCCGGGAATTACACGATGGGTGGTGATTTCACGGCTACGGTGAATCCGTTTGTCGCGTTCAACAAGGACGAGCCGAGAAGGATTTTTCTCTTTCAGAAGACATACACGGAAATGATAAGAGTGCAGTTCCCGGATGGTCCGATGGAGTTCGGTTACGCGATCGACGGTTGCTGGCAGGAGTTTCCGGGGCCGTGCATCGATCCGATCGAAGACTTTCCACCCGATGCGAACTGCCTTGAAGCCTATTCGGTAACCACCTATGCCGGACCGGGACTCAGCCTCGACCCCGGCTCGTGGACATGGGTTTACGCGACGGTCTACGATCGTCAGGGCTTTGATACGATCGAATCGGTGAGAGTTGAAATTCCCGAAGTGGTAAATGGTCCGGTCGAGATGGAGTGGTACGACACGCGTGCGGACGGCGGGCATGTTTTCAGGTTGAGAGTAGAAAACGAGCTTGGAGTCGGGACTGGTGACTACCCGTTTCTCGTAAGGGTGGTCGATACTGCTGAAGATCAGAACCTTGGCCCGATAGATGCCTGGTCACCCGGGATTCTGCCGGTCAGAGAGGGCTGGGTAACCGGGTGGGTGAGCGATAAAAATTATGATATACACCACCTGGCTGTAAACGATACCGGTGATATTTACGCCCTGGGTCATGGTACAGATAACGTGGATTACGATCCGTACCCGGCGGAGGACATAGAGCCTGAGGATCTTACGACATTCCTGTCGAAGTTCGACTGGGGCGGTGGATATGAGTGGTCGTTGAGGTGGGATCTATATTTTCTGGGAACGTGTGGCGGACTTGCACTTGATCAGTCCGGGAACGTTTACATTGTTGGAACATACAAGGGAACTGCCGATTTCGATGCGGGACCTGGTGTTCACGAGGAAACTTCGTTTAACAATGGCGGCGAAAGAAATATGTTCCTGTTGAAGTTGACACCCGATGGTGAGTTCGTATGGGTGGTGACATGGCCGGGTGAGATAATAGTCAGCCCCGAGGCTATAACGACAGACAATCAGAGTAATATTTTCATCGGGGGTTATTTTAATAAATATCAGGATTTCGATCCCGGTCCCGGAACCGACATTCAGGGAATCGACAGCGGCGAGCACCATGCGTTTATTGTCAAGGTTGATCAGTATGGAGTATATCAGTGGGCGCGTACATGGGGCGATGCCTATAAGGCCGCATGCCAGTATGTTGTAACGGACAGCTTATGTAATGTGATAGCTGCAGGTCGTTTTGATGGCACCGTCGATCTCGATCCCGGGGATGGAACCGATATTCATGTGACAGACATTGGTTACGCGAGTAGTATCAGCAAGTTCACAAGCGATGGGGAATACATGTGGGGACGTTCACTTAGTGCGCAGGGAAGCTATCCTGCACCCGCACTTGCTGTTGACTCGGGCGACAGCATTTTCATAGCTGGTCATTTCTCGAACGTCGTCGACTTTGATCCGGGTACGAACATCGACATCCGGTTTTCGAATGGTGAATCGGATGCCTATTTGTCCAAGTACGATCCTGAAGGAATTTACCAGTGGGTGTTGACCTGGGGCGGGCTGGAAAGAGAGTATACATATAACATGGCAATAGATTCATTTGATAACATATATGTTTTGGGGAGCTTTCATGATACGGTGGATTTCGATCCTGGTCCGGGTGTTAACGAAAAAACCATGGATCCGGAAAGTTTAAATTTTTATCTCAGCAGGTTTGATTCGAACTATACTCACGACTGGGTAGCCGCATGGGATCGTTCAATGGGTCGTACGATCGCTGTAGATCTGCTGGGAAATGCGTACCTGGGCCATGGCGAGACATATGGCGAGCCAGTGGGGGACTTTGATCCGGGTCCGACATTTTACCGTCCACAGAACGAACCAATTAACTGGACAGGGAGATATTTCATTCTGAAGATGCCGTATGATTTCTACTGGTGGTAGGTGCGACATGAAAATTAAATCATTAAGTAACTCCATTTTTACAGGCATTCTGATCCTGCTGATTGTGGTTATCTTTGCGGGATGTTCCGGATCGGACACTCCGGTTGAAACAGACCTGTCCGGTGGGAATGTCGGATATTCCGGTCAGTCGGATAACCGGTACTTCTGGGGCCTGTGGGATATCGGGCTTTCGGAAGATCATTCATCGGCAGAGGTCATTCCGTTGAGAACCGGCACGATGCATCTCAACGCGGTGAAGCTCCTCGAAGTCTTACCATGCACGACATGCCTGAAAGTCGATAACCTTGTTCCGTACCCCGACAACCGGATTTCGGTCGACCTTACACTCATCCACCCGTTTCCGGGAAATGCGAAGCTGACCGGATTCGATGTCCGCGGAATTTTCATCACAGGGGCTAATTACGAGTTCCCGGAGAGCGGCAGGAGGATAGCGTGGGGAGACGGACTTCCTAGGCTTCTTCTGCCGAACGGGTACACGACTCTTTTCAATCCGCTCGAATTCGGGTATCAGCAGCCGGGACCGGATATCCTCAAGTACTTCGAGGGAAAATTCTCGAACGGCGGATCCCTTGGCTCGACACTTAATGGCTATGTGTCCTACAGAAAGGAAGCGCCGCGATGCATGTTCGAGGCGGGTGGTATGGAGACTCGCACAGTCTGGATCGGGCTGCCCGATGGCCCGATGAAGTTCGGTTACGCTGTGGACTGCTCGTGGCTGGCGGTCGACGGTCAGGTTCTCGATCCGGTGAACGACTTTCCGCCGGACGCGAACTGCCTTGAAGCGTACCGTGTGGAAGTTCAGGTCGGATCAGGCATGGAACCGGTTCAGGGATCGACCCAGCCGGTTGAAATAAGGGTATTCGATCACCAGGGCCTTGAGACGATCGACTCGGTGACAATCGAGGCCCCCGATCTTTTCGCGGGTAAGATCGAGCTTGAGTACACTGAAGATGTGGGAATTGAATCGCATCTTTTCTCCGGCACGCTTCCCAATACGTACGGCGCTCCCATGGGGACATATCCGATGCTCATTCATGTTGTCGATACGGAGCCTGACCAGTTTCTGGGACAGGTCGACGCATGGTTTGTTTACGAGGTTGAAGTCGGACAACGTGACGGATGGGTCAGGACATGGGGCGGGGACGCATATGCTATGGGAGTTCATGATCATGCATATTCGGTTGCGGTGGATCAGGAAGGTTATATTTACGTAACCGGAGAATTCAGGGGTACGGTCGATCTCGATCCGACCGACGGGGAAGAAATTCACTACGCGACTAAAGGGGCTGCGTACCTTACAAAGTTCAGTCCGGACGGTGATTTCATCTGGACCCGTGAATGGGATGGCCAGGGCAGTGATGAAGGAACCCATGTCGCGGTGGACCAGAATGGTGATATTCTGCTCCTGGGATTATTTAACGAGCTTATAGACCTTGATCCCGGACCGCTCTGCGATGCGTACGAAGGTTATTCATTTCTCGTGAAACTTAACTCTGACGGCGAATACATCTACGGAATGGCGTGGGATCTCCGGTACACTAAGCGCGGCCTCTGCCTGGATGCTTCGGGAAACTGTTACTTCTGCGGTTACTTTTTCAAAACCGAGGACTTCGATCCCGGCGAAGGTGAAGATATCCATACAGCTATCGGCAACCAGGACGTTTTTATAATCAAGGTCAGTAACACAGGACAGTACCTCTGGGCGCTTACATGGGGCGGGCCCGGAAATCAATGGACCGACGACGACAGATTATACGCAATGGCCTGCGACAGTAACGGAAATATATGTGTGGCGGGACGGTTCAGTCTGCAGGCCGATTACGATCCGGGTCCGGGAGTTGATGTGCGCGATCCGGGACGTTTTCTCTCAAGATTTGATAAAGACGGCAACTACAACGGAACCGTCATCTGGGATGCCAACACCTATGCTATCGGGGTGGATGAATCGGATTACGCATATGTGGCAGGCGAGATCGGCAACAACGGAGTGGTCGATATGGACCCGGGTCCCGGGGTCAATGAAGCGTACGGACCGTGCGCTTTTCTTGTCCGGTACTCACCGTCCGGGGATTATTGCTGGTGCAGAACGTGGGGATTTGGATTAGCCGATCCCACATCGATCGCCGCGTCGGGTTCGGGTGAAATTTATGTCATCGGTGAATTCACCTGGGACCTTGTTGACTTCGACCCGTCGGATAACAACGACTATCACGGCTCGCTTGGCGAGGAGGATGTCTTTGTCTGCAAGTATCTGGCGACAGGCGAGTACCAGTGGACAAGGACATGGGGCGGAACTGGAGCTGAGTTCGCAACCGACGTCACCACGGATGAGGCCGGAAATGTGTATGGTGTCGGTGAATTTAAAGATGAGGTGGATTTCGATCCCGGTCCGGGAGTTTTATATATCGAGGGGCATGGTGGCGGTGACGCGTACCTTATCAAACTCCCCCCGAACGGAAACTGGTAGTAAATTCAGCATAAAAAAACCCGCTGTCGGGCTGACAGCGGGTCGTGTACCATTGGAGTTACTCTTCCTGACGGAAGAGATCCGGCTGATGAACTGGTGTTTCAGGGTCCATTCACAGCCGCATCTCCAGCGGGGGATTTCTCTCCAATCCACCGGCTTAGTTTCCGTAATCAGGATAGTCCTTCCATGGTTCGTTGATAGTCCATGACTCCTCTGTCCGGATGAAATTCCATTCCGCGTCGAGGAGCGTACCGGGTAACTCCACTATCGCGAGTACCCATGGGCTGGTTTCATAATCCCACACCCACGCAGTCTCGTCGGGTACCCATTCTGTGTAGAAAACATTTATTTCATCGTCCTGGAGTTCGACACGATCCAGCACGATCCAGTACCCGGATGTCGGACGCACCGGTCCCTGCAGGATGAACGGAACGGCTCCCTGGTCGAATTCATCGAGGTACGGCCCCCAGTCGTCATCCCAGTCCTTGCCCCAGAAACCATCAAGGAATTCATCCCAGTCCGATCCGAAGAATTCGTCGAGCATCTCGTCCCAGTCGTCATCCCACGATGAGCCATGCCCGTCCGATCCGCCTCCGAATCCGACGTTATTTCCCTGGTCTCCCTGTCCCCAGTCCGGTTCGCCGTAGATATTCATCAGGCACAGAAGATCGAGGAACGCCTGCTCAAACTCGTCACCGAAATCATCGAACGTGTAAAATCCTTCCGTAAGGCACGAATCGAAATCCCAGAGGACTGTCACTGCGGTCAGGTCTCCATCGACGATTGGATCAGGGTCGGGATCGGGTTCGGGATCATCCGGAGTTTCCCCGATAGAGATCCGGATGTCATTTTCACCGGAGTTGCCATCGGGATCGGTCGCGCTGATCGACACAGTGTAATCTCCCGATTCCGGTGATGCCGTGAATGTAAGTCCGAAGATCCCGTCGCCCGCTATGTAATCCGTATGCTCCCCGTCGTCATGCATGAGAACCGTGTCAAGGCCGATGAAATCGGAAAGATCGGCGTACACGTCAATGCCCAATGATCCACTCTGATGATCGAAAACCCTTGCCGTGAGTGTGAAGGAATCTCCATCAGATTCAAGCGTCAGGTCCTCGACCATCGGCTCTGGCCTGTTGTTGAAGGTAGCGTCGATCCAGAATCCGATCGGGGTCACTGACGGAACGCCGTCCGGCTGATGAATCACGATCTCGCGTGTGTCCTCGTACATCGAGGGGAATTCACGGTCATCGTTATCCTTTCCGTACGCGATGAACGGAAGCCTCGTGTCAGTCTGGAATAGCGGAGGTCCGGCATGGATATAACCGTCGGTGTTGACCACATATTTCCCACCGAGAGAGTGGAACACCACATGGACATCATGCCCGTCGTACTGCGAGATGTTTTTAATCGTGGCGGTGACGTACCAGTTGCGTTCGGATTCCACGAACTGGAAGTCATCGATAACGACCCACGCAAACGGGGTGACATCGAAGTCCCCGCCACGTTCCGAGATCATCGGCTCTACCCCGATCGATCCGTCGCTGAACGTAAACTGGAAGTATCCGAACAGTATCGAATCATCTACGGGTGTTGAAGGGATATTTTCGGAAATGATTTCAGGCTCGGCATCGGGAGCGGTTGTTCCGAGCCATCCATTATGGCGTGAGCAGCCAACCCAGCATGTCAGGATCAGGCCGAGGGTGGCAAGGGCCGAATAAACTGCGGACATTCGGATGTTCATTACGCGTATCCTCCGGTGAATTCCCGTAAGCACGGGAAATAACTTGCGTGTATACCTATATATATTTTCTGTATGCGGAACCGGCCTTGATTAATCAGGGTTAAAATAGAGTAAACTCCCCTGCCAGCAGGGGAGTCTGAAAAATTTTCAGTTAAGGAGAAAACCTAGTAGGGAATGTGAATAAAATCGGTCACGCCGACCCCGATATCCGCGTATGGGGGCCAGTAATTTCGATAGAAGATCGACACGAGTCTGTAAGTTCCCTCGGGATAACCGTGGTCAAGGAAACAGAGTGACATCCCGTAGTAACAGTCCTCACCGCATTCTTCATTGCAGTCGGTGATCTCATCGAAATTCGCGGCCACAATATAATCATGCGGACCGATTATCTGTTTTAAAACTCCCTCCTCCTGAAAGTGGGCTGCGGCAGTCAGTCTTTCCACGCTGAATTCATTCCATTGTTTGATAAAAATAAAAATATTGTTTGATGGTGAGCCGCAGCACTCGTTTCCCTGAATTGGATCGCCGTTGTTAATCAGAATGTCGATTTTGTACGGTTCCGGCTGATTGGCCTCGGGCGGAAAATCGTTTAACGGATTAACGACGGTTTTAACCGTGGGAGGGGCCCAGGATGCGTCGACTGCATACCCTACCGTCAACGGACCGGGCTGAGTGTGAATCCTGTAGGTCCTCGTGACATGTTCTCCCGGCCTGAACAAATGCCTGTCCTCGTCCGAGTAAAACGACTTGTACGCGTTAATCGTTGCTGACGGTTCTCCGATGGAATATTTTCCCTCGTAGTACTGGGTAATAGGCCAGTTGCTGTCGGGATTAAAAGGTGGAGACCAGAAATATGAGTAGCCGTCCGGATTTATAAGTTCCCAGTCTCCTCTCAGCGCCCAGCTCATATATAAGGGGGATATCTCCGTATACGTCATTGCGAGTTCCGGTGCGGCGACCTGAAAAGATCCGTCGAACATTACCGTTCCCTTTACATCAAAAGCGCAGTAGTGAAGATCGTGCACGTAGGGATTATGGATAGTGACATCGAGTTCGATAATCTCATCTGAAACCTGCGTCATGTTTCCAAGAGAAACACAATCAGTACAGGGATAAAACTCAAGGAACTTAAGCGCGTTAAGATGGAAGTTCGTTTCCCTTGGATAAACAATCTCCGCACTTGAATGGTCATCCGAAAAAACGAGATTGTAGTACGAATCGAGAGGGTGGTTGTAAGGTATTACCGACTGATCATGTTGTGGGTCCTGTGCCGGAACCGTAGGGCAAGTTGAAGCAATCCCTGCACAGCCTGCTAGCATTATTGATGCAAGCAGGATTGCGATTCTCATCATCTCGCTGTCCTCCTATAAAAAAAAACTTTACAAAAACGAACTCCAGCGAACTTATTACTGTTGAGGTACCCAGAACGTTCTCTATATCCTATTTCAGATTGCTATAATTATATATATCATAAGTGAATGCATTGTGCAAGAAAAGGAGCAGTTCGATATCGACTGACTTTTTTGATCAGTCCTGTATTGAATATTACTAATAAGGTTCAATGGGAGTGGCTGTGAACGGAAAATATTAATGCGCCTTTATTTTCATTAATCCGGCGTGGAAGGATACGTCTGTCCGTGAGCACAGCCCGGAAGAGCAGGAAGAAGTCGAGTAAGAAGAAATCGGACAGTAAAAAATCGGCTGCGAAGAAACGCGTAAAGCAGCAGAAACCGTCCGGCTTTCAGCGTGTGGTCAATTTTATCCTCGCGACCGCGCTTGTCCTGATGATCGCGTTCGGGGCTTACTACCTTCTCTCCAACTGGTCACTATGGCACACGCGTGCACTTGCCGATAATCGCACGTGCGTCACGGCATGGTATCTGGACAATTCGGTCTATTACCTCGTTCCCATAAACAGGATGGTTTCTCTTCAGAGAGACGAGGTAAAAACCATCCGCGCTGTTGAAGAGCTTGTCAAAGGTCCGGATGATCCCGACCTTGCACGTGTCTATCCCGCCGACATGCCACCACCGAATGTATGGATCGAAGCCGAGACGGTGCATGTCGACATCCCCGGCCTGGTCTGGGATACGCTCGCTGAAGCCGGGCGTGAAGTGACACTCGTCGATGCCGTCGGGCTGACCGTCCGTGACGCCGGTGAGTACGAGACAATAAGGTACCTTGTCGATTCAGGGCGAATAGAGTCAATCTCAGACGGACGCAACCTCTCAAGGGCTGTCGGACCTCCGGAGTTTGTGAATAAGGTGCCCGATGATGTCCTGACCGAAGGCGCGCACTGGTTGTCGGTGTGGTATCTCGATTCGACCGGTAGTTACCTTTTACCGTTCTCATTCGAGACAACCTCGGATTCTTTTGACGGAATGGAAGCTGTGAGGCTTGCCATGGGGCTTCCGCCCGAGGTCATGCATGTCGCTAACCATGTCGCTCCGGAGGGTTATTCCCTTGTGGACGAACAGTCTGTCAGGATAGAAAATGGAACGGCGAGGGTGTTTCTCCAGGGCCTTCCGATACAAAGCGGTTTCCAGAATAAAACACGCGTGAACATTTTCAGAAGGGCGTTATATCTTACGCTTAAAGACTGCTGTGACGTGGAGGATGTCGTACTTGTCTATAACGACAGGGAGCTTGAAACTTACACGGGGTACTCAGATTTGATTCCGGTTGCCGATGGTAAATACTGGAGCCGTGAACCGGAAATGTCCGCCGATGAACAGACATCCCCCGAAGAGGAGGAAGCCGAGTGAAGTATTCCGGGATAAGGTATTTAATTCTTGCTGCTGCGATTGCAGTAGTACTTTCGGCATCTCCGGTGCATGCGGGTCCGGCGGTTTTCGCAGGTTACACTTTTGAAAACCAGTACATAGAGAGAGATGGCAGGATACTTGTGGATCTTGCCGAGGTCGCCGGATGTCTTGGCTGCAATCTTATCAACGACGCTGACCGTATTTTAATCGGCGGTACGATACACGGCGCAATAACACTCGAACCGGGTTCATCCACGGTTGTTGCGGGTCCCCTTGAAATTGATTTCTCATCACCCCTGGTTTCGGAAAATGATCGATGGTACGCGCACGAGGAATTCCTGAAATCCGTCCTCGGTGTGAAAATGGTCCTGGATCCCGAATCAGGGACTCTTGTCATGTACCCGGAGGTTGTCGCGATCAGTCCCGGAGAGAATGTGATACGGATCACGTCGTCCGATGACCTCGAATTCCAGGCGTATGAATATCCCGATCCCGCGAGGCGGATCATCGACATAGAGAACGCTTACGTTGATTGCGGCAGTCTTAACGTGACCGGAAGCGATGTCGGAATCGACACGATACGAGAACTCAGGCTGAGCCAGTTCTCAATAGATCCTCCTGTTGTACGAATAGTCCTCGAATGGCTCAACGAATCTGCACCTGCACACTCACTGTTCCCTCAGGGAAAAAGCCTTTCAATTTGTGTCGGAAACTCGTCCGATATCACGCAAACAGGACCGGTCAATCTTCTCGATTACGCGCAGCAGGATGCGGAACCTGTCGACGAACCGGAATCAGAAACATCCATCCGGACCGAATCCGGGGGGCTTGCCGACCGTTCGGGCGCAGACAGGGATGAACAGGAAATTTCAATTACACAGGATAACGATGGTCCACTGGGACCCGATGTGTCCGATGAGCAGAACCAGAGCAGCGAACAGGAAACTGATGACCGGGATAGTCTCTTATCTGATCAGTTACCCGTTGGTAACCCGGTAGAGCCACCAGAGGTGGAAATACCTCCCGGCATCACGGTTCCGGTTTTCGATCCGGTAGAGCTTCCGGAGCCGGTAGAACCACCCGATCCACTGCCGGATAATGCAGATGATTTCGATGAAGGCCCGTCACTTGAAGAACAGGGATGGGAGGTTTCATACGATACCGACGACGACGGCGGGATCATCTCTGTCCTTAAAACGAAACCGTTTGAATCGCTCCACGATTTCACACTTGCCGGTGACGGCATGCGCCTTGTACTCGACCTCACAGGCTCGATTCTCGAGGGTCGCGGTGAGAAGAGAGTGGATGGCTACGAGGCAATCGCGCAGGTCAGGTTCGGGCAGTTCGAGGAAAACGTAACCCGTGTAGTGTTCGATCTCGATCGCGTGTTTGCATATGAACTTGAGTATGACGGCGAGGAAGGCGAGATCAGGCTCAAGCTTCTCCATGGCGATCTTGTCGACAGGCTGATAGTTATCGATGCGGGGCATGGCGGAGAGGATCCCGGCGCAGTTGTCAGGTGTGTCCAGGAGAAGGACCTTAACCTCGAGATGGCTTTCTTCTTAAGGGAATTTCTGGAAGAGCAGGGAGCGACTATTGTTCTGACACGTGAGAACGACAGGTATATAACTCTTGCAGACCGGGTTGGACAGGCAGCGCAGATCGAAGCGGACCTGTTCATCTGTATTCACAACAATGCCACTGAGGAAACAACACCCGTGCAGGGATCGCTTATCCTATGGCGCGATGAACGGTACATGCCGCTCTACCGGCTCGTGCACCGCGGGATCGCCGCCCGTACGGGAGTTCCAGGACTCGGTGTTGTCGAGGATGAGCGGGGACTTTATATCCTTCGCCATGCGGGTGACATGCCCGTCGTTTTCGTTGAAGCCGCATTCATGACCAATCCAATCGACCTTGCACGTCTGACCGACCGGTCGCGTGCGTATTCCAGAAACATAATGCTTGGCGTGATGGATGGCGTATCGGCGTACTACGCCGGACGCGACCTTCCGCCTGTCCAGTATCCGACCAATGTGGAAGCGGTTGAATCCGGCATCTTCGACCTCGTCGGTCAACCGATTATTTCGAGCGAAGATCTTCCGGATGACAGCGGAAGCGCGTGGGACAATCCCGACACCGTTTCAGATGAGGAAACCGACGATGAATCTTCGGACAGCGATGATTCAGGCAGTGATGAGGATGACAGCAGCGACGATTCCGAATCCAGTGGCACCCACCGATTAAGAGGTCGCGGTGCCTACCGCTACGACTGATACCATAAATTTTTTATAATTCAGTATTAGTACCATCTGTGGCTCACACATGGGCCGTCGCACGCATGGCTCATGCGTGAATCCCGGAACCTCACTCCACCTCGTCCAGTGGCAGAAGATCATCAAGCGAACATCCGAGCGCACGCGCGAGTCTCACGAGCACGTTCAGAGCCGGGATGTACCTCTCCTCCTCGATATCCCTGTACGTCCGCACGGTGAGTCCCGCGTGAGTCGCCATGTTCTCCTGCGTGAGCCTTGCCTTCTCCCTGAGTTTTTTCAGATTTGTCGCGAGTACGTACTCGACCGGCATGCGCTGTCCAAACATGTCATGAAGATATCACCATCGAATGCCCACCTCAAGCACCCTGTTGTTACATCCGGCCTGTGAGGGTAGAATGTTGACATTCCATTTGCAGGAGAACGCAATGTTAAGAAAACCAGTACTGCTGCCAGTAATAATCATTCTTGTTTTCACGCTTCTAATAGTAATGCTCGTGTCGTCGTGCGCACCACCCACGTCAACAGCGATGTTCGGCGACCGCATCGGCCTTCTGTATGTCGAGGGTGTGATAATGTCCGGGGGCGCGACTGATGATCTGTTTGGTTCCCAGAACGCGACAAGCGACAGTATTGTCGAAACCATTGGCCAGGCGATCGATGATCCCGGGATCAGAGCGATTGTCGTTCGGATCAACTCGCCGGGCGGATCGGCCGCGGCCAGCCAGGAGATATACGACGCGTTTAAGCGATTCAGCGACACCGGACGTCCGGTGATAGTGTCGATGGCCGACGTGGCCGCGTCGGGCGGTTACTACATCGCCGCGCCAGCGGACGAGATCTTCGCCAATCCAGCCACCCTGACCGGATCGATCGGCGTCATCATGCAGCTTCTGAACTACGAGGGCCTTCTCGACTGGGCCAACGTGTACGATGAGACGATCAAGTCGGGCGAGTTCAAGGACATCGGGAGCGCGATGCGTCCGATGACCCCGGAGGAGCGCGAACTTCTCCAGGATATGCTCGACCAGGTGCACGACCAGTTCAAGGAAGCTGTCATGGAGGGAAGGGGATACACTCGCGAGGAGATTGACGAGATCGCGACCGGAATGATATGGAACGGCGAGGACGCGCTTGAGCTTGGACTTATCGACAAGCTCGGTGGACTCCAGGACGCGATCGACCGTGCGTCGGACCTCGCAGGACTCGGGGAGAATCCGGTTATAGACGAGATCGGTCAGACTGGCCTGTTCGATCAGTTTTTCGAGGACATGGGTTACTCTTCACAGTTTGCCCCTGAATCGGGCAACCCGCTTCTTGATCTGCTGAACCAGGGCTTTTCGTCGGGACAGAATCCGCTTTTCAGGCTCTACTCACTTGCACTACTCGACACGCGCTTCGTGGGCAGTCAGTCGGGTATCATGTATTGAGCTTGGTTACAAAACAGTATTAACTGTAAGGCCTTTCATAACCTGAATCGGTATCGTTACCCTACCGTGATTGTAGATTGACGCTGCAATTGTGTGACTATTTATATCACTCAGGATTGCGGGGAAATTACGTCAGGGATAAGCCGGTTCCGGGGTGTCGGGAGTTTTCACGCTGGCAGTATAGTTTTCTTTAATGCCCAGTATGCGAAGGCCGTTAAAAATGACGAATAGTTCCGATGAGAAGTGAAGTATCGCGCCGGTTACCGGGCTGATAAAGCCAAGAATGGCAAAAACGATCAGAACGAGCGCTACCACTATACTCACCGTTAGATTGATATTTATTATTTTTCGCACGTTATCCGACAGGTGTACGAGGAATGGAAGAAGCATCAGCTCATTTCTCATAAGTGCCGCGTCTGCAGATTCCAGTGCTACCTCGTTTCCCATTGCGCCCATCGCAATGCCGATGTCCGCATTATTCAGTGCGAGTGCATCGTTAACCCCGTCACCGATAAAGAGGATCATATTTCGCGATGATGAACTTCCCCTGGCCAGCTTTCTTTCTTCTTCTACGATTGTGTTCTTGGAATCGGGAAGGCAGTTTGACTCCACACGGTCGAAATGAATCTGGTCCGCGAGAACGTCGGCGGGGCCCTGCCTGTCGCCGGTAAGAAGAACGGTACGTCCTACCCCGAGCGCATGCAGGGCATCGATGGCTTCGGGTGCGTCGGGACGCATTGCATCGTGGAGGAGCACAACTCCCGCAAGATCCCCGTCGATACCAATCCACGAGGTCGTTCCCTGGTAACCGCCCAGAACCGATTCTATCTCCATCGGGATTCCATTTGCTTCGCCGACCCATTCGCGTTTACCCAGCCTGTAAGTCGAACCATTGCAGCTGACTTCAACTCCCATCCCGGGATACTCGGTCAAATTCAACCCTTCCGGTTCAGGGACATGTGACGAGACAGCTTTCGATACGGGATGCGAGCTTCCGGACGCGGCAATCTGTGCGGCCCTTGTAATGTCGCTTTCCGTGTACGGGGGGAGCGGTATATAGCGGTCAACCGAGGGTTTACCGAATGTAACGGTGCCTGTTTTATCGAAAATTACCGTCGATGCACGTCCGGCTCTCTCGAGGAATACCCCACCTTTCACGAGGATTCCTTTTCTTACCGCAAGTGCAAGCGCGGGGATAATTACCGCGATACTTGACAGAACCAGCGCGAAAGGACAGGCAACTACCAGTATCGTGATCGCGCGCATCGGATCGCGCGTGATGATGAAAGTTACCGCTGCAATCAGGAGAATAAGCGGAAGAAACAGCCTTGCAGCCTGTTCGATGATACGTGCGATCGGGAGCCTTGTCTTCTCGGCTTCGCGAAGCGATTCGATAACCTGCCCGAGTGATGTCTCGTTACTCACCCTTGTTACATCAACTTCGATTCTTCCCGTAATATTGACCGTGCCATGGAAAACCTCGGTACCCTTGTCGGCCTCAACATGATTTGATTCGCCGGTAAGATGTGACAGGTCAACCGAGGTGAAGCCTGAGGTGATGATTCCATCAGCGGGTATTACCTCCCCCGGATATACAGCGATTTTATCTCCGGCTGCAAGCTGGTCGGACTGTATATCGGTTTCAGTTCCGTTAATTATTTTGTGAGCCGTACGTGCGGTCAGCTTGACGAGATTTTCCATCACCGCGCCGGCTGTTCGAATCCCACGCTCCTCTGCGAGATGCCCGATTTCCATTATCAGCGCGACGAGAGCGGCTGTAGTGTATTCACCGGCAATTATTGCCGCGATTACGGCAATGGCGACAAGCTGATCCAGTTTCGCTCCGGGTTTGTCCGAAAAGAATTCCCGGGTACCGTTTATGACGATCCTGTAGCAAGCGATTACAACCGCTATCAGAAGACACAATCCGGGGATTACTCCATACTGCCCGTAATCGGGGCCTGCAGAAGATGTAAGCGACAGTTTCTCAATGATAACGCCGGTTACAAGGAATGCTGCCGCGATGAGCACACGCCAGAGCGTCAACTGCCAGCCGGGTTGATGCGATACATTAAGGATTTCACTTTCAGCTTTATTCATCATTTATATACCGGATTCGGGATCAGCGGAATTCTTCAAGTTCCTCCCTGTCAAAATACGGCATTCGTTCAGGAGGTATTACCTCCGGTGGAATTATCATCCGTCCGCCGACTGGAGGTCCGGGCAGAATGTACCTGCTTCCGACATTCACAAGAATTCTGCTGATCGACTCGTTCCAGATCCACGCCCGGACAAGTTCCGGCTGCTGGAGATATTCGTCAAGAATTGAAATGAACCTGTCGGCTTCCGCTTCCGCAGCGCTTGTTGCCTGCGTGCTGTACGCGTTCGCCTGGTTGACGATACTGTTGGCCTGCGCCCGTGCATTTGGGATCTTGACGGCACGGTCGGATTCCGCGAGTCTTACTGCAGTCTCTTTATCAATTGCGGCGTTCTGGACATCAAGAAACAGTGGAAGGATATTCCTCGGCGGTATCAGCTCGTTGATCTCGACCGAAAGGACGTTAATGCCGATACCGCTTCTTTCAGACTGTATGTCCGTGAGCGAGTCAAGCCTGGCCTGTGTACGGGCCATGACAAGGTTTGCCAGGTACGCCTTGCCATCCGTGAGAATGAAATCAACATCAAGCTCACTGACGGCCTGAACGAGTTCCGATTCAATTGCCTGCTGCAGGAACAATTCCGGGTCATCGGTAAATAACGCGTAATTCACGGCGTCCGAAATCTGGTACTTGACCGTCAGCTTTGTCACGACTACGTTAAAGTCCCCGGTGATGCAGTAGTTCTGCTCGAACGGATGAAAGCTTCTAACCGATGCCGCGTTTGCAGTGTCTGCCTGCCAGAACGTGTCGATACTGAGTTCACGGACAACAACCGGGGATGGCACGCGGGTAATCCTGTCGAGGGGATGCGGCAGTCCTATGTACAGTCCGGGCTGAACGACCCCGCCACCCGCGGTGATCAGCTTCCCGAGCCTTGTAACAACACCTACTTCCGTTGGCTGGATCACACGCACACCGGAGAGTATGAAAACCACCACAAGGATGATTACCAGTGCACGAAAGACATGTGGGCCCCATCGATTGAGGTATCTCTCCAATTTATCTATTTTCGGAAGCCTGATCATTAATCTTCAGTTTCGGAACTTTCGAGCATGCTGAATGGCATGGCATCGGTGTCGAGTATCAGCGTGGAATTTACTCCGAGCACTTCTTCAAGTGTCTGAAGCGACCTCAGGAACAGGTAAAATTCAGGATCGCGGGAGTGGGCATCCGCATAGATTCTTGCAGCTTCGGCATCAGCATCGGCTCGAATCTCCTCAGCACGTTGTTCGGCCTCGGCGAGTATCTGCGCCTTCTCCAGATCGGATTGAGAAATTATCGCAGCCGCCGCCTGCTGACCCTCAGCACGGTACTGGGCCGCGTACTGCTGACGCTCGGCGCGCATCTGTTCGAATACCTGCGTGATGTTGTCCTGCGGGAGTGCAACCCGTAGGATTCCCACACTTTCAACCGTGATCCCGAGCTGATCGCCTGCGGCAGGTTCGACCATGTTGAAAATTTCCTCTTCAATTTCATCCACCATGAGGTTATCCTCATCGGTCGAAATCAGGGCTGTCAGCTCGTACCTGCCGAGGACTGCGTTCTTCGCGTTTGTAACCATGCCGTCCAGGCGAATTTCCGCAGAGTCCCTGTCGCCAACCGCCCTTAAGAACTTCAGCGGATCCTCGATCTGCCATACCACGTTGTTCAGGAGGATCACGTTACGTTTGTCGCTTGTCAGTGTCTCGGTGAAGGACGTCTCCATGATGTGTTTGCGGGCGTCGAACCTGTAGACACTCTCTATTGGCCATGGAAGGCGAGTATGAAGTCCGCAGTCGGTGATCACCCTGACCGGTGTTCCGAGTCTTGTAACTGTCGCGCTTGTGCCTTCATGTACCTGGAAGGTAAACAGTGACAATAAAACAAGAAACAGAACCAGGACCCCAATTATTATTTTAATTATCTTCAGCATGGTTTTATCCCAACCTGTAGAACATTCGTGTTTATTCAAGTTCGAACCAGAGGGGACTGTAATCATTACCGCCGTTACCCTCCAGGAACTCTCTCTCGACTATGTAAAGACGCTTCCCGGCAAGGGCAAGCGTAAGAGCTTCGTACCATCTTCTGGTCATGTAGACTTCCCGATCAGGCTCGATTGCCTCGGCAAGGGTTGTGAAACTGTAAGCCTCGCCTGTCGCAGTCGAAACCTGCCCGAATGCATATCCGCTCGCCCCGTCTATCATTGTCTGGGCACTGGCCCTGGCTTCCGGGATAACCTGTTCCCTGTAGGTCTGACCGAGAATTTTGTTTTTCTCCTGCTCGATCAGCGAACTTACAACTGCCTGGTATGCATCCGCTATTTCAAACGGTGGGTGAATCGCAATAATGGCGACGGTGGTAATCTCAATCCCGATACCTGAATCATCGGCCCCTTCCTGTATCTGCAGTCTTAAATCTTCGGAGAGTTCGGACCGGTTGATTGTAAGAAGCCTGTCAGTATCCGTATTGCGAGTTACAGCGTAAATGGTCTGGTATGCAATCTGTCTCAGAACAGCCTGTGGATCGGAATAAGTGTACGTGTAGTCATAAATGTCAGATATCCGGTAATAGATTTCAATGTCAAAGGAAATAACTTCGTTTCCCGAGGAGGTTACGAAACGGTCCTCCTCAATTCCATGAGCCGCGGACCAGATGAGATCGGACCTGGTAAGCTCGTCGGTGACGTTGAATCCGACCAGCATATGCTGGAGTTTACGGGCCGGCTGTATCCTTACCCTGTCCATGGGCCATGGCAGACCCAGATGAATACCGGGCTCCATAACATCGCCAGTGATTACGCCGAATCTCTCACGTATGCCCTGCTCGTTTACTTTGATCTGTGTGAGGGATGTAACCGCCCAGAGGACGAGCAGTATCGCCAGCAGGACCTTGGGAGCTGCGTCTTTGAAAAACTCGCCAAGCCATGAAACGCGCCCGGATGTTACTTCTGATGGATCATCCATCCGTATAAACCTCGGTTCTGATAATAACCTATCAGGATTCAATTATAACAGCAATGATCGAACTGAACCATTATCCACTGGTTCGATCTGGTTTAATCAGCTAAATTTAGGAAACCTGTGCTACAGATAAATGACAACTGTTTGAAATGTTTAATGCGCTTTATATTAATATTTCTACAATCTCAGTTATTTAAAATGGCGAAAAATACGTTTAATGCCGATATCATTTGCGGAAATTGATTTTTTTTGCTTACTTATTAGTGAAAGATATCAAATCATTGATGCCAAAAGGGACAGACGTCATTAAATTGACATGGGAGGCAATACATGCGTTTCCAGCTTATCAATATCGTAGTGGTTATATTTATCATATTATCGGGATGTTCCGGATCGGATAATCCGAACCCGTTAGTGCCTGCAGAAGGAATTGATATTACGCAGCAGGTCAATAAAGATGCTGATGACAGTGCGAAAAGGTACCGGACGCTCTGGGGATTCTACCAGTTCGAGTATGATCCGGAGACAAACACCTGCGATGTGATTCCTGTGAGGAACGCGTCCGACCACTTTAACCTGCTTGGTTTTCTGGAGACGTGGCCGTGCACAAACTGTGTCAGGGTTATCGGGGTCGAAACCACCGCATGGGACACGCTGGACTTTACCGTCGAGATACGTCACCCGTTCGCGGCACCCAATTTCACTGCATTCGATGTTCGCGGAATCGCGATGTTTGAGGGGGGATTTGAATTTCCGGACGCGAATTTCACAATCCCGGACGCATCCATGGGTACAGGCGAACTGATCAATGCCGATGGGTTCACATCGCTTTACTCATGGTGGACGGTTTCGTTCGGACCTCCCGACTGGCAGACATATATAAAGGGAAAGTTCGCGACAACGACAACACCATCCGCGGCCATCAATGGTTATAAAAGATTCGAGTCACCGGGAATTAACAACACAAGACGTGCGTTCTTCGCGGGAGACACCCTTACGAACAACTTCGATATAGATATGCCGGACAGCACCTTTATTTTCGGCTACGCGGTTGACGCGTCATGGGCGCCACCATCGGTGACTCCGGTCACTGACCCGATAACGGACTTCCCACCCGAAGCCAATTGTCCTGAACCATATAAAATCGAAGTCACCCTCGACCCGGTCGGTCCCGGACTCGACCTCGGCAGCGGTACGGTCGATCTTATCATCGATGTGTACGACGCGGTACCGGAATCGCACGATGCCCCGGTTGTTGAATGCCCGGACATTATGGTCTATCCCAAAACCGCTGTGCTTGAAAAACACTACGATGGTTATTCGCGGTACAGAACGTTTATCTCGAACATATCTAATCCATCACCGACGGAAGGCGATTTCAAATGTCTTGTGAGGGTACGGGACAGCGAGGACCCGTCCTCAGAAGACTGGCTTGACCTGACTGCGTATGCGGTGACAGAGGTAACAGTAACCGATTCTACTCATGGTGGATGGGCCCGAACGTGGGGTGGCGATATAACCGATGGTGCCGCGGGAGTGTGCGCGGATCTCTACGGGAATGTATACGTGGTTGGATACTACAATGGCACGGTCGATTTCGATCCGACTGACGGGGTCGATGAGCATACATCCGCCTCGGATTCTGCGGATGCCTATCTCACAAAGTACGACAGCCAGGGAAACTACCAGTGGACGCTTACATGGGGCGGCGGGGGTACTGACGGCGCCAACGCTGTGGCAACAGACAACAATTGGAATATTTTCGTTGTCGGTCAGTGGGAAGCGG
>Ga0272443_10002762_pt1 | contig 21753 bp, 17 predicted proteins | sample SSMAcet12_FD_193581 | JGI IMG/M metagenome (GOLD analysis project Ga0272443, IMG submission 193581) | Marine sediment archaeal communities from Little Sippewissett salt marsh, Falmouth, MA, United States - SSM-Acet-12 | ecosystem: Environmental > Aquatic > Marine > Wetlands > Sediment ... | reverse complement strand
GCACCGACGAACCCCGGGTGACGGCGGGACACGACGTGGTCGCCGGCTCGCTGGAAGGCGCTTGCGTGAAGGCCGGCCACAAGGTGGTGGCCCGCACGCTGGCGCTGGACTCCATCGTCGAGTGCTTCGGAAGGTTTTTCTGCGAGCGCGGCGAGGTGCGCGGTTCGAACATCCAGGCCGTGGCCGGGATGATGGTCAACAACGTGGGCACCGAGGACGGCGTGGCCAACACGCTGACCGTGGGACTGACCCGCAGGGTTGCCGCGCGGGTCCGGGCGCTGGACGAAAAGATCAAGGAACTCCAGAAGGCCGCCGAAGTGGTCTTCTACGCCTTCAGGAAGAAGTACTCCGACGTGCTCCGCGACCGGTCGCTGCGCGAGAAGATGTCTCCCGCCGAGCGTGCCGAGTTCGAGGAGGAGAAGAAGACCGCCTCGCAGCGCCAGGAGACCATGACCGACGAGGTCGGCAGGCTCAGGGCCGAACTCGAGGAGCTCAGGAAGGAGTTGCTGGAGAAGCCCGGCGCGACGGTGGTGGTAACCGGCACGGTGCATCCCTCCTGCACCGTCTACGTCCGCGACGAGAGCCTGGTGATCCGGCCCGGCAAGCCCCGGGAGCGCGTGGTGTTCTTCGAGAAGAAGGACCCGCCCGGCGTGGGCAGCGAACCGTACGACCCGGCGCGCATGGCCTCGGTCGGCGAGGAGAACACCTACGTCGGCGCCGGCGGTAGCGGGGAGACCGTCGAAGACCCCGACGGGCTTTGCGTCCGCGTGAAGGAAGGCGGCATCAACTCCGCGGATCTGGCGGCGGAACTCGACCGTTATGCCGCGGCGGGGCCGGAACTGGCGGCCACGGCCGTGCGCATCGCCAACGAGGCCGCCAGGGAGGAGCGCTACGCCAAGCCCGCCGTCCTGGCCGCGGAAGCGGGTGCGTGGCTGAAGGTGGCCAGAGCTTCGGACGCCGACGGTTGCAGGAAGGCCGCGGTCAGGGCGCTGACCGTCTGCGAGAAGGCTCTGGGACTCGACGGCTCGCACCCGCGCGCGCACAGCACCGCGGGCCGGGCCAACTACCTGCTCGGCAGGTTCAACGACTCGCTCGCCGCCCACAAGCGCGCGGTCGAGTCCGTCAATCGCTACAGCGCGGAGAAGAACTCGGCGGTGGTTCACTACGAATTCGCCGAGACCCTGCGGGGCATCGCCGAGGCACTCGCCGGAAAGGCACCCGACAAGGCCGCCGACCTTTGGGAACAGGCCGTCTACCAGTGCGAGGACTACCTGTCCAAGGAGCCCAACGGCGCCGAAGTCGATGCCTGTCGCCAGATCGTCGCGCGCGGTCGGGAGGCACTCGGCACCGAAGGCCGCGAGGGGGCCGCGGTGCAGTAGTGCCTCGCCCGGGGCGCGGGAGGCCGGCGAGTCCGCAGGGAGCGGTCAGGTCTTCGTCCCCGGGCGCGGTTGCCCTCGGCCCGCGCCCCGATCTGTAATCCCGTGCGAAGGAGGTCGGCAGCATGTCCGAGACCAAGCGCGGCCGGCAGGTCTTCCGGCTGTTCTGCATCATCGGGATCCTCAAGAGCCACGAGCGCAACGGCATCACGGTCGAACGCCTGACCCGCGAGCTCTGGGAAGCGATGGGCATGTCGCCCGAGGAGAAGATCAGCTCGCGCACCGTGCGGCGGGATCTCGACGTCCTCGAACGTCAGATGCGCTGCATCGAGAAGCGTGGCGGCAAGTACTTCCCGGGCGAGGCGGTCCGCGACGGGATCAAGGTGGGAACCACTTACGAGGAGATGCTCTCGGTGTTTCTGGCCGCGCACCTGCTCCAAGGGCACCAGGGCACGCCGGTGCGCAACGGGCTCGACTCGCTGTGGGAGAAGTTCAGCCCGATGCTCAACCCCGGATCGCGCAAGCTCTTCCGTGCGATGCAGGACGCCTTTATCATCAAGGCCGACGCCGACAGCGCCCGGCCCGACGCTGACATTGTCAACAACCTCTACCTGGCGATCGAGCGCAGCTGCACGGTGAAGCTGCTCTACCGGACGATCCACGCGCGCGAGGCGTACGAGGCCTACTACGACCCCTACGCGATCGTCTACCACAACGGACGCCCCTACCTCGTGGCCGAGTCGCACCGCCGGCGGGAGGAGGGGGCTGTGTCGGTCATCTCGCTCAAGGTCTGCCGCATAAGGGGCCTCACGTTCACGGGCAAGACCTTCACGCGCCCCACGGAGCTGGCTATCCGCAGGAAGCTCGCCGGCAGCGTGGGGATCTTCGTGGGCGGCAGAAAGAAGAAGTACCGCGTGCGCCTGAGCGCCTTCGCCGCGCGGCTGGTGGGGGAGGATCCCTGGCACTCGACGCAGAAACTGCGCAAGACCGGGGAGGATCGTTACGTCCTCACTCTTGAGGTCGACAACGCCATCGAGCTCACGCCGCGCATCCTGGCGTTGGGCCCCGACGCGGAAGTGCTGGAACCGGCAGGCTATAGGTCAGAGATCGCGGCGAAGCTGATCGAGGCGGCGGGAGCCTATCAGGCCGTTGAAGAAGGTGCCATCGGCACCGAGCCTGATAAAGGAGAAAGGAGAGAGTAGACCGCCCTTCGACCCTTCGGCAGGCTCAGGGCAGGCAGGCTCAGGGCCTCTCTATGGAAAAGCCTTGAGCGCAGTCGAAAGGCAGGAGAGGCAAGTGCCGCGATCTCGCGGTCTGTGTCCTGCAATGTGAAAGATTCCACGGCTCTCCTTTCTGCTTTCACCTTTCCCCTGCTCTGCAGGCCGTTTTTCAACGGCCTGCTATGGCCGCTGAGCTGCGGGTCCCAGGCTGACTGCTGAGTGCGAAATCGGTTTGGATTTCGATATCGATTTCGGGGGCGAGGTTGAAGTGGAAGTCTCAATCGAAATCTGAATCTGAATCGCCAGCCCTGGTACTCATCCGTAACTGCAACATTATCGGACGCCATTGTTCATCCTGAGCTCAACTGCGTTACGCCATCGTAGCATTGAGTATTATGTCCCTGAATTCGAGGGGGCGTTTTCGATGGATATTTCGTGGCTGGAGGCTGGCCCTTTGACCTTGGTTGTCACGCTGGAACCTATGAGGGTGAGAGGGTGCATGGATTTCGGTGGAGGATCACGGATGGCTGGTGGGGCTGGATTCAGGTCGAACGGACACGGGGCGGGCGTGGTGTCGCGGGGCTGCGGCCCGCGGGCGTGGGACGCGCCGTGGGCCGAGGAGATTCTGCTGTCTGCGGAGGAACAGGCCGACGCCGAGCGCTGGGCGACGCCGACGGACCCCGAGCGCTTTACGCTGATGGAGGCGGAGCTCTTCCCTCCGCCGCAGAGGGCCGCGCACGTTCCGGAGTGGGCCCTGGCGCGGGCGCGCTGCGGACACGTCGTTGAGGCGCTCGAGGGCCTCAAGAACCTCGAGGGCATGCGCGACGCCCCGTCATACGTCGAGATCCGGCGCTGCCGGGCGGGCGTGCTGCGCTACAACTGGCACCTGCGCGAGGCGGCCAAGGAGCTTGAGCGCAACCTCGACCCGCTGCACAGCGACAGCCTGTCGCTCGGTCAACTGCTCTACGACCTGCCGCCGCTGGTCGAGATGTACGCCGAACTCGGCGAGTTCGCCCTCGCCCGCCGGAGAATCCTCCAGTATCTCGATGGCATCGACGACTGGCTGGGACTTCTCGAGAGCGACGTGCGCCCCGCCGGGGGCAACGACGGCAACTGGCGCGCTCTGGCCACCATGCTCCACAGGAGCGTCGCCTGGATCCGCAGGATCCAGGCGATCGTGCCGGGCATGGACCTGGACGAACCCAAGCGCCGCATCCTCGAGGGCCGCCGGCAGATCGAGGGCCGTCTCGCCGGCCGTTTGGGAAGGAATTGATATCCATGAAGACGACTGTATTGCCCGCACCGGTATCCTGGTGGGGCCGAAGCTCCGGCAGCAGGAAGCGGGGGGCGCCCGCCCCGCTGCGGGCGCGGACCACCGCTTCCTGGGCGCGCGAGGCGCGACAGTCTTCCGACTTCGGCGTTGGGATCGCGGCCCGCGGAGGGCGGAGACAGGTCGTTCGGACCGCGGGCTGCTTTCCCGGGGGGCCGGGAGCGGCGACAGAGCCCAGGGGGCGCCTAGTCCCTTACCTGGGGGCGGCCGCCGTGGTCTTCGCCCTGGTACTCAACATCCGGCCGCTGCTGGCGGCCTTCGTCTACGCGGTGGAGCTGTTGCGCTGGCACTCCAACACCTAGCAGGCCGTTGAAAACGGCCTGCTCGAGCAGGAGAGCAGTTGTACAGTCGAGCAGTCGTTCGACGTGGCTCACGACCTCAACATGAGCGACCCTGAGCTTGTCGAAGGGTGGATGCGGAACGGACCACATTGGGAAGGTTAATCCTCTCCTGCGTTCCACCCTTCCGCTGCTCAAGTGCTCAACCTGTTCCCCGGATCACTTCTTCAACGGCCAGCTGGGCTTTCAGGCGGCAATGCTTGCCTCCAGCCCCTCCGATACGTATCCTGTAAGCGGCAGGTATGCGGAGGTGAGGTCTCTTGAAGCCGTTGTGCGCCAAGTGCAAGGTCCCGCTGGAACGCTCCCCGGAGAACGGGGCTCTGGCGTGTCCCTCTTGCGGCGATGCCTTGCACCCGGTCTCGGGATCGGAGAACGGATTCGGAGCGTGCCCCAGCTGTTCTCGCGAGCTCGAATACGACGCGGCCCTCGGCGTTCGCTTCTGCCCGGCGTGCGACGAGGCGCTACGCCCCAGGGTCCCGCCACCGGCTCGCAGGAGCCCGCGCGCCGATGTGGGGCCCCCCGTCGAAAAAGCGACTGCTGCCTCTCCGCCTGCTCCGGAGGAAGCCCCTGCCGTTCGCGCGCGTCCTGCGCCTCCAGTTCCGGAGGCTGCCGCGAAGGAGTCCGCGAACGCAGAAGAAGGGGAGGACGAGGGGGCCGCCGGCCTCGACACCAGGACGCACCCCGCGGTGCACTCCGAGGGCGAGTGCCAGGTGCTCACGTTCCACGGCAGGGTCGGCGAGCGGGAGTACGACGAGTTCAAGACCGCCGTGCGCCGGGGGGTCGAATCCGGAGCACTGCGGCTGATCGTCGACCTCGGGATGGCCACCTACATTTCCAGTTCGGGCCTGAGCGTTCTCATCTGGGCCAACGGCGAACTGGCCGAGCGCGGCGTGCGCATGATTATCGTCAACGTTCCCCAGCGGACCCGCAAGCTCCTCCAGATCATCAGCGTCGACCACCTCCTGGAGTTTGCCGGCGACGTTCGTGAAGCCATCGAGCGGCCCGACCGCGGCGCAGCCGAATGAGCGAGACGGTCCGGGGCTGCTCAACGTCCTTCCGGGTCAGGCGCCGGTTGACCTCGAACCTTCGTCTTGCTCCCAGTGCACAATGTGGGTATACTGGCGTCAGCATCGTGGGTTCAATGGCTTCCGACCGACGGGAGGACAGGCATGGCTGAACTGCACTCCGGGATGACGCAGGAGTATCGCGCGATTCACCGCGCCAAGATCCTGGACCTCGGCAAGCGCGCCGAAGAGTTCATCTCCATGGCGCTCCCGGACATCATCCACATCTGGGTGCTGGCCAAGCTTGTCGGCGCCGGCAAGGAAGGCGCGGCCATGAACGACCTGCGCGCCGGCATGGAAACGCCCAAGAGCGAAGTGCTTGAGGCCGTCGCACGCTTTGACAAGCTCGAACTGGTTCGTACCTCCGGCGTGTTCAGCAAGACCTACTACTTCCGCCGCGAGGAGAAGTACTCGGACATCGCCATCAAGCTGGTCAAGCTCTGGAAGCACCCCCAGGGCCACGCCAGCGTCCTGGAGGCCATCAAGAGCCTGGTGGCGAAGAAGCAGGAAGAGAGACCGGGCTGAACACTGCAGGTTGACCGTCGGCGGCGCTTGGCCGGTGATCCGTGACCGGTGACCGGTGACCGGGGACTGCTTTCCTTACCTCCAATCGGAACTCGGGATTTGACGAAAGGAACTGGTAGGCTCGACGTCGTATGGGCGGATTCTGGAGACCGCTCATGCTCGCAATTACCGAAACACGTTCCATGGCTGCACTCAGGGAGTCGGAGGAGGCCTGCCTGGATTTCGAAGCGCTGGCCGCGACCGAACGCGAGGGGCTGATACGCTTCGCAAGGGGCATGCTCGCGGACGCCCACGAGGCCGAGGACGTAGCCCAGGAGGCGCTGATGCGCCTCTATCGCGCCTGGGGCCGCCAGCGCGACCCCAAGGCCTACCTCTACAAGACCAACGCCAATCTGTGCCTCGACCACCTGCGCCGCCGCGGGCGGGAGATCCCGCCGCGCGAGTTCCGCCTTGCCCGTGAACCGCTGGAGGTCCGCGAGCGTCGCGAGGCCGTCCGGCGGGCGCTGGCCGAACTCGCTCCCCGCGAGCGCGCCGCGGTGCTGTTGCGCGAGGCCCAGGGTCTGAGCTATCGCCAGATCGCCGGGGCGCTGGAGGCCAGCGTCGAACAGATCACCAACTGGATTCACCGGGGCAAGCTGCGGCTCAGGAAGCTGCTGACCCCGTACGTGACCAGGGGAGAGATGCGATGATTGCCTGCGAAAGAGTAACCGAAGTCCTGGTGGCCTTCGACGACGACCAGCTCGACGCCGCGCGCACCGCCGCCGTGGAGCAGCACCTCACCGGCTGCGAAGCGTGCAGGCGCGAACTGCAGGAGCTGCGCGACGCAATGAGCGCGGTGAGCGACTACCTGGACTCGCCGGCCGAAACCGCCGGTGCGCCCGGAGTCACCGGGCACCGCGGCCGGGCCTGGGGCCGGCTGCTGGCCGCCGCCGCGGTTCTGTTCCTGGTAGCCGGCATGGGCGCCCTGCACTTCTTCGGTACAGGCCACGCCGACGCCCGCGAGATCACCCGCCAGGCGCTCGAGAGGTTCGAGGGCTGCGACAACGTCCGCTACGACCTGAGCTTCGTGCTGCCCGACGGCAAGGCCGTAAGGCGCGGGGAACTGGTGATGGGCTCGGGCGGCCGCAGCCTGCTGCGCTACAGCTACGCAGGCATCGAGTACTTCTTCGGAAACGACGGCAGGAACAGGTGGATGGGTATCAGGTCCTATCCGGGCGCGCCGGGTACCTTCGCGGTCGGCGCCGACGTCGCCGCCGATGCCGGTGCCGATGGCGGCATGGTGGAAAGCCGCATCCCCGACCTCCACGCCTGGATGAAGCGTTTCAAGGAAGACCAGAAGGCCGAGCTCAAGATCCTTCTCAGGGAGAAGGTGGGCGAGCGCGACTGCACCGCGATACGGGCCAGCATGCTCGAGGAAATGGGCATGAAGATGGTCACCACCTTCTGGATCGACGACGAGGACCGCTGGGTGCGGCGCATAGAAATAGACTTCCTTGGCATGGCCAGGGTCCGCCTGGAACTGGCCGAGACCGACGCCGAGGTCGACGGGAAGACTTACGGCCACCTGCACTACGCCACCAGGGGCAGCCGGGTCATCCCCCGGGATCAGTTCCTGGGAACGTTCGGCGCCCACAAACAGGGAACAGAGCTGAAAGGCAAGATGCCGAGAGAGGAGTTCTGAGATGAGAGTCGCCCGCACTATTGCCGCCTTCGTTCTGGCAGCACTGGCCTCGACCTGCGCCCGAGGCGCCGAGGCAAAGGGTGTCCTGCTGCGCCTGAAACTCGAGCCCGGGCAGGTTCTCAGGATCGAGGGCAGGCTCGACCAGAAGATCACGGTTGCCTTGCCGACGGGGGGCAACATGGTGATGACCAACAGTTCCCGGGCGATCAACCGCGTCAAGGTCCTCAGGAAGAACGAGCAGGGCAACTACGTGATCGAGATCAAGGCCGAGCGAATGAAGGCTGCAAACAAGAGCCCGTTAATGAACTTCGAGTACGACTCGGAGAACGCCGAGGACAGGAAGAAGGAAGGGGCGCTGCTCGGCAGGTTCTACCGGCTGCTGTGCGACACGACCTTTACCGCCACGGTGGACAGCCGCGGGCAGATCCTCAAGGTCGCCGGCATCGAGGGTGTGCGCCAGAAGCTCAGGAAGGCCTTCCCCGAAGCCGAACAGCAGATCAAGATGATGCTCGGCAGCGGCATGGAGAAGAACCTCTGCAGGGTCTTCGCCGTATTGCCCGCCGCCGCGGTGCCCCTCGGCGGAACATGGATCCAGGCCTGCGACGCCGGCAAGATCGCATCGGGCAAGCTGACCATGAAACTCACCAAGCAGGACGGCGGCACGACCGTCGCGGTGCCGACCGCGTACAGCGTCAGGTTCGGCTCGGACGATCCCGACGCGGGGGCCAACCCGATGGCCGCCATGGTGAAGCACATGAAGGCCACCAAAACCAGCGTCTCGGGCAAGACGGTCCTGGACAGCAGGACCGGCGTGCCGCGCAGCAGCACTACAGTTCTCAAGATGGACTACGAGCTGAAGATGCCCGGACAGCAGCAGACCATGAAATACAACCTGGACCAGACCGCCAGCGGCAGGCTGCTGCCGGCTGCGCCCGTGAAGAAGGCAGCAGCGCCCGCCGGAAAGAGCTGAGGCCGGGGCCGGATCCCGTTCCAGGAGAGACCCCGCCGCCCGCAGGCCGGACGGCGGGGTCTCTCGCGCCGTGAGTCGTCGAGGAGCGGGAACCGGCGGGCCGTCTTGAAGCGGCCTGCTAGAACTCCTCGTTGTTGACTTTGGGTTCGGGTTTCCTGCCGCCTTCCTGGCCGCCCCGGTCGCGACCGCCCCACCTGCCGCCACCGGCACCCTCGCGGAAGCGCTTGATCATCCGTTCCATGCGCTCCATGCGCTCGCGAAGCTTGGCGGCCTCTTCCTTCTTGCCTTCCTTTTCGAGCTTGGCGATACGTTCTTTCATCTGGGTTCGCATCTGGTCGGCGCGCTTCCGCATCTCCTCGCGATCGGGCATGCGGCCCCGGTCGCCCCGGTTCGCGCCCCCGCCCGCTTCTGCCGAAGCCAGCTTGAGCTCGTCCTCGAGGGCCTTGGCGGCTTCCCTGGCGCTGAGCAGTTTCCTGGCACGCTTGACCAGGTCGGCCATCTTATCGGCGTCGCGCTTGCGGGCGTACTCGCGGATGAGCCGGCGGATGATGACCGCTCTGGCGAGGGGCTCGGCGGCCTCCTTGAGCAGTTCCTCGAGCTTGGCCGTGCGGTCCTCGACGCCCAGCAGCAGCATGTCGATCGCGCGGATCACGCCCAGTCCCTTGACCTTCTTGAGTTCGGCGGTGGCCTCGTCGGCCTTCTTCTGCTGCCTGTAGATCCGGGCCAGCCATATCCTGGCGAAGCCCTTGGCGTTTTCGTCCTCGGTGTCCTTGATCAGGTCGGTCAGCACCGCGACGGCCTTGTCCTGATCCTGCATGGCGAAGTGCAACTGGGCCAGACCCAGGCAGGCCGCGTCGCGCGCGCTCACCAGGCGCATCTCCTCCTCAGCCGGGTTGCCCCGGCGGCCGGCCCAGGGAGGTCGGCCGCCGCGCCCGCGGCGGGGGTCACCCCGAACCCCGCGCCTGCGATCGCCCCGATCTTTGCGCGCCGCGCGACCTTCGCCGCCGGCCTTCTCGCCTCCTTTACCGGGTGCCTCCTCGGCGCCCAGCGCCAAGGCCATGGTCAGCGCCGGGATCCCGGCGACCAGCAGTATGAGGTGGCGTTTCATGATCAGCCTCCCTTTCTTCGCCTAGAAGTCGTCGTCCGGATCGCCGGCCGCCTTCTTCCGCGCTTCCTCTTTCTCTTGCTTCTTGACGACCTCGTCGTCCTTCTTCTCCTCTGCCTTGCCCCCGTCCTTCTCGTCCTCCCCGGGCGCCCTGGCGGGCCCGGCGGCGTCCGGCTTCCCGGCGTCGCCGGGCTTCTTCTTCGACCGGGCCTTCTCGTAGGCGGCAAGGAGGTCGCCCAGGTGCCAGAGGCGTCTTTCGATGGCGGCCTTGTCGGGGGCCACCAGACCGTCCAGACGTTTGGCGTCGGGAGCGGCGAAGATTAGGCTGGGGCCGCTGGAGATCAGGTAGCGCTTTACGAGCTCACGGTACTTCTTCAGCTCTTTGCGGTAGAGCTCCTTGCGCCCGGCTATCTCTTCCTTGCCGGCGGTCTTGTCCACGGGCCGCCGCACGGGGGGCAGGATCCGCACCGGCACGACCTTGGACTTGCGCACCGCCCGCCGGGTGCTGTTGGCGTCGAAGGTGCAGGAGCGGCTCTTCTCCATGAGCTCCCGCGTGCTGAAGAGGATCATCATCGGGCGCTTCTCTTCGGAGGCCAGCCTGGCGGCCGCGGCGAAGTCGGTCATCCACTCGACCGGCTTCTCGGCGTCGCCGGCACGGCCGAGGTAGCTGCCGTCTGAGCCGTTGCTTTCCTTGTTTCTGTCGTAGGCTTCCCGAGCCTTGCGGATCTTGTCCTTCAGCTTCCTGATGCTCTTGCGGCGGGAAGGCCGGGCCTGGGCCTGAGCCCCCGCCACCAGCAGCACCAGGGCCGGCAGCACCAGCAGTCTCTTCGTCAGATTCATGCGCTCATGTCCCCTGACACAGCGCGAACCGAGGAAGTCGCCTTCGGGCGGTTCGCGCGCCCATCTTCCTGCAACCTGCCAAACCAGGCGCAGACTTCTCCGGGAGGCAGTTAACAAACCGCGTGCCACCCGGGTCCGAAAGCAGCCTGAAACTCTAACCGCCTGCTCGCGCAAAGGATAGCACGAAATTCAAGTCCTTCGTTCGGTCTCCTGAGGCTCCGGTTTCTGTGGGAAAGTCCCACTGTGTGGATTCCTGCTACGCCGGAAACCCGGAATCGCACCCGGCAAGCCGCCGGCTCGGGCCCAGGGCTATCGCACTTAGCCCGCGCCGTTCGCTGGACTTCTCAACAACAGTTCCGGGGGCCGACGATTCGCAGTCAACCCCATCCAATTAGGGCAGATGCTTCCGGACCGCGCGGCGGGGCGGGTCCGCGGCACGACGGCAATCAAAGGTCTGCGGAGGCCGGAGCGCTGGCGCGCTTCGCGCCTCACTGCCGCCGGCGCCACCACCCCGGTCGGCCAGAGGACGCCAGCGTTCTGCGACAGCAGAGAGGCGCCCGAATCGGCCCCCACGCAGCCGGCGTGACAGCGCGGGGGGCTGGCGCGCTGGCGTGTCGGTTGCGGGCGGCCGTGCCCTGGCGCGGGAGCGCCACAAGACCGGGAAGAGGGTTCCCCTCATATCAGAAGATGGGAGGGGAACCCTCTGACAACTCCAAACCCTCCCGCCGCCACCCCCCGACAGATTACTCATCGGCCCGCAGTCAAAATCCTGTGGTTTTTTCCGCATCGACTGCTCGACTGTTCAACTGTTCTCCTGCTCTGCAGGCCGTCTTTCAACGGCCTGCTAGCGCCTGCCGAAGGCCAGGTTCTTCTCGCGGTAGTCGCTGGGCGAGACGCCCACCTTGGACTTGAACAGCCGCGAGAAGTAGAGCGCGTCGGCGAAGCCCAGCTCGGCGGCGACCTCCTTGACACTCCTGGCCGGGGAGAGCAGCCTCTCGCGCGCGCGGTTCATCTTGACCGCCAGGAAGTACTGCTTGGGTGCCTGGCCGATTGACGCTCGGAACCTCTTGCGGAATTGCTCGTAGCTGATCCCCTGACTCTCCGCGAATTCGTGGAAGTCGAGGTCATCAGCGTCCAGATTGCGGCGAACCAGTTCGCGCGCGCGATGCACGAGTTCGTCCTCGCGGCGTATGCCGATACCCGCCACCCGGCGATAGATCTCGAACAGGATGCGGTGCAGGAGGTAATTGGCCTGGCGGACGCGCGCGGCCCCTCCGTACAGCCAGAGATCGTAGAGGTCCTCGTAGGCCTCGACGATCCCCTCCACGCGACCGATGTGGTGAACCGGTCGGGCCGGCTCCGGCAGGAGTTCGCCGAAGCGCCGCTTCGCCCCTGCCCCGTCGAAGACCGCCCAGTACTCGGTCCAGACCGCGCCGGGGTTGGGATCGAACTGGTGCCACCTGCCGGGGTAGAGGTAGAAGACCGTGCCGGGAACCACCGGCTCGCGGGGTGTATCGACGTCCTGGAAGTAGCCGTGGCCCTCCAAAACGTACATGATCGCGTGGTACCGGAGCACCCGGCCGCCGGCCGACTCCATTATGGGCGCCTTGTCGGGCTGCAACCCCACCGCACCTACGAGGCTGCCCCTGGCCAGCGAATCCTGCACTCCCGCGTGGAAACCCATTTCCGACACCTCCTCGAACCGTGCACCAGATTATCCATGCAAAGCACCAGCTCGTCCATCGCAGGCGCCCTGCGGGCGGTGTATATTCCTTTCAGGCGACGGCACTGTCGTCCGACAGCAAGGAGCGTCATAGTGACCCGCCCACCGGTCTCCATTATCCGCCCGCAGCACACCCCCCCCGACCGTCGCGTCTTCCAGCTACCCCTCGATCCGCCTTAGGCGCAACCCGGCCGAATCGAGTCTGGACTTCCCGGCGAACTGGCCTTACAACGGGAAGGCCGTCTTCGCCAGACTGCTCGCCACCGTCCCGACACTGCCCGGAGGTCTCTGTCAGGCCATGGAAACCAAGGCCAGATCCCGCTTCTATGTGGCTGTCGATGGAAAGGACACCAACCCGGGAACCGCGAAGCGGCCCTTCGCGACGCTGGAGCGCGCGCGCGAGGCGATACGCGCCGTCAAGTCCCGCAGGGGGCTCCCTCAGGGGGGCATCACCGTCCTGGTCGGTGCGGGCACGTATCGCCGAGACCGTGCCTTCGTCCTCACCGGTGCCGATTCGGGCACGGAGCGATCGCCGATCGTCTACCGCGCCGCCAGGAAGGGCACGGCGCGCCTGTCGGGCGCTCGCGAGCTTCCCGCCTCGCGCTTCGAGGCGGTGCGCGACGAGGCGGTGCTGGCGCGCCTTCCCGCCGGGGCCGCAACTCACGTGCGCGCGATCGACCTGAAGGCACTGAAGGTCGCCGCACCTCAACCGGTCATGGAGCGGGGCTTCGGAATGAACACCCGCTTCGGCCCTTCGGAACTCTTCTGTGGCGGGCAGCGCATGAAGCTGGCGCAGTGGCCGAACGAAGGCTTCGCGACCACCGGAAAGATCATCGACCCCGGCCCGCCGCCGGACATGCCGGACACCCGCAAGCCCCTGGACCTCACCGGACGCCAAGGCTGCTTCGAGCTCCGGAACTCCCGCCTCGAACGCTGGGCGTCGGCGCCCGACGCGTGGATCTACGGCTTCTTCCGATTCGACTGGGCGGACCACTACCTGCCGGTGGAGTCGCTGGACCTGAAACGCCGGCGGATCACGCTGAAAGGTGCCCACCGCTACGGGATGCTCCCGGGAAAGCGCTTCCGGGTGCTGAACCTGCTCGAGGAACTCGACCGCCCCGGCGAGTGGTATTTCGACCCCGGCACCTCCCGGCTCTACTTCTGGCCACCCGAGCGGGCCGGCAGGCCCCGGATGGTGCTCTCGACGCTGAAGGCCCCGCTGATCGACGTGCGCGGCGCCTCGCACGTCGAGATCGCGGGCCTTACGCTGGAAAACGGCCGGGGCCCGGGAGTGCGCTTGCGCGGCGGCCGCGGCAACCGGATCGCCGGCTGCACCCTGCGGGGCCTGGGCCTCGACGGCGTGCAGATCCGGCCGGGTGGCAGCGGCCACTCGGTGCTGGACTGCGAAATCCACGACGTCGGCGAGTGCGGCGTCACGCTGGGCGGCGGAAACCGCAAGACGTTGTCGCCCGCAGGCCACTGCGTGAGCGGCTGCCACATCCACCACTTCAGCCGCACCGCCCGCACCTACCGGCCGGCGGTGAGGATTGCCGGGGTGGGCAACCGCGTCGCCGGCAACCTGCTGCACCACGGCCCGCACAGCGCGATACTGCTGGGCGGCAACGACCACCTCATCGAGCGCAACGAGATCCACCACGTGGTCCTGGACACCGACGACGCCGGAGCCTTCTACATGGGACGAAACCCCAGCCAGCAGGGCGTGGTCGTGAGACACAACTTCTTCCACCACATCGGCAGCAGGCTGGGACACGGCACCTGTGCGGTGTATCTCGACGACGGCACCGTCGGCGTCAGGATCCACGGCAACGTCTTCTACAAGGCCATGGGGCGCTCGGGCAAGTGCTGGGGAGCGGTGTTCGTGCACGGCGGCAAGGACAACCGCATCTGCAACAACGTCTTCGTGAAGTGCCGCAGCGCAACGGGCTTCGCCACCTGGCCCGAGAAGCGCTGGCGCGACTTCCTAAGGGGCCGGACGCGCTTCGGCTACATCGACCGCCGGCTGCACCGGGAAGTCGACATCCGCAAGCCGCCCTACAGCGACCGCTACCCCGAACTGTCGGACCTCGCCGGAAACGCCAATCGCAACTTCGTGCACCGCAACCTGGCGGTCAACTGCGGCGCGATGATCAGCAGCCGGACGCCGGGCAGCCAGGAGGCGACCGAGAACTGGAGCACCCGGACCCCGCCGGGCTTCGTGAAGCCGGAAAAGCTCGACTTCAGCCTGCGCAGGGACTCGGCGGTCTTCCGCAAGATAACCGGGTTCGAACCCATCCCCTTCGGGAAGATCGGCCCGGGCCGCAGGCGCGCGGCGGGCAGCTCCGCTGCAGCCGTGGAGGCGGCCACGAACCCCACAGCACCGCAGGCCGACTTCTACGTGGCCCCCAACGGGGAGGACAGTCACCCCGGGACACTCAAGTCGCCCTTCGCCACGGTGGCCCGCGCGCAGCGCGCGGTGCGGGCGCTCAAAGCCAAGGGTCTGCGCAAGAACATACTGGTCCTGATCCGCGGCGGCACCTACCGCATAGAGAAACCGCTCTCGTTCGACGTCGGAGACTCCGGCACCGAGAAGCACTCGGTGACCTGGGCTGCCTTCCCGGGCGAGAAACCGATCTTCAGCGGCGGCCGCGTCATCACCGGCTGGAAGAAGAAGGGCAAGCTCTGGGTCGCCGAGATCCCCGCGGCGAAGTCCGGCAAGTGGAGCTTCCGCGAGCTCTTCGTGAACGGCCGCCGCGCGACGCGCGCGCGCTCGCCGAACAGGGGATACTTCCGCATCGCCAAGGCGGGACCCGACAGACGCACCAGCTTCAGCTTCCGCGGCGACGACTTCAAGCCCTGGGCGGACTTGGCCGGTGTCGAGGTAGTCTTATTTCACGACTGGTGCACGACTCGAGTGCACCCCAAGTCGCTCGACCCCAAGAGCCGCACCGTCAAGCTCCGCGGTGCGGTTGGCCCCCTTCCCAGCAAGAGCTGGCGGGGATGGGGCGACATGGATCACTTCGAAAAGCACCCCCGATACTTCCTGGAGAACGCACGCGCCTTCCTGGACGCCCCCGGCGAGTGGCACCTGGACGCCAAGGGCGTCGTCAGCTACCTCCCAAGGCGGGGAGAACGCATCGAGGCGACCGAGTTCGTCGCGCCCCTCGCCGAGCGCCTGCTCGAGGTGCAGGGGAAGGACGGCCAGCCTGTCCTGAACCTGCACTTCCGGGGGCTGGCCTTCGAGCACTGCGCCTGGACCCCGCCGCTGAAGTTCGCGCTTCCGTTCTCCCAGGCGGGGCACTACGAGGTGCGCGCCGCCTCCACCGTCGCTAAGGGCCGCCAGCGCATATCCGCGGCCGTCGAACTTCGCGCCGCGGCGGGCTGCAGCTTCCGGGAGTGCCGCTTCGGGCACCTTGGCGGTTGCGGGCTGGAACTGCGCCGCGGCGCCCACCGCAACGTCGTCTCCGGCTGCGAGTTCGCCGACATCGCCGGCAACGGCGTCATGATCGGCGAGGGCGACCTTGCCCGCCGGCGCGGGGAGTCCGGCAAGTACGGCTGGGACCTGGATCCAGAGACGGTCTGCACCGGGAACGTGGTCGCCGACAACCTGATCCAGCGCTGCGGCCAGCTCTTTCCCGGATCGATCGGCGTGTGGGTGGGGTTCACCGAGGGCACCAGAATCGCCCACAACGAGATCCGCGATCTGCCCTACACCGGCGTCTCCGTGGGCTGGATGTGGAACGTCTCACCCACGCCCTGCGCGAGGAACATCGTCGAGCGAAACCACATCCACCACGTGATGCAGAAGCTCTCCGACGGTGGGGGCATCTACACCCTGGGACGCCAGCCGGGCACGGTGCTGCGCGGCAACTACATCCACGACATCCCGCCCAACTCCGGGCGCGCGGAGAGCAACGGGATGTTCCTGGACCAGGGCAGCTCGGAGTTCCTGGTGGAGGGCAACCTCATCCACGCGGTGGGCAAGAGCTCCATACGCTTCCACCAGGCGCGCAACCTCATGCTGCGAGGGAACACCCTGCTGGTGGGACCGAGACAGAACCCCTTCCGCTACAACAGGAGCGACCCGAAGACCATGAAGTTCGGGAAGAACACCGTGATCCAGGCGGCGGCCGGCAAGCCCGTCGCCCGGCGAACCCGGAAGAGCCGGTCGGGCGAGGGACCGGGACACCCCCGAATCATCAGGGAAACGGCCGCGGCAGCAGGCATCCGCAGCCCCCATCGCGAAAGGCTGCTGGCTCCCCCCGGCAACGGGAAAAGGCGGAAATGAGCGGGCGGTGCCTGTCCCTGATAGTCGCGGCGGCCGCCCTTGCCGGCGGCGTTGCCAGCGGAGCAGAAGACATGAAAGCCGACCTCCACGTCTCGCCCCGGGGCGACGACGCCAACCCGGGAACCAGGGCCAGGCCGCTGGCGAGCCTGTCCCGCGCCAGGGACCTGGTTCGCGCCCTGAAGAAGAAGGGCAGGAAGAAGATCACCGTCTGCCTGCGCGGCGGAACCTACCGCCTGGCGAAAACCGCGGTCTTCGGCCTCCTGGACTCCGCCCCCCGGGGAGGGAGCGTCACTTACGCAGCCCAGCCGGGAGAGCGTCCGGTCCTGACCTCAACAACGCCGATTGCCGGGTGGCAGCAGCCGGATAACGAACTCCCGGGCCTGCCGGAAGGCGCACGCGGCAAGGTCTGGGTCGCGGACCTGCCCGACGGCCTCGCCGGCTTCCTGACCTTGTACGACAGGAAGGGCCGCCTGCCGCGCGCGCGCAGCGCAGGCATGAAGCCGACCCGCAAGTACCAGCGGGGCGCCTGGAGGCTGGGCAACCGGCGGATGCCCGCGCCTCCCGAGGCACTGGAATTGCTCTCCAGCCCCGGCGACGCGGAGATATCGATAGTCCCCACCTTCCCCTGGATCCACAACCTCCTGCCGGTCGCGTCGGTGGACAAGAAAAAACGAACCGTCCGCACCTCCGTGCCGGGCACCTACCCGCTGGGCCAGCTCACGTGGGCTCCCGTGCCGGGACCCAGCATGTGGGTGGAGAACACGCTCGCAACACTCGACCGGCCCGGTGAGTGGGTCCTGGACTCCAAGGCCCGAAAGCTCTACCTCTGGCCTCGAGGCGGAGGCAAGCCGGCGGCCATCGGCGCGCCGCGACTGACCGAACTGGTACGGGTCGAGGGCAAGATCGACTACGCCGGCCCCCGGGACGTCCCGGTTCGCGGAATCTCCTTCCGGGGACTGACCTTTACCGGCGGCGACCGCTGGCCATGGGAACCAGCGAAGGCCGGCTGGGGTCTGCAGCACGACTGGGAGATGTTCGACCGGCCCACCGCCCTGGTGCGCTTCCGGGGCGCGGAGGACTGCTCGGTCGAAAACTGCCGCCTGGTCAACAGCGGCGGCAGCGGCGTGCGCCTGGACCTGCACTGCCGGCGCAACCGGGTTGTCGGCAACGAGATCGCCCGCATCGGAGGCGTGGGCGTCCTGCTGGCCGGCTACGGCCCGGGCACCAAGGACGTCAACCGCAAGAACCTGGTCACCGACAACCGCATTCACCACGTCGGAGAGGTCCTCTGGCACTCGGTGGGCATCTTCGCCTGGCAGAGCGGCGAGAACACCATCGCCCACAATCTGGTGCACAACACGCCGTACTCGGCGATCGTGGTCAGCGGGCGGATCCACTGGCGGCGCGACGGGGCCGGAGAGTGCTCCAAAACCATTCGCTGGGACGAGATCAAGACCCCGGTGCGGCCCGGCACCACCTACGCCGCCTGGAAGACGCGCGAGCCCTTCATGCACGGCAGGAAGAACGTGGTGGAACTCAACGAGATCCATCACGTCATGGAGGGGCTCGGCGACGGGAACTGCATCTACGTGTCCGGCACCGGCGGCGGGAACATCTTGCGCCGCAACTACCTGCACGACGTGGACACCCTGCGCGTGAATGCCAACATCCGCTGCGACGACGATCAGCACGAAACGATCATCGACTCCAACCTGATCTTCCGCTGCTGTGGCGAGGGCTTCATCTCCAAGGGCAGAAACCACATCACCAACAACGTGGTCGCCGACCTGCGCCCGCGGGACGGCCGGGGCCGGACCTGCCACCACCAGCGCGGCTACATCGTGCTGCCCTACGGTCACGTCGCGGGATCGGTGATAGAGCGGAACGTGTTCTTCTCCTGCTCGAAGGGGCAACGCGTGTTGACGGAGGGCGGCCAGGAGAAGAGAGGTGTCGCCCTTCTTCGCCAGTGCAAGGCCGACGGCAACCTGTACTTCTGCAGCGCCGCGCCCAACTGGGGCGAGAAACACTTGCGCGAACAGCGCAAGCACGGGATCGAAGAGCACAGTCAGGTGGCGGATCCGCTGTTCGTCGCTCCCGCCAAGGGTGACTTCCGCCTCAGGAAGGACTCCCGCGCGCTGGGACTGGGATTCAAGCCTCTGGACCTGGAAGATGCCGGACCCCGGAGCAGGAAGGTGGCTGAAAGATGAACCGCAAAGCTCTGCCGTACTGTCTGGTTGCGCTCTTGCTGGCAACGGGAACTCTCTTGGGAGCCGAAGAAATGAAAGCCGACCTCTACGTCTCGCCCGGGGGCGACGACGCCAATCCGGGAACCGGGGCCAGGCCCCTGCGCACCATCGCGCGCGCCGCCGAGATCATCAAGGCCGGCGGCACCTGCCTGGTGCGCGGCGGCCGCTACCGCGAGACCGTGCGGCTGACCAGGTCCGGCACGAAGGCCAAGCCGATCCGCTTCCTCGCCGCGCCGGGCGAAACCGTGATCCTCGACGGCACCGAGCCGGTCGCGGGCAAGTGGCAGAAGCACAAGGGCAAGATCTACAAGACAGTCGTGAAGCGCGAATTCGTCCAGCTCTTCGCCGACGGCAAGATGATGCTCGAGGCCCGCTGGCCGAACATCGGATTCGGGGAGATCCTCAGCCGCAAGGGCTGGGCGCCGACGGGGAAGGGCAGCCGCTACGGCAAGATCGTCGACCCGGAGTTGGCGAAGACCGGCGTCAACTGGGACGGCGCGCTGGCCACCCTGAACGTCGCCCACCAGTTCTTCACGTGGTCGCGCCGGGTGGTGTCGCATCGCAGGGGCAGCCGCACGCTGCGCTATCCCAAGGACCTGCCGGTCATCACCCACTACGGGAACAAGACCCGGCCCTGGGAGGACAACCGCTACTACCTTTCCGGCAAGCTCGAGGCCCTGGACAGGGCCGGCGAGTGGTTCCTGGACCCCGAATCCGGAACGCTCTACCTCTGGGCCTTGGGCGGCGACGACCCCGCGAAGCACGAGGTGGCCTTCAAGGCCCGCGACTACGGCTTCGACGGGGAGGGGATCAAGCACGTCAGCATCGAGGGCTTCGAGTTCTTCGGTTGCTCGCTACGACTGACGAAGGCCGAGGGCTGCACCGTAGAAGGCTGCCACCTGCTCTTTCCCACCTACACTCGCGACCTGACCGAACTGGCCGCCAAGCGCAAGCGCAGGCCCACGGTGAGCACGCTGGTCTCCGGCGAGCACAACACGATGCGCAACTGCAGCCTGGCCTTCAGCCCCACCGGCGGCATCACCATGCTGGGTTCGCACAACCTGGTGGAAGACTGCCTGGTTCACGACGTCTGCTGGAACGGATCGCTCAAGTACGTGGGCATCCAGCTGGGCCCCCGGCCCGGGATGGCCGGCGCTCCCGGCAAGGCGCCCCGCGAGGAGGGCAAGAGCGCCATCCGCCGCTGCACGGTCTTCAACTGCGGCAACTCCTGCGTGCACGCCGCGGGCATGCCCCGGATGCGCGTGGAGTACTGCCACATCCACGACGGCGGCCTGGCCTGCAAGGACGTGTCGCTGCTCTACACCCAACTGCCGACGGTCGCCGGCACGGTCTTCGCCTACAACTGGGTGCACGGCTGCCACGCGCCGCACATCGCCCTGGGGATCCGCGGTGACGACCAGACCCGCGGACTGATCGTGCACCACAACGTGGTCTGGGACTGCGACTGGGTTGGCATAGTGATCAAGGGCGACCGCAACAAGGTCCACAACAACACCGTGCTGAGCAGCGGCAGGTGCGATTTGCTTCTTCGCAGCCGGCCCGAACCCAGGAAACCCTGGCGCAAGCAGTGGCCGCTGCTGAAGCGCCAGCACGCCAACACCGAGGCCAGCAACAACTGCGCGCGCAAGACCGGCGCGGGCCAGTGGGGCCCCCCGCCGTCCCTGAGTTGCAGGGGCGGGGACAACTACTCGGGCCGAACGCCGATGCTGGTCGATCCGAAGAAGCTCGACTTCCGGCCGCGCAAGGGCTCGCCGCTGATCGACGCCGGGCGCGAGCTCCCGGGCTACACAGACGGCTTCAAGGGCAAGGCTCCCGACATCGGCGCCTACGAGTTCGGCGGCCAGAAGTGGGTGCCGGGCGTGACCTGGGAGAAGTCCGAGGTCGAGAAACGCATGTACGAAGCTCTGCGATGGTGAGATACGAACGGGCTGCCCTCGTCCGGCGGAGCGGAAAGCCCGGCGCCGCCATTCCCTTGACTCCGCTCGCGGAGGCCTATAGACTTTAGACGGGATCGCTGGTCCCGTTTGCTCGCTTCAGTCATGCGCACTGCTGCACTTGGTGCAGCAGTGCTGGAATGGGGGCCCCAGCGTGCAGCTGAATATCAGCCATCACGGCGACGTGACGGTAATTGATATTGAAGAGCAGCCCAAGAGCGAGGACCTCGACGCTCTGGTCAAGCGCGTGACCAACTTCTGCAAGAGCGGACGCCGCAAGTTCATCCTCAACCTGCGCGGCCTCGACCGACTCTCGAGCACCGACATCGCCGCGCTGGTCAACATCAACGACACCTGCAAGGAACACACCGCCAACCTCGTGCTCTGCCAGCTGCAGAACAAGATCAACTACGTTCTGGAGATCACCAACCTCCGGCCCTTCTTCCAGATCGCCGAGAACTTCTCAGCGGCGGTCGCCCTGCTAGGCGGCGCCGGCGCGGCCCAGGCCGCGGTGGACCGCGCCAATCCCGTGGCGGCCCGCGAGGCCGAGCGCCGGGCCCAGGCCATGGCCGAGAAGTTCATCGACCGCGCCGTGAAGACCCGCCTGCACCTGCGCGTGCTCCAGCTGCTCGAGAGCAAGCGCCTGGAGATCATCAGCCCCACCAGCCTCAGCGACGCCACCGGCGAAGACGAGGGCAAGGTGCTGCCGGTGGTCTCCGACCTCCTGAAGCTCGGCGTGCTCCGCGAGGTGGGCACGCGAGTCTACAACTACAGCCCCAGTCCCGAGCGCGCCAGGGAGATCCGCCAGTTCCTGGACATGTGGAACTCGCCGCGCTACCACAGCCAGATCCTCTCCAAGCTGCTGGAAAGGGAAGGCAACAAGCGCTGAACGGCGCCCGCTCCAGGGCCGGTTTCCGGGTGAATCCTAGTAGACGCCGAACTCTCGTCCGGCACGCAGGATTGCGCGGTAGTTTTCCGGCGGGACCAGGTGGTTCACCGAGTTGCTGCTTCCCAGGATGTGCCGCCCGCCCGGTTTGAGACCCTCGACCACCCGGCGGGCCTCTGCGTAGATAGCCTCCGGCGTTCCGTTGGTCA
>Ga0272443_10002761_pt1 | contig 21757 bp, 16 predicted proteins | sample SSMAcet12_FD_193581 | JGI IMG/M metagenome (GOLD analysis project Ga0272443, IMG submission 193581) | Marine sediment archaeal communities from Little Sippewissett salt marsh, Falmouth, MA, United States - SSM-Acet-12 | ecosystem: Environmental > Aquatic > Marine > Wetlands > Sediment ... | reverse complement strand
GTGCAGCATGAAGACCGTCTCCGGATGAATCATATCGGTGACGAAGGCCTTGATCTTGCCGGCACCCTTTTCGGACATCACCTCGACGACGTCGTTGTTTTTGATACCCCGTTCGGCCGCCTTGCGCGTGTTGATCCACAAAACGTTCTCCGGTGTGATCTCGTGCAGGTAGGGATTGTTCTGGGTCGACACGTGCGTGTGCAGGGCGATCCGACCGGTCACCAGGCGGAAGTTGCCGCCGTTCGGCCGCACAACCGGTTCATAGACCGGAAAAGATTTAAACCCGGCGTTTTCCAGCAGGGCGGATGTGAACTCTATCTTCTTCGATGGGGTTTTAAACTTGAGTCCGTCCTTGCGATCCCAGAAGATCTGGTCTTTGCCGTAAGCGACAAAGCCTTTGGCATTGAAATCGTCCAGAGAAAATCCGGTGCCGTCCAGCTGCCAGCGCAGCAATTCTTCCATGTTTTCGTACGGAAAATAACGCCCGACACCGATCCGTTCGGCAATCTGCTTCAAAATCATGGCCCCTTCACGGGTGTCGTAGCGCGGTGCGACGGCCTGGCGTCGCAGGAACATCTGTGGTTTGAGACCGTTGGCCTGCTGGATGCAGTCGGTGCGTTCGAGATAGGACGACTCGGGCAGTACCACGTCGGAGTACCAGGCGATGTCGCTGTAATTGATGTCGATGGTGACGAGCAGATCGAGCTTGTCGAGGGCCTTCTTTGTCAATGCGGTGTCCGGAATCGATCCCAGGGGATCGAGACGGTAGGCAATCAAGGCCTTGATCGGATAAGGATCTTCCTTCAGGATCGCGTGCGGCAGAATCTGGGCCACGCCATGGTTCGGGTCCGGCAGCGGGAATTCCGGCGTGCCGACCTTGTCGAATCGCGTAAGATCGAGCTTCGGGAATTCCTGCTCCGTGAGCTTGCGGGCCGGTTTACCGCCCACCTCGCCCGGACCCTTCTTGATGAAGAAACCGCCTTTGGCCTCGACACTGCCCATCAACGAATTCAAGATCATGATCGCGCGCCGCTGGTAAATTTCGTTGGTGTAACTCGCCCCGCGGTAGCCGAAATGAAAGATCACGGCCGGTTTATCCCGGCTGATCTCCCTGGCAAACGTTACGATCTCATCGGCCGGTATGCCGGTTTCTTCCTCGGCCCACTGCGGCGTATAGGGCTGGACGAAATCCTGCAGTTCCGCCAAACCCTGCACCCAGCGGTCCACGTATTGGCTGTCGTAGAGGCGTTCCTTGAGAATGACGTTGATCAGGGCGTAATTGAGGGCCAGGTCCGTGCCCGGACGTATCATCCAGTACCGGTGTGCCTTGGTGGCTGTCACCGTCACGCGCGGGTCGATGTAGGTCAACTTGGCCCCGTTTTCGAGCGCCTGGGTGAGGTTGTTGACCTCCTTGACCGAAATGGCTTCGAAAATATTGCGGCCGTAAAGAACGATATGCTTGGTGTTCTTGTAATCGATACCCAGCTGCGCATCGGTGTAACCGAAAAGCGAGCGGCAGGCGGTGTTGACCGAACCCTTGCAAAGGGCGTCATGCGTGAAGTGGTTGGGCGAGCCAATCGCTTTTAAAAAGGATTTGCTCACGTGGGTGGCGAGCTGAGTCCGTTCCCCGAGGACGACGCTCTGTCCACCGTTTTTGTCGATTATGTTTTTAAGTTTTTCGGCGATATAATCGAGGGCTTCGTCCCAGCCGACTTTGCGCCACTTGCCGGCGCCGCGTTCGCCGTCCCGGATTATCGGTGACTGAAGGCGTTCATTGTCGTAGAGCATGTTGATGCCGGCCGCCCCGCGGGGGCAGAGGCTGCCTTCCATCCCGGGTACAAGCGGATTGCCCTCGATCCACCGAACCTGTCCGTCCTTGACCTGCACCTTGATCGGGCAGCGGACCGAGCACATGAAACACAAACTGTAGATTTCATTTTCCATGACAATCCTCCAAAATTGATATATAAATCCGTTACTTTTCATCCGTTCGAACGGATGACGCCATGTTTGCAGTCAATAATGTTTTCAAGCAATGTCCGATCGAAGACGAACGGAAACACCCACAACAGGGAGCAATATCCATACCACCCAAATCACGTCATGACAACCCGTGCCCTCTGAAAGAGAATTTATAATTTTAAAAATAATTACAATTATATAGATTCGAACTCGGCTGAGCGGTATTTCCCTGAGGTGAACAATCACCATATATGGCATGCAAGATTTTTATTGCATTGAAATATTTTTATTGCACTTACATATCGTACTAAAATTGTTATTATTTTTTTCATACGGCTTTGCTTCCATCCATTTTAAAGCAACCCATCTCGCACGTGGTTACAGAATTTTCTGTTGCAATTTACAAGTGTAATAAATCCTATATTTCTCATAACCATTTAATATGTTTTTATATCTAAACTATCTCCATCGGATTTGACGCCGGCCTTACTGCCTTCGTGTTAGGTGGCATACCGCTTGCTTGTACTTTTACAGAGGTATGCCAAAAGAAAAGGCAAGCTGTTCCAACATCATAATTTTCAACCCGATAGCGAATCCGCACAGCGGCTTCGAAAACAATCAGCGAAAGGAGATAGAGCGGTGAACAAAAAGAAGTTCTTTTTTGCGACAGGCCTCCTGATCATCTTATCGTTTATTACGGTGGCGTTGGCTCAGACAGGCGCTGATCTGACGACGCCGGGCATGTCGGGCAAAATGAAGCAGGCCATCGAAAAGAGTCTCCAGAACGAAGAATTTGCTGCCAAGACCAAAGAGGTTATCAAACCCGGTGACCCGCCCGGCTTCCTGGGAATCCCCGGTGCGCCTGCTCCAAATTTCATCCTGGGCCTGCTTTGGGCCGTATGGGTCGGTTGGATTTTCTCCACCGTTGGTGCCTTCGGCGGCATCATGGCCGGGGTGGGACATATTACCATCTTCGGATTGGCCGACTATGCCAAGGCATTCGGCAAGGGAAATCCGGTCAACAACTTGCTCACCGATTCCATCCGAGTCTCCAACCAGTGGCTCGTCGGGTTGAGCGGTGTCATCTCCTCCTTCAATTACTACCGCATGGGACGTCTGGTGGCGCCGCTGGGCATTTGCCTCGCCATCGGCGGCGTCGGTGGCTCCTGGCTGGTGCCTACGTTAACCGCCGGCAAAATTTCTCTCCGTGCCTACATCGGATACTTTGGTCTCATCGTCTTCATCCTCGGTCTGTTCCTTATTTACGAAGTTACCCCCAAAGGCGCAGCCCGCAAAAAGGAAGCCAAGGCAGCCGCCAAGGCCTTTGAAAAGGCTGTTCGCGAAAAAGCCGACACGGTCGACCAGGGTGTCAAGATCATCGAGGGTTCCTACACCTTTATGTGGGTTGCGGTTGCCATGGTGGTAGCCTCGGCCCTGTGGATCAATCTTATGGACAGCGCCAGATGGGTGGCGTATATTTTGGTCATTATCGGTTGGATTCTAACCTTTTTTATCGGCAACATCCGTTTCACGTTCTACGGCCAGGAATTTCAATTCAAGGCCTGGATTCCGATGGTGGGCGGTATCTTTATCGCAGCGATTGCCTCCTTTCTGGGTGTCGGCGGCGGTTTTCTATATGTACCGTTCTTGACATCGGTTGCCGGTCTGCCCATGTTTCTGGTAGCCGGTACCTCAGCCCTTTGCGTGTTGGTGGGCATGGTCGTGTCAATTTTTTCTTATATGGTTGGCAAGGGCGTCGTGATTGCCTGGGGCCTCATCGGTGCCGAACTGGTCGGTATTTTCATCGGTTCCATGATCGGCCCGCGGACCTCGAAATATATCCCCGACAAAGTTCTCAAGATCATTTTTATTATTCTGGCCTTCTATGTGGGTCTGCGCTACACTACCAAGGGCTTCTTAGGTCAGAGCATTGTTCCACCGTTTTAAATAAAACCGCCGTGCGATTTTATCACCCGCGGTCCTGCTGCGCCGGGACCGCGGGCTCAATTCGCACAATAATCAAACAGTGATGCCGCTCGATTTGACGAATCGGAATCGTCACGACGTTTGGGCAAGTCGGCAAAACGGTTTGTCATGCGCCGTTTTCGAACCGATCTACGGTATCACGCGATTAAATGGCCCATTGCTTTCAGACCTCTGTCATGGATCCAATTACGCCGTTTTTGAAAACGATCGATCCGGTTCTGATTGCGCCGTATCGGCTCTTCGAAGACCCTATGCTCGGATGGTGGTTGGGAACTCTCACCTTGGCGTTCTGGTCGGTTCTTGTGGGTGAGTTGACATTAGCGGTGGTATATCGCATCAATCGGGCACCGGTGGTCGAATACTCCAACCAGACGCTCTATTACCACGAACAATCTCTCAAGGCCAAACAGGCCGGGGACGAAGAGGCCTACAAAGGCATCAACAAATTGGCCAACGAGGCCTACGGCAAGTCCTTTTTCCTCTTCATCGCCATGGGCATGGCCTCGCTTTGGCCGGCTTTTTTCGCCGCCGCTTGGCTCAACATGCGTTTTGGCGACATTGTTTTCCTTTTGCCGAAATGGGCCGGTGCTTTTGAATTGAATTTTATCGCACCCTTTATCATTCTTTATATCCTCGTCCGGGTGGTTTTTTCCAAGATCAAACGCTTCATTCCCTTTCTAAACCCCCAGGCTCCAGTCGGGCCCCATCCATAAATCAAATCCCTCCCTTTAGGGTCACGGTAAGAAATAATTCCACACGATTGCGCCGGATTATGGTTTGTCTACAAGGCACATCCACCAGCGCATATCGAGATACGTGTTGGTGGATGTAACGCAGTAGACGGGCCATAAGTCAAGCAAGAGGTGGAATTATTTTTTGCCGGGACCCTTACCACCGGGCTTACTTAGTGCTTCTCTCCAATAATTCGCTTGCCTCTCTCTTCCTTACAGGCTTACAGGTTTAGACTTGACAGTTTTTAATTATTCCTGAATATCAGCAGCATACATGTAGAGCGTATGAGCGGACGATTGCCCCTGACTTGGGGCTCATCATAAATTTCGCAACCGCTCAGAGGCGCCTCGACGATATTTTCAAGGGAGGGACAATCCCCATAAAGGAAGTATATTGATGAAATACGTTATCGGCCGCATGCCGCCTGTTGGTGCCATCTTTTTTTTGCAGTTTACCATGCCGCTGCCAGTGCTGGCCACGCAGGGTCACGGGGGCATCGAAGGGGTATATGCTCACCAAATGGCCCACCTGTTTTTTATTATTTCCATGGGTGTCCTGATCTACTGGCTGCGGGACCGCAAACTGGTCGCCATCTCCGGTTGGCGTTTCATCCAGTATTCGGGCCTGTTTTTTATCTTATGGAATGTGGATGCCTATACGGTTCATTACATCGAGGAACAGCTCGATCTGCTTAAGATTGCCCGCCAGGGGCCATGGTTGCTCGAAGTTCGAGCGCCGGAAGGTTTCGGATGGCTCAGCCGACTCTATTATGTGGCCAAGCTTGATCACCTCTTAAGCGTGCCGGCCCTGGTCTTTATGTACCTGGGATTGAAACGCCTCCTGCATGAAGACAGCACCGCAGCCGGGAAGGTTCACCCATGATCGCCTCATCCTTGCCGATCTGGGTCGTGGATGTGCTCGGTTCTATTTGCATGATCGTTCTGGCGTTCATGTGCATGCGCCTGGCCAACCTGCTACGCCGCAGGGACCGTAATAACATTGTATGGACTTATTTGTTCTGGGTCTGTACGGCACTCGCGGTGTTTGCCGTATCCCGCTCGGCCGGTCACATCCTCAAACAGTTGCTGATCATTACCGGTGACGCCGCCACCTGGAACCGGGTTCGACCATACAGCGGTGCCGTAAACACCTTTACCTTTGTGGTTGTCGCTTCTTTCACTCTTTTTTTCGAACGCACCTGGAACATCTATCAGCAGATTACCAATGACAAACAGGATCTGCAGACCGCCAAGGACAAACTGCTCTACTTGAATCAAAATCTCGAAAACCTCGTCAGCGAGCGCACGGCCGAATTGGCCCTCTCCGAGCACAAGTACCGACGCATATTTGAGGTCTCACGCGATTTGATCCTGGTGGCCGGAAAAGACGGCCGCATCGTCGACATCAACCCCTCCGGCAGCGAAATGCTCCGGGTCGAGGATACTGAAGTCCAAAGCCGGTACCTGCAGAGCTTTTTTCTGGAACAATCTGAATGGCAGTCAATTGCCGACGCAATCGAATCGAAAGGCTTTGTCGCCAACGCCGAAATCGACCTCAAGCGCAGCGACGGCCGCCGCATCCGAACACTCCTGAGCGGCAGCCTGGACCGGGGTTTTCCGGACAAGGAAGACACCATCCACTTCCTGATCAAAGACATCGAGCAGCGCCGGTTGGCCGAGGAACAGATCGCCCAGGCCGACAAACTGGCCTCCATCGGTCAGCTGTCGGCCGGTATCGCCCACGAAATCAACAATCCCCTCGGCATCATCCTCGGCTTCACCCAGCTGCTGATCCGGCACGAGGACCCGCAGTCGGAAAAATATCAAGACTTGAAGACCATCGAGAAGCACGTGCGCAACTGCAAGACGATTGTGGAAGACCTGTTGAACTTCGCCCGCACCTCATCCCCCGATGAAAACCTGATCCGGATCGACACGGCTCTTGATGACGTCCTGAAATTCATCCATCAGCACGGCGATCATGACCGGATCGAGGTCGTGAAGAATTATGACCCTGAGGTGCCCCAAATGTTTCTGGATGAAAAGAAAATCAAACAGGTGTTCATGAACCTGCTCCTGAATGCCCGGCACGCCATGGGCAACGAAGGCCGCTTGTCGCTTTGCACCGAATACAACCCCGAAGGCCGCCAGGTCATCATCAAGATCGCCGACAGCGGTTACGGTATCGAAAAACGGAACCTGAGCCGCATCTTCGATCCGTTCTTCACCACCAAGCCGACCGGTGAAGGCACCGGCCTGGGCCTGTCGGTCAGTTACGGCATCATCAAAAACCACGGCGGAGACATCACGGTTGACAGCGAGGTTGGCCGGGGGGCTACCTTCACCATCATACTTCCGGTGGTATCACCGGAAAAAGGTCGTCATCATGCAGAGAAACATACTGATCGTCGATGATGAGCAGGACATGCTTCAACTGCTCAAGCGCAGCCTGGCGCCCGATCTGAACTGCCGTATCGAAACGGCATCATCAGGCAAGGAGGCATTGCAGGCCATTTCGCGAGACCCGTTCGATCTCGTTCTGGCGGACATCAAAATGCCGGAGATGGACGGGCTGGCGCTCCTGGAGTTCATCAAGCGCGAGCAGCCTGAGCTGACCGTGGTCATGATGACCGCCTACGGGACGGTGGACACGGCAGTGGAAGCCATGCGCAACGGGGCCTACGATTTTGTCAGCAAACCGTTTGATCACGAAGCCCTCATCGTGCGGCTCGAAAAGGCGCTGGAACGCAGCCGCTTGCTGCGGGAAAACTTCCGGCTGCAAATGGAATGCAGAGACAACACGGCCTTTCAGAATATCGTCGGGAAAAGCGGTGCCATGAACCGGGTGTATGAAACCATTCAGATGGTCGCCAAAACCAACCTGACAGTCCTTATTACCGGTGAGTCGGGAACCGGCAAGGAGTTGGTCGCACGGGCGGTCCACAACCTGAGCAACCGCAGCCGCAGGCCTTTTGTAGCCGTCAACTGCCCCACCGTTCCGGAAACCATCCTGGAAAGCGAGCTCTTCGGATACAAAAAAGGCGCCTTCACTCATGCCGCGCAGAACAAGATCGGCCTTTTCCAGGAGGCCCATCTCGGGACCCTATTTCTGGATGAAATCGGGGACATCAGCCCGACGATCCAGACCAAGCTGTTGCGGGTGCTGCAGGAAAAAGAGATCAAGCCCCTGGGCGACACCAAATCGATTTCCGTCGACGTGCGCATCATCGCCTCGACCAACCAGAATCTGGAAGAGAAAATCAAAAGCGGCGAATACCGGGAGGACTTTTTCTACCGCCTGAACGTGCTGCCCATCAAGCTCCCGCCGCTCAGAGAGCATCCGGAGGACATTCCAATCATCGCCAATCACCTGCTCGAAAAGCACTGTGCCAAGCTGAAAAAGCCGCTGAAGAAAATTTCCCCCGACTTAATGGAGGTTTTCGTCAAGCGCACCTGGGAAGGAAACGTCAGAGAACTCGAGAACGTCATCATGCAGGGAATCCTCTTCTCCACCACCGATGAGATCCGGCCGCAAAATATCGATCTGGTCAAAAGGAACACAACCGCGTATCCCGATGAGACGGCGCCGACAAACCTGCCGTACAAAGAGGCCAAGGAAAAAACCCTTGTCCGTTTCAACCAGGAATACCTGTCGCGCCTGCTCTCGGAAAATCGGGGCAACGTCTCCCGTACGGCCCGTCAGTGCGGTCTCGAGCGTCAGGCCCTGCAACAGATCATGCGCCGCTATGACATCCGCGCGGAGCGGTACAGGGCCTGACAACCGGACACGGATGATAAAATGAATCACCGGCGCATCACCTTCACCCTCTGCCTGGTAGAAGTTCTGGCCCTGATCGGCATCGCCACCTTTCCGGCCCTGCTGCCGACCTTTATCGGCGCGTGGCGGTTGAGCAACACCGAAGCCGGCTGGATCACCGCCGTCTACTATGCGGGCTACATGATCAGCGTCCCGGTTCTCGTAAGCGTTACCGACCGACTCGACGCGCGGCGCGTGGTCCTGCTCGGCGCATTGGGCGGCGCGATTTCCGCCTTGGGGTTTGCGCTTTTCGCCACGGGATTCTGGACCGCCGTTCTTTTCCGCCTTCTCTCCGGAATCAGTCTGGCGGGCATCTACATGCCCGGTCTCAAACTGCTCGGCGATCACACCGAAGGCGCACTGCAAAGCCGGTATGTCTCCTTCTACACGGCTTCATTTTCGATCGGGCTCAGCCTGTCCTACTTGCTGGCCGGAGAGGTCAATGCGCGCTTCGGCTGGCGATGGGCCTTTGCCCTTGCGGCACTCTGCGCTCTGTGCGCCCTGCTGACGGCGGTGCGCTTCCTGCCGCCGGGCGCCACGCGCGCGGCCCCTGCGACGGCAGGAAGGTGGTTCGATTTCAAACCGGTGTTGGCCACCGGCAGTGCGCTGGCCTACATTTTCGGGTATGCGGCCCATATGTGGGAGCTCTTCAGTTTGCGTTCCTGGATCGTGGCCTTCCTCACCTTCAGCCAGGGGCTTCAGCCCGCATCGTCGTTCAGCTTTTCGGCCACCCGGATCGCCTTCCTTATCGGTTTGATCGGGCTTCCCGCCAGCATCGCCGGCAACGAAATGGCCCGCATGTTCGGCCGTAAAAAAATCATCATACTGATCATGTCGGTTTCGGCACTCCTGTGCAGCGTGATCGGTTTCAGCGCATCCCTGCCCTATGCGGTAGTGATCGGTCTGTGCCTTCTGCACGCGGTCACGGTCGTGGGGGATTCGGCGGCCTTGACCGCCGGTGCGGTTGCCGCCGCACCGTCGGGTTATCGCGGGGCCACACTGGCGCTGCATTCCACCCTCGGCTTCGGCGCGGCATTCCTCGGCCCACTGGCTGTCGGCATGGTACTTGATCTATTCAGTTCGCAGATGAAGGTCGCCTGGGGCATGGGATATCTCACAATGGCCGCCGGCTGTGCCCTTGGTCCGGTTTTTCTGGTGTTCTTCGGTCGCCGGAAAGCGCGTTCCGCCGCCCGGCGGCCAATTATTTGATTGCTTAATCATACAAGAGGTTTCATGCTAAACCGATGGGTCAAATGGTTTGGGATCGGCCTGCTGGGTCTGATCGGATTCGCCGTTCTGGCGGCTGCTGTAACCCTCTTCTGGTTCCAGCGCACCGTTTCGGTGAGCCAGCCGCAAGTATCCGGTGCCATCACGGTGACGGGCATCCGGGACCCGGTGGAAATCGTTCGCGACGTCCACGGCATACCGCATATTTACGCTCAGAGCGAACCGGATCTTTTTTTCGCCATGGGCTATGCTATGGCCCAGGACCGCCTGTGGCAGATGGAATTCTACCGCCGGGTCGGCACCGGCCGCCTGGCGGAAATCCTGGGAAAAGAGGCCCTGGAAGCCGATCGCCACTTTAGAACCCTCGCCGCGGCCGGCAAACGCAGACGCCTCCCGGATGAGGCAGGCTTCCTGACCGACGCCTTTACCGCCGGTATCAATGCCTATCTTGAGCGACACCGCGATCGCCTGCCGCTCGAATTCAAGCTGCTCGGGTATCAACCCGAACCCTGGCAGGCCGACGATGCCAGCTCTATCTACACCCTGATCAACTGGGGCTTGAGTCTGGGCTGGAAAGTGGACCTCACCGCCGCCGATATTTTGAAAAAGGTCGGCGAGGACCGCTTTCGTGAGGCCTTCGCACCACCGGCCGAAACCGGCCGGCCGATAGCCCTGGAAACCGTCCCGATCCCGACGCTCGATTATTCGAAAGTCATCGCCACTTTTTTAAAAGTGAGCCGCATGACCGGCTTTGCCCCGGCACCGGCCAGCAACAACTGGGTCATATCCGGAGCCCGCAGCGCGACCGGCAAGCCACTGTTGGCCAACGACACCCACATGCCCCTCACGAACCCCTCCCTCTGGTGGGAAGTGCACCTCGTCTGTCCGACCATCGAGGCCGCCGGATTTGCCATTCCGGGACTGCCCGGCCTGCCCCTCGGACGCAATCGGCACGTGGCCTGGGGGGTTACCAATGTGATGGTGGACGATGTCGATTTTTACATCGAACGGCTCAACCCGCAAAACCCGTTGCAGTATCGCTACGAAGACCACTGGGAAGACATGCAGTCGGTGCGTCAGACGATCCGTGTCAAGGGGGCGGCCCCGGTCGACATCGACATTCGGCTGACCCGGCACGGGCCTGTCGTCGAACACGGCCAACCCGGCGACTCGAACCAGGTTGTATCCGCCCGCTGGGCTGTTAACGATCTCGACCTGCCGGCCCGGGCCGCCTTCCGCCTTCTGAAAGCCGCGACAGTCGCGGAAGTAGTCGATGCCTTAAAAGACTGGGAAGCACCCGGGCAGAACTTTGTATTTGCCGACACCGACGGCGCGATTGGCTACTGGTGCTGTGCCGCCATCCCGATCCGACCACGGGGAAACGGCCTGCTGCCGGTCCCCGGCTGGACGGGCGCAGACGAATGGGCCGGTTACCTCCCCTTTACGAAACGACCGCATGTCATCGACCCGCCCGATGGATATGTCGCCAGCGCCAACAACGCGTTAACCGACATCACCTTCCCGCACGTGATCGGGACCTACTGGGAGCCGATCGACCGCATCAGCCGTATCCGGGATTGGATTGCCGCCAAACCGAAGTTGTCGGTCGATGACATGGCCGCCATGCAGAGCGACGTCGTCTGCCCCCTGGCAGCGGAATTGATGCCGCTCATGCTCCGTGTGATGGACCAACGATTTTCCGCCACGCCGGGGGTGCCCATCAGAGACATTCTGGCACAATGGGACTATCGCATGTCCGAGCAAAGTGCCGCCGCCACGATATACGAAACCACTTATCTCAATCTGCTCGAAAACATTTTCAAAGACGAACTCGGTCCCGCACTTTATCACCGCTATATCGGCCTGACCGTTTTCGCCCCGCGCGCGCTGCGTCATATTTTGCGAACCGGCCGCTCCGGCTGGCTGGACGATGTCGGCACCCCGCAAACGGAAACGCTGACCGATGTTGTCGAAAAAAGCCTGCGGCAGGCCCTGACGGACCTGCGGAGCCGCTTCGGCGCGGATGTCAAGCGCTGGGACTGGGGCCGGTTGCACACGCTCACCTTTCGCCACCCTCTCGGCGAACGTAAACCGCTGGACCGGTTGTTCGACCTGGGGCCCCACCCGACCTCGGGCAGCCACCTGACGGTAGATAAAAAGCAGTACGACTACAATCGCCCTTTTACAGTCAGAGAAGGGGTTTCGCAGCGCATGATCGTCGATCTCGCCAATCCGGCGGTTGCCCAGCACGTGCTGCCGACCGGTGAATCCGGGCTCCTCGGCAACGCCCATAACAGCGATCAGATAGATCTCTATCTCAAGGGACGCTATCATCCGAGTTGGTTGACCCGCCCCGATATCGAACATCATGCCGAGGCAACGCTCGAGTTGAAACCCCGTTGAGAACTCGAGCCCCTTACCGACGGCTTGGCGGGATTTCTGAATTGCTCATTGCAATTTGTTCCGAATTTGTTATGTGAAGGCAAAACGAAACGCAACGGTGATATTGGACTCCTCGCAAAGCCGTCACATAAGGAGAAGCCGGCATGGGCAAAGATACGCAGTGCGTTCACAGTGGATCGATACCGGATCGGATGAGCGGAGGTCTGAACTCGCCGATCTTCACCTCTTCCTCTTTCGTTTACCTCGATGCGGATGAGAACGTCTATCCGCGCTATTTCAACACCCCCAACCAGAAGGCCGTCATCGACAAACTCTGCACACTCGAAAACACCGAGAGCGGGCTTCTGTTCAGTTCCGGTATGGCGGCCATCAGCACCGTGGTGGTCGCTTTGGTCGGCAAGGGGGATCACGTGGTGATGCAGCGCGACATTTATGGCGGTACCCATCACTTCGCCGGTGCGGAATTCAACCGATTCGGCATCGACTACACGCTTGTGTCGAACGAACCGGCCGACTTCAAAGCGGCCATACGGGACAACACGCGGTTGATTTATATCGAAACGCCGTCCAACCCCCTGCTGCTGGTTGCCGACATCGCCGCCGTGGCGGAGGTCGCCCGATCACACCGAATTCCCAGCGCGATCGACAACACCTTTGCCTCACCCATCAACCAAAACCCGCACGAGTTGGGGATCGACATCGTGATTCACAGCGGCACCAAGTACCTCGGCGGCCACAGCGACATTTGCTGTGGGGCCGTTCTGAGCTCCCGGGAACTCATTGAACGGATAAAATCATCGGCCGTCAACTTCGGCGGCAGCCTTAACGCCAGCACCTGTCACCTGCTCGAACGAAGTCTCAAGACAATGGGCATCCGGGTTGATAAGCAGAACAAGAACGCCCTGACCATCGCCCGGCACCTGAGCAGTCATCCCGGCATCCGGCGTGTCAACTATCCGGGCCTCGAAACCCACCCGGGTTTTGACATCGCCCGCAGGCAAATGAGCGGTTTCGGCGGCATGCTCTCGTTTGAACTGGACGAGAACCGGATCGACCCGCAGCGCTTCGTTCGCGGCCTCGAGTTGATCCGCCCGGCCCTGAGTCTCGGCGGGTTGGAAACCATCATCTGTGCACCGGCCGTGACATCCCACGTCAAACTGTCGTCCGCCGAACGGGCGGAGCTGGGAATTACCGACGGGCTTTTCCGGCTCTCGGTGGGCATCGAAGATGTGGACGACCTGATCAGCGATATCGACCGGGCGCTAGCGGGTTAAATTTTATTAGTATGACGCCATTGAAAACATACAAGCGCATCGTGTTCTGCGATTTCGACGGGACCATCACGGCTGAAGAAACTTTCGTGGGGATGCTCAAACGCTTTGCAGCGGAGTCGTATGATGCGACGGAGGACCTGCTGATCGAAGGGAAGATCACCCTCGGAGAGGCCGTGCGTCGTCTGGTCGAATCGATACCGTCAAAACGCTATCCGCAGGTCTTGGATTACGTAAAGGACAAGCCGATCCGCCAGGGGTTTTCGGAACTGCTCGACTTTCTCTATTTTCACGGCGTTCCCTTGATGGTGGTTTCCGGTGGACTCATGGGGTCGGTGTCTGCGAAGCTGGCTCCTTTTCAAAATCGCATCCTCGCCATGTACGCCGCCGAAGTCGATGCAGAGGGAGATTTTCTCAGAGTTCATTCGGATTTTGAAAGCGCCACTGAACTGGTGGCCAAAACCCGGGTCATGGGGCTTTACCGATGCGAACAGTCGATTGTCATCGGCGACGGCATCACCGATCTGAACATCGCCATGACGGCCGATCTTGTCTTCGCCCGCGACCGGCTTTGCGGGTATCTGACGGAAAAGGGTAAACCATTCATTCGCTGGGAAGACTTTTTCGACGTCTGCAATCAATTGTCGAAGCGTTGGCTGGCCGCTAAATAGGGTTCCGGGGGTATTCATCGGAAGGTTTCGGGGCGGCAAAAATGAAAAACACCGTCGCAAGACGATGCGTCACCACTTAGGGTCACGGTAAGAAATAATTCCACAAGATTGCGCCGGATTTGGGTTCGTCTACGAGGCACATCCAGCGGCGCATATCGAGATACGTGTCGTTGGATGTAACGCAGTAGACGGGCTAAAAGACCGCCAGATGTGGAATTATTTTTTTCTGGGGCCCTTAACAGCCGATGAGGAGCAGAACTAACTCATCACCTTTCTCCCGCCGCCGGCGCAAAGGTATCGTCAGACCAGATGCTTGGTGTTCTGGCCCGCCAAAGACCGGCTGAAGCAGCAGTTGAGTGTATACGCCGATTCGACGGAATGGTTTAGCTGCTCAGCTTTTCGAGTGCCGTCAGGTCGTCACCCAGCCGCTGGATCCGCCCACCCATGATGTCGACGATCGCAGACTGTGCCTCGAGCCACATCGGCAGCGCCCGCTGCAATACCTCGACACCTTGCGGGGTCAGATCCAAGGTCCGCGTACGCAGGTCCTTACCGTGACCCGATCGGATCAGGCCTTCGCGCTCCAAAGGCTTGAGATTCCGGTTGAGGGTCGTTCGGTCCAGCAGCATCAGATCGGCGAGCCTGCTGATGGTTGAAGAAGGATACAAATTAATGGCGTTCAAGAGAGTGAACTGTGTTCCTTTCAACCCAACCGGCTTCAGATGCTCGTCGTAGTGGTTACCGACCACACGCGACACCCGGCGAACCCGTATACCCATGCAGGTATCGGCGACCTTGCGGCAGATGCCCTTCAATCGATGTTGTTCGTGATCTGCCATAATGTTTGTACGTACACATGAAAAAAACAGAATGTCAAGCCCCAAATGACCCCAATCAGACTCTTTCTGAAGAAAGAGCTGTTTCTTCGAACTCAAAAGAAGAGGTGGTCAACATTCGACGCTTAAATCACTCCCGGTCCGATAAAACGAGGTGGTATGGATAACCAACCCCCTCCGAAACACAAGCGTCGGCGTTGGCTGATCGTTGTTGCGGCAATCGGGATTCTCGTCGGTCTCGGTCAGCTGATACCGAATCGTTTCGGGGAAGAGGAAAAAGCGCTGCGCCGGCAGCTTCGTAAGTCGGTGAAAGAACGGTTCCCTGAGCAAGCGGCTGCCGTCAGAGACTCCTTCGGTTTGCGGCCTTTCGAAAACCATTGAAGAATGGAATCATCAACTTTTCTAGAGATGATTCAAGGTTTGAAACATCCAATTTAGCATCAGTTATTCCCCTGCATCTTGACGGCTGCCTGCCGGATCAGCATGTACACGTCAACCGGACTGGCACCGTTTTCTTGGGCGATCTGCCGCAGGGTCGTGTCGGGCGATGCGATGACGTTGGCGGACGCCAACGCTTGCAAGATCGCCGTCACGTTCAGATTGTATTGGTTGCAGATGTCCGTCAGTGTCAACCGGCCAGTTCCCGGTGGCGATTGTTCCGGAAGGAGGCCATCTTTCTGAGCGGTATCGGCGGTATTTTGCATGGCCAGATACACCTGCTGAGGGGAAAGCCGATTGTCGGCAGCGATGTCTCGCAGCGTCTGGTTTTCGTCCTTGAAGCGGATGCCGGCAACCTTCAACCGGTTCAGGCCCTGGTCGAGATCGATGTTTAACTTTGACGCAAAGTTTTTCAGTGTCGACAACTCTGCATGACCGTACGGCGGCTCGCCGTATCTCTGTGCAGCAGCCTCTTTGAGAGAATCGCTGAATCCGGGCACCCAACTAAAGGGCGGTAAAAGAAAATACGTCCCGAATAAAAACGCGAGCGTCACGCCAAAGGCGGTGGTGAACTCCGGCGTAAACACTCTGAGCTGTCTGACCCTGTTCTTCAGGTAAGAAACGATCGGTTTCCAGTTGTAGTAGACATGCAAAAGAGCCGACACAAAGAACAACAACCCAAAGTTGACGTGGATGTTGGTCCATTCGGTCTTGGTCAGCCCCAGCAAACGCCAGTCCGCCCAGTAGGCCACCCGACCCTGCGGCACGATATAAAGCACGATGCTGGTAACCAGAAGCAGTAGAGAAGACAACAGCGCCGTCAGGGAAACGATTTTTCTGAGATTCACTGCAACAACCCTCCTTTTTGATTTTTTACTCTGGCCTTAGAAAGCCTTTTTTGGGCGCAGGAGCTACACGTAATCCATCGTGAATTCAATCGCTAACTTTGTTTCTCCTTGGCAACGGCGGAACGTTCCCGGCTGCAGTTGCCAAGTCCTGGACCCATACCTATTGTAGAGGTGGATTGCCACATGTTCTCAGGCCCATGATCAGTATTTAGATTCTAAGTAATGCATAAACAGGAGATAATAATGTCCACAAACCGCTTGATCAATGAAAAAAGTCCCTACCTGCTGCAGCATGCCCATAATCCTGTCGAGTGGTATCCTTGGGCGGATGAGACGTTTGAGCGGGCCCGCGATGAAAACAAACCGATTTTTCTCTCGATCGGTTACGCCACCTGCCACTGGTGTCATGTCATGGAAAAGGAAACCTTCGAGAACGATGAAGCCGCGCGCTTTCTCAACGACACCTTCGTCTGCATCAAGGTTGATCGCGAAGAGCGTCCCGATATCGATGCGGTGTACATGGCGGCCTGCCAGATGATCACCGGCAGCGGCGGGTGGCCGCTGACCATTTTCATGACGCCCGATAAAAAGCCGTTTTTCGCAGCAACCTACTTGCCGGTTCGGACCCGCTTCGGCAGGGCCGGTGTGATCGAACTGTGCCAGCAGGTCAAGTCGATGTGGCAAACAGAAACGGAAAAAGTGCTGACATCGGCAAACCAGATCGCAGGGCATCTGGAAAAGGCGTTCGATTTCCAACCGGCCGGTGAACCGGATGCCTCCCTGATAGACCGCGCCTACGCCCAAATCAAAAAAAGCTACGACAACCGCTACGGCGGCTTCGAGCCGGCCCCGAAATTTCCCACTCCCCATCGACTCCTGTTCCTCTTGAGGTGCCATCTTCGCCAGGAGGACCCAACGGCCCTGGAAATGGTGGAAAAAACGCTGACGTCCATGCGTTTAGGGGGTGTATGGGATCACGTCGGTTTTGGATTCCACCGCTATTCCACCGACACCCAATGGCTCTTGCCGCATTTTGAAAAAATGCTCTACGACCAGGCTATGGTGACGCTGCCTTACCTGGAAACCTATCAAATCACCCGCAATCCTTTTTACGCCAGGACTGTCGAGGAAATATTTGCTTATGTTCTGCGTGACATGCATTCGCACGAGGGGGGATTCTACTCGGCCGAAGACGCCGACAGTGAGGGTGAAGAAGGAAAATTCTATGTCTGGACCGACGAAGAATTCAGCAGCGTGCTGGGCAAAGAAGACGCCGCCGTATGGTCGCGGGTATTCAATCTAAATAAAGACGGCAACTTTATCGACGAGTCGTCCCGCAGCAAGACCGGCACCAACATTCTCCACCTTAAAAGCATACCGGCGCACGTTGCAAAGGAAATCGGTGCCGATAAAGATGACCTTTTGAAAAACTGGGAAACGGTTCGGCAAAAACTGTTTCAGTATCGGGAAAAACGGGTCCACCCGTTGAAGGATGACAAGATCCTCACCGACTGGAATGGAATGATGATCGCCGCCCTGTCACGCGGTGCACGCATTCTCGATCAACCGAGGTACAAGGACGCCGCCGTGCGAGCCGCTCGATTTATTCTCGAAAGAATGAGAGGCGCCGACGGTCGTCTCTTTCACCGCTACCGCGAGGGAGACGTCGCCATCGACGGCCATGCCGAAGACTACGCATTTTTTATCTTTGGACTGCTGGAACTCTATCAGGCCACTTTTGATCCACTCTTCCTCAAAGAATCTCTCGACCTCCAGAAGCAAATGGTGGATGACTTCTGGGATGACAAAAACGGTGGCTTTTATTCGACATCGAAGTCAAACCGTGACCTTCCGGTACGGCCCAAAGATCTCTATGACGGGGCGATACCGTCGGCCAATTCCATGGCTCTGTACAACTTTCTCTGCCTCTCGCGGTTGACCGGTGACGCGAAATGGGAAGAACGGGCGCAGGCGTTGGCGCGTTCGTTTTCAGGTTCGGTGCACGTCCAGCCCTCTGCCTTCACCTTTTTTCTGGTCGGGCTCGACTTTGCACTGCATCCGGGTGAAGATGTGGTGATCGCAGGCGAACCGGGAGCATCTGACACCCTGGAAATGCTTTCGGCACTCAACGTCAATTTCAGTCCGCATGGAATAACGCTGGTCAAATCGGATCAGAACGCACAACAGCTGGCCGGTGTTGCCGGATTCACAGACGGGCTGGACGTTATCGACGGAAAAGCCACCGCTTATATTTGCAAGGGCGGATCGTGTCAGGATTCGACCACGGATGTCGACTCGATGCTGAAAAAACTTTTGCGGAAGTAACCAAATACTTCTTCACCGTATTTGCGAATCGAAGCTTTTAGACGGATAACCTATCGCCCACCGGCCTTCCTTACCTTTTGGGGCGAAAGCCAATCAAAGGCCCCTTTAACAGCCCGACGATTTTGTTTGCGGCCGTTACTGCCCCTTGGCAGTTGCTGCGCGCTGCGGCGTTCGCGCTGGTTGGTAGTGGTTGCCATAGGGGCATGATAATTGAAATCCGCCATGGTGCGTTGCTCCACAGGCATTCCAATGGCCCGATGGATGGCTTTTACCATTTGTTTGTCTTCATCGGTTATCAGGCTAAAAGCTTCGCCGCTGCGCTCGGCCCTGCCGGTCCTCCCGATGCGGTGGATGTAAGCTTCGGGCGTAGAGGGCATATCGTAGTTGATGACATGGGATACATTGGAGACGTCAATGCCGCGGGCGGCGATGTCGGTCGCCACCAGCACCTGATATTTGCCCGACTTGAAGCCGTTCATGGCGTCCCGACGCCGCGCCTGAGACAGGTTCCCCTGCAGTGAAGTAGAACGATAACCGGCTTTGGCCAGTTTTTCTCCCAACTGCTTGGCGCGATGTTTGGTGCGCGTGAAAACCAAAACAGAATCGGTGCTCGTATGGCCAAGCAACTTGAGCAAAAACGCCGCCTTCAAATGCCGGGCGACAGGATAAAAAGCATGGCTGACCGTGTCTGCCGGCGCTTCATGTCCTACCTGTACCCTGACCCGGTTCTTTAGGATGTCATCAGCCAGACGCCGTATTTGACTGGGCATGGTGGCCGAAAACAACAAGGTCTGGCGATCCGATTGCGGCAGGTGAGATAAAATCCGGCGAATATCCGGCAAAAAACCCATGTCGAACATCTGGTCGGCTTCGTCGAGCACAAGCACTTCCACTTGAGAAAGATCCACAGTCCGCCGCCTGATATGGTCGAGCAGCCGCCCCGGGCATGCGACAACAATATCAGCGCTTTTCAGCAACTGCACCTGCGGCTGAATCCCAACGCCGCCATAAACCGTAACGCTTCGCAGGCCTGTTTTAGACCCCAGGATTTCAATGTCCTGATGAATTTGTTCCGCCAATTCACGAGTGGGGGCAATGATCAGGGCGCGAACACGTCTGCGTTTCCCGCGCAACAGTCGATGTAGTATCGGTAACACAAAGACGGCCGTTTTTCCGGTGCCGGTCTGGGCCAATCCCATTAAATCGCAGCCTTGCATAACTTTGGGAATGGCCCGGGTTTGAATAGGGGTCGGGGTGGAATATCCAGCGGCTGCAATACCCGTCGCAATCTTGGGGTGAAATAAAAATGCTTCAAAGTTCAAGTGATGAGGCTCCTTATACAATTAGAATTGTTTCTGTTTCAATAATCCCTTCTGCGATGAGAAATACCTTTCGCCCTGTATCGTTTTGCTTGTTTTTCGTTGAAAAAACAAGCAGTACCCATCATCAAAGGGTAGATTGTGGTTCACACGCAGTATAGGAACCAGGTAAAGAGCGAGGTGTCCGAAGCGGAGTACAAAAGGCGAGAGTGGATGTGCGGTCGTCTTCCCCGGAAATCACTCTAAAATGCTCAAAATTTTAGACTGGAGGATGTGACATTAAGAAATGTTGTGTTCCTTCAGAAAAAAACCGCTCCGCCCATTGTAGGCGGAGCCATGTTGGTCGAGCCCACTTTAACACTTTTTATAACGAAAGCAAGCTATTTATTTTTAAAACCGATAAATTGCAGATAGGCAATAAGTACCGACGCATTCAACGGCTTGTCCGCTGCAATACCTCGCTCAACATACCCACATCACTCCGCAGTACCTTTGTTCCTTTAGATGTATGGATATGTGCCACCAGGTAAGGTGGCCTGTTTTTCGGCAATGGATGTATTTTTACAAGACCCGCTGCACCGATAGCTTCCAAAACAGATTTCAGCAGATGATTATGGGTCCCCATTTTTTCATGCACACCGCCATAGGGCATATCGACCCCTAAGCACTCGTTGGCATAGTCAATGCCCTGTGTGAGGTCAGCCGCCCCTATAACCAGATGATCGATTCTTGTTTGCATATTTCAACGATTCAGGATATTTTGATTCTGGTTTAACTGATTAAATTGTTTTTCATGTTAAACGGTCAAGGCCCTGCGGGCCGCCACAGTGCATGAAAATGACGCGCCGGAGCCCGGATGAGCGGTTGCGAATAGCGGCTGACTGGCTGAGTCGCTTACGGGGTCTTAGACCGGACCCTATGCCGATGCCGCTTGGAAGGCAAGACCTTCTATCAGCATCCGAACTCATTATTTGAAAACGGGACTGGTCCGGGCTCAGCCCGTTGGCGGCGAGTTTCAGCCGTCTTTCGAAACCGCTCATCCGGGTGGAGGTGCCCACCTTTTTTACGTAATACATTCTATTTTCGTGTTAAACGGTCTGACATTAAACAGTAATTAACTTTCCAATATTCCTTGTTGGATCTCAAAATGGGTGACCCCAATGTGAAAGGAAGCCCCATGAACGAGAGTACCATTAGAATCAGACTCATGAAGGCTGAAGACTTTGACGCCGTGGTTGAGATTGACGAGAAAGTCCTCAAGGCTTCCCGACCGGAGTATTATAAACTGAAGTTTGAAAAACTTTTTAATACCAAAGACTATTTGCCCACCTCGCTTGTGGCAGAGGAAGAAGATGGAGCGGTGGTGGGATTTGTAATGGGGGAGCTCTATATGGGAGAATATGGCATTTTCCAGGAAGAAGCAAGACTGGATACCATCGGCGTTGATCCCCATTACCAGCATATGGGTATCGGGGAGCAGTTGATTAATGAATTTATGGATCATTTGAAACAAATCGGCGTTCAAAAAGTAAACACCTTGGTCGACTGGAATGATTCCAAACTGATACAATTCTTTAGCGCGAACCAATTCAGCCCCTCCAAAACCATAAACCTGGAACGAAGCCTTTGATGTCGGTGAGGAGCGAAGGGGACATTCGTGCACAAAGTGCTTCACACATGAGCACAGTTATGACAATTAAAAGCCTATGCCAAGATTAGGAAAGCGTCTTCCCGCCTGAGATTCTGAAATCGAGGATTCGGTATCAGCGTGTAAATTAGCTTTTCGCTGATTCTATTTGGCACGTCTTTCGGATAGCTGAGTACTTATAGTTTCCGCCCACCAATCGCAAGCCTTCTTAACATCGGACCAGGTATCCGTTGCACCTTCAAAATGTTTTCCGCCAGTACGCTTATCTACAAACG
>Ga0272443_10002760_pt1 | contig 21765 bp, 14 predicted proteins | sample SSMAcet12_FD_193581 | JGI IMG/M metagenome (GOLD analysis project Ga0272443, IMG submission 193581) | Marine sediment archaeal communities from Little Sippewissett salt marsh, Falmouth, MA, United States - SSM-Acet-12 | ecosystem: Environmental > Aquatic > Marine > Wetlands > Sediment ... | reverse complement strand
CTCTTGAAATGAAAATGCAGCCGCTCATACATCTTCTCAGAGAAGACCTTTTTTCGATATTTCGTCACAAAGACCAAATGAAGGTGAAGGTTGTGAACAACATGTCTTTTTGTGCGTAATTCTTCTTCTGAAGCTTGCATAATTGATATGTATTTAGTAAATTGAATAGACAATGACCAAGATACGAAAAGCATATCGATTTCAGTTAAAGACCAACGAGGAAATTGAGTCCCGGCTTGTTCGTATCTGCGGTTGCGCAAGATTCGTATGGAACAAGTGTCTTCACATGAATCTGGACCGGCTGGAGAAAAAACAACCGATCCTCTGGTACAACGAGCTGGCCTTCTGGCTGATCCTCTGGAAACGATCCGAGGAGTATGGCTTTTTGAAAGAATGTCCTTCCCAGGTGCTTCAGCAGAAGCTCATGGACCTGGACCGGGCTTTCAGGGATGGCTTTGACAGGAACCAGCCGCTGAAACGGCTTCCTGTGTTCAAAAAGAAAGGCCGGGGAGACGGGATCCGTTTTCCCCAGGGGTTTCAGATAGACAACCGGCGGATCTTTCTGCCGAAAGTAGGCTGGATTGGCTTTTACAAGTGTCAGCCCATTAAAGGGAAGGTGAAAAACGTCACAGTTTCATCAAGGGCAGGTAAGTGGCACATCTCGGTCCAGGTGGAGCAGGAGGTAACTATCGACGCTCATCCTTCCGCTTCCGAGATCGGGATCGATGCCGGGATCACCTGTTTTGCCGCCTTTTCGGACGGGACGATGGTGAATGGGGTGCACAGCTTCAGAAGGCACCAGGAGAGACTGGCCAGGGAACAGAGAAAACTTGCCCATAAACAAAAAGGGTCCAACAACTGGAAGAAACAAAAAAGTAAAATATCGCGGTTGCATCATCATATCTCCAATGTACGGAGTGACTTTTTGCATAAGTTGAGTACCCAAATAAGCGATAACCAGGCCAGGGTATATTTAGAGGATCTACAGATCCGGAACATGAGTACATCAGCCAGGGGGACGATTGAAGAGCCGGGCAGGGGTGTCAGGGCCAAGTCAGGTTTGAACAGATCCATCCTGGACCAGGGGTGGTTTGAGTTTCGGCGCCAGCTCGGTTACAAGCTATTCTGGAAAGGAGGAGAGTTGGTGGAGGTTGATTACCGGAATACGTCCCAGAGATGCTCTGTGTGTGGATATACGGCAAGGGAGAACAGAACAGAACAGGCCTTGTTCAGATGCATGGTATGTGGACATGAGGAGAACGCTGATGTAAACGCCGCAAGGAACATTCTAACCGCCGGACGGGCGGGGATGGCCTGTGAAGCGAACCACACAGGTGGTCGGCAGCAGGAACCTATGGGAAACTGTAAGGAAGTACCATCCTTGGTGAGTAATAATTAACCTTGGAATCCCTTTCTCTTCAGGGAAGGGAGGACGTCAAAATTGTCATTTCCGGAATCAAGCCACCCCTAAAAAAACCCCACTGATTATCAGTAGGTTCATGTCTTTTCTAGAGGTCGGTAGCGGATTCGAACCGCTGTAACTGGTTTTGCAGACCAGCGCCTAGCCACTCGGCAAACCGACCATTTATTAATACTTCAAGAACGAATCCGCGGCGGATTATCATCGCCTAACCAACCCGGCAAACCGACCGGACGTTTCGTTCACAAAATTAACAAAATCCGTCATTTTTTGTAAATTGAAGGTTGATTAAACCCAAAATGTCATGCATTGTAATATTCATCGGATTGTGAGGCCGGGAAAACTGGTCTGTCTTTTCCTGATAAGTTTCCTTATCTTTTCCCTGAACCTGCTTAATGCACAAAACATTGAGAAGGATATCATGGGGAAATGGTTCCTGGAATCCACGGGTGACCAGCTCACGGATGGAATCCTCAGTTTTCAGGACGGGGGCACATATGCATTCCAGAAAGTTTTTACTGACGGGACCAAGGCCGAATTAACAGGTGGGTATCTACTGGACGCAGGCACATCTCCTGCACATTTGCGGCTTTGCCTGGGCGATTGCAGCACAGCTGGCTCCGAATGGACCTCGGAATTCTGTCTGGTGCAACTGGCCGATGACGGGATGCTGGAGATTTACATGTCATCTTCAGGGGAGTATCCCGGCAAATTCCCGAAGGACAGAAACGCCGAACGGATGTATATATTTGCCCGGGAACAGGCACCCTGATACATGCTGCACGGTCTGTTTTATTGATCTTACGGACCCGCCCGGTTTCAGTTTTTGATCAGCCACCGGACCCGGTCCAGGGAAAGCAGGTAATGGAGCAGGACCACCACACCGAATATGGTCCCGGTGGTTGGATATCCCAGATCGATCAGCATCCATGCGGCAGCACCGAATAATCCCAGTTCAAGGAGCAACCGGACAATCCCGGGTGTCGGAACAATCGTTTTGCCCGATCTCGACGGATCTTCCCGGACGGCAAACACCCCCCACAAGGTGGCGAATATCAGGGGGAACAGGATGGCCCACAGGACCCTGGTCCAGGAATCCGACAGGTGATAGCCCCAGATGCCCGTAATGACCAGGGCGATGAGCTCCAGCAAAAATCTGAGCAGCAGGTTCAGTGGTTTCTGAGACATAGACTCGATTGCGATATCAAATGATCAGGACCGGTCCCTACAGCTCCTTGATCCAGATATTCCGGAACTGCACCAGGCTGGAGGCTCCCTGGAGTTTCCCGGTCTCCTGATTGATGCCCCCGTGGTGCTGGAACCCGATGGGCCCTTTTTCAGCCATCCCGGGAAACAGGGCATTGTCAATCACCGTGATCCCGTTGTTCACGATCGTGATCCGGTCGCCAATCACCGTGATGTCGAACGCATTCCATTTTCCCACCGGTTGATCGGCGTTCTCCGAAGGTACTGCTGCGGCCCTCACTTCCGGCGGCAATGACGCATCGGTCCTGACGGACCAGAGTTCCCCCGAGCCCACCGACCAGCACCAGAGATTGGCCTGTCCGGATCCTTTCAGCAGGATCCCCGAATCTGAATTTGGCCCGAGTGGCTCGATGGTATTGCCGTCTTTGTCGCGCATGTATTCCCCGTCGGGCAGGATGGTGGGAAGCGGGAACAGGTGGTCGCCGTACCCTTTGAAACGCCATTCCACATGCAATTTGAAATCGCTGAATTCCTTCTCGCTCCAGAGGTCTTTATTCCCCCTGGCCTCCGATCGTGCATCGTAGTCGATCACCCCGTCAATGACTGACCAGTGCCCGTTGTCCCCCTCGGGGACCTTCCAGCCTGTCAGGTCCTTTCCGTTGAAAAGAGAGACATATCCTTCCTGTTCATAGATGTTTGATTCCTGCGCCCATAGGGACAGGGAGAAGAAGGCCGTGATGATTCCGGATGCTATAACTTTTCCGATGGTTTTCATGGCAATGTGTGTTTAAGTTTCGATCCTTACCGGTTAAAGTTACTCTAATCCCCGAAAATAACAATCTCACGCATGGGATGCATCATGTACCTGAATCTGCTGTCAAATGGAAAGAATAAAATTCGTCAGGTTCTCCTCCTTTTTCAGGCCCAGCTTCTTCCTCAGCTTGTACCGGTGGTTCTCCACGCCCCGGTAAGAGATCCGCATCAGGGGAGCAATCTCCTTGGAGGAAAGGTTCATCCGCAGGTATGCGCATAACCTTAGATCGCTGTGGGAAAGCTGCGGGTACCGGCCCATCAACGTCTGAAGGAATTTCTCGTGGGCCTTTTCAAAATGGATCTGGAACACGTTCCAGTCATCCATGCTGGAAATGTTCTTATCTATTTTTCCGATCAGCCTGGAATAATGTTTATCGGGAAAACGGGTACCCAGTTCTGCCTTCTGCTTCTTGATGATCTCGGTCAGCTCCATCAGGAATTCGTTCTTTTTGATGATCGACATGGTGGAATTCGCCAGTTCCTGGTTCTTGAACGCCAGTTCCGCGTTCAGTTTCTCGTTTCTGAGCCTGATCAGCTCCTTTTCCTTGGATTCCCTGATATTCCTTTCCCGGAGCCTAATCCGGCGCAGCAACAGATAACGTCCGGTGATTAGCAGGAAAACAAACAACAATGCATAAATGACGATGCTGATTTTGTTCAGGTACCAGGGCGGGGCGACCACCAGCCCGATCTCTTCTGGTTTTGCCTGTTTGCCCCACACATTGGAAACCCTGACATGAATCTTGTATTCGCCGTACGGTATCCTGGCAAAATTGAAAACAGGCTTATCAAGGGGCCTGCTCCATGTTTCGTCCAGTCCCTCCACGTAGGACTGGAATTGAAAAGTCCCGCCGGAATGGAAAGGAAATGCAAAACTGAGGGTAAGAGAATTCTTGCTGAACGGAATGCGGATCATCCTGCTGTCCAGAGGTATTTGCTCGGACATCCCGTTGTGACCCCTGATTTCCACCTGCCTTAACAATAACTTCTTGTCTTCTATCTGGTGGGAAAGATCAGGACGGTCCGCCCGGAGGATGGCATAACCGTTATCCAGGCAGAGCAATCCCTCTGTGGCATTCAGGGGGATGACATTTTCATAGCCCGAGATCATGTGTCCTTTGAAAATCGTATTCGGATATTCTTTGATCTGCTGTACCTGGGAATTGAAAATCCTGAATAGGGCAACTCCATCCCTGCTGATAAACCAGTAATGGTGGTCCGGCCCCGTGATGACACGGTGCGATCGCGCATATTTTCCAAGCGATCTGTTCAATTGATGGTAGGGCAGTATGGTATCGTTGATGTCGTCATAGGTATAGATCTGCTCACCTGTGGTGAAAATGATCCGGTTCTCGATTTTGAACACCTGGATATCGTGATCTTTTCCAAAGACCGGATCGCCGTAATACTGCATCTGCAGTATGGAGTCCCGGCTTTCACTCATGCGGATCCGGTAGACGGACCGGTGCATATGGCTGGCCCAGAGGTTCCCCACATGGTCAAATTCAATATACCTGATCAGATCGTTGAACCCGGGAAGCTGGGATTGATATTCCCACTTCCCCTGCCTTTTTTCAAAAAAGACAATGTTGGAATAGGTGCACTGCACCAGCATATCGTCCCTGCTGGGATACCTGATCAGGCTGAAACCGCCGGATACGGAAGATATTTCTTTCGCCACGCTGTCCGCTATGCTGAAGGTGCCTGAATTGTGACTGACGATCAGCTCCCCGTCATAATGGTGCATATTCCAGGCCTGTCCCTGGGTGCCGGGAATGAACCGGAAAGGCCGGCCTTCCTCTTCCAGGTCACGCCAGAAAACCCCCTGGTTGGTGCACAGGTAAAGTTTATCCCAATGCCTGGCCGCCGAATAGACCGCCCCGACATCCTCCTGCCGAAACAGGGTGTAGGAGGGATCCACCCGGAAAGAAACATGATCCACCCCCTGGTCCAGTGAGAGCCAGATATGATTCTGCCCCACACAGTGGATGCCCAGTACGGTATTGTTCTGTAACCCGGTGTCATTGTTCAGGTGATGGATGGGGTTGCCTTCCCTGTCAAACAAGGTGATCCCGTCCAGCAGCGTTCCGATCACCAGAAAGCCATCCGCTGTGATTGCACCCCTGTTTATCTTGTTCCTGGAAAAATAGGCTTTCCACGATTCCAGCCACGGCTCCAGCCTGTCATCCCGGTACAGGTACAAACCTTCCGACTCGGTCCCGATCAGCAGGCTGGAATCAGGTAGTTGCCTGGTAAAGGCCACCAGGTTGTCTTTAACTTCGGGGAAGGTTAAAAAAGGCCTTATCAGGGTGTCTTCCATCAGGTACAGTCCTTTCCCCGGAAGATGAAGACACAGGTCTCCGTTCACAAGGCTCACCGAATGGATCGGTGCATCGGGCCTGACCACCTGAAAGCCCTTGTAGTCATAGATAAAAATAGAAGTGAAGGAATGAAAGTAGACTTTTTCCTCGGAGATGACCGTGGTCCAGAATTCTTCGTTCTTGCTGAAAAGCGGTTCTGCCAATGGATTAAGGGAATGGTAATTCAGATTTCCCAGGCTGTCCCTTCTCCAGAACCCAATCTCCCTGTAACCGCTGGTAAAGATCCTGCCCTCCCGGTCAATGGCCACAGATCTCAGGACGGTTCCGTTGGGCGATGGATAAAAATTCCACTCCACCCCGTCAAACTCAAGTAATCCCACATTATTGGCCACATACACAAATTCATCCCCGTCTAATGTAATGGACCAGTTCTGGCTCTCCGCACTGTACTCCTGTTTGGTAAAATTCCTGACCAGATACGCTTCCTGCGCCCGGACACAGATCACGATCACCGGCATATTCATGCAGATGAAAAAGAAGATGGCCCTTTTGGGTAAATGCAAACTCATCGCTTTTACCAGCCTGTTAAATAGTCCATGCACGGTGGCAAAATGCCCGGATGCCGCAAATATTACTACAATAATACTGCGTTTTTCGCATAATCAGGAGAAATAATTATAAAAAATACAGGGAATCATAGTTCTGCTATTTAATTGTATTTCAACCTGAATCAATTTATGCAAGCCAATGGGATGAGTTAAAAATGAGTGAATATTCAAACACTTTCCCTGACCTGAATCAGAGGTGTAATCAATTGTTTTGATCCCAATGGATTTTTATGGAACTTGTTGATTATAAACCTAACTCATAAACCTTCGGCTATGAAAAAATTTTGGTTAATCATGCTCCTCATCCTGGCTGCAGCGGGATTGTCAGCCCAGGAGCAACTGACGGTCAGGGGCAGGGTGACGGATGCAGCAAACGATGGGATCCCCGGAACGACGGTCATGATCCAGGGAACCCAGCAGGGGACGATCACCGACCTGAACGGGGATTACGAGATCCAGGCACCTGCTGACGCGGTACTGGTGTTCAGCTTTATCGGATACCGGACCGAAGAGGTCGATGTGGCCGGCCGGACAACCATCGACCTCCAGCTGGAAGAAATGGCTTTCGATATGGATGAAGTGGTGGTCATCGGATATGGCACTGCCGCTGTGAAAGACCTTACCGGTTCTGTCTCCGTGGTAAAAGCGGATGATATCAACAGGCAACCCGTTCCCAACATCGGTCAGGCCCTGCAGGGAAAAGTGTCAGGCATCCAGGTCTCCAACAACGGTGCCCCCGGTACCGCCCCCACCATTCGCATCAGGGGCCTTGGCACCGTCCGGTCCGATGCCAGTCCGCTCTTCGTGGTTGACGATGTGTATGTGGACGACATCAGTTTTCTGTCTCCCCAGCAGATCGAATCGATCACCGTGCTCAAGGATGCTTCCTCGGCGGCCATTTACGGAGTCCGTGCTGCGAACGGGGTGATCATCATCACCACCAAGGGAGGAAAATTCCAGAGCCCGAAATTCAATTACTCGGGTTATGTGGGCGTCCAACAGGTCTCCAACCTGCTCGATCTGGCGAACACGCAGCAATACATCACCCTGGTGAACGAAAAAATTGCCGTGGGCGAGGACAGGGGCACTGCCTCCACTCCGTTTGATCCTTCTCTCTACACTGCAGATACCGACTGGTTTGAAGAAATTTTAAACCCCGCCACCATCCAGAACCACAACATCAGCATCACAGGAGGCGGCGAAAACTCAACCTATTATTACGGACTGGGAATTACAAGCCAGGAAGGCCTGGTGAAGAATAATGATTACACCCGGATCAACCTGAGGGGAACTTCCGACATCACCGTGAACCGGTTCCTGAGCGCAGGTTACGGCATCACCCTGAACGCGTGGAAATCAGACAATGCGGCCAACGTGCTCGGCCAGGCTTTCATCGCACCCCCCGCATTTGATCCCAAGCTGGATGAGGACACTTTTACCGACCCGGTGTCGCTGGGATTCGGGAACTTCGCCAACCCCGCGGCCACCATCGAATATTTCAATAATGTGTCCCAGGGCCTGAATACGCTGGCGAATGTACACGCCCAGATCACACCGGTTGAGAACCTCTCCTTCAGAAGTTCCTTCACGTTCGACGGAAGTTACGCGCAGAACAGAAATTATTCTCCGGAATACTGGGTGTCGGTCACACAGAATGATACCATCTCCCACCTCTCCAAGTCCAACTCACAGGAGCTTAATTATACGTTTGACAATACGGTCACCTACGACAAATCTTTCGGAGAACACCAGGTAAAGGTTATGGGAGGCCTCTCCTTTGTTCAGTTCAGGAACCAGGGCCTGAATGCCTCCACCAGCCGGGTACCCTATTTTTCGGAAGCCACACTCTACCTGAACAACGGGTCCATCGAGGATCTGAGCGCAGGGGATTACGGATCCCTCATCCGAAGCAATTCTTATTTCGGGCGACTGTTCTACTCCTTCAGGGAACGCTATTTGTTGACCGCCACTTTCCGGCGGGACGGCTCGTCCACCTTCCCGGGTGAAAAGCGTTGGGGAAATTTCCCGTCGCTCGGACTGGGATGGGTGGTATCACAGGAGGATTTCTTTGACGGGGTTAATTCCATTGACTTTCTGAAGGTCAAGGCAAGCTGGGGGATCCTGGGGAACAACCAGGTTCCGCAGAACGCCTATACGGTGACCGTGAATAACTGGGGCGGGTATTCCGTTGTATACGGACCCTACGGCAGCTCCACCATCCACCAGGGGGCATCCATCACCTCGCTGGTCGAACCGCTGCTGCGCTGGGAGATCGTCGAGGAATATGATCTGGGGATCGAATCGCTGATGCTGGATTACCGCCTCAACCTGGAGCTCGGAATGTACCGGAGGATGACCAGGGCTGCCATTTTCCCGGTCCCGCTGATCGGCACGGCCGGCACCTCGGGAAGCAGTTACCTGGATAACAATGCAGATATCCTGAACACAGGTGTGGAATTAAGTGCCAGCTGGAATAACCAGATTAGTGACAGGCTGTCTTACAACGTGGGTGGAAATATATCCTTCAATCACAATAAAGTATTTGATCTTGAGCCCGGGACACTTCCCTTCTATGATGCCAATGCATTCAACGGTGCACTGGCAACCTATACACAGCAAGGGCATCCCATCGGCGAGTTCTATGTGCTGGAGGTGGACGGGGTCTTCCAGAGCTTTGATGAAGTGAATAATTATACCGGCGCAGAAGGCGACCCGATCATGCCGGATGCCGTCCCGGGCGATTTCCGCTATGTGGATCAGAACGAAGATGGTATCATTGACGATAACGACAGGATCCCCTACGGAAGTTACACCCCCAAAGTGCTCTACTCCTTTAACATGGGAGTGAATGTGGGACTGTTTGATTTTTCCATTGAAATGCACGGTGTGGGAGGGAACAAGATCTACAATGCCAAGCGGGCGAACCGTTTCGGCAACGAAAACTATGATGCGGATTTTGCGGAGAACAGGTGGCACGGGGAAGGGACAAGCGACACCTATCCGTCGGCCGACCTGGCAGGAGGGAAAAATATCTATCCCAATACGTTCCTGGTTGAATCGGGTGCCTACTTCCGCATCCGGAATGTCCAGGCTGGCTACACCCTGCCCGCAAGGTTGACCGAACGCCTGACCGGCGAGCGGATCCGGGTCTATCTCAGTGCCCAGAATCCTTTGACCCTTTTCTCATACAATGGTTTTTCTCCCGAGATCCCGGGAGGGAGTCCGTCCACAGCAGGTATGGATTACGGGGTATATCCGCTTTCCAGGATCACCAATGTGGGCATTACCATGGATTTTTAACCGATGTACCATTTCATAAAATACAATGCCATGAAAGGAACAATTATCATACTGACGATCGCCCTGGGACTGATGGTATCCTGCAAGGATTATCTGGAATTTCCCCCGGAAGGCGAAATCCCCAGGGAAGAATTCTTTAAAAATCAGGAAGATGCCCAGAAGGCCGTGAATGCGATGTACGGATATCTGAGGTCCTGGGATATCTCCGCTTTCAATTACCTCATCCTGAGCTCTCTTCCATCCGATGAAATACTCAAGGGAAGCAGTCCGGGCGACGGATCCTGGGCCAATGACTATGTGAATTACCAGCATACCAAGACCCAGCAGCAGATCAAAGATTTCTGGAGCGGAAGATACAATGGGATCAACCTGTCGAACCAGGTCCTCACCAACGTACCCGACATTGAAATGGACCAGGGGGTGAAAAAGCGAATGATTGCCGAAGCCCGTTTCATGCGCGGGTTCCATTACTTTTATCTGGCAAGGGCTTTCGGGGGCGTACCGCTGATCGAAGAGGTGCCGGCCGGACCGGAAGGATTGATCAGGACCACACTCGAGGAGACCTGGGATTTTATCGAAGCGGACCTCAGGGCGGCCATACCGGATCTTCCCGAAACAGTTCCCACCTCCGAATACGGACGTGCCACCCGCTGGGCGGCGAAGGGAATGCTGGCCAAGGTGCTTATGTACCGGGAGGACTGGGCGGAATGTAAATCCGTATCGGACGACATCATCGACAACGGACCCTTTGACCTGTACCCCGATTTCTACCGGCTGTTCAGGCCCGAACAGGAGTTCTGCGAGGAATCCCTGTTTGAGATCGTGGCGACACAGGTTCCCGGCGAGACAGACCTGTCCAACAGTCAGTTCGCGGAAACGCAGGCAGTGCGGGGACAGTTCGGATGGGGATGGTTCGTTCCCACCGATAAGCTGGCCGCAGCCTTCGATGCGGCCGGGGACGAGGTCCGGAAAGCCGTAACCATCCTTTACAGGGGGGATGCAACCGAAGACGGAGATACCATAGCCGGTGTCGAGACCATGGAGGGGGTGGATGTTCCCAGGTATAACGGGAAAGCTTACCTGCCTTCCAGGATCCCGAGGGTAACCGGCCCTTACGGCTGCGACCAGAATGTGCGGATCCTCCGTTTTGCGGAAATCCTGCTGATCAATGCAGAAGCGGCATTCCATGCGGGAGGTGACGCGGCGACTCCCCTGAACAGGGTGAGAGCCCGTGCGGATCTTGATCCCATCGGCAGCCCGGGTATCGAGGACATCTGGGAAGAGAGGCGGCTTGAACTGGCCGGGGAACAGGACCGCTACTGGGACCTGCTCCGCACGGGAAGGGCTGCATCGGTGCTGGCAGAGTACGGCTTCAAGCAGGGGAAACACGAATGGTACCCCATACCCCAGACCGAGGTGGAGCTGAGCGGGGGACAACTGGAACAGAATCCGGGCTGGTAGTCCGGGACGTTGAAAACAGGCGAATTTATGACATACACCGTACGGAAAAATTCAGGGATTAACATGTTCATCAGGTTCATCTATGGATTCATCTTCCTTGGGATAACAGTTTCCTGCAACCAGTCCGGCTCCAAAGGCAGCGGTCAGCGGCAGCCGGAAGAATTGCCCAAGCTTTCCGATGAGGCTTTGCTGGATACGATCCAGCGTACCACGTTCAATTATTTCTGGGAGGGCGCGGAACCTGTCTCAGGGATGGCCAGGGAAAGGATCCACATGGACGGGGTTTATCCCCAGGACGATTACAATGTGGTTACCTCGGGCGGATCCGGCTTCGGTCTCATGGCCCTTGTGGTGGGAATGGAAAGGGGATTTATCTCCAGACAGGAAGGGATGGACAGACTGGAGAGGATCACCGCATTTTTGGATTCGTGCGACCGGTTCCACGGGGCATGGCCGCACTGGTTGTTCGGGGAAACCGGCAGGGTGAAGGCTTTCAGTACAAAGGACAATGGCGGAGACCTGGTGGAAACGGCATACCTGGTGCAGGGATTGCTGACGGTAAGACAGTACCTGGATGGTTCAGATCCCGCGGAGTCTGCATTGCAGGAGCGGATCACCGCCCTGTGTGATGGAGTGGAATGGGACTGGTACCTGAAGGGGGAATCCGTGCTCTTCTGGCACTGGTCGCCCGAATACGGCTGGGAAATGAACCACAAAATAACAGGGTATAACGAATGCCTGATCACCTACGTCCTGGCAGCATCCTCCGAAACCCATCCCATTCCCCCGGAAGCATATCATCAAGGGTGGGCCCGCGGAGGGGAGATCAGGGGGGAAAACCACCGGTACGGCTTACTCCTTGAACTGGAACACAGCGGTGACAGGGAATACGGGGGGCCCCTCTTCTGGTCCCACTACTCCTACCTGGGACTGGATCCCAGGAACCTGAAAGATTCTTATGCAAACTACTGGCGGCACAATGTGAACCATACCCTGATCAATCATCGCTATTGCGTGGAAAATCCGAAAGAATTTGCGGGGTATAGCGACCGGTGCTGGGGACTGACGGCAAGTTATTCTATCGACGGCTACGCGGCCCACAGTCCGGCCAGGGACCTGGGGGTCATTTCCCCCACCGCGGCGCTTTCTTCCTTTCCCTATACCCCGGAGGAGTCCATGAAGGCCGCCCGTTTTTTCTATGACTCCCTGGGTACCAGGCTGCTGGGACCCTTTGGTTTTTATGATGCATTCAGCCTGGAACAGGACTGGTTTCCCCAAAGGTACCTGGCCATCGATCAGGGACCCATCGTGGTGATGATCGAGAATTACCGTTCCGGCCTGCTGTGGGACCTTTTCATGAGAAACAGGGAGGTCCGGGAAGGATTGAAGCGATTGGGATTTGAATTCGCGCCGGAAGGTTCATAACAGCCGACCGGACCAAAAGTTTTAAACCGATATGCGCATATGAGTAAAATACTTGCTTGCAGTGTGACAGGGATCATCATGGTCCAATTCCTGTTTAATGGTTGCGGGACGGGGACCGGGGACCTGGTGGCCGATATATACCTGAACAGGAAAGTGGACTCGGTGCTGTCACTGATGACCACTGAAGAGAAACTGGGGCAGATGAACCTGCTGACCAGCGACTGGGACGTAACGGGACCCACCATGCGTGACACGTATATGGAGGACATCCGTGCCGGGAGATGCGGGAATATCTTCAATGCACATACGGTGGATTACAACAGGAAACTGCAGCAGATCGCGGTGGAAGAGACCCGTCTGGGGATCCCGCTGTTGTTCGGGTACGATGTGATCCACGGGCATAAGACCATCTTTCCCATCCCGCTGGCCGAAGCCTGTTCCTGGAACCTGGAGCTCATGGAGCGCTCGGCGATGCTTGCCGCCCGGGAAGCCGCCGCTTCCGGCCTGCACTGGACCTTTGCCCCCATGGTGGACCTGTCCAGGGATCCCAGGTGGGGCAGGGTATCGGAAGGGAACGGAGAGGATCCCTTGCTGGGAGGCCTGATTGCCGAAGCACGGGTGAAAGGATTCCAGGGAGAGGATTTGTCCGATCCCTTTACCCTTGCGGCATGTGTCAAACATTTTGCTGCATACGGGGCACCCCAGGCAGGCAGGGATTACCACACCGTGGATATGTCGGAGCTCCATTTCAGGGAGTATTACCTTCCCCCGTACCGGAAAGGGATCGAAGCCGGGGCCGTTTCGGTCATGGCTTCCTTCAATGATCTTTTCGGGATCCCCGCCACGGCAAGCAGTTACCTGCTCACAGACCTCCTGAGAAACGAAATGCATTTCACCGGTTTCGTGGTATCCGATTACAGCGGCATCGAGCAGCTGCAGGACCACGGTGTGGCGGCTGACAGGCAACATGCCGGGGAACTGGCCCTGTTGGCGGGAGTGGACATGGACATGCAGTCGGCGATATTCGCTGAAACCCTGGCCCGCTCCCTTGAAGAAGGAAAGATCCGGATGCAGGACATTGATGCGGCTGTCCGAAGGATCCTGCGGATCAAGTTCCGGCTCGGGTTGTTCGACGATCCCTACCGGTACCTGAACGAGGAGCGTGAAGCAGAGGTAATCTTTTCGGAGGAGCTGATGGAGCATGCACTTGTTTCTGCCAGGGAGTCGGTGGTCCTGCTCAAAAACGAACCGGTGAACGGCAAAAAAATCCTGCCCCTCTCCTCTCCCGGCCGGATTGCAGTGATCGGGCCCCTGGCCGACAACCAGCTGGATATGCTCGGAAGCTGGCATGCAGCAGGCGACCATACAAAGGTGGTCACCCTGCTGGAGGGGATCAGGAAAAGATTTTCCGGCGCGGAGATCCGATATAGCGAAGGGTGCGATTTTTATTCGGAGGACCGTTCCGGATTCGGGCGAGCAATCAGCCTGGCACGAAATTCGGACGTGGTGGTGCTTGCCATCGGAGAAACCCAGGACCAGAGCGGGGAAGCTGCCAGCCGGTCCATCCCGGATATCCCGGGAATCCAGGAAGAGCTGGCACTGGAGCTGATCCAAACGGGAACCCCCGTGGTGGTGATGATCATGGCCGAAAGACCCCTCATTTTTCCGCGGCTGAACGAAAGCGCATCCGCCATTTTCTATGCCTGGCACCTGGGAACCAGGGCCGGTGACGCCCTGGCTGATATTCTCTCCGGGGCATACAATCCCTCCGGGAAGCTGGTGATGAGCATTCCCAGGAACGCGGGACAGATCCCGGTGTACTACAACACCAAATCCACGGGAAGGCCCGCTGATCCGAATAACAGATTCACGAGCAAATACCTGGATGTTCCCAATGAGCCGCTTTATCCATTCGGGTTCGGATTGAGCTATACGGATTTTTCCTGCCGCGAGTTCCAGCTGCAGGACACCCTGATGGGGATGAATGACACACTTCACCTATCCGTTTCAGTGAAAAACACCGGTGCATACGACGGACACGAGACCGTGCAGCTGTATGTGAGGGACCTGGTGGGAAGCGTGACCCGTCCGGTGAAAGAGCTGAAAGACTTTCAAAAGATCTTCCTCGCAGCGGGAGAGGAGCGGACCCTGCATTTCACCCTCACCACCGATGATCTGAAGTTCATTGGAAAAAACCTTGAATACATGACTGAACCAGGTGATTTCAGAGTGTTTGTGGGACCGGACTCGGAAAGACTCCTGGAGGCAACATTCACACTGGTGAAAAACAATTGATGATCATGCATCTGAAGAGATTCCCCTGTATATTTTCCCTCCTGATCATTTGCATGGCATGCGTCCCGGCGGTTGAAACGGTCGCCCAGACTTACCTGTACTTCCAGGACAGCCCGGGCGATGCTTACTATGATTACAGCTGGATGGAGGTGACTCCCCCCAGTGAACTGGAAAGGAAGCAGGAACCCGATCTTCGCAGATTTCCCGTGGAATCGGTGATCCCCCCCCAGCAGGGGGTGAATTCGCTGAGACTGAAGTGGCGCTCGGAGGAGGGGGGGAACTGGTATGCCATCGCTGCAGGCGACCAGTGGCAGGAGAAGGACATCAGCAATACAGATACCATGGTGTTCTGGCTGCAGAGCATCGAAGGAATCGGGAGCCAGGAACTGCCCATGGTATTTGTGGAAGACATCACCAACAAAAAGAGCACCTTCGTTGCACTGTCCGGCCACACCGGCGACCTGTCCCCCGGTATCTGGACCCGGATCACCATCCCCATGGAGGTTTTCCTGCAGTCGGGCGACGGGGTGGATTACACGGTCATCAAGACCATCGGGTTTGCACAGGGGACAAACGATGGCGTTCAGCACACCCTGCTGGTGGACAACATGCGCGTGATCAGGGGTGACGGGACCGCCCCGCCGGTATCGGCTCCGCAGGGAGTCAGGGCCACCGCTTACCAGCATCATATAGAGGTTTCCTGGGATCCCAATCCCGAGTCCTTCCTCACCGGCTACCAGGTGGAACGGTCCCTGGACGGCGGAATGAGCTTCACCCCGATCAGTCAGCCGGACAGGAATACCCTGATCTATATCGACTGGGTGAAACCGCTGGGGGAGACGGTGGAGGCCAGTTACAGGGTACGGGGACTCAACGAGGTCAACGAGCCCTCGGACCCGTCGGAGGCTGCAGAGGCCACCACCCGGAACATGACCGACGAGGAGCTCCTGGAGATGGTCCAGCGCTATACGTTCCGCTATTTCTGGGATTTTGCACACGAGGCTTCAGGGATGGCGCGGGAGAGGAATTCTTCTGAAAACACGGTGACTTCGGGGGGGTCTGGATTCGGACTGATGGCCATCCCCGTGGGCATCGAAAGGGGATACATCACCAGGGAGCAGGGCGTCGAACGCACCCTGAAAATCCTGAATTTCCTGAAAACGGCCGACCGGTTCCACGGAGCATGGTCGCACTGGATCAACGGCAACACAGGGAAGGTGATCCCGTTTTCCACAAAGGACAACGGCGGTGATATCGTGGAAACCTCCTATGCGGCCCAGGGACTGCTCACCGTCAGGCAGTACTTTCAGGGTGAAACCGTGGATGAGCAGAAGATCGTCCAGCTGGCGACCGAATTATGGGAAGGGATCGAATGGGACTGGTACCGGCGGAATGGTTCTTCCTCCATCTACTGGCACTGGTCGCCCGACTACGCATGGGAGATGAACATGAAGGTCACCGGCTGGAACGAGGCAGCCATTGTTTACCTGCTGGCCGTCGCTTCCCCCACCCACGGCGTCCCGGCAAGCCTCTGGCATACTGGATGGGCCGGCAGTCCCTACTATTTGAACGGGGACAGCTTCTATGGTCACAGGCTATATGTGGGATGGGATTACGGCGGACCCCTCTTTTTCGCCCACTATTCCTTCCTGGGCTTCGATCCCAGGGACAAGGCGGATGACTATGCGAACTATTTCGACCAGAACAGGAACCATTCACTGATCCACCAGGCCTACTGCGTGGATAATCCAAAAGGATTCGAGGGGTACAGTGCATCATGCTGGGGACTGACGGCCAGTGACGACCCGGACGGCTACATGGCGCATGAGCCGAATTCCACGAGGGACAACGGGACCATCTCCCCCACAGCCGCACTCTCCTCTTTTCCCTATACACCCGGGGAATCCATGCTGGCACTGAAACACTTTTACGGCGAGCTCGGAGACAGGATCTGGGACTGGATGGGATTCAAAGATGCCTTCAACCTGGAACGCAACTGGTTTGCAGATTCTTACCTGGCCATTGACCAGGGACCCATCCTGCTGATGATCGAGAATTACCGCAGTCAGCTGCTGTGGGACCTGTTCATGTCCAACCCGGAAATCCAGCCCATGATGGATGCCATCGGGTTTTATGATTCTCCCAACAGCCTGGATCACCGGGGATCCGGGAATGCATTCACCCTGTTTCCGAACCCGGCAGCTTCCCATTGCACCCTGCGGTTTAAAGTGGACAAAACATCTGCCATCCGGCTGGGTATCTATGACGTCGGCGGAAAAAGGGTGCAGGAGGTCATCCGGCAGGAAATTTTTCATCCCGGCACTTACACGGTCAGCATTCATAGAGGCCACCTGCCTCCCGGAGTCTACCTGGTCAGGCTGGAGCCGGTGGATGGCCTGACGTACACAAAGAAACTTATGATTCATTGATTATAAACCACTTAAAAGAAAGGAGGTGTGATCAGAAAATCCATTCCATGAAGCGAAAAAAAATCTGTTATTCACTTAAAAATGTACATGATGAAAACAATTTTTACTGTTTTTTTATTTGTCGTATTTGCAGCGGGACTGAATGCCCAGTATGCCCTTCCGGTGGATTTTGAAAATCCCCAGGAGGACACAGCATGGAACCAGTTTGCCAATGCAGGAGATGCTGAAGAGAACATGGTCCTGGCGGAAAATCCTGCCAAAGACGGGATCAATGCCTCCGATAACTGCATCAAATTTGTTGTGCTTGATAACGCCGACCCCTGGGCTGGTGCATGGTCCGACGCGTACGGACCGTTTGAGATCACCGAGGAAAACCATATCATGCAGATGATGGTCCACAAGGACAAGATCTCTCCCAGCGGACTGAAGATCGAAGGAGGTGACGGCGACCCCGCACAGGTCGAATTGAAGGTAGAAAATACCGTAACCGGTGCCTGGGAGTTGCTGACCTTCGATTTTTCAGATGCCATCGGTGTCACCTATCCCCGGCTGGTCTTTTTCCCGGATTTTCCTGATACCAGGACCGAAGGAGGGACCGTATATATCGATAACATCGACTGGGCAGGAGCTTCGTCGGTGGGACCGGACCGTAAAGGGCTGGTGGCTGTGTATCCGAATCCCGCAACTGATCTGCTTACCGTGCAGTATCCCGGGATTTACCGGATCGCCATCTCGAACATCGTGGGACAGCAGGTGAAGACCCTGGAGTTCCAGGCCACCGGTCACAGGGTGTTCGATGTGTCCGAACTGAAGACCGGACTCTATTTCATGACCCTTGAAACGGCTGACGGAAGCATCAGCACCAAGTTCATCAAGGAATAGTCCTGATTGATCAAGAGATGGGAAATCCCGGCCGCCTGCGGTTGGGATTTTCTTTTATTATGGCTATCTTCATGAGAATGGCAACATTGGTCGCGGTTTTTCGATAATAATTTTTTTTCGTCGCAATTAAAAGCAACATGGAAAATTTACAGGTAACTCTTCAGAAGATATATGACCTCGTGGTGCAGTACGGGATGAAATTCATCATGGCCGTCGTGGTCCTTGTCCTCGGTTTGTTCGTGATCAAATGGATCACCCGGTGGCTGGTCCGCCTGATGGAAAAAAGGAATTTGAACGAATCCCTGGTCCCCTTCCTGAAGACCCTCACCAGCGTGCTGCTCAAAGTGCTGCTGGTGATCAGCTTGATGGGTATGGTGGGGATCCAGATGACCTCTTTTATCGCGGTGATCGGTGCTGCCGGCCTCGCCGTGGGCATGGCCCTGCAGGGGACTCTTCAGAATTTCGCGGGCGGGGTGATGATCCTGCTTTTTAAACCCTAAGAGGTGGGACACTTTATCGAGGCGCAGCAAAAGAGATCCTGCTCAGGATGGCCCGGTCCCGGTCAAGGTTGTTGCCTGAGGCGTTCCGGATGATGGATCCGGCATCACCTGCCACAGGGATTCCGCACAGGTTACCGCTGGTTCGACCAGGTGTCCCGGAGGGGGACCGTGCGGTTGAAGACCAGCTTGTCCGGTGTTGTATCCGGATCCAGGTTAAAATACCCGATCCGCTGGAACTGAAAGTGATCCAGGGGCGCCGCATTTTTCAGGGAGGGCTCTACATACCCGGTGATGATCTTCAGTGAACCGGGATTGAGGAACTCGGTAAAATCCCTGTCCTTGTGGCCGGCCGGATCTGGATCGCTGAAAAGCCTGTCGTACAGCCTGATCTCCGCCTCCAGGGCATGTGACGCGGAAACCCAGTGCAGGGTTCCCTTCACCTTCCGGTCCGCTTCCGGTCCTCCGCTCCTGGTCCTTTCATCATAGGTACAGTAGATCTCTGTGATATTTCCTTTTGCGTCTTTTTTGTAATCCTCGCAGCGGATGATATAGGCTGATTTCAGCCTGACCTCCCTGCCAGGGGCAAGGCGGAAATACTTTTTGGGCGGATCTTCCATGAAATCTTCCCTTTCGATGAAGATTTCCCGGGAGAAAGGGACGGTGCGGCTACCCATGGAATCATCCTCCGGGTTGTTCACGGTTTCCATCTGCTCGGTCCGGCCTTCCGGATAATTGGTGATGATCACCCTGAGCGGATTGAGCACGGCCATGACCCTGGGGGCCCGCCGGTTCAGATCCTCCCGCACGGCGAATTCCAGCAGTCCCACATCATTGGTGGCGATCACCTTGGTATAGCCGATGCTTTCATTGAAATTCCGGATGGACTCCGGGGTGTATCCCCTCCTCCGCAAACCGGTCAGGGTGGGCATTCTGGGGTCATCCCATCCCTTTACATGACCTTTTTTCACCAGTTGGAGCAGCATCCGCTTGCTCAGAATGGTGTAGGTGAGGCTCAGCCGGTTGAATTCGGTTTGCCTGGGCCTGTAACTGCCTGTCATCAGTTTTTCCACAAGCCAGTCATACAAAGGCCTGTGCACCTCGAACTCCAGCGTACAGAGGGAATGGGTGATGCCTTCAAAATAATCACACTGTCCGTGGGCAAAATCATACATGGGATAGACCTTCCAGGTGCTGCCCGTGCGGTGGTGCGGATGGAACAGGATGCGGTAGATCACAGGGTCCCGCATGTGCATGTTGGAGGAGGCCATGTCGATCTTTGCCCGCAGCACCCGGGAACCCTCGGGGAATTCCCCTGCATTCATCCTGTGGAACAGGTCCAGGTTCTCTTCCACGGGGCGGTCCCTGAACGGACTGGGCGTTCCGGGAACCGTGGGGGTTCCTTTCTGCCGGGCAATTTCCTCGGAGGACTGATCATCCACATAGGCATATCCCCTTTTGATCAAATCAACGGCAAACTCATAGAGTTTTCCAAAATAATCCGAAGCATAATACTCCCTATCCTCCCAGTCAAATCCCAGCCACCGGATGTCCTCCTTAATGGAATCCACGTACTCCACATCCTCCTTGGTGGGATTGGTGTCGTCAAACCTGAGGTTGCACCTTCCGCCGTATTTTTCGGCAATGCCGAAGTCGATGCAGATGGCTTTCGCATGTCCGATATGAAGATACCCGTTGGGCTCGGGAGGGAACCGGGTATGGACCCGGCCGTCATCCCTTCCCTTGCGCAGATCCTCTTCCACGATTGCCTCGATGAAATTGGGACCTTTCTTCAGGGGTGGATCCGCTTTCTTTTCAGTCATTCTTCCTGGTATAAGGAGCGTGACAAAAATAATAAAACTATCTTTGCGCGAAGCTACAATCCATCGAACAAAACCGGTAGCCCATGGGAAAAATCATCATTGAAGACATGGAGTTCTACGCTTTCCATGGCCACTTCAGGGAGGAGCAGATCGTCGGCAACCGTTTCCTGGTGGACCTGGAGATGGAGGCGAACCTGGAAATTCCCGCCGCATCCGACCAGCTGAAAGATGCGGTCAATTACCACCGGGCCTACGAAATTATCCGGAAGGAAATGCGCATGAAAAAATCCAATCTCCTGGAGAACATTGCCAGAAGGATCCTCGACGCCTTGTACGCGGAACTTCCCGGGATAGAAAAGGTCACCGTAAAGATCCGCAAGATGCATCCTCCCATCGGCGGACCCATCAAATCGGTGGGTGTGGTCATGACCAGGTAATAAGGGAAGCGAAACCGGCCCGGTACCCGGTTGGAAACAATCAGATCTTTCTGAAGATACAGATGTCCTGGTAATTGTCCAGCGCCGGCTTTGGTCCCCCGGCCCAGAACCCGTAATGGACCTGTTCCATACGGAATCCTTTTGCTTCAATCATCTCAGCGGTAAGGTACGCTTCGTCATAGGCCACATTTGCCTCCCTCACCCTGGGGTGGAACAGATAATGATGTCCGAGCCGGGTGGCAAACATCTTTTTTCCCGATTGCTCCAGCAGCGTGCGTGCCCGGTCGTTCATGAGAAAGAATGTGGAAAAACATGCCCCGCCCGGTTTCAGGACACGGTGGATCTGTTCCAGGTAGTGATCCGTGTCCTCCAGCACCATGTGGGTGAATACAGAGGTCAGGACCACCATATCAAATTCTTCATCGGCATAGGGAAAGATGAAATTTCTGGCCTCCTTTCCGGTGGAGAGGTTGTAGAGGTCATTTTTCAGGTCCACGTGGATGAAGCGGAAGTTTGGATAACTGCTGCCGATCCGGCGATTGCACCAGCGGATCCCCGACCGGACAATGTCAAATCCTTCATAGGAGCCCTCCCGGCTCAGGTATCCGGTAAGAGGCACGGCCACCCTCCCGATCCCGCAACCCACGTCCAGCACCCTGTGACGGGGCTGCAGGTCTCCAAGTTCCACAAGCTGGTCCCGGAGCGTATTTCCCATTTCCCTGAAATCACCGCTCCCGATGAAGATCATTCCCCTTGGAGGGATCATCGGATCCCGCTTTCCCGTGATGGTTTCAACCGCATCCACCGGTAAGTACCAGATCCTCCGGAGGATCCTCCGGACAACAGGC
>Ga0272443_10002759_pt1 | contig 21773 bp, 17 predicted proteins | sample SSMAcet12_FD_193581 | JGI IMG/M metagenome (GOLD analysis project Ga0272443, IMG submission 193581) | Marine sediment archaeal communities from Little Sippewissett salt marsh, Falmouth, MA, United States - SSM-Acet-12 | ecosystem: Environmental > Aquatic > Marine > Wetlands > Sediment ... | reverse complement strand
GACAAGTCGGGATCAAGATCCTCATGCGCTTTCTTTATTATGTTAAAAAGCTATAAATTGTGAAATTATTTAAGTAAAACAAGGGGGAGGGTTAATAATGGTAGTTATGATCTACGTTAAGCCTGAGTGCAAGAATAACAGGAAGCAGGTGGAAATGCTTCAGAGCAAGAACCATACGGTAACAGTGAAGAACATTTTCGAAGAAAAGTGGACCGAAGAAACACTGCGGCCCTTTTTTCAGAACCTGCCCCTTGAGAAGTGGCACAACCCCTATGCCCCGAAAGTCAAAAGCGGAGAGATCAACCCGAAGGATTGGGATGAAGAGCAAGTTTTAGTTGAAATGATCAAGGACAACTACCTGATACGGCGACCGCTCCTGCAGGCGGGAGACCGACATGATTGCGGTTTTGACAGTGACCTGGCCCTTGAGTTGATGGCAAGCGCTGAAGTAGACGAGGTGCTTGTGTGCCATCAGGCTGGCAAAGTATGCGATTGAACGAAGATCCTTCAATTACCTGCCAAACAGGAGATAATCCTCCACTTGGCTGAAAGCTGCCATGTAGGATGGTCCACGTATAGAGAGTATCGAACAAAGCCATCGATGGCGATTGAACAACTCGCGTGCCTTCAGCGCACAGATTTTCTCAGCGCGTCATGACAAATAAAAAGAGGGACGTTCTCAAGTAGGTGAAGTTATTTGATGAGAACTGACTCAAAAGAGCTGGATGATACTGCGAAAAGGGCGGAAATGTTCTATGTGAATTTTCTTTCGTTAAAAATGGTAGCAAGACCTGATTCGTTTCTGCAAATCCTGTCGTTAGACCGACCGTTGCTCGGGCAGGCACGGGGGCCTGCCCCTACAGGACGAAGGAGGAAAGTCCGACGATTCAACAGCTCAACATCTTTTCAATCTATTTCAATATCATACACATCCAGCAACCCCGCCACTCCGGGCATGGAGAACTTCGCTTTCCGAATCCGGTTAGTTTCCGGGTTGATGGAGTAGTTGCAGGCGGAGCGGAAATCGGCTTTTTCGAGGACGGTGTGATCAAAAGTTGCCCGCATCAGATCGCAATTGCCAAAGACGGCGCCGCCGAGGTCCGTTCCCGTAAAATCCGTTTCCTGAAGATCGCAGTCGTTGAATACCGTGTTTCTGAGGTTGAGATTGTGGAATGCCGAGAGCTTGAGCATGCAGCGTTCGAATCCGAATTCCAGCAGAAGCTTCCTGCAATCGCTGAAGATCAATCCGAGCAGCTTGCAGTCCGAAAAGTGCACTTCCTGAAAACCGGTCTCCCTGAGCTTCGCAAGGGTGAGATCACAGCCGTCGAACGTGCAGTTCCTGAAGGTGATGCCTGAGAGATCAGCATTGTTCATATTGCAGTGAATGAACCGGCAATCTTCGTAGACACCACGGGCGGGGTTTTCAGCTCCAAAGGCGATCTTCTCAAACGTTCTGTTTTCGGTGAGTGCGGTGTTTTCTTTGCTCATGGCTCAAAATATTTGCAGAATCGTTTCACTGAAAATACGTAAGAATTAAAAGATTTTCGTTTTCTTTTAGTCATAGTATTTAGGGGGACTTCAGTGCTGGCAGGAATAGCAAGAAACAGGTGAGTGACTGTATGAACTTTTCCTCTATACGGTTTGTTAGCACAGGCAACAGCTTCTTTTGAATCGACTTTAAGTGTTTTTTCAAAACATTCATATGTCTATCTTTTCCCTCTTTATCTCCATGTTCAGAAGGCTATCCGGAGAATGGATATTTCTCCTGACTGCAGCTTGTCTTTTCTGGTTTCAACCGGGGGCGGCTGTTGCCGAAGCGTTGACAAAAGAGGCTTTTGTCGCTCTTTTGAAGAAAAGTCATCCACTGTTTGAAAAAGAACAGCTGACGAGTGCTATCGAGAAAGAGGAACAACGAAGTTATCTTGGAGATGCCGACTGGAACCTTTCCTCATCACTGACCTGGTCGCGCGAAGAGGCGACAATAACCGCGTTCAGCCCCGATATTTCTAAATCCCTTTCGCTGCAAACCGGCGTGAACAAACAGTTCTGGGAGACTGGCGGACGTCTGTCAGCTACCTATGCCATCAACCGTTCTTCCAGCTCTTTTGAGCAGGCGCCGCTGTTTACCTATCCGGATACATTTTATGAGAACAGTGTCGAACTGCAATATTCTCAACCCCTGTTGAGGAATCTTGGAGGCAAGCTGAGTCGTCTGCAGTATGATCTGAAAGGATATGACGTCGATGCTTCGGGTATTCAGGCTGCGGAGAATATCGAGGAATTTCTTGCAGAGTCGATCTCCAAATATCTTGACTGGGTATACCTTGAAGAACAGAAAAAAATAATGTCCCGCAGGCTTGGCCTGAGCCGCAGGGAGTTCGAAAGAACTCAGCGCCAATTCAATGCCTATCTGGTTGATTCAGCCGACGTGATGCGCTCGAAAGATGCACTGAATACCTGGCGGCAGAACCTCGGCCTGGTGGAGTTACAGTTGTCAGCCCTCAGATCAGAACTCTCGGTTCTGACGCAGAGCAGTGTTTTGCTCGACGCGGTGCCTGATTTCAATTTGTATGTCCGCCATCGTCCCGAATCTCTTGCATCAGCAAGGGCGAAGCTTGAGAACAGTTCACGGATTTTGAAGATACTTGAGCTGCGAAAGAAACAGCTTGATGTCAACGCGATCGGGATACGGGAGACCGGTAAGCCCGATCTCTCTCTTATTGCCGCTGTTACAGTCAAGAGCGCAGAGGAGAACGCGGGCGATTCGTTTACTTTTAACAAAAAAGACGCGGCGATAGGTCTCCAGCTCTCCGTTCCCCTCGAAAACACTACAGCAAAAGCACAATATCGGCGAACCCGCCTTCAAACGCTTCAGCTTGGTAAGGAGAGAGAGGATGTGACGCTCTCTCTCGACGCTTCACTTTCGTCTCTTCATATGCAGCTCAATAAGCTTGGGGAGGTTCTTGAACTCAACCTTGAGCAGATCGAGTCAGCAAGGCTGAGAACCATAGAAGAGACAAAAATATATGAGCAGGGAAGGGGTGATCTGACCTTTGTCATCATGAGCAGGGACAACGAGGAAAGTGCCAAACTCACCTATGCGGAAAACGCCCTGAACTATCAGAAACTCTGGGTGAATTATCAGTCGTTGATGGATGAGTTGTATGGAGAAGGAATAGGTAATGGGGAATAGGTAATAGGTAATAGGTAATAGGGAATGGGGAGACGAGTGGAATGTTGGAGAATGGGAGAAATGGAAGCCGGTGACCGGAATCCGGAATTCAGGAACTGGATGGCTTGGTGGCGAAGCTTTTTTGACTTTTACCTTTTGCCTTAATAACAAGACCTGTATGAAATCACTTATTCGATATTTTGCTGAGCGACACATGCTCGCGTATATACTTACCATCTTGGTTTTTCTTTTCGGGGCGGCTACGCTTTGGCAGATTAATCGTGCCCAGTATCCCAAGGTTGATCTCGGCCAGATGGTTGTCACGACGGAGTATCCGGGAGCTGCGCCTGAAGATGTCGAGCAGAATGTTACCAACAAGATTGAGGATGAGCTCAAGAGTGTCACCGACATCAAAAGGGTTTATTCGATGTCGATGGAGAACGTGTCCATAGTTATTGTCGATATCGAGCCTGATGCTTCGGACCCTGACGGGGTGAAACGAGAAATCCGTGAAGCGGTTTTTCGTATTACCGATTTTCCCGCAGAGGTAACGGAGTCCTCGCTGATCACAGATATAAAATCCTCGATTTTTCCTATTCTTGAAGTCGGTTTGACCGGGGATATGCCCTACCCCGAACTCAGGGAGTTGGCGCGCCGTTTCGAGAAGAAGTTGAAAGATATTCCCGGTGTCGCCAGCGTACAGCGATACGGTTATCGTGAAAGGGAAATTCAGGTTGAGCTTTTTCCTGATAAGATCCGGGAACTTCAGGTTCCCATGCAGGGAGTTGTTGACGCGATTCAACAGAGAAATATCCGGGCGACAGGCGGCTCTCTCGAGTCTTTTACAAGCGAAAAGAATGTCGTTACTCTGGCCCAGTTCAGGAATCCTGAAGAAGTTGGAGAGGTTGTCGTTCGTTCAAGCTTCGATGGCCCGATAATCAGGGTTTCAGATATCGCGGAAGTCACGGATGGCTTTGAAGAAGAGCGGGTATTGTCGAGAATTAACGGGCACCCTGCTATTTCTTTTCTTATCAATAAAAGCGAATCAGCGGATATAATCAGGACAGTTGACGCGATACGGGATCTGGTGGATGAAGAAGAAGCGCAGCTCCCTGAAGGAGTACGGTTCATATACGGGCTCGATTTTTCCCAATATGTGGAGAACCAGCTTTCAATAGTTGCAACAAACGGTGCGATCGGGCTTGTTCTTGTTCTGATCGCCCTCGCGTTTTTTCTTAATCTTCGTACAGCATTCTGGGTGGCTCTCGGTATTCCTTTTACCTTGCTTGGCGGTATTTCTCTGCTTCCTCTATTTGGTGTCGAACTGGATGGCGTCACACTGACCTCTCTTATCATCGTGATCGGTATTGTTGTCGATGATGCCATCATCATATCAGAGAATATTTTTCAGAGAAGTGAGCGGGGGGAGCCGCCGGTTGAAGCTGTCGTAAACGGTGTTTTTCAGGTATACAAGCCTGTTTTGACGACTGTTATAACTACTTTTCTGGCTTTCGCGCCAATGTTTTTCATGCCGGGTATTCTCGGGAAATTTGTTTTCGTTATTCCTCTTACGATCAGTCTGGCCCTCTTTGTCTCTATTTTTGAGGCATTTATAGTTCTTCCCGCGCACATTCTTCCAGGTTTATACTCAAGTGATTCAGGGAGCACGAAGACCACCATGCGAAACTGGTTCATGCCTGTGCGCGACGCATTTGAAAAACTGCTTCTTTCTCTTTTGCGTTTCCGCTATCTCCTGATTCTTCTGGGTTTTTTCAGCCTTGGAGGAGCGCTCTACTACGGTATCAATTACATGAGCTACATTCTCTTCCCGACCAAGGGTGCTGATGCGTTCAATATCTGGGTTGAACTGCCCGTCGGCAGCTCATTGAAGGCGACGTCTGCGAAAGCCGCTGAATTTGAAGAACTGCTGGAAGTTCTGCCTGAAGAGGAGGTTTCAGCGTACCTGACCAGGATCGGGACTCAGGCGGATATTGTTCCAATGGAGAAGGAAAATTTTGTCGAGCTTTCCGTAAAGCTTACCCCTTATGGAACAAGAGAGCGATCTGCAGACGAGATTGTGGCTGATATTCGTGAAAAGGCTATGGGTATCGATGGCGTGCAAAAGACTACCTTCTTTGTTGAATCGGGCGGACCTCCGGTTGGAAAGCCCGTTACCATAAGAGTGGTCGGTTCGGATGATGGCATGAGGACAGGGCTGGGCGATGCCGTGTTCAGCTATCTCTCAGGGATCGAAGGGGTCACTGACCCTGATCGTGATGACAAGGAAGGGAAGGAGCAGATTGAAATTTCGATTCGACATGACAGGCTTTCAAGGCTCGGGCTTTCTGTGGCCGACATTGCCCGGACTGTCAGAACAGCCTATGACGGTCAGATTGTGACCAGTGTGCGTTACGGTGAGGAAGAGGTTGATTTCAGGGTGATGCTGCAGAAATATACGCGCCAGGACATTCAATACCTTGAAAACCTCTCTATCCCGAACAGGACAGGGCGGCTGATTCCGCTAAAAGAAGTTGCCGGATTTGAACAGGGCGCCGGGCCCTCAATTTTTCATCACTACGACGGCGAACGCTCGATAACTATTTCCGCTGATGTACAGCAGGACACGATAACGCCGATCGAGGTTATGCAGACGGTCGAGAAGCAGTTTGCACAGAATCGTGATTTCCCCGGGATCAAGCTGGTTTTCGGCGGTGAAGCCCAGGAATCACAAGAGTCTCTTCAGGGCCTGTTTTTCGCCTTCGGCATAGCTGCTGTCGGCATATATTTTCTGTTAGTGTTGCTGTTTAATTCTCTTACGCAGCCTCTGCTCGTCATGATGTCGATACCGTTCGCGATTATCGGTGTCGTTATTGCCTTCGCGATACACGGGGAGGTTTTCAGCTTTCTCGGTCTTCTCGGTGTTGTCGGTATGGCAGGTGTCGTGGTCAATGATTCTCTTGTTCTGGTCAACTACCTCAATGAGTTGTATAAGTCAGGAAAGAATGTAGATATACCTGCGCTGGTCGCCAAGGGAACCGCCGACCGCCTGCGGGCCATTCTGCTGACAACGATAACGACCGCAGCAGGTCTTCTTCCTCTCGCTTACGGTGTCGGCGGAACAGACGCTTCCATGATGCCGATGGCGCTTGCTCTTGGCTGGGGGCTGTTACTGGCTACACCTTTGACCTTGGTGCTGATTCCCTGCCTGTATATGATCGGTTTTGATATCAGAAAGCTGTTGTCAAGGGTTGCCGGAGGAGGTAAAGATGCATGATTATAGATTGATATATTGTTTTTGTACCGTACATTGTGTGCAAAGAACCGTTTCGTTTTTTTTCTGAAAAGACATAATCAGTAATGACAGGAATTATGCGGTTTTTCTTTATCTTTTATAGTTGCACTATCAAATATTGTGATCTCAAACAATTATGTTGAAGCGTATCGGAACAGGATTTGGGGTGTTGTGCGTTACCATGCTTTCTCTATCGCTTTCAGGGTGCGGCGGTGGTGCAGGAACCGGAGGTGCGGGAGCGCAGCAGCAGGCACCGTCACTTCCTGTGATGAGCATCGAGTCTTCTTCAACGGTTGTGACGCAGCAGTATTCAGCTCTTCTTGAAGGAGTTGTTACGGTTGAAGTCAGACCGCAGGTTGACGGAACTCTTCAGAAAATAGCCGTCGATGAAGGAGCCTTTGTCAAATCAGGTCAGTTGCTTTTTGGTATCGACGATCGGGTTTACAGGGAAGAGCTGAAATCGGCTGTTGCCATGCAACATGCTGCCAAAGCAGCTCTCGAGGTTTCCGGGATAGAGGTGGAGAGGATCAGGCCTCTGGTGAAAAACAAGGTTGTATCTGAAATACAGCTGAAGCAGGCTCTGGCCAAACATCGCTCTGCAAAGGCAAGCCTCGAACAGGCGGACGCGGCCGTGCAGATGGCCCGTATCAACGTTGAGTATACCAGAATAAAAGCGCCTGTAGAGGGTTATATCGGAGATATTCCCTTTCGTATCGGCAGTCTGGTGAGCAAAAATCAGCAGCAGCAATTGACGACGCTTACCGATGTGCACGAGATGCGAGCCTATTTCAGTATGAGCGAGGTTGATTTTGTGCGTTTCAAACAGCAGTTTCCCGGTGCTTCAATCGAGGAAAAACTTTCTGCAGTACCTCCGGTGACCCTGCTTCTGGCCGATGGAAGCCGACATCCTTTCGATGGCAGGCTCGATGCTGTGAGCGGCCAGTTTGATCGTTCGACGGCTTCGGTCATGTTCCGGGCAACGTTTCCCAATGCCGAAGGCATGCTGCGTTCCGGAAATACAGGAAAAGTAAACATTACTTATCGTTACGACAATGTGCTACAGGTTCCGCAGGCGAGCACGGTGGACCTTCAGGACAGGGTATTTGTCTTCAAGGTCGAGGAGGGTAATGTCGTTTCCCGAACACCTGTCACTGTTGTTGGCAAAAGCAATAACAATTATATCGTCAGTGACGGTATTGAAAATGGCGATATGATTGTCGTTTCCGGATTCAGCCGTTTACCTGACGGGACGGTGATCAACCCTTTACCTGCGGAAGAAGAAAGCAGTTCTGGTCAGGCGGAGCACAGTCGATAATTATACTGGAAAACAGGTACACTATGTTTGAACGATTTATCAACAGGCCGGTACTTGCAACGGTAATATCGATATTTTTCGTGCTTCTCGGTCTGGTAGGTATTTCTCAGCTTCCCTTGACGCAGTTCCCTGATATTGCTCCTCCCAGCGTGAGAGTAACGGCGGTTTATCCGGGGGCAAATGCTGAAACTATTGCACGTTCCGTCGCTCCTTCACTTGAGGAAGCGATCAACGGCGTCGATAATATGACCTACATGACATCGACATCGAGCAATGACGGTTCATTGGCGATCACGGTGTTTTTCAAGCTCGGCACCGATCCTGACCAGGCGGCTGTCAATGTGCAGAACAGAGTCGCTACGGCTACCAGCCAACTGCCCGAAGAGGTGACGAAAATCGGGGTGACGACCGCGAAGACGCAGAACAGCATGATCATGGTCATCACGCTTTTCAGTGATGATCCCGATACCTACGATGCGACATTCCTGCAAAACTATGCGAAAATCAATGTGATTCCGGATATCCAGCGGGTAAACGGGGTTGGACAGACTACTGTTTTCGGCTCCAGGGACTACTCCATGCGCATCTGGCTTAAGCCTGACCGGATGGCAGCCTATTCGGTGACTCCCCAGGAGGTGCTTGCGGCTGTTCAGAGCCAGAATGTCGAAGCCGCTCCAGGAAGGTTTGGTGAAGGAAGCAATCAAGCTCTTGAGCTGACCATTCGCTACAAGGGGAAAATGAAAGAACCGGTTGAATACGGTAACATTATTCTCCGCGCCAATGCTGACGGTTCGCTCTTGCGGCTTAAAGATGTCGCGAGAATAGAACTTGGTTCATACAGTTATGCCGTAAACGCCGACGCAAATGGGAAAGAGTCGGTAACCATGGCGATATATCAGTCAGCCGGTTCCAACTCCAATGATATTCAGGTCGCTTTGCTTGATGTGCTCGACAAGGCTTCGGAATCCTTTCCGGAAGGTGTTGAGTATCTGGTTCCCTACAGTACCAAAAGGTCGCTTGACGCATCTATCGAACAGGTCATTCATACCCTGCTCGAGGCATTCGCGCTGGTCTTTCTTGTTGTTTTTATTTTTCTGCAGGATTTTCGTTCCACGCTTATTCCGGCAATCGCGGTGCCTGTGGCCATTGTAGGAACCTTTTTCTTTATGACCCTTTTCGGGTTTTCCATCAATCTGCTGACTCTCTTCGCCCTTGTGCTCGCGATAGGTATTGTGGTCGATGATGCCATCGTTATCGTTGAGGCTGTTCATGCCAGAATGGAGCAGGGCGGGATTCCTGCAAAGACCGCCACGCATCAGGTTATGAGTGAGATAACCGGGGTTATTATCTCCATTACGCTTGTCATGGTTTCAGTGTTCCTGCCGGTGGGTTTTCTCGAAGGTTCTACCGGTGTATTCTACCGACAGTTTGCTTTTACACTCGCTATCGCGATTCTGATATCTGCGGTAAACGCGCTGACGCTCAGTCCTGCATTGTGCGCGTTGTTTCTTGAGAAAAGCCATGGTGAAGAAGACGAGGGGAATTCAGGTCGGTTGAATCGCTTTAAAGTGCGCTTTTTCAGGGGTTTCAATACCGGATTTGCCGTGTTGACAGAGCGCTATATCGGCACACTGAACGTTCTGATCCGCCGGAAATGGCTGAGTCTTGCCGGACTTGCGGCAGTTTCTGGACTTGTTTTCTGGATGGCATCTGTCGCTCCGTCAGGTTTTATCCCCGACGAAGATAACGGCTTTTTTATCCTCAATGCCACACTGCCCGCAGGAGCATCGCTTGAACGGACAATGCAGGCCCTCGACAAGGTTGAAGCGGTACTGGAAGAAGAGGAGAGCGTGGAAACGTCGATCTCGGTTTCGGGCATAGATCTTATAGCGGGGGCCAGCGCATCACCCTCTGCCGGTGTGGTTTTCGTCGCGCTGAAAGATCCTGAAGACCGGGGCAGGGTGAAAAATATTCAGGCCATCATGGGGGGAGTGATGCAAAAAATTTCATCGATAGGTGAAGGCTCTTTTTTCCCGATTCAACCTCCTACTGTTCCGGGTTTTGGTAATGTCGGGGGGCTTGAGATAGTTTTACAGGACAGGACCTCGGGCAGCTTCGAGGAGTTCGGTTCGGTGGCAAACGGTTATATCGGCGGCCTGATGTCGAGGCCGGAAATCGCCTTTGCATTTACGACATTCAATCCCGGATATCCGCAGTATGAACTTCAGGTGGATGAAGTAAAGGCAAGTCAGCTCGGGGTCCGGGTGAATGACTTGCTTATGGTGATGCAGGCGTTCTATGGAAGTATTCAGGCATCTGATTTCAACAGGTTCGGCAAATATTACCGTGTCGTTGTCCAGGCGGAAGCGGAAAGCAGGGCTGATCCCTCGTCGCTCGATGGAGTGTTTGTGAAAAATGCTTCCGGAGAGATGGTGCCCATGAACTCACTGGTGAGCCTGAAAAAAGTCTACGGCCCTTCGACCGTGGATCATTTCAATCTTTTCAACGCGTTGACCGTCAATGCCGTTGTCGCTCCGGGATATACCACCGGTCAGGCAATTGAGGCCGCTGAAGAGGTCGCCGCAGCGGCTCTTCCTGCCGGTTTTTCCTATGACTGGAAAGGGGTAAGCCGTGAAGAGATCGAATCGGGAAACCAGTCGGTATATATCTTTCTGCTTTCTCTGGTTTTTGTCTATCTGCTGCTTGCCGCGCAATATGAAAGCTATATTCTTCCTCTGGCGGTTGTTTTTTCCATCCCGACCGGTATTCTGGGTGTGTTTCTGGGGATACAGCTTTTCGGCGTTGAAAACAATATTTATGTGCAGGTGGCGATGATCATGCTGATCGGGCTCCTTGCGAAAAACGCCATTTTGATCGTGGAATTCGCCATACAGAGAAGAAGAGCCGGTCTTTCCTTAGTTGATTCAGCCCTTGAAGGCGCAAAAGCCAGGCTCAGGCCGATTCTGATGACTTCGCTGACGTTTGCTATCGGTCTTATACCGCTTCTGTGGGTGTCAGGGCCTTCAGCACTTGGCAATCATTCAATCGGTGCGGCGGCGGTCAGTGGAATGCTCAGTGGGGCATTGCTCGGTGTCCTCATTATTCCGGTGCTTTATATGTTGTTCCAGTCGCTTCAGGAGAAGATAAGCGGAGCTCCGCAAGAGCCGGATAGTGATGGTACAGCGTGATAACAAAGAAAGAACCCTTGAAATGAAAAACAGAACGAGAGTGCCGGGGCTTGTCCTGATTCCCATATTTATTCTGATGCTTTCTGCGTGCAGTACTGTCGGAAAATATACACAGCCCGACACAGGATTGCCCGGCACTTACAGGGGAAGCGTTGCGGCTGATTCAGGAGCGGTAGAAACCCCCTTCACAGGAACCATACCCTACAGGGCTTTTTTTACTGACAAGTCGCTTATCGAGTTGATTGATGCCGCTCTTGAGAACAATCTCGATCTGCAGGTCGCTATCAAGAATATTGAATACGCATCACTCGGGCTGAAGCAGGCAAAACTGGGCAATCTTCCCGGACTGAACCTGCAGGGTGGCGTCAGCAGGGCGACTACCTCCGATTACGGATCGGCTCCTCTTCCTCCCGGGGAGAAGAGTATCGATGAGTACAGCGCATCACTTTCACTTTCCTGGGAAGCCGATATCTGGGGAAAGATCCGCAATACCAGAAAAGCGGCACTTGCCGAGTACCTCCGGTCGATTGAAGCTGAAAAAGCTGTCCACACAAGGCTGGTTGCCGATGTTGCTCGAGGGTATTATAACCTGTTGCAGCTCGACGCGCAGCTCGATATCACAAGGAGCAATCTTGCGCTTGCCGATACCACGCTTTCAATGATGCGGCTGCAGTACGAAGCAGGTTACGTTACTTCCCTGGCGGTAGAACAGCAGGAGGCGGTAAAGCTGGGGATAGAATCAGGTATAGCCGGGATCGAGCAGAGGATTGCCGCCCGGGAAAACGCTCTTAGTGTTCTCTGTGGGAGGATGCCGGATGAGATAGTCCGTACCGCAAAACTATCTGATTTAGCCATAGACAGCACGTTTTCACCTGGCATACCTGCTCAGCTGTTGAGTAATCGTCCGGATGTCAAGTCGGCAGAGATGGCTCTCATGAAAGCGCACGCAGAGAGCGGTGTTGCAGGGGCAAAACTTTACCCTTCTTTCACGATTAGTGCGGCAGCCGGTTCCAATGCCCTCAGATCAAGTGACTGGTTTACGTTTCCCGGTTCGTTGTTCACGTTTGTTCAGGGAGCATTGCTGCAGCCGGTTTTTCAACAGGATAAGCTCAGAACCGCATACAAGCAATCCAGAGTTGTCCGTGACAGGGAGGAGATTCTTTTCAGGAAGGCGGTGCTCAACGCTGTAAGGGAGGTTTCCGATGCGCTGGCGGCCTTACAGAAGCTGGATATCCGGGAAAAGGCGATTGAAAAACAGGAGCGTGTCCTCACTCAGTCGGTTGATCATGTGAGCCTCCTTTTCAACAGCGGTATGGCCGATTACCTGGAGGTGATCACAGCGCAGAAAAACGCTCTCGAAGCCGGAGTTTCACTTGCCGATATCCGTCGTCAGCGCCTCGATGCCCGAACAGAGCTTTACAGGGCACTGGGCGGAGGATGGCAGTGATACAAGGAAATTATTTAACGGTTCTTTTCGGTTATAGTCAATGATGAAAAAGAATGGGTTCAACGAATACAAAGTGGCGGGGGAATAATGGAAGGCGAAAAGAAACAACTTGATCCTTTGAAAACCATTGTCGGCGTCGCGATGTTTATCCCTTCGATTGGCATACCGGTGTTTTTCGCGAGCGTAGGGGTAAGGATTTTCAGCGCGATTTTCAACGCGGCAGGAATGATTGTCGGCGGGGTCTTTAATGCGGCAGACGGGTTCATATCAGGATCGACCGGGGCAGATAAGTAAACATCTGATGAGGCGGTGTCGCGCACCTAAAAAAACGAGTGTCCATTTGCACGGATCGCTTAAGATTGTATATTTATATCATAACCTGAAACCATAACAATTTTATCATGGTTAACTCGGATCAACAGGATGCATTGATGAAAACAGCCGCAGGCGTAGCTGGAGGAGCGTTATTATTTTCTCCTGTTGGTATGCCAATTGTTCATGGTTTGGCGGGACTCGCCATCGCAAGCCTCGGAGCGATAGCTGTTGGTTCTGCCGTAGGGGCGGTAACCGACAATATCGGTAAAGTGTTAAACTCTGAAGAGCGAGATTCGAAAAACCACCCCGATGTCAGTGATGAATATACCGATTTTAGTGATGAAGATGATGTTTGACTTCTCGCATCGATACACGGCAAAAAAGAAATAATGAAAGATATGATCGACAAAGCAGTTGGGGCAGCAGGAATTGCCGGCGGCGCCGTGATGTTTTCTCCTCTCGGCATGCCTTTTTTATTTCATGGTCTCTCGGGGGTCGTGGTTGGAGGGTTAGGCCTCTATGCGGCTAATGCGGTTATAGGCAAGATAGCGGAGCAGAACACGCCCGCTCAGTCCGCCGCTCCTCAGGAAGAAATGGATGACGATCCTGCCCAGGATGACATTCTTCTGGACTGAGTGCGATCTGTTTAACGCTTTGCTCCGGTTGAGCTGATTCCTCGCAGCATTTTTTCCAGACTTTTTTCATCTGTCACCGGCAGATTGCAGGTATGATTCGCGCACACATACGCGGCCGGTTCTGTGACTTGAAGAGAAAGCTCTTTAAGAAATTGCGTATTCGCAGCTTTTTCTCCTGAAGCATAGATGATACTGGTGTCCGGAAGATAGGCTTTTCCCAGGGTATTTCTCAGCGCGTTCATGTTTTCACTTTTCATATCTCCCGCAAGTACCACTTGTCGCGTTCCATAATGCAGCAGCATAGCCGCCTTAAGCATAGAGGGCAGTTGACCACTGTTTTCCTGCAGGGGTTTGCTGAAATACGCAATAGTTTTTTCCGCTGTTTTTCTGAAATCTTCCCGATCTGTCATATCGGCAAGTTTCAACAGAGAGAGGACATTTATCGAATTAGGGGATGGTTCAGCCCCGTCATAATCCTCTTTCATGCGTACAGGGATTGAAAGGTCATTTGACGCCGCATTATAAAAGCCTCCGGACGCGTCGTCGAAAAACAGCTCTACCTGTTTGTCCATAAGGTTTTCTGCAAAAATCATGTACCGGGCTATACCGGATGCTTCATAAAGATCGAGCAGTCCCTGAATAAAGAAAGCGTAATCATCGGCTTTGCCACCGATACCGGTCGAGCCATTCCTGTATCGCCGAAGCAGGGTGCCGTCATTTTTACTGTAGAGGTTTTCGAGGATGAAATCAGCGGCCTTGATGGCGGCTTCCAGATACTCTCTGTTTTCCAGAGCGGCAGATGCTTTGGAAAAAGCTGAAATCATCAGTCCGTTCCAGGAGGTCAGAACTTTGTCGTCTCTGTCCGGCCGTGGCCTTTCAAGTCTTGCCGTAAAGAGTTTGTCTCGCGCGTCGGCCATCAGTTTACGGACGGTTGACACACTCAGGGAGAACCTCTCAGCCGCGTCTTTGATCTGATTCCTGATCAGCAGGATGTTTCTGCCGGTGAACTCGCCATGAGGGTCATAAAGCACGTTGCCGTTTTTTTCAACTCCGTACAAGTAACAGAAAACATCGGCTTGAAGCGGTTCGAGAAGATCAGCTATCTCTCTGAAGCTCCAGAGATAGAAGCCTCCCTCCTGTTTGACTGTACTTGTGCTGTCAGGAAAGCTGTCAGCGTCTTCCGCAGAAAAGAATCCGCCTGAAGCATCGGTCATGTCGCACAGAACATAGTTCAGAATGTCTTTAACTGTATCTGCATAGGAATTTTCTCCTGTCAGCCTGAATGCTTCCGTTGCAACAACGGCAAGCTGCGCGTTGTCGTAGAGCATTTTTTCAAAATGCGGAACGTGCCAGTCATCGTCCGTGGCATATCGCGAGAAACCGCCCCCTCCTTTTCCATCAACCCCAAGAAGATCATGAATGCCTCCTTCAGCCATTTTAGTCAGCGTAAACAGGACCATTTCACGGACATGAGTATTGCCGGTATAAAAAGAATAGGAAAGAAGAAATTCAAGAATGGATGGTTGCGGGAATTTTGGCGCTGAACCAAATCCGCCGTGCTCACTGTCGAACATGCCGCTGTATTGCCGTGCGGCATCATGGAAATTCTGCTCTGTCAGAGAGCGGTTATCGGGTATTTGGCGGGAGAGCTGTTCCAGTTGACGCTGCATACCGTCCGCAGAGAGGATAAGCTTATTTCTGTCCTCTTTCCAGGCCCTTTCGATCGAGAGCAGGAGTGAATAAAATCCGGGTTTTCCGTATCGGTCTTCAGGAGGAAAATAGCTGCCTCCGAAAAACGGTTTGAGATCAGGAGTGAGCCATACGGACATCGGCCATCCGCCACTTCCTGTCGTTGCCTGCACATAGGTCATATACAATCTGTCAATATCCGGTCGTTCTTCCCGATCGACCTTTACCGGAACGAAAGCTCTGTTGAGCAGCTCCGCGATGCGGTCGCTTTCAAATGATTCACGTTCCATCACATGGCACCAGTGGCAGGTGGAATAGCCGACTGAAAGAAAAACCGGTTTATCCTCATCGCGCGCTTTTTTAAAAGCGTTCTTCCCCCATGGATACCATGCTACCGGATTGTAAGCGTGTTGTAACAGGTATGGACTGGTTTCTTCAGCGAGAAGGTTCGGGCGTCGTTTTTCTTGCGACATAATTTTCGGGTCTTGTGTGTACGTTGTCTCTCTCAGGATCTCTCTATGCAACAACCAGTCATGAGATGAAGTTCACCTGAATGAAACCAAGTGATCGTATTGATGGTTATATGGCTATGTAGTGATTGTGATGGGTTGGGTAGGAACTATCAGGTAAGTAATGATTAACTATGAAGCATCTACAGTTTATAATAGTATTGGCAGCATTCATGACGTTGTTTGTATTCACCTCCTGTTCAAAAGAGGGGTCTGAAGCTGCGGGGACACAGGTAGTAACTGAAAAATCTGTAAAAGGAGAAAATATGCAATACAAGAGTTTGAGTTCGGAAGAGGAGAGGGTGATTTTGCAAAAAGGAACTGAAATGCCGTTTTCAGGTAAATATTTTAACCACAAGGAAGATGGTACCTATACCTGCAAGCGATGTGATGCGCCTCTTTTTCGCTCGTCTGACAAGTTCGATTCAGGTACAGGCTGGCCGAGTTTTGATGATGAAATTCCGGGATCGGTAAAAAAAGAGACAGACGCGGACGGGAGAAGGACCGAAATTCTTTGCACGAACTGCGGTGCTCACCTGGGCCATGTCTTCTACAATGAGGGTATGACTGACAAGAATGCCCGCTATTGCGTCAATTCAATCTCACTGGATTTCAACCGTGAAGAGACTCCTGAGGCCGCTGCCGGAACAACTCAAAAAGCTGTGTTTGCCGGGGGGTGCTTCTGGGGTGTGGAATATCATTTTCAAAAGGTCGCAGGGGTGAAATCCGTAACGTCGGGATATACCGGTGGCAGCAAGCCTGATCCGACCTATAAGGAGGTATGTGCCGGAACGACCGGACATGCAGAGGCTGTAGAGGTGGAATTTGATCCTTCGCAAACCTCATATGAAGAGCTTGCCAAACTGTTCTTTGAAATTCATGACCCGACCCAGTTGAATCGTCAGGGGCCAGACAGAGGAACGCAATACCGGTCAGCGGTTTTTTATGCGGATGAAGATCAGAAAAAAATTGCGCAAAAACTGATGGCCGAACTGAAATCAAACGGTTGCAAGGTAGTGACCGGGCTTGAACCTGCTTCAGAGTTTTATCCGGCAGAGGACTATCATCAGGATTACTACGAGAAGACCGGTCATCAGCCGTATTGTCACGTCTATGAGAAACGGTTCGACAAGTGAGGGCTTTTCTATTAATTTGTTGCGCGCCATGATTACCTGGTTGAGGGGTGCTCGAAATCCTCATGTACGCTGTGCGCACTCCGGTTTCTGCGCTCCGTTCACCTCGCACTTGAATCGCTCATGACAATAAATAGAGGTGCCCTATAGAGGTGACTTTGAGAGATACCTCTATTTGATTCCAATGATTCATCTCTTTTTGTTATATTACGGTCATATGCTCAATACGAGTGAGTTTTACCACTTACTGTAAAAAACTATAAACGGAGAATTGGCTATGATTGTTGCTGTACCATTGGAAACAAGTGAAGGACTTGATTCACTGATTTGCGAACATTTCGGTAGTTCACCGCTCTATGCATTCTGCGATACGGATTCGGGAAGGCTTCAGATAGTGGATAATTCCAACAGTGGTCATGAACACGGACAATGCAGTCCGATCGAGGATTTTTCCCGGAACAATATCGAGGCTGTTCTATGCAAGGGCATTGGTGCCCGCGCAATCAGCAAGCTCAGGATGCTTGGTGTAGAGGTGTTTGTTGCCGAAGAGCTTTCGACGCTTTCCCAGGCGCTTGGTAGCTTAAAAAGCGGACTGATGCGTAAGGTGGAAAATCAGGATGCCTGTCAGGCTCATGGTTGTCATTAGGGGCATCGCCGTGTACATTGAAAAGTATAGTTTTAATGTACACGGTTCTTATCAGAGTCAGGAAATTTTTCAGAGGATATCGCTGGTTCTATTCGGTCAATCGAGTCTTTTTCTATCCCTTGATGCCAGCTCACGATAGAAGTCCCCGAGGTGCCTCTTTCCGGTCGCCGGGGCGACGGTATCCATTCCGCTGACCGCAATGGCGAAGGACATGACTCCGGCCAGCCCCTTGTTGAAGAATCCTGTCAGGAAGAGAGCCGCGTCGCCAACCCACATGGGGATGTGTGTGATCCATGGGTTTTTTTCGAGGGCATTGAACGCCATGGTGACCGTCTCGTTGAAAGAGTAGGTGTCCGGTCCTCCAACGCCGATCTCCCCCTCGCCGCCTTCCACAGCGTCGCCACAGATTTTGGCAAGATCCTGCCCGTGAATCGGGTTTACCCGGTTTTCGCCATCCCCCAGCATGAACATGTGCCCCGAGCGGGCCATGGAGAAGAACATTCCCATGTCCGAAAAGAAGCCGGTTGGCCGGATGACCGTACAGGGCATGCCGGATGCCTGCAAATCCCTGACGAAGAGCTCGTGGGCCTTCACGACATCGACGTCCATCAACTTCTCCGCATTGTAGACCGAGATGTAGATGAATTTCTTTACATCGTGTGCAAGGGCGTCCTCCAGCAAAGCCTTGTTGCCGAGATGATCGACCTCTTCACTGGTGACGTTGTCCTGCGGTTTGGTGAGGCCCATGCAGGAAAAGACGATATCGACACCCTTGCACGTGTCTTTCAGGGACGCACGGTCGGTCGCGTCGCCTGTGAACACATCAGCTACGATATCCGAGACCGCCGGTTCGAGGTTGGGGCCTTCCGATGCAAGCTTTTCCGGGTTTCGTACAAGTGCCCGTACGCTGTAGCCGCGTTCGGCGAATTCTTTTACGACATACCGTCCGAGATAGCCAGATGCTCCCGCTACGAGTACTTTCTGTTGTTTCATGATACGTTTGTTGCTGGTTGACATTCTTTGAAATCGTTGAAAACCTAACAGCCTGTGCCGGTTAATTGTTCGTCGCGGGGAAACAAGTTCCCGCGCTCTTCAAAACAATGAGATTGACGCAAACTCCTGCGGTGTGAAGGTTTTCATCAAAAATACCTCACGCGTCATGCAGGAAAGCTGATAATGCCGTATCTTCTTGAATGATAGATTATTAAGATTTATTTCACCTGCGACCAGCATGAGGTCGTATTCTGAAGTTGTGTATCGCATTCAGTTTTTCTTTTTTAATCGCATACCCCAGGGAGGTATCTTGTATGAAAAATCTCTACAGATCGATCTGCTACGGTGTTCTCGTCCTGTTTGCGACAGGTTGTGCATCGACCGCGAACAACAATTTCAACAGCCTTCTGTGGATGCAGTCTTCGGCAGAATACAGGGCCAACACGACACAGGCTTACCTGGCGGCCATGAAGAATATCGACGCAGCTATCTCCGACAGGTCATGGGCCGCTGCTGAAGAACAGACCGGAAACTGTTCGAAACTGCCTCCGGCCGTCGTCTTGGACATCGACGAGACCGTTCTGGATAATTCGAAGTACATGGGAAAGGTGGTGCTCGAAAACGGCGAATGGAGCGCGGTGACCTGGGACGAGTGGGTCGCCCTGAAAGACGCGACGGCTATTCCTGGAGCAGTGGATTTCATCAACGCGATGAAGAAAAAAAATGTCACGGTCATCTTCATCTCGAACAGGGAGTGCGGCAAGCGTGACGGTTCGGAATCGGGATGCATGCAGGAAACCGATACAATAGAAAACCTGGCGAAGGTCGGCGTGACGGACGTTTCTCCTGAACACGTCCTGTTGAAAGGGGAGAAGGAAGACTGGACGTCGGAGAAAAAGAGCCGGAGGGAATACGTTGCAAAAAAATACAGGATCGTCATGCTCTTCGGAGACGACCTGGGAGACTTTCTGCCGGACGTCAAGAAAAACATCACCTCCGCCGAGCGTGATCGTCTGGTCGAGGAAAACCGGGCGAACTGGGGCAAAAAATGGTTCATACTTCCGAACCCGACTTACGGGTCATGGTTAAACGTACTTGGCGATCCGAAATCACAGTATATCAGGGCATACGACGGAAAATAACCGTACTGAGGGGAATCGGATTGCATCCGGTTACAAGGGGAACTCCAGCTTCATTCCTGCGTAACCCGGCTCGACCGAGCAGTGGAGGTTGCGGCGGAAGTACAATGCGGCGTTTTCTCCCGTGCAGTGGCAGGGGATGATGCGCCCTATGTCGAAGGCGTTCAGCTCCTCGACCGTGCGGCTGAGACGTTCCGGAGAGGCAGTCGAGAGGTGAAATCCACCGATAAGCGCGGCAATGCGGTTGCTGCCGGTCAGTTCGGTGACGTAACGCAGGGTGTTGACGATGCCCGAATGGCAGCATCCCGCAAGAATCACGAGACCGTCCCGGGTGTCGAACCAGAGCGAGAGATCGTCTTTGATCGGATCGGGCATTGCGCCTTCCGTGTCGAGATAGAACGGTCCACCGACATCTTCGAAATCTGTCTGCCGGGGAACCGGCCCGGTAATTCCCACTCCGCAAGGCAGCACGCAGGGTTGTTCTATGAAGTTCATCCTGCTCTCGGGCAGAGAGGAAAGCTGCGTTACGGCATTTTCAGGCATCGAGGTCGGTTTTGCAGTGCCCTGGCGGATGCTGTATCGCTTCTGCAAAGCGGCAGGATGCAGATAGACGGAAGCTTCCGGCGCAAGGGAGAGCAGATCGCAGATGCCCCCCGTATGATCGTAATGCCCGTGGCTCAGAACCAGCAACTCAACACTTGAGAGATCGACGCCGAGGCTCGTTGCGTTCGGCAGAAGCACATCTTCTTTTCCGGTGTCGAAAAGGATGACGCAGCTTCCTGTATCGACGAGCATTGCAAATCCATGCTCGGCGGTGCAGCACTCAGCGGCATTGTTGTCTGAAAGGATGGTGAATAAAAGCATGTTTCCTGTCATGGCTGCAGACTTGCTTGCTGATTATGTGGAGTAACGGCGGATTGAAACAGCCCGTTCTGAAGGGTGGGCTGTTCCTGTATGGTTCAGGTTGTCAGAGCCCGATCCGGAGTCCGAGCATGACGTTATGGCTGTCTATGCCGATCTTGTCGGGGCCTCCGTCGAATTCCGCGTCTGTTGTCATCAGGTAGCGATAGCGCGCATCGAGGGTGACCATGGGCGCAACGGCAAATCCGGCACCCGCACCGATCTGGCCAGCGAGCACCAGGCTGGTGTCGTCATCAAATGAAAATCCGTTGACTTTGACGTCAGCAACGCCTATTCCTGCCGTAACGTAGGGTTTTACAGGATTCAAGGGGAGTTCGAGATCGTAATAGCCGTTAGCCATGAAGGTTGTGATGTCGATTGCATGATCGTCACTCTCCTCGAAACCGTTATCCTGATAGCCAACTTCAGCTTCAAGTCGCAGGCTGCCCATATCGAGGCCTCCCGCAAGCGCTAAAGCCAATCCGGTATCATAGGGCCAGGTAAACCCGCTTCCCAGATCGGAATCTTCAAGCATGCCGATGCCTGCCGAACCGCTGATGTAAGGGGTTGCCGCATAAGCTGAGGCCGTTGTGCCGATTACGAGCATCGCTCCGGCAAGAGCTGTTCTCCATATGTTCATCGAATGATCCTCCAGTTGTTATCGTTTCAAGGGATACCGGGCGTATCGCCCTGCAGATAATTTACATACAAGGGGATGAGTCTTCAAATCGTTTTTTCGAAATAGGGGACGCTCACAAGTATGTAAAGTTATTGATTGGAAATAGGGGACGCTCACAAGTCTGTAAAGTTATTGATAGGGTTGCTTATCTTTCAGATACAGCCAAGACTTTAGAGCACCTCTATTTATTTGTTCCGAAGCCCGATTACTGCGTTGGGCGGTGCTCGAAATCCTCATGTACGTCGTGTACACTCCGGTTTTTCCGCTCCGTCCGCCTTGTCCTCGGACTTCTCACGACAATAAATAGAGGAGCCCTTTACAAGTACATAATATTACTCAGGAAAACGTATGCCGCGGGGAGCGAGACTTGACGCGCCTGGGACATTGCACCACGTGATGGTCCGGGGGATTGAAGGGAAGAGCATCGTTGCCGACGATGAAGACCGGGGATTTTTTGTCTCCCGTATGGGCAAGATTGCTTCGGAAACCGGTACGAGCATCTTTGCATGGGCGCTGATGACGAATCATGCGCATATCTTGCTGAAAAGCGGGGCAGCGGGGCTTTCGACCTTTATGCGCAAGCTGTTGACTGGCTACGCGAGTGGATATAATCGCAGGCACCAGAGGCATGGCCATCTTTTTCAGAACAGGTATAAATCGATCGTTTGCGAGGAGGAGCCTTACTTCCTCAGACTGGTCAGCTACATTCACCTCAACCCGT
>Ga0272443_10002758_pt1 | contig 21775 bp, 22 predicted proteins | sample SSMAcet12_FD_193581 | JGI IMG/M metagenome (GOLD analysis project Ga0272443, IMG submission 193581) | Marine sediment archaeal communities from Little Sippewissett salt marsh, Falmouth, MA, United States - SSM-Acet-12 | ecosystem: Environmental > Aquatic > Marine > Wetlands > Sediment ... | reverse complement strand
CGCTATGGGATTGTCAGCGCCGACATGGAAACCTCCGCGTTGTATATTGCCGGGCAGGTTCTCGGGCTGCAGTGTCTCACCCTTCTCGTTGCCACGGTTGACGGATACGAACAGCGTATGCTTGAATCGAACGTGCGGCAGGAAAAAGAGCGAGAATTGGTGCACCTGGCATTGGAAGGGATCCATCAATATGCAAGCAAGGAGAAGTAGAATCGTATGACCAAACCAGAAGCCTCATTCTTTGATTCGAAACCCATCATCGGGATGGTTCATCTCCTGGCGCTGCCCGAGTCCCCCGGTTTCGGAGGATCCGTGGAGCAAATCTATACGCGCGCGCTGCGAGAAGCAGCCGTGCTTGAAGAAGCCGGAGTTGATGCTCTTATTGTTGAAAACTTTGGAGATGAGCCTCACCAGATCGGCAACCTCAGTTCTGTGCCGGCTGCATTGATGGCAGCCTTGCTGCGTGAGGTTGTCGGGGCGGTCTCCATCCCGGTGGGCGTTAACGTGCAGTTCAATGCGTGGGAACAGGAAATGGCCCTGGCCTACGCCTGTGGCGCGTCGTTTATCCGTGCGGAGGTGTTTGTCGACACAGTCGTGATGGCGCAGGGAATCGTCCATCCGTGCTGCGTTGAGCTGACCCGCATGCGCAAGCGGCTTGGAGCCGATGTGCAAATCTGGGCAGGCGTCCAGACGAAGTATACACAGAACCTTGTGCCGCAACCGCTGACACAGAGTGCGAAAGATGCCGTCAGCGCAGGTGCTGATGCGCTCATCGTGACCGGCGCGGCAACCGGCGCAGCGACCCCGCTGGAAAGCGTCGCCGCCGTGAAAGAGGTGGTCCATGTTCCCGTTGTGGTGGGGTCAGGAACGACCATCGACAATGTTGAGAAGGTACTGGAGATTGCCGATGGCGCCATTGTTGGATCGGCGCTGAAGGAAGGTGGATCGGCATGGAATGAAGTCTCACGTGAGGCGGCAGAGGCGTTTATGCACACTGCCCGCTCCCGGGGTTAAGAGGTGTATCCATATGGCAAAGAGAATTCTTGACGCATCTGCAAGCGACTTTCGAGCAATGTCCGCGGCCAATCTGGCGCAGAGTATACGGGAAACCGAGGGGCGTACCGTCTCGGCGGAAATCATCTGTCACTATGAATCACCGGTTGAAGGAGTCACACTGGCCGAATTGTCGGCTGCCTTCGGGGCCGATATCATCACGCTGGATTATTACGATCCTGATGCCCCGCACATCGTTGGCGTTCCCGATGAAAAAGAAAGCGGCATTTCCCCGCTGTTGCGGCTGAAGGAACTGGTCGGCCTGCCCATCGCCGTCAACATGGCTCTTACCGGCGATCAACCTGATGGATGGCTCTACTCCCGCCGCTACACGAAGGAACGGATGCAGAAGGTCGTCCAGCAAGGCGCAGACATCGCCTTCATCTACGGGGACCTTCGTTCCGGGAAGGATATCGGTGACCTGGTCGATGTCATCAAAGCCACGAAAGACGAGTTTGGTGACGACGTGATGCTCGTCGGGGTTCCCAATGTCTACCTGCCGGCTCCGGTGAACCACGAGGTGATCGAGGAGTACAAGGGGGCGCACGCTGCCATTTTGAACGCGGGGGCAGAATGCATCGGCCTTGTCATGCCGGGAAGCAAGCAGGGCTGGCGGGTAGAGCCGGTCGCTGAACTCACCGACCATGCCCACAGCCTTGGCGGCCTTGTCTGGTTGATCATGACGGGTTCGGTGGAAGGGAGCCCGCGCGAGAACATCCAGCAAATGGCTTTAAACGCCAAGATGATCGGCGGCGATGTCTACAGGCTTGATGAAGCGGGTTTGTCGGGCATGCCAGTCCCGGAGAACATCCTCGAGTTTTCCCTGACCGTGCGCGGCAAGCGGCACACCTACCGACGGATGGCGTTATCCGTACGACGTTGACAATCTCACGGTTCCCGCTCCAAAGAGGAGGAGCTCTCCATCGATGGAGAGCTCCTCTTCTTGTCGTCGTTCTCGACTCGCTCAGGCTTTGCTGGTAGGGCGGGTGGGGGTCGAACCCACACTCCCGGAGGAAACGGATTTTAAGTCCGTCGCGTCTGCCAATTCCGCCACCGCCCCAGGTCCTTTAATTCTAATCTGACCTGCCCGCACGTCAAGTCAGGGCATCCTGTCGCTGTGCTATAATCACGCCTGCGAGGGAGAAAAGATGTTCAATCGATTTGCAAAAATGATTACCGGTGATCCGGTCCAGAAACAGCTTGATGAGTACAAGGAAAAAGTGGACCAGATCAACGCGCTCGAACCCGAAATGCAAGCGCTCTCGGATGAGGCTTTGCAGGCGAAGACGCCCGAGTTCAAGGCGCGGCTCAAAGCCGGTGAAACCCTGGATGACCTCCTGATCGAGGCGTTTGCGGTCGTGCGGGAAACATCCGTGCGGACGATTGGTCTGCGTCATTTCGACGTCCAGCTTATCGGCGGCATGGCGCTGCACGACGGAATCATCGCGGAGATGCGAACAGGAGAGGGCAAGACCCTCGTGGCGACCATGCCCATCTACCTCAATGCACTCGAAGAAAAGGGTGTGCATCTGGTCACCGTGAATGACTATCTCGCCCGCCGCGATGCCCGCTGGATGGGTCCTATTTTCGATTTTCACGGCATGTCTGTAGGTGTGCTGCAGCAGGCTGCGCGCACCGAAAGTGGACGCAAAGCGTTCATCTACGACCCCACCCGTGACTCGGTGCAGGAAGACATCCACCGCTTACGCATGGTTGACCGCAAGGAAGCCTACGCGACGGATGTGACCTATGGCACCAACAATGAATTCGGCTTCGATTACCTGCGTGACAACATGGCGCGCAGGCTGGAGGCGCGCTCCCAGCGCGGCCATCACTACGCCATCCTCGATGAGGTCGACAATATTCTCATCGACGAGGCACGAACCCCGCTCATCATCTCCGGTCCCTCGCATGAGGATCCGGAGACGTACGAACGCATGTCCCTGGTTGTCAAGCAGTTGAACGCCGAGGATTTCGAAATCAGCGAACGCGATCGGACCATCGCCTTGACGGAACTCGGCGAGAATCACGTCGAGGAGCTGCTGGGTGTTCCCCTCAGGGACCCGGACCGTCCCGAGGAGCTCACGGATGAGCAGGCGCGCCTGCTTGGGTATCTCGAACAGGCGCTCCGTGCCCAGTATCTGTTCAAGCGCAATCGTCATTACGTCGTGCAGAGCGGCAAGGTTATCATTGTTGATGAGTTCACAGGCCGGATGATGCCCGGACGACGCTGGTCAGACGGCCTTCACCAGGCGGTTGAGGCAAAAGAGGGTGTCAAAGTCCGTCAGGAGAACGTGACCTACGCCACTATTACACTCCAGAACTACTTCCGGATGTACGACAAGCTTGCCGGCATGACCGGTACTGCGGTGACCGAGGAAGAAGAGTTCCACAAGATTTACGATGTTGACGTGCTGGCTCTGCCGACGAACCTGGACTATGTCGCGATGCTTCCGGAATCCGAATTGAATACCCTCGAATACCGGGAGAATGGCAATCGCTTTATATGCTACACCCGCGGCGATGATGACCGGCCTGTTTTCTGGAAGCGGAAGGACTATCCGGACCAGGTGTATCGCACGGAAGAAGCCAAACTGCGTGCGCTTGCGCTTGAGATCCTGGCGAGGCATGTGCGCGGCCAGCCGATTCTGGTCGGAACCACGTCGGTTGAAATGTCAGAGCAGGTATCCACCCGGCTTCGTGCCGCACCGCTTCAGAAGCTTGCCTCCATCATGATTGTCCGTGACGCCTATCTTGAAGCCCATGGTCTTTCCGATGATGGTATGCGGGTTGAAGCGCTTGATCCGCTCATAGCGCCCCTTGATTCCATCCAGAGCGGCATTCTGCGGCAGTTTGGCAACTCGCTGGAGCTATCCACGAGTCCTCACCGGCCGGAAAATCTAGCAAGGCTTTGCCGCGTTCTCGACCTGGATCCCGCACAGGCTGATCGTTTGGGCGAGGTGTTGAAATCCGGTATCCGGCATAGTGTGCTGAATGCGAAGAAACATGACGAAGAATCGGCCATCATTGCCGGAGCGGGAGCGCTTGAGGCAGTAACCATCGCCACGAACATGGCCGGGCGCGGTGTGGACATCAAACTCGGCGGGGACATTGCCGAGGAAGTGCTGGCGGCCGTCAACCGTGTACTGAGGCGCATGGATGTCGAGGATCCCGAAGCCGTCAACCTCGACGAAAAAGCGGAACTGCTTGAGCGCGCAGGTCCGGATGCCATCGGCATTTATGACGGCGAGATTCAGCTCTTCAAGAAATTCATCGAGGACGAAAAGAAAGTGAAGGACCTCGGCGGCTTGCATGTCCTGGGCTCTGAGCGGCATGAATCGCGGCGCATCGATAACCAGCTCCGCGGCCGCTCTGCGCGGCAGGGCGATCCCGGTTCTTCGCAGTTTCTCCTCTCTCTCGAGGATGAACTCATGCGCCTGTTCGGCGGCTCACAGGTCTCATCCCTCATGCAGCGCTTGAACATCGACGAGACGATGCCGATCGAGCACAACATTGTCAACCGAACCATCGAGCAGGCGCAGATGCGCGTCGAGGGGGCTCATTTTGACACACGGAAGCATCTGCTTGAGTACGATGACGTCCTTAATCAGCAGCGAGAGATTTTCTACAGCCAGCGGAATCGTGTCTTTGCAAAGGGTGACCTCCGCGAGGATATCCACGCCATGCTCCGTGATGAAGTGGAAGGGCATGTCGCGGCGGCTGAGATGGACCCCGAAGGTTTATGGAAACTGCTTGCATGGCTTGAGGAGACCCAGCCGACGCTGAATTTGAACACCGGGGAACCGTATCCCTCGTTCATGCTTCATCTGCTGACTGAGAGCATGAAGGATGTGAAGGACATTCCTGCGTTAAAACGCAGCCTGGTTGACATCGCGAGAGATTCCCTCGACCGGTACCACGAGCATCTGGTACGGTCTGTCGAGGATCAGTTTGAACGTTCGGTTGAAAGGCTGTCCGACCAGGCTCGCCAGCGCGCTTCCATGGCGGACACGGCGATTGAAGCGGCTATCATGGAGATGGAAGAAACCGGGGAAACGGTTGATGCGGAAGCCATCATGCAGTCTGTCGAAAGCGCAATCGGGGTGCGAATCCGCCGTGATCAGGCCAGCATGACCCGCATCATGGACGACCCCTATCATTTCCGGGACCAGATTCCTGGCCTGGTGGAAGCCAGCCTGGGTTTGCGTGTCTGGGCCGGGCTGCTGCTCTCGATTGAACGCCGCCTGGGTGAACCCCTCGGGCTGGAGACGTCACTTCCCTCTCCAATCGACTGGGATGCAGCAAAACAGACCCTGCTGGATGCATTGAAAAAAGCGCGGGAACGGCGCATGCAAGCGGTCCTGAACGATGTGCGCAAAGACCTTGATCAGGCGCTGCGAGATGACCAGGACGTGACGGATGCTTTGATCATCCGCTTGCTCGTGAGTATGAGTTACGGCCAGCGCGCGTTCTTCGACAAGAAAACGCACCAGCGCCGTGCCGTGCGTGTGATGCGGTTGACGTATGCATACTATGCAGCAGACCTCCTCGCTGACCGACCGCTACCGGAGCTCACAGATGAGATTGTTGATTATCTTCTCAACGCCGAAGAGGTCATCGAGAAGAGCTTTGGGCAGGAAGCACTCCAGCGATTGAGTGGGAGCAAACTGGAAGAACTGGAAGCAACCTTCCGTACAGCACTCGAGCAATCCCTTGGCGATGACTATCACACGCTTCCGAAGGATGAACCGCTGGCTACTCTTGATGATGAGCAGCGGCGTGCTGTCGAGAAAGTTCTTGGCGAAACGACACTCATCGAATTGATGAGAGGACTCCTGCTTTCCGTTGGAGACCGGCTCTGGGTGGATTACCTCACACAGATGGAAGCCCTGCGCACATCGATTGGCCTGGAGGCATATGGCCAACGCGATCCGCTGGTGCAATACAAGAGTCGTGCCTTCGACTTGTTCGGGGTCTTACAGACCAGCATCCGGGCAGGCGTGGTCGCCCGCCTCTTCCGTTCCCGCCCGGCAAGCGCGGCTGCGGCAACAGCGAGGCAGGTTCAGGGAGGGGATGCGCCGTCGAACGCGCCATCCCGCCCTCCGTCATCCGAACCGAAAAAGAAGTCCAGAAAACGTCGGCGTCGCCGTCGATAGGCGGAGGTGGTACTCTGGTTCAGGGGGACTATCCTACCAATCTGTTTCTCAACCAGTCTATGCTAGGATGATTTCACGTTCATCACCGAGTGAGAGAGCAGCAGAGCCGAGCCGTGACGCCATTGTTGAGATCCACGGATAACCATTTTTACCGCATTCCCAAGGCTGACCTTCACCGCCATATTGAAGGGTCGATTCGGCTGTCGACTATCGCAGACCTGGCTTCCAGGGGGCTGGTTGATCTTCCCGCGGATGAAGTTGCCTTGCGCCCGTTGATGCAGATTTGCCCCGGTGAGATTCGCTCCTCCGCCCATTTCCTGCAGAAATTCAGGAACGTACGCAAACTCTTTGTCAGTCCAGAGGTCATTCAGCGCGTCGTACGCGAGGTGATTCAGGATGCGGCTGCGGATCATGTGCACTATGTCGAACTTCGCTTTACCCCCGCCGCATTCGCCGATGTGAAGGGCTTCTCGTTTGATGACGTCTTCGAGTGGGTGCTGGCGGCCGGTGCAGAGCAGGCAGCCAGGAGCGGCATCGACGTTGGTTTTATCGCGAGCGTCAATCGACACGAACCTGTCTCCGTTGCCGAGGAAGTCGCCGAGCTTGCGGTGGCGTACAAGGCGAAAGGTGTCGTCGGATTGGGGCTTGCCGGGAATGAGGCAGAATACACGGGAGCCCCATTTGTTGGTCTTTTCCAGGAAGCCGGAGAAGAAGGATTGGGATTGTCGATCCACGCCGGTGAGTGGGCCGGCGCAGACTCGGTGCGCGAGGCCATCATTGACTTCAACGCGTCCCGCATCGGTCATGGGCTGCGCATCCTCGAAGATCCCTATGTGATTGCCATGGCCAATGAAAGGGGGATTGTCTTCGAAGTCTGCATTACCAGTAACATTGACTCAGGTATTGTGCCGGATGTCCCCTCGCATCCGCTGCGTGACATGATTCAATGTGGACTTCAAGTTACCCTGAATTCCGATGACCCGGTCATTTGCAGGACGACACTCTCGCGTGAGTTAACCCTCGCCTACGTTGACCAGCGGTTACGGGAGGAAGTTATTCATCGCCTGATGCTGCGAGCAGCCGGTGCCGCTTTTCTTCCACAGCGCAAACGGGATGAGTTGAAAGCCGGAATGGAAGCGGGCATCCGTGCTGCCATGCCCGTTGCCCCGTCACTTGCCCCCTTGAAATATTCCTTTGCGGAATGATCTGCCACAGACCGGTGTAACAATCCTCGTTTTTTATTGCTGATCTTCCCAGATGGAGACAGCCTTGCGAATGAGCGCCTGCACGGCTTCATCGGGTACCTCGTCAAGGGCGTAGCTCTGCACCCCCAGCAGCACTTTTACTGCGCCATCCGCCGTTTCCATAAGCCGAATGCCACGATGTACCACCCCTGAACCCTCAATTTCCTCCTGCAGAATGTCGTTGATTTGCTGGATCATGCTTTTTGGCTTTGCGGCAGTTTCCTGTTCCCGATCAGCTTTCTCCTGTTCGGTTTCGGTCGAAGAAATCCATGCCATGAGGTCCTGTGCTGCATACTGCACGCGCGTCCATTCCGGCGCATTGCGGAGGGATGCCGGGGAGTGGAAGGTTTTCTCGCCGACGCGGATGATGAGTTCCCCGGAAACTTCGTCACGAGCGATGGTCGCAATGTCAATGCTTCGTTGTGCTGCTTCCCCGTCGCTGACGATGCTGTCAACGGGAGGAACAACGACCTCAGACTCGGTAGACTCAGGCGGTTCTGATTCGGGGGGCACGTCATCAATGGGCTCGTCTGCTGCAGGTTCCTCTTCATCCTCTTCGTGTGGGACGACCCAGGGTGGAAGACTGACGTCATCATCCGAATCGGATTCTTCGGTTGACATCTCGCCGGTCTCTTCCTCTTCCGGCGTCTCCACTCCATCAGACGGGCCTTCGCCGGCATCAAGATCCTCATCTCGCTGCTCGCGGTTGGTGAAGATAACATAGCCAAGGATGGCAAGCGCAAGGCCAGTTGCGATCAAGATGATGCCGATAACGAGCTGGTTTCCGGGATTCATGCCGTCACCTCCGGCTGACAGTTCGGGCAGATATGGGTACCTCGCTGCCCGACGACAATGCGCTCAATGGGTGTTCCGCATGTTCGGCAGGGTTCACCTGTGCGTTGATAGACGTAAAAGTAATTCTGGAAATCTCCACCGCGATAGACCCAGTCGATACTGGAACCATTGCGCTGGATTCCTTCTGTGAGGGTGGATCGGATTGCCCTGTGGAGAGCCGCTGCCTGTTGTTCGGGAAGCCTATCGCTCCGCGAGCGTGGATGTAGCCCTGCAATATGGAGTGATTCATCGGTGTAAATATTGCCCATCCCTGCAAGGAATGCCTGATCCATGATGAGGGGCTTGAGCATCCGCTTATGCTGGAATAGCCGCTTTGTGAAGACGGACTCATCGAGGGCAGGGTCAAGCGCATCAGGCCCCAGACTGGCGAGTCGTTCCATTGGATCGCGGTGGAGTTCGATCGTGCCGAACTTCCTTGCATCCTGGAAGACCAGGGTGTGACCATTGGAGAGATGGAACCGCGTATGGCCGAACCGAACTGGCGGTTGGTCAGCGGGAACGATGGTCAGGTCGCCGCTCATCCGGAGATGAAGGAGCATGGTCCAGTCGTCAAGTTCGAAAATGAGGAATTTGCCGTGTCTTGATAGGGACCGGATGGTCTGACCGCGCAGTATCGTGCGAGCGTCATCATAGGCGGGTTGTACGAAATGTCTGGGCCAGTCCGTGCTCACTTCCTGGATGCGCAATCCGGGAAGGGAGGGCCCATGTTGCCCGTTTCGTAACCTTCGCACAATGGTCTCAACCTCTGGAAGTTCCGGCATGCGGCGATTATACCTTGGATACAACACCTGGAAAACAACGATTGAGCGCCGGGCTACTCGACGGCGATCAAATCTTCGATCATGGCAAGTTTGGATGGGCCAATTCCACTGACGTCTTCCAGTTGATCGATCGAGGTGAACGGTCCATGCTCTTCCCTGTAGGTAATGATGGATTCAGCCAGTGCCGGCCCGATTCCGGGAAGGAGTTCCAGTTCGGCTGACGTAGCGGTGTTGATGTTCAATCTGTTGCCCGTGGTTTCCTCCAGCGCAGACACCTCCGGAAGGGGTGTCTCCTCTGCGCAGGGCAGGTAGATGCGCTGGCCATCTTCCAATTGCTGGGCGAGGTTAACACGGTCCAATTCGGCGTCATCCAGCGCGCCGCCGGCTTCCGTAATGGCATCCTCCACGATGGAACCGTGAGGAAGATGGTAGACACCTGGTTCCAGGACGCATCCGGCAACATGAATCGACAGAGGGGATTGCGTCGGCCGGGGCTCTAGTTCAAGCGGCGAGCCTCGCGGTCCAGCGATGAGAAGGAAAAGGATCCCGGAAAGAAGCAGCCCGGCAAGGAAGCCGGGAAGGAAGCGTACGCAGCGCTGCAGCATCACCATCCCCCAGTGCTGAAGACCATTTTCATTATAGAGGATTGACCAACGATTCGCTATAATATTCCCATGGTGCGCTTCTATACAGGCAAAGGCGATGACGGGTTTACCAGGCTCCTCGGGGAGGAACGCGTCCCGAAGTATGCTCCCCGCCCCGAGGCGTACGGGCAATTGGATGAAGCAAGCGCCGCGCTTGGTCTTGGACGTTCGCTTGCCTGCTCCGCCGAGACGAGGCAGGTTGTGGAGCGGATTCAACGCGATCTCTCTGCCCTGATGGCAGAAGTGGCTGCCGTGCCCGAGGAGGCGGCGTCATTTCGAGTTATTTCAGAGGAGCACGTTCGCTGGCTTGAGACTCAAACCGACTCGTTTCAGTCACGTGTGACGATGCCGAAGGGATTTGTCATAAGCGGTGACAGTGTCGGGGGAGCTGCGCTTGATCTTGCCCGGACAGTCGTTCGGCGAGCGGAACGCCGGGTTGCCGAGCTGGTGCACAGAGGTGAGCTGGAGAACGAATATTTTCTGCAGTATCTCAACCGCCTCTCAAGCCTTTGTTTTATCCTTGCGCTCTGGGAGAACCATGCTGCCGGTGTGGATGCTCCTTCCCTTGTCAAACCTGACCAGAGCGCATAGTCGATACGATCCCCTGTATCGCTAGCGGCTTCACAACGTCGACAAACTGGTTGACTCTTCGTCTTCATCAAACCCAAAGCTGCTGAACGCCATGCCCTGGAGAACATGGTGGATCCCTTTGCGTACGTAAGGGATGACATCATCAGGAAGTCCTTCGAAGGGGAACCATCGGATTTCCGCACAGAATTGCGGCTCGGCGTTCACAACCTGGCCGGCCCACAGGTCTGCGGTAAGGAACCAGTCGATTCGCTCCTGGTCACTGCGCCGATGCATCACATGGACGATGGTCAGTCTGGCCGGGTCGAGGTCCACACCAACTTCCTCTTGCACTTCTCGGATGGCAGCGGCATGCACGGTTTCACCGCCGTCGAGATGACCGGCCGGGACGCTGTACGCCCCATCCATGTAGCCTGTGTTTTCCCGTCGTAACAAGAGCACATGTTGGTCCTTGATCATGAGGACATGGACAGCAGAAGGGAACAGCATCCTGTGTTTTTGGGGCATGATGGAACTCCTAGGCCATATCGGGATGAAGCCTCTGGGTCAGGACGGGATAGCGGGTCCCGCTGCGGCGAAAGCCAAGACTTTCGTACAGCCTCTGGCTGGGGAGATTGTCGACCTGGGTATTGACCGAGAGGTTGCTGTAGCCTTGTCTTGAGAGGGATGCCAGGGTGTCGGCGACGAGGGCTTTCCCGAGACCACGCCTTTGCCAATCGGGATCCACAGCGACGCGGGCGAGGTGTGCGCCAAACATGGAGGATGTGCTGATCTGGTAGCCAGCCGGCTTATCCTCGACGTCAAGAACGGTAGCATGAGACGCCTGGTAGTAGGCACGGGTCAATGCTGAGAGGGAATGACGCCAGATGGGTGCGAAGGCGCGATGATCCACACGCACGAGGTCGGGAAGATCCTCGATCTCCATGGGTCGGATGGCTGCGTCCATGCCGGGAACGGCTGGAGGATGTGAGAGTGTTCGCTCGAGGAAGACGACATCGGTCTCATAGGTGAAACCGGCCTGGTAAAGGATGGGAGCAAACCAGCAAGTGGTCGAAAGTACGGCGATCCTGTCCACACCACCGTGCCGGGCGTCATCACGGACATGAGGCCAGAGCAGGTCCCAGAGGGGCTGAGCATGATGTTCCCCGCTAACGAGAAACAACCGGATCCAGGCAACGCGTTCAGGCTCCTCTGGCGCTGCAAGACATGCAACGGTCTGTTCGTTGAGTTTGGCTGTGAAGATATGCGAGTCGTTGAGGACCTGTTGGGAGTCAAACCAATCCAGATGGCTGTGCTTCCAGCGCGCATTGACCAGGAGCTGCAAAACAGCACGCTGATCCTGGGGTTGGATGGGCTGAATTTGATAGGGGACGGGAGCGTTCGGGAGCATGCGCCGTGAACTACCGGCCCATCAGGCGGCGTGGAATTTGCAGGAGACGCCGCAGGAATCGCTGCCGGATACCTTTTGACGGATGGGCATCGAGCCCGGCTTCCATTGCGGCAACGGCTGGCAGCGGTTGACCCAGGCGAAGCTGCACACGGGAGAGCCCCTGGAGTGCGACGGCCTGCTGCTCGCTGGCGCCTAGACTGCCGAGTACGTCAGCGCAGGTTCGGTACGCATCGCGTGCTTGTTCAAGATGACCCAGCTCCTCATGTGCCGCAGCGATATTCCCGTACGCCTGTCCCGTCAGCAGCCTGTCTCCGTGTTTCTCGAAAACTGCCGGGGTTGCCTCCACGGCTTCCAGGGCTTCCCGGGGGCGATGAACCTGCAGCAAGGCAACCGAGCGGTTGTTGGCCATTTCGGCTGCCTTCTTCTTGTCTCCTGCGCTGCGCAACGATACCTCGGCTGATGCAAAAAGCTGGATGGCCTCGTCAAACCTGCCGTTGTGGTATGCGCGCATGGCTGCTGTTTCCATCTCGGCAGGACCAGAGAACTCCGTCATGGTGTGAGTTCCTTCAAGCCTTCTGTCAGGTCGCGGAGCTTGTCGGTTGAAATGGATTTCAACCGCATGGCGAGGTTGAGGTAGGTCAGGCTGTCAGGTTCTGCCAGGAAGGCGAGGACATCCTGCGGCAGTTCGGTGATGGCAGCGGATACCCGTTCCTCAAGGAGCAATCGGCCGACTCTTCCATCCTCGGGCAGCAACTCTGTGATCGAATGACCCAGCGTGGAGAGGATGACTTCCAAATCGGGAAGCGGAATGGGGCGTTCGCCCCGTTCATAGGCACTGATACGGCTGGCGGGAAAGCTGGTTGCCTCACCCATCGCCTTGAGCGTCTTTCCCTGGCTTTCACGAGCCTGGCGGAGGAAGACCCCGATCAACCGCTGACGCAGGGCGACCCACATCCTTGCTTTGATGTCGGGCTGCTCGGTCGAAGCGGCTCCTGCGGGGGATAAAAAGGTTTCGACCGGTGTGCCGAAAAAGCAGGAAAGGAGTTCAAGTTCCGGGAGAGAGGCTGCCTTACGCCCCAACTCATACGAACTGAGCGTGGAGGAAGAAAGGTCAAGCCATTCGGCCGTTTCGGTGAGGGATTTGCCGGCTTTTATGCGGGCATTGCGCAGCATCGCCCCAAGCATCTTCGTGCGCAGTTTGATGGTTTGTTCATTATTCATCGACATGCTCCGGTGACGCGTGATCGGATTATAGCATCAGAGCTGGTGATGGTGCGTTGTGCGTGGATGGGCCCTGAAAAGTGAATGTTCATGTCCGAAGTGCGGCCAGCTCGGTCGCCAGACCGCTTGCGAATTGCTGCAAGGTATGGGTTCCCATCTCTTCCGGGAAGCGGAGGGCGAGAGGTGCGTGCAGCGAGTTGGCGAGATGGCAGTTCTCTCCCATATGTGAAATGCTGTTGCTGATGGATTGTCCGAGTTCCTGCTCGACCTTCTCGATGGTCCATCCTTCGCCGGCAATGGGGCGATTGGTCAGAAACCGGATGTGGTCAATCGGGATGCGTTCATGTTGGAGAAACTCCAGCACTCCGAGTGTCTGCGTGACGCCCTGGCTGTCCGGTGTGAGCACCATCACCATGCGGGAGCACTGGGTGAGCGCCAGAAGGGCGAGTCGCGAGAGGTTCTGGCCGATATCGACGGTAATGTAGGAAAACGCCGCTTGCATGGACTGCAGAAGTGCGGAGAGACGGTCCTCCAGCAGGGCCCGCGCCTGGAGAGGGTTGTCACTCCCAGGGAGAAGATGAAGGTTCCAGGACTTGGGTCGTGGCAAAGTCGCGCGTAAATACTCCGGATTGAGCTCGGACGGCGGGATCTTCGTAAGACTGGAAAGATTAACACCGCGCTTGGCACCGGTGATGCGCGCCAGTGAGCCGATGGGCAGCACCAGGTCAATGACGGCGACGCTTCGCCGGGGATCGATATCGGTAAGGAAGTGAGCGACGTTGAGGCAGATGCTGGAAACCCCCACCCCGCCCTGCGCGCCGAGGAAGGCGATCATCTGCCCGCTCTGAATGGGTGAGGTTGCATCCTGTTCACGTTTGGATGCCGCCTCGATGGTGGCCAGTTCTCGAAGCAGGATTTCCATGGCGTCCTTTTGCTTCACCAGATACTTGTCGACGCCGGCTTCGATGGCGCTGACCGTGTCCTCCGGCTGGCTGCGCTCAGTGAGACAGATGAGGGGGACACTTTGCGTTCTCTGGTCGCCACGCAGACGAGAGACGAGTTCAAGACCCTCGATGTCCGGGAGTTCGAGTTCAAAGATGATGATTTGGGGTTGATCGCGCCATGCTGCGATCAAGCCTTCCTTGCCGGTCTTCTCAATCTGCACAGGATAGCCGGCACTGGTCAGCATGTGACGGATAAAATTAGCTGTGTTGTTGTCAGGTTCAATCAGCAGTATAGGAGACCTCACCATTTCCTCCTGGTACGCCTATTCCTGAGGGGGCATAAGGTAGCCAATCCCCTGCCGCGTGACGATGTGAACCGGGGACTTCGGGTCCGGCTCGATTTTCTGCCGCAAGCGGCTGAGGCAGACCCAGAGGATTTCCTTGTCATCCCGGTATTCCTCTCCCCAGACGGAGACCAGCAGGTCCTCGGCTGAGATGACGTTGCCGATGTTCGATGCGAAGGTCTGCAGCAGATTGTACTCTGTCGCTGTCAGGCTGACTTCTTCCCCTTTGAGGGTGACCTCGGCCCGGGGGAGGTTGATTTCCAGTTCGTAGTGTTTGAAGACGGGCTCGTGGAAGTTATCTCCGCCGGCCCGGAGGGCGCGGCGAAGCACCGCACGCACACGTGCGAGCAGCTCCTGTGCCGAAAAGGGTTTCACGATGTAGTCGTCTGCGCCGGCGTCAAGGCCGCGGACCCGGTCGCGCTCCTCCCCCTTGGCTGTCAGCATGATGATGGGCACATTTGAGAATTCACGAATGCGTTCACAGGCTGTGAACCCATCCATAACCGGCATCATCACATCGAGAAGAATCAGGTCAGGTTGTTCGGCGGCAACGAGGTTGACCGCCTCCTGTCCGTCGTTTGCCGATTTGATGAGGTAGCCTTCGGTAACCAGGTTGATTTTCACAAGCTGGACATAGCGTGGTTCATCATCGACTACCAGGATCGTCTTTGGTTTGTCCATGCTCTTCCCCTAACTTCCGCTCTGTATCAGACAGGGCAGGCGGAAATGAAAGCGTGTTCCCTTTCCGATATTGCTCTCGATACCAATTTCATCGCCGTGTGCTTCGATAATCTTCCGGCAGATATAAAGCCCAAGGCCAGTACCCCGGGTCGTGTTGTCATTTGGAACACGGTAGAAACGTTCAAACAGGTACGGGATGTGCTCCTTGGCGATGCCGGGACCATTATCCTCGATGTCCACACGGACCTTGTCCCTCTCACGGACCGCGCGAAGGACGACATCGGCTCCGGACGCGTACTTGGAGGCGTTGGAAAGGAGATTGTCAACCACTTGTGAGATGCGAGTTGCGTCGATGTGAACCAGCGGCAGGTCTCCATCGAGTTCAATGTTGAGTTTCATATCGGGATGCAGGGAATGAATGCGCGACACCGCGTCGCGGAGGATGGGCTCAATCTTCACCGGTTCGAGCGTCATGCTCAGCGTACCGCTTTCCAGCCGTGAGGAGTCAAGCAAATTGTCAATTAACTCGCGCAACCGGTCGGCTTCATCATTGATGATGTCGAGAATTTCGGTGCGCGTTGCATTGTCCCACTCGGTATCTTCCCGCATCAGCGTTGTCACATAGCCCTTGATAAAGCCCAGCGGGGTGCGCAGCTCGTGAGAAACGGTGGAGACGAATTCGTCCTGCATGCGGGCCAGTTCGCGCTGTGCTTCCAGCGTGGCAATGCGCCGGGCCATACGCCGGCTTTGCAGTAGCTGGCCGACATGCCAGGCGACGAATTCCGCCAGCCGGATGTGTTCAGCGGGGAAGGAAGGGCCGCCAATGCGCCCGAAGACCAGACCACCAACGCAATCTCCGCTGACCATCATCGGAAGGCCGAGATAATCGCGCATTCGTTCCCTTCCCTTGATGGCTGGTCCTGAATCTTCTTTCCGTACGACCGTCTGACCGGAGCGGAAAGCTTCCAGCGCCGCGGGTTCACCCCAGGAAATTTCGGCTTCCCGGGAACGACCGCGGCCGAGTGCGCGCGCGTAGGAGGGTTCCAGTTCGCCGCTCTCTTCGCTGGTGAGGTAAAGGGCTACCGTGTCGAAGATAAAGATGGTGCGGGCGAGCCGGAACACAGCGTCAAGCCCGGCTTCGGTATCGACGGTCTCTGCGACAATCCGGGCGATGGCATAGACGGCATTGAGCTCTGAGCCGCGGGTCAACTGGCCGGTGGGAATAAGAGGGCCCGTCATCGGTTACCCCGAGTTCATGGGCAGAATGAAGGAGAACCGGCTTCCTTCTTGTTCCACGCTCTCAACGGCGATCTCACTGCCGTGGGCTTGCAAAATGAGCTGCACGAGCGCAAGGCCCAGGCCGGTTCCACCGTACCGACGGGTGGGGGAGCCATCCAGTTGATGAAATGGCTCGAAGATTTCTTCCATGCGTTCCTGGGGAATGCCGATGCCGGTGTCTTCCACCACGAATTCAAAGCCAAGGTTGTTGGTCTGACCGATGAGTTTAACCAGGCCTCCCGTGGGCGTAAACTTGATCGCATTGTCGAGAAGCTGCAAGAGGACCCAGGAGAGCCGTTCCACGTCGGCTTCAATATCCGGCATGTCCGGTGAGACGGATAATTCAAGGTTGACGCCTGCTTTTTCCGCCTTGGCTTGCGAGCGGTCCAGCACATTTTCAACCAACTGGTTGACAGGGAAGGTCTCCAGATGCAGGGTGAGACCTTCGCGCGTGCCGGTGGAGAATTCAATCAGGTCTTCGATGAGGCCTCCAAGTCGTTCGGTGGCTCGCTCAACGACCTGGATGGCGTTGGTCTGTTCCTCGTTCAGCGGGCCCAATTGCTCCTCACTGATCAGTTCTACATAGCCCTTGATATGGGCGAGCGGAGTCCGTAGTTCGTGCGAGATGTTGGAAATCAAATTCGCCTTGATCTGGTTGATCTCTGTCAATCTCTCCAGCGCCCTGCGTAACTCCGAGGTTCGGTCGGCGACGCGCCGTTCGAGGGTGCGGTTTGATTCCTGCAGGGCCGCGTGGAGCTCGATAATTTGCCGTGTTATGGCGCGATCGAGCGTTTCCCGGTCGATGAACGCCATCTGGATCAATGTCTGTCCGAGGAGCTGGTGCTGACCTGCCTCGCTGAGCGATTTCTGTCGCTGCAGAGCCGCGTTAAGCTGTTCCTGGGAGAGGATGCCCTGCTCGATGAGGTATTCCCCGATGCGAGGCACAAGCATCTGGGGAGGGGTGGTCATCGGTGCAGCAGAGGGGACCCCTTCCAGGTATGCCTTTTCTGCGAGCAAGGAGAGCAGCGCGAGATCCACGCCGCATTGCGGGCAGGTGCGTGCATCACTGGGGAGGAGGTAGCCGCATTGTGGGCAGGTCACGAGGTTGGTGGCAGCCGCCATGACAGGTTTTCTCACTTTCCATTGAAACCGGCTGGTTCCTGAACATGATAGCCTTGAAGAAGAGGAAGGGCAAGTTGAGGGTATTTGTTCTGTAAGCCTTTTGAAAGGTAGCTCGGAGGGGAAATCGGGGATAATGAAATCAGTAAGAGGGTGGATCATGGCAGTTGAGGTCTTACTAATCGATGACGACCCCGATCTCTCGTTGATGCTGAGAACCCTGCTCAGAGGGCAGGATTTTCAGATTCAGCCTGTGTATTCCGGCGCTGAGGGCATTCAAGCATGCCGCGAAATGCACCCGGATGTCATCATTCTCGATTTGCTGATGCCTGAGATGGACGGTTGGGAAGTTTGTGAACGCATCCGTGAATTCTCAGATGTCCCCATCATGATTCTCTCAGCCCTGGGTTCTCCTGGCAGCGTCGCGAAGGCACTCGATGCAGGAGCGGATGATTATCTCATCAAGCCGGTACACGCGAGCTTGCTGGCATCGCGGCTGCGGACCCTCATCCGCCGGCATATGCTTGTGGAGCGTGTCGCAGCGGCTTAAACCACAATGGGAGCACGTCGAAACGGCTGGCTGGCAACCACGTTTCTCTGAGAGCGGAACCGCAATTGTGGTTCCGCTCACGCTTTTCTGCTGGGGCTAGATGGTGGAACGGGTAAGACCTCCGTCGAACATGAGCGCGTGTCCGTGGATGTAGGAGGCTGCCGGGGAAGCCAGCCATGCGACAGCCCTCCCATACTCGTCAACCTCGGCCATTCGCCGGAGCGGAATGCCTGCGGTGATCGCGTCCTCTTCTTCCCGCGGTGATGTCCCCTTTGCATCGGCGCGGTTTTGGAGCAACTGGGTTACTCGGTCGGTCTTTGTCCAGCCCGGGTTGATGCTGTTCACCCGGATCCCGAGAGGACCGAGTTCATCGGCAAGGGTCTTCATCAACCCCAGGACGGACAGGCGAACCGCATTGGAGAGGATGAGTTTCTCAACCGGCTGACGCACGGAGAAGGACTGACTGGTGACGATGCTTCCTGATCCCTGCTCGATCATCAGGGGGACGGCGCTATAGCACAGCCGTACAGCGCTCATCAAGGTGAGTTGAACAGCCTGTTCCCAGTCGGAGGGGTTCAGGTCGAGGAACCCGCCCGGTTTGGGCCCGCCAGCGTTGATGATGAGGATGTCGAGCTTGCCGTAGGTTTCATGCGTACGCTCCACGAGAGACTGAATTTCTTCCGGCTTGGTGAGATCAGCCTGCATGGCATGAACCGGAATGGCGGTTTCATCCTGGATTTCCATCGCGGCATCAAAGATGTCTTCGCTGCGTGAGGCAATGGCGATCCGGGCTCCTTCCCGGCTGAGTGCAAGCGCGGCTGCCTTCCCGAGGCCATGCGAAGCGGCTGTTACGAGGGCAACCTTATCTGTAAGCTTGAGGTCCATGTCGCTTCCCTTCCCGCTGCGTGCTACAGGTGTGTGATTTTGTCATCGACAATGTCCACATCCGGTCTGTTCCGCTCGATCCATGCAGGTATCCGAAGCAGCATTTTCTCGGCATGTGAGGACGAGGAACTGATGCTGACGCAGGCAATGACGGCATGCTGATGGTGATCCTGGAGGTCGATTTCGGCGCAGGCAATATTGAACTGCTTATGCAGCCTGGCCAGGAGTGGACGAAGCCGGCTGCGTTTCTCCTTCAGGCTGTGAACCCCTGGAAGATAGAGCTCAATTTCGATCGCAGCCACATGCATATCGCCAGTGTAGCGTGAAGGCAGGGCTCTGGCAAGCGAGTTGGGATTCGGGGTATACTGATATTGTTATGAAACAAGTCATTACGGTCTTGCTCATTGGACTGCTGATAATCACTCTTCTGGCTGGAGCTGCGATCTGGATGGGCTTCCAGGCAATCACCGATCCCGTGATGGAGGTTGGCGGCGCCCTTAGCACCGAAATCGCCAACATCCGCCAGCCTACCGCAACCATACGCCCGGATCCGGTCACCATCATCCGGGAGGTGCGGGGTCTTGCCCGGCTGGAGACCATCCAGTATAGCGTGGAGAAGGTCATTACGGCCGAGTCGGGGCAGGGTCCATTTGGATTTCTGTTCGGTGATCGTCTCTTGCTGGTTGCGCACGGCATCGTCATCGCCGGCATTGATTTGCAGGAACTCATGGCGGAGGACATCCAGATTGACGACCTCGGTCGGATTTACATCGAGCTGCCCGACGCCGAGATCTTTACCGTCGCGCTGGATAACGACCAGTCCTATGTCTATGACCGTGATACGGGATTGCTGACCTCGGGGAATATTGAACTGGAAACCGAGGCGCGACGCGCCGCAGAGGAGGAAATCCGCGCTGCAGCGCTTGAAGATGGGATCCTGGAACAGGCTTCGTTGAATGCCGAGAATTACCTGTTCGGGCTGCTGCGGACGCTTGGCTACTCGGATATCTTCTTCAATCAAGAACCCTTTCAGGTTGAGACCCCTGTTCCCTGACGTTTGGATGAATCTGACGCGCACCGCCCCCGCGCGGTGTGCACTCATGTGAGTAGACCTTTGATGCCGCAAGCGCGACGCACATCTCACACCATGCTGGTTTCTCTCATCCTGCTTGCTTTCGTGCTGGGCGCATGCTCGTCTTCCTCAACTGCAGGTACGCCGACTGTGCCTGCAACTCCGGACACAGCTCCGACTCCCACAACGGTCCGTACACCGATCCCCACGCTGGTATCTGACGTTGAACCTGAAACGCATATCACCATCTGGCTGAGCTGGGACCGGGCTGAACTCTCCGCCCTCCAGGAACGAATTGATGCATTCCAGGCGGATGCTCCTCAAGTGGGGTTCTCCATTCGTTATGCACGAGAGGAAGACCTTCTGGAAGCTTTCATGCAGGCGCAGCAGGATGATCCTCATCCAGCGCTGTTGCTAGGCCCTGCGGAATGGGCCCTTCCCTTGCGGGAGGAAGGTCTCATCCTCGACCTGACCGAACTCGTCGATGCAGAGCTCATGTCCACTGTGTCCATGCTCGGCTGGCGCCAGGTCACGCTGAACGAACAGATTATCGGTCTGCCGCTGGAGCTTCAAGGCATGGTGTTATTCAGGAACACCGCGCTTGCTTCCGAAGCGCCCCGTACGGTATCTGCGTGGATCGAGGCAGCCCGGTCCATCACTGAGGGAGGTGGTGTCGCTAGCGTTCTGGACTTGACGTTCGAAACCAGCGCATCGCATCTTACAGCCTGTGGTGAAACCCTGTTTCATTCTGATGGAACCTACGGTTTTTCCGGTGACAGCGGGGTGTGCTGGTTGGAGCTGCTTCAGGAGATTGGGCGGACCGGACAGGTTTCCTTTGGTAGTACTCTTGCCGGGGAAGCATTTGCCGCTGGCAATGCGGCATGGTGGATGGGCTCGAGCGGTGAATTGCGCCACTTGAACCAGGTGATGGGCTCTGAGTCAGTCGCCATCGATGCATGGCCGCTGTCGGATGCAACCGGAGATACGATGGCCGGCTTTGTCTGGTCGGAGAATATCTACATCAGTTCCGCACAGGAAACGGAATCGCTTGAAGCGGCATGGCGCTTCAGTCGCTTTCTGCTCACGCCCGACTCACAGCGTCTTTTCAGCGATCCCGGGGGCGCTGCTCACATTCCTGTCCTTGAGGCGCTGAATCTCACTGACTCTCAAATGGCCTCGGCGAGCGCTGCTGTGCAAAGCGGGGTGTCCTATCCGACGCGTACGGACCTGGACGTGTTCATCCGCCCTCTTGAGGAAGCGGTCTTCGATACCCTGGTGCAGGGCCGCGCTCCAATTGATGCCATTGAGGCGGCGGAAGATAGCATTGAATTTGGCCTTTCCATTCTTTCCGTGGGTGGTGAGTTGCCCCAGGAAGAACCCGAAGAACCCTAAACGTGTGATTGTGTCTCTGGAGTATGTATGATCCCTGGCTGGGTACATGAACTGGTCATCTATCAAATCTTTCCGGATCGTTTTTTTAACGGCAATCCGGACAACGATCCTCCGAATGTCCAGAGGTGGGGCGCAAAGCCAACCTTATGGGAGTTCCAGGGCGGCGACCTGGAAGGGGTCATCCGGAAATTAGACTACCTTCAATCACTCGGAATCAATGCCATCTATCTCAACCCCATTTTCCATGCATCCTCGGTTCATCGCTACAATACCTTTGATTATTACCGCATCGACCCGAAACTCGGTACGATGGATGATTTTCACAGGCTGCTCGATGAAGCGCATGCCCGTTCGATGTACGTCATCCTTGACGGTGTGTTCAACCACTGCGGACGCGGCTTCTTTGCCTTCGTGGATGTGCTTGAGAATCAGGAGTATTCGGCATACAAGGACTGGTTCCATATTCACAAGTTCCCGCTGGACGCGTGCGGCGAGGGGCAGGCCAAGCATTATGACGCCTGGTGGAGTTTCAAGAGCCTTCCGAAATTCAACACGGATAACCCCGATGTACGCACGTATCTCTGGGATGTGGGCGAGT